>Ga0207813_100129_pt1 | contig 59799 bp, 49 predicted proteins | sample A23E3SouthBayCA_2_FD_187730 | JGI IMG/M metagenome (GOLD analysis project Ga0207813, IMG submission 187730) | Aerobic enrichment media microbial communities from Eden Landing Ponds, California, USA - A23 E3 (4) (SPAdes) | ecosystem: Environmental > Aquatic > Marine > Unclassified | place... | reverse complement strand
CGGTCAGCGCGACCGTCGCGCGCGTCGAACTGCAACGAATGGTCCGGCGAGTCCGCTCGCAGGACGTGTGGCTGGCGCTGGTCGCGCTGGGATCGCTCGCCGTCCTCGCGGTGCTCCCGCTGGTGTTCGACGTCGCCAGGGACTGGGGCGTCGCGTTCGCGGGCGGCGACGCCGCCCCCGCCTCGACCGTCGAACTGCTCGTCGCCAGCGGGTGGGTGTTCGTGCTCGCGATGGGCGCCGTCGCTGGCGTCGGCTCCTACGGCGAGATCGACGAGCCAGCCGGGATGTTGACGATCCGACCGCCGAAAGACGTCGCTGGCGGGTTGCTCCTGATGAACGCCGCCGGGTACGTCCCGTACGTGGCCCTCCCGCTCGGGATCGGGTTCGCTGGCATCGCCGCCGGCGCCGGGACGCCCCTGCCGCTGGTCGGCGGCCTCCTCGGGACGGTCGCGCTGCTTGTCAGCGGGATGGCGATCGGGTACCCCGTCGGTCTGGCACTGAAAGGCGCCGTCCGACGGTCGGCGTGGCTCTCGCGACTCAAACCGGTGCTCGGTGGTACCGTCGCAGTCGCGTACTTCTGGGTCATGTTCGCCGGGCACCTCCCCGCGCTCGTCGACGCGCTGGAACCCGTGTTGCGCGGCCCGCCGCTGGTCTGGCTGGGCGACCTCGCCCTGCTGACGACGGCGGGCGCCGACGCCTCGCCGCTCGGTGCCGCGGCCGCGGTCGGTCTCACGCTCGCGCTCGTCCCCCTCGGGGCGCTCGCGACGGTCGAAGCGGCCACCTTCGCGTGGTTCGTCGACGACCAGCAGGACACCGGCGGCGACGCCGACGCGGATTCGGACTCGGAAGCGGCCGCCGCGACGGCCTCGGCCGAACCCACGGGTTCGGCCCGACTGGGCGACGCGCTCGGACTCGTCTGTCGCAGGCAGGGGACCGCTGGCGTCGCGGCGACGACGCTCGTGCGCGCCTATCGGGCGCCGCTGCAGTTGGTCTTCGCGGCGGTGCCGCTGCTGTTCGCGCTACCGATGGCGGAGGGGGCGCTCGCCAGCGGGACGGTCCCCTCGTACGCGCCGTGGTTCGCGATGCTCTACGGCGCCTGGGCGGCTGGCGTCGCCGCGCCGCTCAACCTGCTGGGCAATCAGGGCGCGACCCTGCCGGGCCTCCTCACGTCTCGCGCGAGCGGCCGCGACGTCGTCCACGGGCACGTCCTCGCCGTCGTCGCACCCGTCGCGCCCGTCGTGGCGGTGCTGGCTGGCGCGGCGGCCCGCGCGAGCGGTCGATCGACGACCGAGGCCGTCGGGTTCGGCGCGCTCTCGCTGGTCGTCGTCGCTGGCGGTGCGGTCGTCGCGGCCGCGCTGGGGGCCAGATTCCCCCGGTTCGACGGTATCGACGTGACCGGCGACCGGACGGCGAAGCCGCCGAGCAAGGCCGCGTTCGCGCTGTACTCGGTACTCGTCTCCCTCGGCGTCACCGCGGCTGGCGTCCTCACCGACGAGGTCTACCTGCTGCTCGTCCACTCGCTGCTGGCTCCGCGGCTTCCCTTCGGGATCGGCCTCACGGTCGCGGGGCTCGAACGCGCGGCGCTTGGGGTCGCTGTCGTCCTCGCCGCAGCGGTGCCAGCGGCGTACGCACTCGCGGTGCGGCGGATCGACGGCTATCGGATCGAGTGAGGGATCGGAGCGCTGTCGGACCGGGAGAGGATCGAGGGGTTACCGGATCTTCTCGCCGACCGCGGCGTCGCCGTGAGTCGTCAGCAGGTCGGCCTCCTCGCCCGCCGCGAGGATCATGCCGTTGGACTCGACGCCGAACAGGTCGGTCTTCTCCATGTTTGCCAGCAGGATCACCGTCTCGCCCGGAAGCGACGAGAGGTCGTGGAGCTGCTGGATCCCGGCGACGACCTGCCGGGTCTCGACGCCGATGTCGACTTCGAGTCGGGCGAGGTCGTCCGACTCCTCGATGGCCTCGGCCGACTCGATCCGGCCGACCCGGATGTCCAGGTCCTGGAAGTCGTCGAAGCTGATCCGCTCGTCTGCCAGCGGTTCGAGGTCCATACTCCCGGCGTCGGCCCCACCGGTCTCGTCGCTTTCGGTCTCGCCGTCGCCGCCCTCGTCCGCGTCGCTCTCGTCCGCGTCGCTCTCGCCCGCACCGTCGTCGGCCGCCTCGGCGACGCGGTCCGCGAGCTTCCGGTTGAGTTCGTCGACGCGTTCGTCCTCGATCTTCTCGAACAGTTCCGTCGGTTCGTCGAACTCCGCGGGCGGTTCGGCCAGCGCGTCGTCGAGGGTAGCGTCGGCGACACTGCCGTCCTCGCCGAGTTGCTCCCAGAGGCGTGCGGCGGTGTCGGGCGTCGCCGGGTAGACCAGCACCGCCACGGCCTTCGCGAGCTGGACGCAGTCGCGGATCACCGGTGCGGCGTCCGTGTTCGTGAGGTTCCAGGGCTCGTGGCGCTGGATGTACTCGTTGCCGAAGGCCGCGAGGTCGACGGCCGCCTGCGTGGCCTTCCGGACCGAGTAGTCGTTGATCGCGGCTTCGAACTCCGCGACGGCTTCCTCGATGCGATCTTCGACCTCGTCGGCGACGGTCGCCTCGGGCGTCCCGCCGTAGTTGCGGTGGGCGAAGAGCAGCGAGCGGTAGGCGAAGTTGCCGACGTTGCCGACGAGTTCGCCGTTGACCCGCTCGCGGAAGCGGTCCCAGGAGAAGTCGATCTCGTCCTGAAAGCCGCCGACGGTCGTGAGGTAATATCGCAGGGTGTCCGGATGGAAACCCTCGTCGAGGAACTCCCGGGCCCAGATGGCGCGGTTGCGACTCGTCGAGAAGGCGTCGCCGTCGAGGTTCATGAAGCCGCTGGCGACCACGGCGCGGGGTTCGTTGTAGTCGGCCCCACGGAGCATGGCCGGCCAGAAGACGGTGTGGTGCTGGATGATGTCCTGGCCGATGATGTGGACGATCTCGCCACCCTCGGGGCGGTCGTCGGTGCCGTGGTTCTTCCAGACGGCCTCCCAGTCGTACTCCTCGGCGCCGACCCGCTCGGAGTACTGCCTGGTCGAGGAGACGTACTCGATGGGCGCGTCGACCCAGACGTAGAGCACGAGGTCCTGCCCGCCGTCGTCGCCGGGGTAGTCGACCCCCCAGTCCATGTCGCGGGTGATACAGAGGTCCTCCAGTTCGCCCTCGATCCACTCGCGGGGCTGGTTCCGTGCGTTGTCGGTGCCTTCGAGGCGGTCGATAAAGCCCTGCAGGTACTCCTGGAAGTCGGCCAGGCGGAGGAACTTGTGCTCGCGGGCGCGGTACTCGGCCGGATTGCCGGTGATGGCGCTCTCGGGGTCCTCGATCTCGCCGGGTTCGAGGTGGCGCTGACAGCCGTCGTCGCACTCGTCGCCCCGGGCGTGTTCGCCGCAGTAGGGGCAGATCCCCTCGACGAAGCGGTCGGGCAACCACTGGTCCGCGTCGGGGTCGTAGGCGACCTGGATCTCCTTCTCGTGGACGTGGCCGCCGTCGATCCACGACTCGACGAACGACTTCGTCATCGCCTGGTTCGTCTCGTCGTGGGTGTGGCCGTAGTTGTCGAACTCGACGTCGAAGCGGGGGAACGTCTCCTCGTACTGCTCGTGGTAGCTCAGCGCGAGTTCCTCGGGGTCGACGCCCTGCTCAGCGGCCTGGACGGCGATGGGCGTGCCGTGCATGTCGGACCCGCAGACGAAGGCCGTCTCCTGGCCGAGCGTCCGCAGGGCCCGCGAGAGCACGTCGCCGCCGACGTACGTACGCAGGTGGCCGATGTGCAGGTCGCCGTTGGCGTATGGTAGCCCGCAGGTCACCACCGCGGGGTCGTCAGTGGGAAAGTCGTCGTGGCTCATACTACGCGATACCTCCGGTCGGTGCTTTAAATCGCCGATGTTCGCTCATCCGTGTCGTCGGTCGCTGGCGTCGCGGTCGGGCCGCGCGACTCGGCAGGAACTGTGCGGTCGGATCAGCGCCGCGGTTGCCAGCACGCGCCCGTCGGATCGCGTTACCGACCCGATAGCGGGGTATGAGCCCGCGACGGCGGTGACTGGGGCCACCCGGCGCTACAGAAGGCGCATACGCATCCGCCGGGTGCCTGCCAGTCGGAACACGCGAGCGGGTACCGCCGCGACGAGCAAAAGCGTTACTCTCGGGGTTCGCATCGCCGCCTCTCCGAGCGCCCCGTCGGGGCGGGGATTTCCGGGACGGGCAGCGATAAGTAGCGTCTGGTCCGGGTAGGAGTGGAGTACGGGTCCGAGCGATCATGACAGCACGCGACACGGAGAACGGCCGCCGCGAGACGTACAGCATGAACCCGGACTGGCGAGTGAGCGTCGGCGACGTCGACGACGCCCAGGCGCCGGAGTTCGACGACGCGGACTGGGAGCGGGTCTCGCTTCCCTACGCCTGGAACGAGGACGAGGCGTTCCGCGAGGACATCTACGGGCTGTCCACCGGGGTCGCGTGGTACCGCAAGCGGTTCACACTGCCCGGCGACGCCGCCGACAGGAAGGCCTTCGTCGAGTTCGAGGGCGTCCGCCAGGCCGCAGAGGTGTACCTGAACGGCGAGTTCCTCGGCCGCCACGAGAACGGCGTCATGGCCTTCGGGTTCGACCTCACCGACCGTGTCGATCCCGACGGCGAGAACGTCCTCGCGGTCCGAGTCGACAACGACTGGGAGTACGAGGAACGAGCGACCGGCGAGACCTACCAGTGGGCCGACCACAACTTCAACGCCAACTACGGCGGGATCACGAAGAACGTCACACTGCACGTCACGGATCGCCTCTACCAGACGCTCCCGCTGTACTCGTGGCTGGGGACGACCGGCGTCTACGTCTACGCCGAGGACATCGACGTCGACGCCGGGACGGCCACGATCAACGCGGAGTCGGAGATCCGCAACGAACACGACAGCGAGCGCACCGCGAGCTACGAGGTCGAGATCCGCGACCCCGACGGCGACCTCGTCGCCGCGTTCGACGGCCGGGAGCGGTCGATCGCACCCGGCGCCACGGTGACGATGCGCGCCGCCGCCGCGGTCGAGGACCTGGAGTTCTGGAGCTGGGGGTACGGCTACCTCTACGACGTGACCACCCGGCTACGGGTCGACGGCGAGGTGATCGACTCGGTCACGACCACGACCGGGTTCCGGAAGACCGCCTTCGAGGACGGCGAAGTGCGGCTCAACGGCCGACCGATCCACCTGCGGGGGTACGCCCAGCGGACGACCAACGAGTGGCCCGCCGTCGGGCGAAGCGTCCCCGCGTGGCTCAGCGACTTCAGCAACGGGCTGATGGTCGAGGGCAACGCCAACACCGTCCGCTGGATGCACGTCACCCCCTGGAAACAGGACGTCGAGTCCTGCGACCGGATGGGCCTCATGCAGCTCCTGCCCGCGGGCGACGCCGAGAGCGACACGGACGGCCGCCAGTGGGAACAGCGGGTCGAACTCATGCGCGACGCCATCGTCTACAACCGAAACAACCCCAGCGTCGTCTTCTACGAGGCCGGAAACGAGGCCATCAGCGAGGACCACATGGCCGAGATGCGGCGGCTCCGCGACCGGTTCGACCCCCACGGCGGCCGGGCGATGGGCTGCCGGGAGATGCTCGACAGCGACGTCGCCGAGTGGGGCGGCGAGATGCTCTACGTCAACAAGAGCGCGGACAAGCCCATGTTCGCCACCGAGTACAACCGCAGTGAGGGCCACCGCCGCTACTGGGACGAAGACTCGCCGCCCTACCACGAGGACGGCACCGGAGAGGGGGAGGGGGAACGGTACAACCAGAACCAGGACACCTTCGCCATCGAGGACGTCCGGCGGTGGTACGAGTACTGGCGCGAGCGCCCGGGGACCGGCGACCGGGTCAACGCCGGGGCGCTGAACATCGTCTTCAGCGACACCAACACCCACTACCGGGGCGCGGAGAACTACCGCCGGAGCGGGGAGACCGATCCGATGCGACTCCCCAAGGACGCCTTCTGGGCCCACCGGGCCGTCTGGGACGGCTGGGTCGACGTCGAGGACGCCCACGCCACGATCCTGGGCCACTGGAACTACGACCCCGACACCGTGCGAGACGTGACGGTCGTCTCCAGCGCCGAGGACGTCGAACTCTTCGTGAACGGGGAGTCGCTGGGCTACGGCGAGCGATCCGACCGGTTCCTCTTTACGTTCGAAGACGTCGCGTGGGAGCCCGGAACCCTCCGGGCGGTCGGCTACGACGCCGAGGGCGAGCAGGTCTGTGAAGCGGCCGAGGAGACGGTCGGCGACCCGGTCGCGATCGAACTCACCCCGCGGACCGCCCCGACCGGGTGGCGGGCGGACGGTCACGACCTCGCGCTGGTCGACGTGGAAGTCGTCGACGAGGACGGCCGACGGAACCCGGTCGCGTTCGACGAGGTCGAGTTCGATCTCGACGGGCCCGCCGAGTGGCGCGGCGGCATCGCCAAGGGGCCGGACAACTACGTCCTCTCCGAGGAGTTGCCGGTGGAACTGGGCGTCAACCGCGTCCTGGTCCGCTCGACGCGGGAGGCCGGGACGGTGACGCTCACGGCGCGCAGCGAGGGGTTGGAGTCCGCGACCGTGGAACTGGAGACGGTGCCGATCGAGACGACCGGCGGACTGACACCCCACCTGCCCGGCGAGGGACTGCCCGCGAACCTCGACCGCGGCCCGACGCCGGAGGGACCGGCCTACGATCCCGACGACCAGGCGCTGACGGTGGCCGGGGTCACCGCCGGGTCGAACCCGGCGGACGCCGGGAAGGCGATCGACGACGACGAGGCGAGTTCGTGGGAAAGCGACGGCGACCGGGAGGACGCGTGGATCCGGTTCGACCTGGACGAACCGACGCTGCTCGGCCAGATCCGGCTCAAGGTGAGCGGTCACCGCACCACGGGCTACCCAATCCAGGTCGCCGTCGACGGCCGGGAGGTCTGGAGCGGCGAGGTCGGGCACACGCTCGCCTACGACTGGATCGAGTTCGATCCGATCGAGGGACAGAGCGTGACCGTCGCGCTCGCCGGAGTGACCGAAGTCGAGGATCCCTTCGGCGAGATCGTCGAGATCACGGGCGAACGCCACCAGTCAGACCGGGAAAGCGGGCGCGATTACCTCGAGCTGCTGGAAGTGGAACTCTACGGTCCCGAGGCGTGACCGACGCGGCGGCGGGCCCGGGGGGTCCGCCGAACCCCTCTCCGGCGTTCGGCGAGTCGCTGATCGGACGCGTCACCGCCAGGTGATCCGGGCGAGGAAGACGACAGCGACCAGTTCGAGGACGTTCAGCGCCATCATCCCCCGCTGTGCGACCGGGGTGGCGCCGCCGACCCAGCCGTGGAAGGTCGCGTGGAAGTTGTAGAGATAGATCGCGAGCAGGTTCTCCGCGAGCAGGAACAGTCCGAACACGAGTAGTCCGAGCGTGTGGCTGGCGCCGTGGGCACGGTAGTTGCGCGCCCACGTGTAGGCCAGACCGACCAGTAGCGCCGCGTTGAGAACGACGGCGATCCGGGCGGCCTGGAACCAGAGGCTACTCATCTACGATCACCCCCTATGCGGTCGACGGAGTTATACGCTGTCCAAATTCTCACCACAGTCGGTTGCTGGTCGGTCGCGTTCATGAATCGTCCTCCGTTTCCAGAACCGTCGAGAGCACGTCCTCGACGGTGTCCCAGTTGGCGCGACACTGATCGCTTGGTAGATAGACCGCGCCGTAGTCGTCGCCGCTGGACGCGACGACGTTGTTCTCGACCAGTACGTCGAGGTGGTGCCGGACCGTCGTGTAATCGAGGTCCAGCGCCTCGGCGAGCTGGTTGGCGTTGCGCGGGCGCTCGTCGACCGCGCGCAGGATTCGCGCGCGGTTCTCACCCCCGCGGGTGCTCGCGAGCACGTACCACAGCACCCCTTCCATCACGCCCTACGTGAACTGGCCTCTTTATAAGGGCACCGACAGGACGGTCGGGGTCGTCTCCGTGGCGGCGCGACGCGGATCAGATAGACGCGATGCCGCCTCTGACGACGAGGATCCAGACGAGGAACCGGCCGACGCTGCCGACGAACGTGGCGGCCGCGAATTTCACGTAGTCGTCTTCCAGCACAGAGAAGGCGTAGACCGACAGCGTATCGGGGAACGCGGGCACCGACAGTGCCATCGCGAGCCCGGCGTAGCCGTACTTGCGGGACAGCTGGACGACCTTCGACTCGGACCACTCGATCACGTCGAACCGCGAGCGCCGCAGCGCGCGGACGACCGGTCCGGCCTCCTTCGCCTCCTGTCCGATGTGGAAGGCGAAGACGCTCCCCGCGGCCTTGCCGGTGCTCGCGACGAGGATGACGATAGTGAGGTTGAGCCACAGCGGCAGGCCCAGGCGGAGGTGGTTGGCAAGCGGTAACACGACTTCCGATGGTAACGGGAGGATGAACGTGATCAGAAACGAGTAGACGGCGACGACGATCAGCCCCGGTGGGCCGGTCGCCGTCTGGACGAGCGTCTCGAGGCGTTCCAGCCACCCCTCCGAGAGCACGCCCAGCGGGAACGAGTCGAGGAGCGCGCCGATCCCGGAGAGGTCACTGGCGGCGACGGTGAGATCGACGGTCGGGAGTAGCGCGCCGAACACGTCTGCGCCTTAGCGAGGGGGGTCGGTAAGTGTTGATGTTCGGATCGGACTGTGAGGGACTGTCGCCTCGGGAGGTCTCGGTAGCACTCGGAGGGTGTCAGTACCAGTCCAGGTCGGTGACGAACGACCGCAACATCGACCGGGTGACGTGTGGCATACAGACGACGCGGATCTCGTCGGCGCCGGTCTTCGAGACGCGCCACCCGCGCTCGCGCAACTGTTCGGTCATCGGGACCGACAGGTCCGCGGCCACCAGCGGCAGTTCCGGTTGGACGACGTCGTGTCCCCGCGCCGCGAGCTGGTCGGCCAGCCACTCCGCGTTTGCCATCGACGTCTCGTACTGCTCGCGGTACCCCTCCGGCCACAGCCGGTCCATCGCGGCGGCGGCGCTGGCGACGCCCGCCCCGCTGCGGGTTCCGGTCAGGGTCACCTGCGACGTGGATTCGAGGTACGGCGTCCGGATCGCGAGTTCGTCGAGCAGGTCCCTTGAGCGAACGAGCAACCCGCCAGCGGGGACGGCGGCCTGTCCCATCTTGTGCGGGTCGATAGTGAGCGTGTCCACGTCCGCGTGGCCGAAGTGCCACTCGTGGTCGGTGAAGGGGAGCGCGAACCCGCCCCACGCGGCGTCGACGTGCAGGAGTGTGCCCGCCTCGTCGGCGACGTCGGCGAGGGTGGGGATCGGATCGACGTAGCCGTACTCGGTCGACCCGGCGACGCCGACGACACAGACGGTGTCCTCGTCGACCAGTTCGGCCATCGCCGCGGGGTCGGCCCGGTAGCCGGTCGTGGGTGCGGTCCGCAACTCGACGCCGAGTATCTCGGCGGCCTTGTTGAAACTGAAGTGGGCGCTGGCCGGTGCGACGACGTTCGGGTCGTCGGTGTCGGCGCGGTTGCGGGCGATGCGGACCGCCTGGATGTTGGCCTCCGTCCCGCCGCTGGCGACGTACCCCTCCGGGTCGGGGTGGCCAGTGATCTCGCCCAGCAGGCCGACGGCCTCGCGTTCGAGATCCGCGACCGTCTCGTAGGTCCCGGGGTCGCCGGGATTGGTCGCGAGGAAGCGTTCGGCGGCGTCCCGAGCCACGGGATGGGGGACCGTACACATCGAGGAGAGGACGCGCTCGAAGTCCTGTGGCTCGGCCAACTGCATACCCGTACACTGGGTCGGCGGCCGCTTAGGGGTTGTGTTCGACGGCGACCCGGTCGGCGCGTCTCGTCGGGAGCGACCGCTCAGAGTGTCTCGATGTAGTCGAGACCAGTCTCCAGGCGATCCTCCCAGAGGTCGACGACGTACTCGTCGGGGTCGGTCGTCGGTTCGCGCATGTGCGTCGCGTCCTCGTCGATGAACCCGCGGCGGGCCTGGATCCACTTGTCGAACTGGACGAACGTCTCGCCGCCGCCGCTGTGGTTCAACAGGGGGAGCAACGCGTCGTGGACCTCGATGGCGCCCTCCCGGTCGCCCGACTCGTAGCGGTCGATGATCTCGACGTAGAACTCGTGGACGCCGACCGTCGGGATCACGCCGACGCCGCCGCGGTCGAGCGTCTCGATCAGCTTCTTCCCGTTCGAGCCGACGAGGACGTCCACCGCACCGTCGGTCGCCTCCAGCAGCGCGGTCATGTATGGCCCCGGCGGTTCGGACTCGACTTTGAAATGCGAGATGTTCGCGACGTCCTCGCTCAACTGCGCGAACGTCTCGGGACTGATCGTCACGCCGACGTTCTGCGGGGCGTACTGGACGAGGATCGGCAGGGAGACGGCCTCGCCGACCGCCCGCATATGCGCCAGGAGGTCGTCCTCGCTGGGACCGGCCATGTGCGGCGGGAGCAGCATGAGGCCGTCGACGCCCGCCGACTCGAACCACTCGGCCCACTCGACGGCCGCCCGCGTCGTCTGGTCGGTGACCGATGCGTGGACCGGCAAGTCGTGGTCCGCGCCAGCGTCGACCGCCACCCGGGTCAGTTCGCGGCGCTCCTCGTCGGTGAGTTTGTAGAACTCGCTGCCGAACCCGAAGAGTATCACGCCGTCACAGCCGCCGTCCGCGATGGCCGCCACCTGCGATCGCACGCTCTCGTAGTCGATGTCGCCGGACTCGCGGCAGGGGACCGCCAGGATCGGCAGGACGCCTTCGAATGACATACCCTCAGGTCGAGTGGTGACCCCTTAATTCGGACGGCCGCGGCGAGCCCCGATGCGCGCCGCCCGGGCGGCGAGGCCAGCGGATCCGACAATCCGGTGTAACCGACGGCCGCGGATCGTCCCGCGACCGCGATCAGTCGACGAGCGTGTGCCCCGTCCCGTTGGCCTCGACGAAGTCCCAGTCGACCTCGATGCCCAGCCCCTCGCCGTCCGGGACGGGGATACAGCCGTCGTCGTCGAGTTCCTCGATCGGTTCGGCCAGCCCCGCCTCTGTGTGCCAGTCGGTCTCCGGATGGAGGAGGCCGTCCTCGTAGTAGTTGGAGTTCGGCACCGCCGAGAGGAGGTGGAGGTGCGCGGCGCCGCCCAGATGCGGTTCGACGTCGAACCCGGCGGCCTGGGCGGCGTGGGCCGTCTTGAGCGCGCCGGTGAACCCGCCGCCGAGGTGGACGTCGACCCGGAGCATGTCGAGCGCGTCGTTGAACAGGTGGTTGACGCTGCCGAACGGTTCCGTCCGGGAGTGTTCCATGCCCAACAGCGGCGTCTCCAGTTCGTCCGCGAGGCGCCGCATCGCGTAGACGCTCTCGCCGGTCTCCCAGAGGGGATCCTCGTACCAGTAGAAGTCGAGGTCGTCACACACCTTCCCGACGCGGACGGCCTCGGTGTAGGTGGTGTAGGCGCTGGAGGGATCGAGCATCAGTTTCATCTCGTCGCCGACCCGCTCGTGGACGGCGCGACACGCCGCGATGTCCATGTCCGGGTCGCCGAAGGCGTGGAGTTTGTACGCGGGATACCCCTGCTCTAGGCACGTCTCGGCGAAGTCGGCCATGTCCTCCGGCGTCTCCACCTCGGGGTTGAACGGGAGCGTCGAGGCGTAGGCGGGGATCCGGTCTCGGCCGCCGCCGCCGAGCAACTCGTAGATCGGCGCGCCGTAGTGGCGTCCGGCGAGGTCCCAGAGCGCGACGTCGATCGGACCGATCCCGGCCTTGTCGAGGTGGCGGCCGCGCGTCCAGAAGTCCATCCAGATGTCCTCGCGCGCGAGCGGGTCGCGCCCGAGCAGTTCCTCGGCCCACATCTCGATCTGTGCGAGCTGGACGCTCGGGAAGATCACGCCGCGGTACCGCCCCTCGGTCCCGTCGCGGGTACGGACGGTCAGGACGAACATGCTCTCCGTGCGCTCGGCGCCGGGGACGTAACAGCCGTTGCCGTCGTCGCGGCGGCCGTGGTCCGCGATGACGTTCTCGAACTCGTGGATCTCGATCTCTGCGATCTCCATTTGCTCTCCGGTCGGGCCTCCGGAGCATAAGCCTACTCCCGCCGGAAGCGTCCGCTCGTTCTCACCCGACGACTGAGCGGTCCTCTCGCCAGCGAAGAAAGCGCAGTACGAAAGACGGCGTCCGCGGCCAGTCAGTCCCGGACGGACTCGAGCAGCATCTTCTCCTCGACGCGCTTGACCTCGTGTTGCACGTCGCGGACGGCGTCGATGTTCGCCGAGATGGAGGTGACCCCCTCGTTGACGAGGTGGCGGACCATCTCGGGCTTCGAACCAGCCTGGCCGCAGATGCTCGTCTTCACGTCGTACTCCCGGCAGGTCTGGATCGTCTGGGCGATCAGGTCCAGCACCGCGGGGTGGAGTTCGTCGAAGCGGTCGGCGACGTTCTCGTTGTTGCGGTCGACCGCGAGGACGTACTGGGTGAGGTCGTTGGTCCCGAAGGAGGCGAAGTCGATGCCGTGACCGGCCATCTCCTCGATCGAGAGGGCGGCGGCGGGCGTCTCGACCATCACGCCCCACGAGCGCTTCTCGGGATCGACGCCGACCTCCTCCATCAGTTTTCGGGCCTTGAGCACGTCCTCGGCGTCGTTGACGAGCGGGAACATGATCTCGACGTTGTCGTAGCCCATCTCGAAGAGGCGCCGGAACGCCTGTAGTTCGTGTTTGAACAGGTCCGGTCGGTCCAGACTGCGACGGATGCCGCGCCACCCCAGCATGGGGTTGTGCTCGGCGGGTTCGTCCGCGCCGCCTTCCAGCTGGCGGAACTCGTCGGTCGGGGCGTCGAGCGTGCGTACCCGGACCGGCCGGGGGTAGAACTCGTCGGCGACACCGCGGACGCCCTCGACGATCTCGTCGACGTAGGCGCGTTCGCCGTGGTCGGCGATGTAGCGCTCGGGCGTCTTGTTCGTCGAGAGGATCATGTGCTCCATCCGCAGGAGGCCGACGCCGTCGGCGCCGGAGGCGGCCGCACGCTCGGCGGCCTCGGGGATGGAGACGTTGACTTTCACCTCCGTGGCGGTCATCGGCTTGACCGGTGTCTCGGGGCGGACCTGCTCGACGGGTTCGTGTTCGTCCTCCTCTTCGACGGCCTCGCCGCGACGGACCGCGCCCGTCTCCCCGTCGATAGTGACGACCTGTCCGTCTTCGAGTCGCTCGGAGGCCGTCTCCGTACCGACCACGGCCGGGACGCCCAGTTCCCGCGAGACGATGGCGGCGTGGCTGGTCATTCCGCCCTCGTCGGTGACCAGACCCGCGGCGCGTTTCATCGCCGGGACCATGTCGGGCGTGGTCATCTCGGCGACGATCAGGTCGCCGTCCTCGACCTTGTCGAGGTGGTCGAGTTTCCGGACGACCCGGACCGGGCCGCTGACCGTCCCAGGGCTGGCACCGAGGCCCGAGACGATGGCGTCGTCGCCGTCGCCCGCACCGCCGCCGCCCCCACTGGCGCTGGCGGTGCCGCCGTCGGCGACGCCCGCCGACTCCTGGGTCACGGGGTCGTTCGCGACGCTCTCGCCGGAGTCGTCGATGGTCGTGATCGGGCGAGACTGGAGCAAGAACAGCTCCGGCCCCTCCCCGGTCGGGTCGGCGATGGCCCACTCGACGTCCTGGGGTTCGTCGTAGTGGGCCTCGATACGTTCGCCCATGGCGACGAGTTCGTCGAGTTCCCCCTCCGAGAGGACGCGCTCGTCCTGTTTCTCCGAGGGGACGGCGCGTTCGACCGTCTCGCCGGTCTCCTCGTCGCGGACGTGCATCGTCTTCTTGGTGGCGACGGTCGCCTCCTGTACGTCGCCGGACCCGCGGTCGACGACGTACTTGTCGGGCGAGACGGCACCCGAGACGACCGCTTCACCGAGCCCCCAGGCGGACTCGATGATCGCCTGTGGTCCGCCGGTCGTCGGGTGACTCGTGAACATCACGCCGCTTTTCTCGGCGTCGACCATCCGCTGGACGACGACGGCGATGTTGACGATGTCGTGATCGAACCCCTGTTCCTGCCGGTAGTAGATAGCGCGCTGGGTGAACAGCGAGGCCCAGCAGTCCTTGACGCGTTCCAGCAGGTCCGTCCGGGTGATGTTGAGGTACGTCTCCTGTTGCCCGGCGAAGGAGGCGTCCGGGAGGTCCTCGGCGGTCGCCGAAGAGCGGACGGCGACCGGCGGTTCCCCCTCCAAGTCGTCGTAGGCGGCGAGGATCCCCTCGCTGATCTCCTCGGGATAGGGTGTCTCGCGGATCAGCTCCTGTGCGCGCTCGGCCGCGTCGGCGAGCGCCTCGGAGTCGTCTGCGTCGACGTCGACGGCCGCGAACAGTTCCTCGTCGATCCCGGTCTCCTCGATGAACGACCGGTAGGTCTCTGCCGCGACGACGAACCCCGGCGGGACGGGCAGACCCGCTTCGGTCATCTCACCCAGAGACGCGCCCTTCCCGCCGACCGAGTCGAGGTCGCCGGCGTCGACGTCCGCCAGCCAGTGTACTACCATGGCGTGTGTCCCTACTGTAACCAACGACGAGTAAGAAGCTTCCGACAGTGTGTCTCTGAAATACCTTCCGCTCGCGGCTAACAGCGCCGTCTCGGCCCGATGTTATCTCGAAATCGAGTACCCGTTTCACTGCCGCGGGCGGCGGTTCTCCCGTCGCTCGACCGTGCCGGGATCGAGCCACGGACACCGGCGAGACGGGACACGGCAAATGCCTGTCGCGGGTGAGTAGTGGACGGCTTCGCTGGCCCGCGGCGACAGGCACGCGCTTTCGCGACCCGAAGGGACCGCCCACTCCCGTCGGGGCGGCCGACAGTATTAGTCACCGGGTACCGACGGTGTATGTATGCGCCGACGACGGGTGGCGCTGCTTGCCGTGCTGGTCGTCGGGAGCCTCGTCGCCACGGTCGGCGTCGGTCCCGACGGCGACGACGGGGCGCTCGCGGCGGGCGACACGGGCGACCCGCCCGCCGAACGGCTGGTCCGGCCGGTCGACGGCGGGAGCGCTCTCTGGCCTTACACTAGTCGCCGCCGCGACGCCGCGGGGCGGACACTCGCGATCAACGCCGTGATCGTGGGCTCGCCCGACCGAGTCAGGACCGTGCTCACGCGGCGGTCGGACGCGAACTGGACCGGGGCCGACCGCGACGCCGCGGTCGCGACCCCGCCGTGGCGCCCGACCAGCGGCGCCCGGCGGTTCACGTACGTCGCCCGCGACCCGGAGCGCGCGGGTGAGTGGGTCGACGCGTCCTACCAGCTGGGCGTCGGGTCGTACTTCGCCCGCCGGACGCACGTCCGGGCCTACCCCTCCGCCGACGGGAACTGGACGGCGCTGCAGGTCCACACCGAGTACTGGGACTGGTTCCGTCTCCGCCACACCGTCACCGGCCTCGTTCCGGGTGTGGACCGCCTCGAACGCGACCTCCGCGACGAGCCGGTGACGGCCGGACTCCACCGGGAGTACCACGGTCTCGGCGGGAGCGGGAACAGCGGGTGGCTCACCGTCGTCGAACTCGTCCCGGGGCTGATCGCCGCCGGAGTGCTCTCGCGCTCGCACCGCGGCGTCTCGATCGCGGAGGCGTCGATCCCGGCGGCACTCGTCGGCCTCGTCGTCGGGGTCCGGGCGGTCGGCGTCGCCGCCGGGGCCGTCGCGGTGGACCTGAACCCGAAAGTGCTCTCTGCCGGGCTCTACCCCGTGCTGGCGCTGGGCCCGCTGGCGGTCGTCCGCTCGCTCGCGGACCGGACCGAGCCGCGGCGGGCAGCCGCGCTGACCGGGTTCGGCCTCGGTGCGGGCGTCGTCCTCGACTTCGCGCTGATCGGGGTCGAAGTCGTCCCGGTCCGCCTGGCGCTCGGGCGCGTCGCGCTGGCGGCCGCCCTCGCACTGGTCGCACTCGGCGTCGCCCGCGGCGAGCGCCGTGTCGTCGCTGTCGGCGTCGGCGCGTGGCTACTGGCACTCTGCTCGCCGCTGTTTGGCCTCCCGTAACCCGCCGCCGACCGGAGACCGTCCGGCGAAGCCACCGACGCCAGCGCGGACTCCACAGGACACTTATAGGTTCACGCGCGAACTCCCGTAGTCACATGGGGGACGCTCGCTCGAACCAGCCGGGACTGCGGCGGCGGGCCGTTCTGGCGGGTGCTGGCGGGGCCCTGTGCTCCACCGCTGGCTGTGTCCAGCGCGCGCGAAACGTCCTCGGCCGCGACTCGACGAGCCAGCTGTCCCTGCGGATCCTGACCCTCCCGACGGACGCCAACCCCTTCTCGGCGCGGATCGCGCGGTCGCTCGCGGAGAACCTCCGTCGGTGCGGGATCGACGCGCAGATCGAACCCGCCGACTACGAGGCGATCCTCCGGCGCGTCCTCATCAACGGCGATTTCGACCTCTACGTCGGCCAGTTCGGTCGCGCCGACTGGACCGATCCCGATCAGCTCTACTCGCTGCTGCACTCGGCCTACGCCAGCGAGTCGGGCTGGCAGAACCCCTTCAGATACACCGATCTCGACCTCGACGGCCACCTCGAAACCCAGCGGACCGCGGCCGGGATCGCGCGCGAGCGGGCGGTCAGATCGATCCAGCGGACGATCGCCGAGACACAGCCGTTCACGACGCTGGCCTTCCCCGACTCGCTGGCGACGGTCCGGGTCGACCGGTTCCGGAACTGGACCGGCGTCCCGGGCGATCCGCTGGCGTTGCTGGGCGTCGAGTCGGCGCCGACCGCCTCGGCGTCGACGCTCCGGGTCGTGACCAACGACGGCCGAATCACGGCCAACTGGAACCCGCTGGCCGTCGAGTTCCGCAACCGTGGCCCGTTCATCGACCTGCTGTACGACTCGCTGGCCAGGCGGGTCGACGGCGAGCGACGGCCGTGGCTCGCGGCCGACTGGACCGTCGAGCGGTCCGAGGGTCTGCACGCGACGGTCGACCTCCGCGAGGGAGCGGAGTGGCACGACGGGAAGCCCATCGACGCCGGGGACGTGGCGTTCACCTATCGGTTTCTCGCCGACACGTCGCTGGGGTCGGCGGAGACGGCGGTCCCGTCACCGCAGTTCCGGGGCCGTACCTCGCTGGTCGACAGCGTCTCGGTCCGCGACGACCGGACCGTCCGCCTCTCTTTCGCCGAGGCCGCAGAGGCCGTCGCGGAGCGCGCGCTCACGATCCCGATCCTGCCCGAACACGTCTGGCGCGAGCGGACCGATCCGGCGACGCTGGCCGGTCTCGACGCCAACCGCGCGGCGACGGAGGCGCTGATCGGCAACAACCCCGGGCCGGTCGGCAGCGGACCGCTCCGGTTCGACTCCGCCACGGTCGACCAGCGGCTCGCGCTCTCGGTCGTCGACGACCACTTCCTGTTCGGATCGGATCCGCCGGTCGACGTCGGCGGGTCGCTCCCGTACGACGAACTGGTGGTCCGCGTGGCGGGGTCCGACGAGTCGGCGGTCGAACTCGTCGCCTCGGGCGGGGCCGACGCGACCGTCTCGCCGCTGGGGCCGAGCGTCGTCCCGCGGATCGGACGCGAGACGGGGCTCAGGCTGCTCGCCGCCGGGTCACGCGCGTTCTACCACGTCGGGTACAACACCGCCGAGGCGCCGCTGTCGAACACCCGATTCAGACAGGTAGTCGCCGGATTGATCGACAAGCAGAGGGTCGTCAGCGACGTCTTCGAGGGGTACGCGATGCCCGCGGCCAGTCCCATGCACGGGACCGACTGGCTCGCCCCCGGACTGGAGTGGGACGGGGCCGACCCGGCGACCCCCTTCTTCGGTGAGCGCGGCGATCTCGACGCGGCGTCGGCGCGGGCGACGCTGGCCGACGCCGGGTACCAGTACCGCGACGGTGACCTCCTGACAGAATGACGCTCGTCGCCTCGCTCGTCGAACTCGTCGTCGTCGTCTCGGTCGCTATCGCCGTCTCGAGTTCGGTGATCGTCGGCTTCGACCGCCTCCGGGCCACCGTCCGCAACGTCCGCGGCCGGGTCAAGCGCGCGGCCGCCCCCATCGGGGCGCTGGCGGCCGTGTTGCTGGTCAATTCGCTCGTGCGCGAACCGGTCGCGGAGGCCGCCTGGATCCTCGGAGTCAACATCACGCCGACGATCTACGGGATCGAAGGGGAGTTCGTCGCGTGGGTCCAGTCGTTCGCCCACCCGGCGCTGACAGCCCTGTTTTCCTACGCCTACGTCTTCGGGTACGCGTATCTGCTCGTGTTCCCGCTGGTGGCCTACGTCGCGCTCGAAGACGGGACGCCGCTGCGTCGTCTGGCGATCGCTTACAGCGTCAACTACACGCTCGGTCTGGTGTGTTACGTCCTCTTTGTCGCCTACGGCCCCCGGAACATGATCGGCGACAGCGTCGAGTCGCTGCTGTACACGACCTACCCGCAGTACCAGTTTCTCACCAGCCAGGTCAACACCAACAGCAACGTCTTCCCGTCGTTACACACCTCGCTGTCGACGACCGTCGCGGGGATCGCGTGGGAGACCCGCGAGACCTACCCCGGGTGGTCCGCCGTCGCGACGACGATCGCCGCGATCATCGTCGTCTCGACGATGTACCTGGGAATCCACTGGGCCACCGACGTTGCCGCCGGACTCGCGCTGGCCGCCACGGCCATCTGGGTCGCCCGCCGGTACGTGGAGTGAGGGGGCGTCCCCTGACGACTGGCGCCAGGCGCGTCACGCCTCGATGATGTCGTCGTCCTCGGACTCGGGGACGGTGATCGTCCCCGTCAGCGTCGTCACCGCCTGTCCGCCCACCGCCACGGGATCGCCAGTCCTGACCGACACCCGGCCCGGTCGGTCGAGGAAGTGTCCCTGCTCGAAGGTCAGCGGGTCGTCGGCGTCCAGCGCGTCGTAGTGGCGCAGATAGGCGCCGACGGCGCCGCTCGCGGTCCCCGTGACGGGGTCCTCGGGGATGCCCGCCAGCGGGACGAACGCCCGCCCGTGGAGCGTGGCCTCGGCGTCGATCGTGTCGAACGTGAACGCGTACAGTCCCTCGGCGTCGACTCGCTCACAGAGGGCCGCGACCGCCTCGTTGTCCGGCTCGACCGCCGACAGTTGCTCGAAGTAGCCCACCGGGACCACGAGGAAGGGCAGGCCCGTCGAGGCGCGGGCGACGGGCAGGTCCGCACCCACCTCCGCGAGCGCCGCGGTCTCGATCCCGAGCGCGTCGGCCAGTTCCTCGTAGGAGATGTCGACCGCGCGGATCTCCGGAGCGGACTGGGTCATCCAGACCCGCCCCTCGGGTTCGATCTCGACGTCGATCACGCCCGCTTCGGTCTCGACGCTGTAGGTGTCGGCGGCGACGACGGCGCGGTCGTACAGCGCCGCGAAGGCCGCGACCGTGGCGTGGCCACAGAGGTCGATCTCCCGTTCGGGCGTGAAATAGCGCAGGCGCCGGTCGGCCCGATCCGATGGCAACACGAAGGCCGTCTCGCTGGCGCCGAGTTCGTTCGCGATAGCGCCCATCTGGTCGGCCGCCAGTCCCGTCGCCTCCGGCACGACCCCGGCGGGGTTGCCCGCCGTCGGTTCCTGCGTGAAAGCATCGACCAGCAGTGCGTCGCGTCCGTCGGTCATACCCGGTCGAACGGCCACCGGGGGGATAACGTTGTGGCCCGGCGTCCGCTGGGTCAGGCCGCGGCGATCCGTCGCCGGATACTGCCATGAGTCGCCGCCGGATAGACCGAGCGCTGCCGGACGGTGCGGTCACCACCCACCGACGTCGACTCGCCGCGCTGTCGGCGCCGAGTCGCGGAACTGTTCGGCGATCCGGACGGCGGATAGCCGGTTCCGCTCGGCGGACAGCCTCAGCGGCGGTCGGTCGACGGTCGTTCGCTCTGTTCACCCCGGACGTACTGGAGCGCGCCGACGAACTCCTCGGGATCGACGCGGTCGCGAGCCTCGTCGAACCGCTCCTGGAACGTGGTCATTTTCATGCTCAATGTTACCATACAACAGGACAGGGAATAAGTGTTACTCCCCTGGACGATCGACGCCGCGCCGGACCCGGTGCTGGAGGACACAGTAGCACGGCGTCGAGCGGTGGTCGGGCGCGGTCTCCCGCCCGGATCCACGACGGCCTTGCCGGACCCGGTTCGGTGAGTCGGCGACGGCCTCGCCGGACCCGGTTCGGTCAGTCGGCGACGGCCTCGTCGGACCCGGTCGCGGCGGCGGGGTCCTGCACCCAGAGGTCGCCGAACAGGTCGTCCTGCTGGAGGCGGACCTGTCCCCGGTGTGCGAGAAAGAGCAGGGCGAGGTACGTCTGGACGCGCGACCCGCCGGCGTCCGACACCTCGCGGAAGAGGACCTCGGCGCGGCCCTGGTCGTAGTGATCCCAGAGTTCGGTCTGGACGTCCGTGATGACCTCGTCGATGTTCTCGGAGTGGGTCTTCTCGGTGACGTCCGCGGCGCTGGGTTCGTCGTCCATCCGGAGGTCGTCGCCCGTCCGGTAGTCCAGTTCCTGGGTGCCGCGCTGGAACCCCTGCGGGGAGTCGCTGGTGTCGTACTCCCGGGACTCCTTCCACCAGGTGTCGCGTTCGGCCTCGCGGAGGTCCCGGACGAGTTCGTCCAGCGTCTGGGGCATCCCGCGGGCGCGCTTGCGGTCGAGACGGCGGTCCATCTCCTCCTCGAGGGAGGCGAACGGGTCCATCCCGGGGTCGGGGTCGGACCCGCCCGCGTGCATCGCCTCCTCCCAGGGTTCGTCCCAGGCCTCCTCGTCTTCGTCGTCGTCTTCGAGCATCGCGTCGCCTTTCATCCGCAGGAGGACGCTCGCGTAAAACAGCGCCCGCCCCGACGTGCGGAGGTCCGCCTCGTCGAGGCGATCGAGGAACTTGTCGGTCACCGCCACGATGTCGATGTCCCAGGGATCGATCTCGCCGTCCTCCGCGAGGCCGACGAGCACCTCGACCGGTTCGACGTCGTCCTCGTCGGGGTCGTCCGGTTCCGGCGCCGCCGTGGGTTCCGTCAGCCTTTCCGCGTCGGCGTCGCCAGCGAGCAGTTCGGTGCCGCCGTCCGGGCGTTCGGGACCGGTCTCGTCGTGATCATCGCCGCTCCCGGCCCCGTCGTCCGACTCACCGGGCCGGTCTCTACTCTCGTGACCGGCGATATCGAGGGGGATGTCGTCGTCAGTCATCGGCGGTCACCCCCTGACTGGAGAGGTCGATCCCCGTGACGGCGGAGACGTTCTCGTCTTGCATCGTGACGCCGATGGCCCGCTCGGAGCGTTCGAGCATCGCCGAGCGATGCGAGACGACGACGAACTGCGCCTCACCCGCCAGTTCGTCGACCATCTCCCCGACGAGGTCGGCGTTGGCGGCGTCGAGGAAGGCGTCGACCTCGTCGAGCGCGTAGAAGGGCGCGGGGTTGTGGCGCTGGATCGCGAAGATGAAGGCCAGCGCGGTCAGGGACTTCTCGCCGCCGGACATGGCGTTGAGCCGCTGGATCGGCTTGTCGCCCGGCTGGGCCTTCATCGTCAGGCCGCCCTCGAAGGGGTCGTCCTCGTCTTCGAGGTGGAGCCGTCCGGTCCCGTTCGAGAGGCGCTCGAAGATCGACCGGAAGTTCTCGTCGATAGCGTCGTAGGCCTCCATGAACGTCGCCTTCTTCTTTTGCTCGTAGCTGTCGATCCGGTCGCGGATCCCCTCGGCCTCCTCGACGAGGGTCCCGCGTTTGTCTTCGAGGTCGTCGAGTTCCTCGGCGACGCGGTCGTACTCCTCGATCGCGAGCATGTTGACGGGTTCGAGCGCCTCCATCTCCGCTTCGAGCCGCTGGATCTCCGACTCCAGTTCGTCGTGGTCGGGAATCTCCTCGGGGTCGTACTCGCCCACCGCGGCCTCGAGTTCGTCGATCTCCCAGGAGAGCCGCTCGGCCTCGTCGCGTGCCTCCGCGAGATCGCTCTCGACAGCGCCGACGGCCTCCTTCTTCTCGTCGCGAGCCGCACGCGCTTCCTTGAGGTCGGTCTGCAGTTCCGAGCGCTCGTCTTTCAGTTCCGCCAGCTCTTCTTCGAGTTCGGCGACCGCCTCCTCTTTCGCTTCGAGCGTGTCCTCCTTCTCGGCGATAGCGTCCTCGAACTCCTCGATGCGTTCCTGCTGGTCGGCCTTTCGGTTCTGGGCGGCCTCGATGGTCTCGTGGAGGTCCTCGATCGCGTCCTCGGCGTACTCCTTCTCGAGTTGGTGTTCGTTCAACTCGGCATCGAGGTCGTCGAGGTCGTCCTCGAGGTCGTCGATCTCCGCACGGATCGCCTCGGCCTCGTCGGTCAGATCGGGGAGTTCCGAGTCCTCGACCTCCGCTTCGAGGTCGTCGATCTCGTCTTCGAGGTCCGCGACAAACCCCTCTTTCTGTTCGATCTCGGCCTCGAGGTCGTCCATCTCCGCGGAGACCTCGTCGCGCTGGCCTTCGATCTCTTCGAGACGCTCGGTCAGGTCCTCGATCTCGGTTTCGACCTCGTCGCGGTCGGCCTCGCGACGCTCGATCTCGGCCTCGATCTCGCGGACCTGATCCGCAGTGTCCGATTGCTTGTCACGGGCGTCGTCGAGACGGTCCTCGACGTCCCGCAGGTCCTCGCGGATCGACTGGCGCTCGTCTTCGAGGTCGGTGATCTGCCCCGCGAGGCGTTCGAGTTTGCCGCCGGTCCCCGAAAAGGAGTAGCGCGTCCCCTTCGAAGAACCGCCGGTCATCGCGCCCGACTTCTCGACCAGGTCGCCCTCGAGCGTGACCATCCGAAAGTCGCCCATGAATTCGCGGGCGGTGTCCATGTCCGCGACGACGAGCGTATCGCCCAGCACGTACGAGAACACGCCCGCGTACTCGGGGTCGAAGTCCACGAGATTGTAGGCGAAATCGACCACACCGCCGTGCTGGGGCTTGCTCGGCAGCGAGCGGTCCTGCATCTCGGTGATCGGCAGGAACGTGGCCCGTCCGGCACCGCGGGATTTCAGGTAGTCGATACACCGCTGGCCGATCCGGTCGTCGTCGACGACGACGTGCGCGAGGCGGCCGCCAGCGGCCGTCTCGCAGGCCACCGCGTAGTCGGCGTCGACGCTACCCAGTTCACCGACCGGGCCGTGGACGCCGTCGATATCTGCGTTCTGGACGGTCGTCACCGCCCGGCCGTAGGAGGAGTCGCCGTCCTGTCCCGCCTTCGCCTCTAGCTCGGCGTACTCCTGCTGTTTGGCCGAAAGCTCGTCCTCCACGTCGTCGAGATCCGACTGGAGCTCGCGGCGCTCTGTTTTGAGGTCCTCGACGACCTCCGTGATCGTCGCCTCGTTCTGGCGGGCCTTCTCCAGTTCCGTCTCCAGATCCTCGATCTCGGCCTCGATCTCGGGGATCTTCGTCTCCAGGTCCTCGATCTCGGCTTCGGTCTCGCGCTGTTCGTTCGAGCGCCGCCGGGCCTCGTCGAGCAGGCGGTCCTGCTCGCGCTGGAGGTCGTTTTTCTCTGTCTTGAGTTCCTGGAGGGCCGCCCGCTTCTCGTCGAGTTCGGCTTTGACCTCCTCGAACTCCGCACCGATCTCGTCGATGCGCGCCTCCACGGCTTCGAGGTCGGCCTCGCGGTCTTCGATCTCGGCTTTGATCGAGGACTTGGCGACTTTCGTCTCGCGGATCTGGTCTTCGAGGTCCTCGATAGTCTCCTGTTTGCGGTCGATCTCCACGAAGGCCTGTCGGCGCTCGTTCTCGGCGTCCTCGATCTTCTCCTCGGCGCTCTCGATCCTGTCTTCGAGGCGGGCGATGTCGCCTTTGATCTCCTCCATCTCGCGTTTGATCGCGAGCTGTTCGTCCTCGCCCTTGCGCTCGATCTCGGCGTTTAATTCGTCGAGTTCCGAGTCCAGACGCATCACGCGGCCCTGGCGCTCGTCGAGTTCCGCCTCCAGTGCTTCGAGGTCGTCCTCTAGCTCGTCGATCTCCTCGCGGACGGCCTCGCGCTTGGCGCGCTTGTCCTCCAGTTCGGCCGCCTTCCGGTAGCCCTCGTACTCCTCTTTCTCGTCGCGCAGGTCCTGGTATTCGAGGGCCGTCTCGCGCTCGTCTTCGAGCTGGTCGAGGCGGTCCTCCTTCTCGTCGATGCGCAGTTGGGCCTCCTCGATGCGTTCCTCGACGGTCTCGAGTTCCTCGAAGGCGGCCGCCTTCTTCTCGTCGAACTGGGCGACGCCCGCGATCTCGTCGATGATCTCGCGCCGGGACCCGGGGGTCATGTTGATGATCTCGGTCACGTCGCCCTGCATGACGACGTTGTACCCCTCGGGGGTGACACCGGCCTGGGCCAGCAGGTCCTGGATGTCCGAGAGGTTCACCGAGCGCCCGTTGATATAGTAGTAGGAGTAGTAGTTGTCGTCGGTCTCCTTGACGCGGCGCTTGATGGAGATTTCGTCGACGTCGCCGACGTTCTCGGTACCGGCGGCGGTGACCACCTGCGAGCGCGAGAGCGTCCGGTCGCCGTTGTCGAGGATCACCTCGACGCTGGCCTCGCGTTCGCCGTCGACCTCGGCGACCTCGTCCTGGTGGCCGGGGTTGTAGATCAGGTCCGTGAGCTTCTCGGCCCGGATACCGGAGGTGCGGGCCAGACCCAGGGCGAACAGGATCGAGTCGATGATGTTCGACTTCCCCGAGCCGTTCGGGCCGCTCACCGTGGTGAAATCCTCGTAAAACGGGATACGAGTCTTCCGGCCGAAACTCTTGAAGTTGTCGAGGACGAGCTCTTTTATGTGCATGGTGCTCGCGGGTGGGGGCCGCGGCCGTCAGGCGATGATGATGTCCGACTCCGACTCCGTGCTATCCTCCGACTCGGACTCCTCCGATTTAGGTGCTTCGGCTCCCTCTACTTCATCTGGAGATTCCGAGGGACCGTAGCTCTCTGGCGCAAAGCCGAGATCCTCGTCGATGGCGTTCTCGAGTTCGCGCAGGCGGACCTTGCATTCGACCAGTTCGTCGGTCAGGCCCTCGACCGACGCTTCGAGTTCGTTGACACGTGCTTCGAGTTCTTCGACCCGATTGGGGCACATACCCGATACCCAGCCCGTCCGGCCACTTATACCTACGTCAGACAATAACAAGATTCGTGATACGTCTGCGCTTACAGTGACTGGCCTAAGTGTATAGTGTACACTATTTAGTAGCTGGTTACGAACGTGAGGATATGCGACGTTCGCTGACCGTGATACTGGTAGCAGCACTCGTCGTCGTCTCGGGGTGTGCAGGCCTCGGCGGCGACGGTTCGACTGACGCGCCGGAACCGACGCCGACAGAGACGCCGACACCCGACTCGGGCGACGGCGGGGCGACCCCCACAGCGACCCCCGAATCGACTGATAGCGAGGCGACCCCCACGGCGACCCCCGACTCGGGCGACGGCGGAGCGACCCCCACGGCGACGCCAGCCCCGACGGCGACGCCGACCCCGGCTCCGACCGCGACACCGGACGACTCGGGGACGGCCACGCCCCCCTCGACCAGCGGGAGCGTGACCCCGGACCCGTCGCTCGCATCGGTCTCGGACATGGGGACGCTGCCACCGGGCGTCCGTGACGACGGGAAAGTAACCAACGCGTCGGCGCTGACCGGCGCCATGTTCCGCTTCGAGGGCGACGCGGTCGAGTACCAGCAGACGCTGGTCAACTCGACCGGTCCGAACATCGAGTACACGCTGAAAAACGACACGCAACGGTCACTGTACCGACTGGGGAGCAGCGAACTCGGCGGCAGCGTGACCTACTACCTCGGCGAGTCGGTCACGGCGCGGAACAACGAGACCGCGGGCCACGTGACCTACGCCACCGGGCAGACGAACCTCCGGACGGAAGCGCAGTTCACGGCGTTCCTGTTGCTCCCGACCACGCAGTACATCTCCCTGGCGGAGTGGCAGGCGACCGGTGTCGAGACCGTCGACGGCGAACAGCGCCTCGTGTTGCGCTCGAACGCTATCAACGAGTCGCGGGCGACACAGACGACCGTCAACGGCGAACTGACCGGCGTCGAGGGCCACCTGTCGGTGACCAGCGACGGTATCGTCCGCGAGGGGAGCATCATCTTCACGGCACAGCAGGACGGCCAGACCGCCCGGGCAGGAGTCAACCTGACCACTCGGACCGGGAGCGGGATCACCGTCGATTCGCCGGATTGGCTCTCGCAGGCGCCCCAGGTCGAAGGGACAGCCGCCGAGAACAACCGACTGCTGGAACTGCAACACACCGGCGGCGAGGCCATCCCCGCGGGGACGACGCTGACGGTCAACAGCGGTCTCGTGCCTGTCGGGAACGTCACCGTCGAGCAGGAGGTCCAGCCCGGTGACAGCTTCTACGTCTACAAGACCGGACAGGGCACGGCGCAGACGCCCGAGGTGGTCGTCGGCCAGCAGCCGTCGCTGCCCGACAACGCCACGGCCTTCTCCGGACAGGCCGTCGTCGCGAAGCCCACCGGCGCGGCGCGCTTCCAGGCCGCGATCGACATCGGGAGTTCCGGGTCGACGTTCAGTCTCGATGTCGGCGAGTCCACGATCGCCGCCATCCCCTGAGGGCGACGGCTGGCATCGGGCATCCGCGGCTCCCTCGGGGTGATCGTGTCGTTAGTCTTTAGCCCCGCCATGCCGAACCGCGGGTAATGACCGCGCAAGCCGTCGAGCAGGGGGACCTCGCGACTGTCATCGGCCTGGAGGTCCACGTCCAGCTCGAGACGGACACCAAGATCTTCTGTGGCTGTTCGACCGAGGCCGCCGAGGAGCCCAACACCAACACCTGCCCGGTGTGTCTGGGCCTCCCGGGGGCGCTCCCGGTCGTCAACGAGGGCGCCGTCGAGGCCGCCGTCAAGATCGGCAAGGCCATCGACGCCGACATCCCCGAGGAGACGACGTTCCACCGGAAGAACTACTACTACCCCGACCTGCCGAAGAACTTCCAGATCACGCAGTACGACGCCCCGATCTGTCAGGACGGCGACCTCGACTTCTCCGTGGAGGGCGAGCGCCGCTCGGTGGGGATCCATCGGGCCCACCTCGAGGAGGACCCCGGCAGCCTCCAGCACCAGGGCGGGTCGATCGACACCGCCGACTACACGCTGGTCGACTACAACCGCGCGGGGACGCCGCTGATGGAGATCGTCACCGGCCCGGACTTCCGCTCGCCCGACGAAGTGCGCGCGTTCCTCGCGAAACTGGAGGAAGTCCTCGAATATCTGGGCGTGTTCGACGCCACCCGCGACGGGTCGCTCCGCGTCGACGCCAACCTCTCGATCGTCGACATGAGCGACGTGGACGGCGACGAGATAGACGAGTCGACTCTCGAAGAGGCCGACCCCAACCGGACCGAGGTCAAGAACATCTCCAGTCACCGCGCCGCCGAGAAGGCCCTGGCCTACGAGGAGACCCGCCAGAAAAACGCCATCCAGCGCGGCCGCGCCGTCGAACAGGAGACCCGCCACTGGGACGAGGGCAAGGGGATCACTCTCTCGATGCGCTCCAAAGAGGAAGAGAAAGACTACCGCTACTTCCGCGAGGCCGACCTCCCGCCCCTGCGGGTGGCCGACTGGAAGTCGGAGATCGACATCCCGGAACTCCCGGACGCCCGCCGCGAGCGCTTCCGCGAGGAGTACGGCCTCAGCGCCGAGGCGGCCTCGAAGCTCACCTCGACCAAGCAGGTCGCGGACTTCTTCGAGGACGTCGCCGAGCGCTTCGACGCCGACCTCGCCGCGACGTGGGTCGCCGACGAACTGCTGGGCGAACTCAACTACCGCGACATGGAGATCACGGACGTGGCCGATCGGTTCGACGAGATCGAACGCCTGGTCGAACTCGTCGCGACCGACGAGATCACCGTCAAGAACGCCCGCGAGACGGTCCTCCGGTCGATGCTCGACGACGGCGAAGACCCCGACAGCGTCGTCGAGGCGGAGGGGCTGGGCAAGACCAGCGGCGACGAGGTCCAGCAGGCGGTCGAGGAAGCGATCGAGGAGAACCCCGACGCAGTCGCGGACTACCACAGCGGCGAGGGCGGCGCGATCAACTTCCTCGTCGGCCAGGTGATGCAGAAGACGGGCGGGTCGGCCGACCCGGGCGACGTGAACCAGTTGCTGCGGGAAGAGCTAGAGTAGCGCCGCGATCGATCGGTGGGAGCGAGCCGGAGAACCGTCAGAATATTGTCGCTACGCGTTCCCGAAGCCCGTATGGCAGATCGGTCAGTGGCCGCGAACGCTGACGCGACCGGGGCGCGATACGATCCCGACGGGGAGTCGTTCGACGGCGACGGCTCCCGCTCGTGGGAGTTCGACACCGGCGCCGAGATAGTCGCCCAGCCTGCGGTCGCGGACGGGACCGTCTACGTCAGTAGCTACGACGGGTTCGTCGCGCTGGACGCCGCGACCGGCGCCGAGCGGTGGCACGAAGCGCTCGACGAACAGATCTCGACCGCTCCGGCGGTAGTCGACGACGGGACGGTCTACGCCGTCACCTACGACGACCTCGGACGCGCCGAGGGACACGTCCGTGCGATCGACGCCGAGAGCGGGCGGACGGAGTGGGCCGTCGACGCGTCACCGGGCGCACAGTCGCCGCCGGTGGTGATCGGCGATACCCTCCTCGTCCCCGAGTGCAGGGGGTCGCTCGTCGCCCGCGACGCGGCGACCGGCGAGCGCCAGTGGGCGACGAACGTCGGGACGCGGACGGGTGACTGTGTCGTCGCAGACGGGACCGTCGTCGTCGGGAGCGGCGACGAGGTCGTCGCGGTCGCGCTCGCCGACGGGGCGGTCCAGTGGCGCGCGGACGTCGAGAGCGAGGTGACGGCCGGGCCGGTCGTCAGCGGCGATGCGACGTTCGTCGGCACCGCCGAAGGAGAGGTGTACGCGCTCGACGCGTCGACCGGGGAGCGCCGGTGGGCGGAGACCGTCTTCGACGAGCGGATCCACGACGCGACCCAGCACATGTACGGCCACGTCGACCGGGACGCACTGGCGGACGTCCGCTCGCTGGCGGCCGACGACGACGAACTCTACGTGGGGACGTTCAACGCGCTGTTCGCGCTCGGTCTCGACAGCGGGCTGCCGATGTGGACCGCCGAGACCGACTCGGGGTACGTGTGGGCACAGACCGTCCACGAGGACCGGCTGTACGCCGGTTCCAGCGGCGGGACCGTCTACGCGTTCGACGGCGTCGCTGGAGCCGTCGAGTCGCGCTGGACCTGCGACGCGGACGCGTATCCGACGGTCGCGGCTGGCTCCATGTACGTCGCCACCCGGGACGGCGCGGTCAGCGGGTATCGCCGATAGCGACACCACGTATACGCCCGAGCGTCGGCCCCCAGCAGGGCCGATTACACCGCACCCATCACCTCGTCGACGAACAACTCGACCGTGCGGCGGTCGTTGTCCGGGACCATCAGCATGAACGTGTCGACACCGATGTCGTCGAACCCGGCGAGTCGCTCGGCCACCTCGGCCGGGGTGCCGACCGCCCCGCGATCCTCCTCGCGGGGGGTCGGCCCGGTCTCGGTGTGCTCGGTCAGGTCCTCGTAGACGGCGTGTGCCTCCGCGGCGTCCTCGCGGATCACGGTCCGGTTGCCGACGGTCTTCGTGATGGCGTCGTAGTCGGTCCCCTGCTCCTCGCAGTGGCCTTCGAGCACGTCGAGTTTCCCCGCGATGGTCTCGGGGTCGCCCGAGGGGAGGTTCCAGCGGTCGGCGTACTCGGCGGTCGCCCTCAGTGTGAGTTCCTCCCCGCCGCCGCCGATCAGCACCGGGATCCCGTCGGGTTTGGGTTCACAGTAGAACTCGTCGATCCGGTAGTGGTCGCCCGCGTAGGAGACCGGTGACTCTCGGGTCCACATCGCCCGGCAGATCTCGATCGTCTCGCGCATCTGTCGGTTCCGGGTGGGGACGTCGGGGTACTCGATGTCCATCGCGTCGTACTCGTCTTCGTACCATCCGGCACCGATGCCTAGCACCGCGCGCCCGCCCGAGACGTGATCCAGCGTCGCCAGCGTCCGCCCGAGATAGCCCGGGTTCCGGTAGTGCGGACAGGTGACCAGCGCGCCGAGTTCGATCTCGTCGGTGGCCTGCGCGATCGCGGGGAGGGCCGTGTAACAGTCCAGGAAGGTGTCGTCGCGCTGGCCGACGAAGGGGAGTTGCCAGACGTGGTCCATCAGCGAGAGCCACGTGAAACCCTCGGATTCGAGCCACTGGGCGCGCTCGACCGTCGACTCGATAGCGGGGCGGTCGGGAGCGTCGGCGTAGCGGAAGCTCGCGTGGTGGTAGCCGAAGTCCATACCGCGTGTGCGGACTCGTCGCACTACTTCGTTTGGGCCGCGGAACCGCGTGCTACCGCGGGCGCTGGCAACGCCGCATACGCCCCCGGAGTTCGACACCGCTCACCGGACAGCGTCGGTCCGCTCGCCCCGAACAGCCGCGACGTAGTCGAGGAAGTTATCGAACAGCCGCTTGGCCTCGCAGGCGGCCTCGTAGTGTTCGTCGTGGATACCGTCGAGGACCGCGTCGATGCGTTCCCGGGAGAGCTGGTCGGCCTTGCCCTCCGTGACCGAGCGGGCGGTCGCCATGTCGTACTCGGGGTGGAACTGGACGCCGAAGACGCGGTCCTTGCGGAAGCCGTGAATGCCGTAGTCGTTTCGCGCGAACACCGTCGCGCCGGGCGGCGCTTCGACGACGTGGTCGGAGTGGGTGGTAAAGACCGTCAACCGGTCGTCGACCCCCTCTAGCAGGCGGTTCCGGCCGTCCTGTTCGACGGTCCGGTAACCGATCTCGTACTCGCCCATGCCGTCGACGCGCCCGCCCAGAACGTCCGCGAGCAGCTGGTGACCGTAGCAGACGCCCAGTCCGGGCAGTCCCGCCTCGACGGCGTCCCCGACCCACGTCTTCAGCCGCCCGATCCACTCGCGGTCCCAGTACACCGAGGCGCGAGACCCGGTGACGACGAACCCGTCGTACCGGAAGTCCTCGGGAAGTTCGCCCGACGGACAGTGGAACTCGTCGAGGTCGGCGTCCAGTTCCCGTCGGAAATTCTCCCGCGTGTCGGCCGCCTCGTGGGCCGCGTTCAGCAGGGCGAGTCGCAGCTCCCGCATCTGTCAGTTGCTCACACGCCACACGGACATATACCTGTCGCGTCGGCCGTCACCCGGGACGAATCGACTGCGTCCGGTGGAGGTCCTGTTCGAGGCGCTGGGCGTATTCGAGGCGGAGTTCGCGCGCGGCCGACACCGAGAGGGAGCCGCGGTCACCGATCTCCCGCGAGACGGGGTCGTAGGCCGACGTATCGAACCCCAGGTCTTCGAGATAGTCCCGGACCCCTGGCGCGGAGAGCCCCTCGTGGATCGCAGTCTCGACGCGGTCCCGAACAGTATCGAACGGCGGGAGGACGACCCTGTCGTCGGATACGCGGCAGGGGCCGTCACCGATCTCGACATCAGCCTCCAGCGCGTGCTCGACGAAGCCGACGACGTCGTCGGCCAGACGGATGACCTGGCTCGGGAGAGCGGTGTCGGGGGAACGCCACTCTACCGTCGAGAACTCCGCGCGGAACTTCACTGGCGTCCAGACGGCACTCTCCGGCTGAAAGTTCGACTCGACTGCGTCGCGGTCACAGCCCGCGATGACGGCCTCGGTGACGAACTCCTGATACCGGTTCTCGAGGCGCCTCGCCCACTCGGCCCTGTCCTCGACGTAAGGCCAGAGCCGTCCCTGGTGGGGTAGCGTCTCGTAGGCCAGCCAGCGGTAGAGCTTCGACCGCGCACCGGTCGCCAGCCACTCGTACCCGAAGTACGGCGAGGAGTTGACCAGCGCCAGCGCCGGGTCGACAGCAGTGAGCGCGTTCAGTTGATCGACCGCGCGCCCGGGCTGTTGCTCGACGTGGACGTGGGTCCCGGCGCAGTGACGGACGTACTCGAAGCTGTCGTCGACGATACGGTCCTGGATCCGCGTCCGCTCGCTCGGCAGGTCCTCGACGTGCCCGTCGTAGACCGGCGTCGCCAGGGGGACGAGCCGTTTTCCCTGTGTCTCGGCTCGGCGTAACACGCGACCGAGACGCTCGGACAGCTCTTCGCGGAGGTCGTCCGTCGACACGCACGGTGTCGTCTTGACCTCCACCAGCGGGACGACGAACTCCCGCTCGACCCCCGGAACGCCCTCGACGAGGCCGTCCGGGTCCGTCAGTCGCCCCTGTTCGTCGACGACCCAGTACTCCACCTCGACGCTACGGCGGATCGGATCACTGGTAGTCGACGACGCCCGGTGCTCGGTCTCGCTCGACGAATCGTGTGAACGCAGTCTGTCAGACATACTGTAGTCTCGCCCCGGCAGTGCCGCCGCTGTGTCCTGCGGCGTCTCGATAGTTCACGCGACGGGTCGGCAGTCGGTCCGGCGTCGACGGACCGCCACACCCCGACCGGCCGCCCCGGATCGATTCACCCGCACCGGCTTCCGAACATCCGTGCGCACTGTTCACACACTTGTAGAGAGAGAGATCCACTCAGAGGTATAATAGTTGTGTGCTTACACACATGTTTGCCCTTATATTGTTATTTCGTCCACCCTATTGCGATAGAAGTGCCGAGAAGAGAGACTAGCCAACAAAAGTGACTGCCCCATAGGTAGGTTTCCACCAGTCACGGCGTCGGTACCCACACCGCCGAGGGGAGCACGCCGACGACCGACAGGACCCCAAGCAGCAGCGACGTGCAGACGATGCTCGCCGCGGGCGGATCGAGGTGCGTCTCAGCGTGGGCGTAGAAGACGCGCTGGAGCAGTTCCCCGAGGAGGCCGCCGAGGACGCCGAAGGCCGCGCCAGCGACCAGCGCCGTCCCCAGTGGGAGCGACCCGGCGACGGCCGTGGGCGTCAGCGGTCCGCTCGTCTCGACCAGCGCGAGGACGACGGTACTCGCGGGCAGTGCCATGTGGTGGGTGACGGGGATCTCGGCGACGCCCGCACAGAGGAAAGCAAGCGCGACCACCGTGATGCCGAACGCGAGGAACGGACTCGCCGTGATGTAGGCGACGTACGCCGAGAGGACGCCCACGACAGCGCCGAGGGCGGCGACGTTCCCCCAGCGGTACTGGTAGGGGAGCCACGGATCGACCGCCGGGCGTCGGGAGTCGCTCCCGGTCGCAGCGCCGCCGTCCGTGACGGCGTCGGCGTCACCGGTCGTCTCGTCGACCCCGTCGCGCTGGGACCGCTCGAAGGGACGCATGTCCAGCCAGTCGCGCGGTCCGGCGCCGACGACGCTGTATCCCAGTACCGCGCGGTGGGCCAGCGCCGAGACGACGACGCCCAGCGCCACCGGGTCGACCGGGACGGCGAGCGTCCGCGAGAGCGTGGCCATCAAGTAGCCGACGACGCCGAAGGCGCCGCCGACCGCGAGTACGTCCGGGCGACTGCCCAGACCGCGGGTCACGTCCTTGGCGGGATACGCGCCGTGATCGTCGAGATAGCCGCGGTGGGCGGCGTAGGCGACTGCTGCGGCGCCGCCCCCGAAGGCGACGTGCGGGCCGAGGACGACGCCGAACCCGACGGCGTTGGTCAGATCGACGGGGAGGTCGAACCCCGCCGCTCGACTCAGATAGCGCGACACCTCACCGAAGACGACGACGAGACCGGCCAGCGAGAACGACTGGAGCGCCCCGACGGCCGCACCGAAGGCGCCCCCGGCGAAGGCCGCCAGCAGCATCTCGACGGCGACGAGATCACCGACCGCCATCGTCAGCGGTCGCGCTCTAACTCGTCGAACAGCGCCTCGACGCGGCCCTGCACTTCGTCGCGGATCTCCCGTACGCGGTCGAGGTCCTCGCCGTCCGGGTCGGGGAGGTCCCAGTCGCGCACGTCGACGCCGTCGTCGGCGTCCAGTTCCAGCGTCGAACAGCCCATCGTCGCCACGACGTCACACGACGCCAGTTCCTCGGGAGTGATCGCTCGGGGCTCCCGGAGCGTGAGGTCGAACCCGTGGGGGCGCATCACCTCGACCACCTCGTCGTGGACGGCATCGGCGGGGTGGGTGCCGCCGGTCAGGATCTCGACCCCCTCGTCGAGGCCCCGGTCCGCCCGTTCCAGTTCGGCGAAGGCGGTCGCCATCTGTGAGCGCCCGGCGTTCTGGACGCAGACGAAGGCCACCCGGACGTGATCCTCGTCCGTCGCTCGCTCGTCACTCATCGTCGCCCTCTCGCGTGTCGTCGGCCGACCCCGCCGTCTCGCGCGTGTCGTCCAGCGCCGCCAGCAGCGCCGTCGCACGTTCGGTGGCGTCGTAGTAGCGCCAGGTGCCGTCCCTGTCGCGCGTGACCAGCCCTGCCTCCCGCAGATCCGAGAGCGCGTGACTGATCGCGCTGTCGCTCACGTCGACGACCGGCGAGAGTTCACAGACACAGAGCGGGCGATCGGCGGCCGCCAGCAACCGGACGATCCGATACCGGGTGTCGTCGCCCAGCGTCCCCAGCGCCGCCAGGTCCGGCGCGCGGTCGGTCGGTCCCGCCGCGGCCAGGTCTTCCAGCGTCCCGATGCGCTCCGCGATGTCCCCGTCACAGCACTCCCCCACTTCCGATTCGAGGAGCCGTTCCAGTCGGTCCGAGTCGGCGGCCATAGATGAGTGTCTGAACAACTATTCAGATAACTCTTGTGAACCGTGCTCGGTCCGGTCGACTTCGGCCCCCGAACGGCCAGCGGGTGGAACCCGATCCCGGCGAAATCAGAACCCCCTTGTCGACGGAGTAGCAAGGTCGAACAATGATCTCCGGATCGACGTGTCGGCGCCTGCTCGCCGCACTCGGCGGGGCCGGGCTGACGGCCGCGGCGGCCGACCCGGCGGCCGCACACGCCGGGACGACCCACGCCGGGACGCCCCACTGGGTGCTCGGTGCCGTCACGCTCTTCGGCGTTCTCGCTGTCGCGGGCGGGTGGACCAGGCTCCGGGAGTCGGACGCGAGTGCGCGCCTCGGAGCCGCCCTCGTCTCGACCGGCGTCGTCTTCGTCATCGCGGGGGCGATCGGCCTCGTCGAGGTCCAGATCACGCCGGGGGACACGCCCGACTGGACGCGCTGGTTTCCGGCCATAAACGCCGTGACAGCGAGCGTACTGGCTCTCGGGAGCCTGGTCGTCGTCCGCTGGCGGTGGCCCGACCGCCCCCGATACGTCGGCCTCGGACTCCTGCTGGCGGCCTGGATCGGCTACCCGGCGCTGATGCCCAACGAGGGACTCTACCACCCGTTCGGGTACCTCCTGGCCGCCGCGGTTCCGGCCGGGATCGGCTACGTCCTGTGGCGGGACGCTGGCGAGGCGTTCCCGGCGGTCCTCCGGGCGCGAGTCCCGCTCGCCACCGCGACGGTCTCGTTCGTCGCGTTCGCCGTCTTCTACGCGTTCTCTGCCGGGACCGTCTCGGTGAACCCCGACGTGACCGCCGACATGGCGGGCCAGGGGTTCGTCACCTCCTACCAGGTCGCCTCGCCGCTGGTCTACTGGCCAGCGATCGAGTTCTACGCCCCCGCGATCCCGCTGTCCGGGTACGTCTCCCTGGGATCGCTGTTGCTCGTCGGGGTTCTGGGCGGCCTCGTCGCGAGCAACGCCGCAGTCGCCGCCCGGCAGTTGACGGCTGGCGGAGCGATCGAGTCCCCGCGGGCGGTGATCGGCGCGGTGACGACCGCCGGTGCGACCGCCTGTGGCTGCTGTGCGCCCGCAGTCTACGGCGCCGCTGGCGCGCTGTTCGGCGCGGCGGCCACGCCCGTCTACTGGGCGTTCATGGACCCCTCGTCGCCGGTCGGGGGCCTGTTTTTCGCTGCGAGCGTCCTCTTCCTGGTGGGGAGTCTGCTCCGCGCGAGCGCCGACCCCGCCTGCCGCGTCGCGCTGGACGACCGCTCGCCCGCCGCGGACGTGGCCGGGGACTGACGGAACGTCCGAACACCTCCGCGAGCGCCCTCACACGTGCGCGGTCCGCACCCGCTCGTCTGCCCGTACAGCCGCGCTCGCGGCCGTTCGCGCCCGCGCTGTCCTGCGATTTCCCCGAAAGGTTTAGGACGAGGTGTTGCTTACCCCACGTCAATGACCCTTCGCTCGCCACCGGGAGGTGGACCCCCGTGGAACTGATCATCACCGAAAAGAACAACGCCGCCCGCCGCATCGCCGAGATCCTCAGCGACGGGAGCGCGAGCACGTCCCAGCGCAACGGCGTCAACGTCTACCGCTGGGGCGACACCCGCTGTGTCGGCCTCTCTGGCCACGTCGTCGGCGTCGACTTTCCCGAGGAGTACAGCGACTGGCGCGACGTCGAACCCGTCGAGTTGATCGACGCCGACATCGTCAAATCGCCCACCCAGGAGAACATCGTTCGTACGCTCCGCGAACTCGCGCGCGAGGCCGACGAGGCGGTCATCGCCACCGACTACGACCGCGAGGGCGAACTCATCGGCAAGGAGGCCTACGAACTCATCCGCGAGGAGACCGACGTGCCGGTCAAGCGCGTGCGGTTCTCCTCGATCACCGACCGCGAGGTCCGCGAGGCGTTCGCCGAACCCGACGACATCGACTTCGACCTGGCTGCGGCGGGCGAGGCCCGACAGATCATCGACCTCGTGTGGGGCGCGGCCCTGACCCGCTTCCTCTCGCTGACCGCGCGCCAACTCGGCAACGACTTCATCTCCGTGGGCCGGGTCCAGTCGCCGACACTGAAGATCATGGTCGACCGCGAGCGCGAGATCCAGGCGTTCGACCCCGACGACTACTGGGAGCTGTTCGCCGATCTCTCGAAGACGGGAGAGTCCTTCGAAGCCCAGTACTTCTACGACGACGACGGCAGCGAGGCCGAACGCGTCTGGGACGAGGGCGACGCGAACGCGGCCCACGAGGCCCTGCAGGCCGCCGACAGCGCCGAGATCACGACCGTCCGCCGTCGGACCCGGACGGACGCGCCGCCCGCGCCATTTAACACCACCGCGTTCATCTCCGCCGCGGGGTCGCTGGGCTACTCGGCCCAGCGCGCCATGTCTATCGCCGAGGAACTGTACACGACGGGCTACATCACCTACCCCCGGACCGACAACACGGTCTACCCCGAGGACCTCGACCCCGAAGACCTGCTCGACGAGTTCACCGCCACCCGCGAGTTCGGCGACGACGCCGAGTCGCTCCTGGCGGCCGACGAGATCGAACCCACCGAGGGCGACGACGAGACGACCGACCACCCGCCGATCCACCCGACCGGCGAAGTGCCCGGCCGCGGCGACCTCTCGGAAGACGAGTGGGAGGTGTACGAACTGGTCGTCCGGCGTTTCTTCGCGACGGTCGCCGACCCCGCGACGTGGGCGCACCTGCGCGTCGTCGCCGAAGCCAACGGCTGCCAGCTGAAGGCGACGGGCAAGCGCCTGCTCGAAGCCGGCTACCACGAGGTCTACCCCTACTCGTCGGCCAGCGAGTCGTTCCTGCCCGACCTCGAAGAGGGCGACCGCCTCGACGTGACCGAGGTCCGCATGGAGGCCAAGCAGACCCAGCCGCCGCGCCGCTACGGTCAGTCCAGACTTATCAGAAAAATGGAAGAACTTGGGTTAGGAACCAAAGCTACGCGACACAATACCATCGAGAAACTGTACGACCGCGGGTACATCGAGGGCGACCCGCCGCGGCCGACGGCGCTTGCAGACGCCGTCGTCGCCGCCGCCGAGGAGTTCGCCGACCGCGTCGTCAGCGAGGAGATGACCGCCCAGCTCGAACGGGATATGTCAGCTATCGCGGATGGGGAGGCCGACCTGGAGGCGGTGACCGAGGAGTCGCGCGAGATGTTGGAGCGGGTCTTCGAGGAGCTCCGGGACTCCCGCGAGGAGATCGGCGACCACCTCCAGGAGTCGCTGAAGGCCGACCGCCTGCTCGGGCCCTGCCCGGAGAGCGATCACGACCTGCTGATCCGTCAGAGCCGACAGGGGTCGTACTTCGTTGGCTGTGACGGTTTCCCCGACTGCCGGTACACCCTGCCGCTCCCCTCGACGGGCGAACCGCTCGTCCTCGAAGACGCCTGCGAGGACCACGGGCTGAACCACGTGAAGATGCTCGCTGGACGAGACACCTTCGTTCACGGCTGTCCCCAGTGTGCGGCCGACGAGGCCGACGAGAGCGACGACGAGGTGATCGGCGCCTGTCCGGACTGTGGCGCCGACGAGGACGGCGAACTCGCGATCAAACACCTCCGGTCGGGATCCCGGCTCGTGGGGTGTACCCGCTACCCGGACTGTGACTACTCGCTGCCGCTCCCGCGTCGGGGCGACATCGAGGTCACCGAGGAGTACTGCGAGGAACACGACCTGCCGGAACTGGTCGTCCACAGCGGCGACGACCCCTGGGAACTGGGCTGTCCGATCTGTAACTACCGGGAGTACGAGGCCCGCAACGCGGTCGAGGACCTGGAGGATCTGGACGGCGTCGGTCCGGCGACCGCCGAGAAACTCGACGCCGCTGGCGTCGGGGCGCCCGCCGACCTGCGCGAGGCCGACCCCGACCGCCTCGCGACCGAGATCCAGGGCGTCAGCGCCGGTCAGGTCCGCGACTGGCAGGAGCAACTGCCCGGTGAGTCCGTGGAAGACGCGACCGATGAGCGTTCGGAAGACGCGGCCAGCGAGGACTCCAGCGTCACCGACAGCGACGGAACCGACGACGGACGGAGCGAGGAGACGGACGACGGCGAGGCGGACGAGGAGATCCTCGACGACATCGTCACCGAAGTCGAAGAGGTCGAGGCGGGAGAGACCGACTGACCGCGGCCCTGGACCGTCACCGCCGGTGCCACGGGGAGAGGAGTGCCGGACACACCCTTTTCACTCGTCCGGGCGACACCGCTCGTATGGCAGACGGCGACGAGCGGACGGAGGGCGGCGAGCAGTCCGACGACACCATGCGCGAGCGTGCCGGGCGGAGTCGGGTCACTCTCTGGGTGTTGCTCGACGCCGACCGGCGCCTGCTGGCGGGCGCGCTCTCGGCGGCGCTGTTCTGTGGCCTGGTCGGCGCAGGCGTCCTGCACTCGACGCCAGCACAGACCCTGCTGACGCGTGGCGACCCCGCGGAGACGCTGTATCAGGCGCTGGTCACGGCCACCGTCACGGGCGTGACGCTCGTGCTCACGCTGAACCAGGTGATCCTCTCGCAGGAACTCGGCGCTGTCGGCGACCAGCGCGACCGGATGGAGGGGGCCATGGAGTTCCGGGCCGACGCCGCCGAGGCCGTCGGGACCGACGTGAGCCCCGCCGAACCGTCGGCGTTCCTCCGGGCGCTCGTCGCCGCGACCCGCGAGGAGGCGACGGCACTGGCCGACGCCGCCGCGGGCACCCCTGCGGCCGATCCAGTCCGGCGATACGTCGACTCGCTGACCGACAACGCCGACGCCGTCACCGACCAACTGGAGGGGGCGAGCTTCGGGGAGTACGACGTGCTCGCCGCCGCGCTGAACTACAACTACTCGCTGAAACTCTACGACGGGAAGCGACTCCGCGCGGCACACGCCGAGGACCTGCCCGCCGACGCCGTCGACCGACTCGACGCCCTGCTGACGACGCTCGAACTGTTCGGCCCGGCCCGCGAGCACTTCAAGACGCTGTACTTCCAGTGGGAACTGGCGGACCTCTCGCGGACACTGCTGTACGTCGCGATGCCCGCCCTCGCCGTCGCGATCGCGGCGCTCCTCTTTCTCGACCCCGGGGACTTCCCGGGCGCGACGCTGGGCGTGCCCGACTCGCTGCTCGCCGTCGCGGCCACGACCACCGTCTCGCTGCTCCCGTTCACGGTCCTGTTGACCTACGTCCTGCGGATCGTGACGATCACCAAGCGGACGCTCTCGATCGGCCCGTTCGTCCTCCGGGACGCCGACCGCTCGACCGACGTCGACGGGGAGTGACGACCCCGACGACGGGCGAGAACGCGCGTCCGACAGGCCGGGATCGGCGCCCGACGCCGCCCGTGTCAGCCGTAGTAACGACTATATATAATAATAAATAAGCATATAAGATATGGATGATTTGCGTCTCGGTACGGGAGGCGTACTGGTCGCGGTCGCGTTGCTCGCGGGAACGGCCGCCGCGGCGCCGCCAGTGTTGACCGTCGTCCACGAACACACCGAACACACCGGGTCGGTGACCGACGTCGCCGTCGGCGAGGCGTCCGGTACCGTGTGGTCGCTGGACGAGACCGGCGGCTTCGTCGGGTACGACGCCGACTCGGGATCGGTGACGACGACCGCCGAGTTCGGGATCGGACACGCGCTCGCAGTCGGCAACGGTTCCGTCTACGTCGGCGAGAACGCGACGCTCTGGGAGTACGACGTCGCCGCCGACAAGTGGCGCGAACTGGCGTCGATGGGTGACCACGCGGCCGCGATCGAATACGATCCGGCCCGGGACGTGGTGTGGACGACCGGCGCGCGCTCGGTCTACGGCTACCACGCCGGAAACGGCTCGCTGTTCGCGAGCCACAGCCAGCACACGGACGGCACCTCCGATCTCGCGATCCACGGGGAGTACGTCGCCAGCGGGACGACGTGGGACGACGAGGTGCTCGTCTACAGCGTCGCCGAGGACCGCGTCGTCTACGAGCCCGAGTTCCCCGACTACGTCCGGCGGATCGGCGCCCTCTCGTTCACCGACGGCGGTGACCTGCTCGTCGGCACCGAGTCCGAAGGCGGGAGCCTCGTCGGACTGTACGACGTCGAGGCCGAACAGCGAGTGACCGGCTATCGCGAACACGTCTTCGGCGTCTCCGAGGTGGTCCACGACGCGGAGCGAGACCGGATCGTCTCCACGGGAGTCGGCAACCGGATCGTCTTCTTCGACCTCGAGACGGACTCGGTCGTCGCCACGTACGACCACGACGACACGATATACACCGCCGCGCTCGATGGAGCCAGCGGTCTGCTGTGGTTCGGCGACGGCGAGGAGACCGACGGACGACTGATCGGCCTCGACGTCTCGGACCCGACGCCGACGCCGACCGCAGAGCCCACCACGACCCCCACGGCCGAGTCCACCCCGACCGCCGAACCGACTGCATCGCCGACCGCCGAAGCGACCGACGGATCGACGCCGGAGGAGGCGGACGGCCCCGCGACGACGCCGACCGGGACGGCGACCTCGACGGGCGGCGAGGCAGCGACGAATGGTGACGGCGCGACCGGCCTCGCGCCAGCGCTCGGGGCGCTGGCGGTCGTCTCGCTGGCGAGCGCCGCGCTCCGGCGACGCGGATCCTGACACTGTCGGTCGCGAGCGCGGCGCGGACTCGCGCGGACCTGTGAGCCAGCCGACACCGGAACCGTGATCCGGCCGACCCCTGTAGGTGGCGACGATGCTCGCCGCCGCTCGCTCCCTGATACCCCCTGGAGTCGCGTTCGGCCTGTTCTTCCTCCTGTGGGGATCGACGGTGCTCGCACTCGGACTGTGGGTCGCCCGCGACGCCCGCGAGCGCGGAAGCGATCAGCCCGTCGTGTGGGCGCTCGCGTCGGTGTTCACGCCGATCGGATTGCCCTACTACCTCTGGCGCCGCTACCGCCGTTCTGGGCTTGGCGACCGCGCCGGGCCGCGGTCGCGGACCGACCGGATCGTCGCGACGTGGGCCAGCGCGGGACTCTGTGCGTTTCTCGGCGGGGCCGTCCTCGCGCCGCCGGACCCGATCACGCAGGCGTTCTACGCGTTCGGCGCGCTCGCGATAGCGCTTCCGCTGGCGTACCTGCTCGTCTACCGCGGCGGCTACCGGACCGTCACGGACCGTATCACAGACGCCTGAACGTTCGACTCGAAACAGTCCCACCTGGAAGTCGCCAGTACCGCCCAAACGCCCCCCGCTCAAAACCCGATGTGGCTGGTCGAGCCCGGCCCGTCGTCGTCCTCGATGCCGCCTTCGTGGTCGAAGTCGTAGTGGTCGTCGACAAGGTACACCGTCCCGTCCTCGACGGTCACCTCGACGTCCGGAAGCGTCGTCCCCGCGGCCTCGCCGTTGTCACACTCCCCCGAACACGCGTCGAACAGCGACCCGTGTTTCGGGCAGATGATCTCGCCGCCCCGCATCGGGACGCCCCGACCGGTGTCGAAGCGCTGTGACTCGTGGGTACAGCGGTTGACCCACGCGCGCACCCCGCTGTCCTCGCAGGGGACGAGGATCACCTCCTCGGGGCTGTCGAAGGCGTCGGTCGCGGTGAACAGCCACGACCCCTCCTCGCGGACCGTCTCGACCGCCGTGAGTTCGGTGCGTCCGCTCATGTCCGGGGCGTGGACCGCCCGGCACTAAGCGATAGGGGCCGCGGGGAACAGGGCCCGTCTCGACTCACCCGTCCAGCCAGAAAGCGAGGCTGTACATCTCGCCAGCCGACTCCGAGCCGACGGCGTCGGCGACGCGGTCGATTTCGGCGGTCAGCGGCTTCCGGAGCGGCGCGTCGAGTTCGGCGGCCGCCTCGCGGGCCGCGTCGGCGTGCGCTTCGACGTGTCGCTCGGTCCACGGGACGGGATTCAGCAGCGTCCGCCGCCGATCGAAGGCCCACCCGAACCCGGCGAACAGGCGCCGGAGCATCGCGGCCGGGTAGAAGGTGAGGGCGGCGCGACTCTCGGCGAGTTCGCTGGCGGCGTTCTCGACGGCGAAGAGGTCGCGCACGGCGGCGGCGTCGGGGAGCGGTTCGTAGTCGTCGACGACGAGGTGCGCGCCCGGCGCGGCGACGCGGGTCAGTTCCGCCGCCACCGCCGACAGCGCCGCCGGATCGAGGACGTTACAGAGGGCGTGAGCGGTGACCACCTCGACGGAGTCGTCGGGTAGCGGCGTCGCTCGCAGGTCAGCCCGGATCACGGCCGCACGATCGGCGTCCCCACCGACGCGCTGGCGCGTCTCGCGGGCGTGGTCGGGGTCGTCCGTGACGGCGTAGACGCGGTCGGCGTCGGCCGCGAGGAGGCCAGCGGTCGCGTTGCCGACGCCCGCGCCCGCTTCGAGACAGACCGCGCCCTCGACGGGGCGGTCGTCGAGCGCGGTCGCGACGGTCTCGGGGACGTCCATGCTGTCGGGTCGGAGGAGCGGACGGGGTCGGCGGCGTCAGTGGTGCAACTGTTGGGGGACGGGGCTGTCGGCCCCGCGGTGCTGTTCGACCAGCGAGCGCTGCGTGGCCTCGTCCATGCCGTCGTAGCGCCGGGCCGCGTCGAGCACCATCGAGACGAGTTTCGGATCGCCGGGGTTGACGACGCTCGTCAGTCCCTGCGAGGCCGCGAAGTCGAAGCGCTCGCGGATCTCGTCGGGCCGGTGGACCGGTTCGTACCAGTTACAGAACGGCCGGTCGGACTCGGCCAGTTCGTCGGTCGGCGGCCACGGTCCGTCGGCGAAGGCCTTGATTCCGAGCGTGCCGATGTCCGCTTCGGTGGCGCGGTCGAGAACGTCCTCGTAGCCGTCCTCGCCGTCGTCCTGGCCGACGACGACGGGGTTCATCGGGAACATCAGCGTCTCCAGGTCGTCGATCTCGTCGACGGCGTCTATGATCAGACCGGGGTCGGCGTGGCTGGTCAGTCCGATGTGGTCGATCAGGCCGTCGGCCCTGGCCTCGCGGAAGGCCTCCAGCGCGCCGCCGTCGGCGGTGATCTCGTCGAGTTCCTCCTCGTACTCCAGTCCGTGGACCTGATAGAGGTCGATCTTCTCGACCCCGAGGCGATCCAGCGAGCGGTGGAGTTTCCGCTTGGCCCCCTCGTAGTCCCGTTCCTGGGTCTTGCACCCGAGAAAGATGTCCTCGCGGTGCTGGCGGAGTTTCGGTCCGAGTTTGAGTTCCGCGTCGCCGTAGGTCGGGGCCACGTCGAAGTGGTTGACGCCGTGGTCGAGGACGTGCTCGACCATCTGGTTGGCGCCCTCCTGTTCCAGCCAGTTGAGTGCGATGGCCCCGAAGGTCGTGATCGTGCTGTCGTGACCGGTCGTGCCGAGCGTACGCGTCTCCATACCCGATTCTGGGACGGTGGCCACATAAGCGTGTACTCGCGGAAGGAGCGGTCGAGACCGGAATCGAGACGCCGACGGCGTGCCAGCAGGGCTCGCGCCGCATCGAAGCCGTTTTGATCCGTCGCGGAAGTGTCCCGGGTATGAGTAGGCCGTGGGACGACTGGGATCACATACTGAAACTCGACCCGGACAAGGACCTCGTCGGCGGGGAGACGTTCGCGGACGTGGCGGCCTGCGGGACCGACGCCATCGAGGTCGGCGGGACGACCGGCGTCACCGAGGAGAAGATGCGCTGGGTCGTCGACGGCTGTGTCGAGTACGACATCCCGCTGTACATCGAACCGTCGAACCTCACGAACGTCGTCCACGCCGAGGGCATCGACGGCTATCTCGTCCCGGAGGTGCTGAACGCGGGCGACATCGCCTGGCTCACCGGGATGCAAAAAGAGTGGGTCCGCCTCGACGACGAGATCGACTGGACCCGGACCTTCACCGAGGGGTACATCGTCCTCAACCCCGAGTCGTCGGCGGCCATCTACACCGAGGCCAACTGCGATCAGACCGCAGAAGACGTCGCGGCCTACGCCGAGGTCGCCGAGCAGATGCTCGGCCAGGAGATCGTCTACACCGAGTACTCGGGCACGTTCGGCGACCCCGAGAAGGTCGCCGCCGCGGCCGACGCGCTGGAGGATGCCGCGCTGTTCTACGGCGGCGGCATCCACGACTACGAATCCGCGCGGACGATGGCCGAACACGCCGACACCGTCATCGTCGGCGACCTCGTCCACGAGGAGGGCGTCGACGCCGTCCGCGAGACCGTCGAGGGCGCGAGAGACGCCACGCGCGCCCGGCAGTGAGTTCTAGAACACGATCCGCTCGACCGCGCGCCTGAGCGGCCCGCCCCCTCGGGACCCCTTGGGCTGGACCTGGATCGCCGTACACTCGACGGCGTTGACGATCCAGTCGGCCGGGCGGCCGAACAGACTCCCCCTGATCCGGCCGCCGTCGGTCCCGGTGATCAACACGTCCGCCGGTCCGGCCGCGGAGACGGCCTCCGCGGCCGGGTCGTCGCTCTCGACGATCGAGCGATGGACCGGGACAGTACACAGTTCCTCCAGCTCTGCGAGGTACTCGTCGACGGTCTTGCGCCGGGCGTCGGTGGCGTTTTTGCCGATCGGGTACACGAGGTCGATCCGGGAGTTCGTCTCGCTGGCCAGCGCGTTCGCGACGGCGATCTTCTCGGGGTCGAACGGCCCCCGATCGGTGACGACCGTGATCGAGTGGATCTCCGCGAGGTCCCGCTCCTCGATCAGCAACACGTCGCAGGGTGCCTTGCGCGTGATGCGCTCGGTTTTCGTCCCGAAGATCGAGGCGTACAGCGGTTCCTCAGAGCGCTCCAGCAGCAGGAAGTCGGCGTCCTCGTGGTCGGCGAAGTTGACGATGGCGCGCTCGACGTCGTGGCTGACGATCTCGCCGTAGTGGACCGGCACGTCGAACTCCGCGGTGAGGTCCTCGGTCCGGCGCTCGAACGCCACGTCGGCTGGCGACTGGATCTCCGAGGCCTGTTCCAGGGGCGCCTGATCGGGCACCTCGTCGAACTGGACGACGGTGACGCTCCCGTCGTGTTGCCGGGCGATGTCGGCGGCGATGCGCACCAGCGAGCGCTCGCGAGCCTCGGTCGTGTCCTCGGTCAGCGCGACCAGCACCTCGTAGCCCTCGATGTCCTCGAACGTGGACTTCGTCCGCTCGACGGCCGTCCGGCCGATCGACCGGCGGACCACGTCGGTAGCCGCGCCCTCGCGGTCGACGTTCTCGCGGGCGTAGTAGAGGTACCACAGGATCGACCCCACGGTGATGACCACGGCGCCGACCAGCGGGATCACGCCCATGAATCCGATGAGTCCGATCCCGCCGAGGATCCCTGCGATCTGGGTCCAGGGGTACAGCGGCGACTCGAAACTGGGGTCGTACGCGCCGACGTCGCCCTCGCGGAAGGCCACCACGGCGCCGTTGACCAGCGCGAAGACGACGATCTGGAAGGCGCTGGCGAGTTTCGCGATCTCGGCGATCGGGACGAACGCGATCAGCGCGAGCATGACGGCGCCGGTCAGCGTGATCGACTTGGCGGGCGTCCCCCACTTCTCGTGGATCTCGGTCAGCGACGGCGGCGCAAGCGAGTCCCGCGCCATCGCGAAGGGGTACCGCGAGGAGGAGAGGATCCCCGCGTTGGCGGTGCTGATCAGCGCGAGGACGGCCGCGACGATGACCGCCCGGACGCCCCAGTACCCGAGCGTCGCCTCGGCCGCGTTGACCATGGGGACGGCGGAGTCGCTGAGCACGGCAGGGGGCGTCACGCCGACCATCACGACCACGATCAGGACGTACAGGAACGTCGTCACACCCAGCGACAGGAGGATCCCCAGCGGGATGTTCCGGTCGGGGTTCTCTATCTCCTCGGCGACGCTTGCGACCTTCGTGACGCCCGCGTAGGAGACGAACACGAGACCGGTCGCGGCCAGCAGGCCGCCCGCGCCCTCGTCGAAGAAGCCGCCGTAATACCCGGTCCCCGACGTCGACGGGAGGCCACCGAAGACGAACCACACCATCGCGGCGAGCATCGCGACGACGATCCCGATCTGGAGGCGGCCGGTCTGTTTCGCGCCGACGAGGTTGACCGCGACGAGCACGACCGCGAGCGCCAGCGCGATCGGTTTGACTGGCAGTTCGAACAGGTACAGCAGGTACGGCACCCCGCCGATCAGCGCAAGCGCGCCCTTGAACGACAGCGAGAACCACGTCCCGACGCCAGCGATGGTCCCCAGCAGCGGCCCCATCCCGCGCTCGATGTAGATGTAGGTTCCACCGGCCTCGGGCATCGCCGTCGCCATCTCGGCTTTGCTCAGCGCCGCGGGCAACACGAGCACGCCCGCCAGCAGGTACGCCAGGATCACCGCTGGCCCCGCCGTCTTGAGGGCGATCCCGGGGAGGATGAAGATGCCGCTGCCGATCATCGCGCCGATACTGATCGCGATCACTGCCGGAAGTCCGAGGTCCCGTTCGAGTTCTTTCGTCATCTTGTGTGTTCTGGCGGACGCCAGCAGTCCCGGTCGCCGTCGGGTCGACGGACGCCGACCGCCGGGTCGCCGCTACGACACGCTGGCGACAGCGGCCACCGGAACCGGAAACCCGCTCGTGTCTGATGCAGGGCAAGAGGGGCACCCGACGGCACTACCGACTGCTGTCCGCGTTTCTGTTCCTGCTTTTGTGTCGAAACCGCATAAATCATCCGTTTATTTTATCGAACCGTTTTGGTAATACGTATATATACCTTTAATCGGTAATACGGTTGTATCTATCCACCACACGAGAGGACCCCGACGGACGCGGATCCGGACCGCCCGGCACGCCCCGGTTCTGATACCGCTAAATGTAATATCGCAATTAGATCCGCCACCACGCGGTGGCGAAGGTCCCCACGTACGGCCGACGGTATCGGCAGGGACGGATCGGATCGACGACCGACAGCGACGGATCCCGTCGACCGCGGACTGCGCGGGACCGGCGAGACGGGACTACTCGTCGTTCGCGCCGTCGGGCGCGAACCCCTCGTAGGGGTTGACGTACTCGCTGCGGATGATGTCCTCGTCGACGACGTCGAGGCCGAGCGCGTCGAGTTCGCGGCCGATCCGGCTGAGGTCGTCACCGTCGACGCCGACCACCTCCACGTGGACGTTCTCGCTGCCGGTCATCACCTCGCGGACGGCGACGACGCCCTCGATCTCCAGGGCCTCCCGTGCCAGTCGCTCCCGTTCGGGGATGGCCGCGGTACAGACGATCAGCGTGTGTAACTGGAAGCCCGCGGCCTCGTAGTTCACGTCGAGGTTGTACCCCTCGATGATCCCGCGGTCTTCGAGTCGCCGGATCCGATTCCGGACGGTGCTGGCGGCCACGTTCATCTCCTCTGCGATGGTGCTGGCGGACGTCTTGCGAGCGTTGCCCTGCAACCGGTAGACGATACACCGGTCGAGCTCGTCGAGTGCCGGGTCGGCCATGCCCCCATCTCAGACGGACGACGAGTAAAAAGACCCCGAGACGTCTGTCAACAGATGGCAAAACAGTTATGCGTGTGCCACTCCCACCTCCGGTGAGGCGTGTGAGTATGTGCCACGACCACAACTCCAGCGAGTACGTCTGGACCGGGCCCCACGGGGAGGCCGACGACGAGGAGGACGAGGAGACGCCGTCGTTCCTCAACGAGGACGCGGACGGGGAGACAGAGATACTGACTGACGGGGGCGAGTAGCCCGCCGGTCCCGGGCGGCGAACACAGAACAGAGCCGGAGAGCGGTCGAGCCGGTCAAACGCGGTCGAACTCGCGGTACTTCTCGCGGTATCGATACCGATCCGGTAGCAGGTCCTTCGGCACGGCGCGGACGAGTCGGGCGAACCCGCCGAACAGTCCTCGCCGCGCCGACCCCCACCGGAGGTCGTAAGCCTCGCGCCCGCGGTCGGGCATCGTCCCCGCGGCGAGCGTCCGGACGAGCGGTTCGGGGGTGAACTGGCCGAGAAAGCCGCTGGCGACGGCGTCGCTGTCGGGGCCGATCGTGATCTCCTCGGCCAGCGTCCGCTCGTAGTAGTCGTAAAACCCCTCGAGGGTCTCGGGCAGCGTGTCGGCGGGGATGCCGAGCAGGCGGTAGAAGATCCTGCTCTCCCGGTAGTAGGCCTCGCGGGTCTCGTCGGACAGCGACCCGACGTAGGTCTCGTAGCCGGTCAGCGCCTGGTCGATCAGCGTCGCTGCGATCCAGCACATCAGCTCCGGGTCGTTGGCGTAGTAGGTCTCGCCCGCCTCGAACGGGCCGACGTCGTCGTCGACGCGACCGGTGACGCGCTCGTGGATCTTGCGGACGATTACCGACGCGCGGACGGCCGACGTGACGTCTCCGAAGGCCACCGTGTCGATGATGTCGAAGGTGTCGTGCAGACGCGTGTAGTAGTCGTCCTGGAGCGTGCTGTGGTCCACGAGGGCGGCCCCGACCTTCGGGTGTGCGATCTGGAGCAGGATGGTCGTCGGCCCACAGAGAAAGAGCGTGTTCTCCCGGCTGACCTCCCAGGTCGCCGACCCCGGGCCGAAAAACCCCTCGTCGGGGTCGTCGACCGCCGAGCGGACGAGGGCGGCCACGTCCGGCGGCACGTCGCCGAGCGTGACCGTCTCGTCGAACGCCCGGAGCGGGTCGGGATCCCGCGTCGCGACCAGTCGGCCGTCGCCGTCGGTCGCCAGCGGCAGGTCCGCCACGCCGTCGGCCCCACCGACGACGTCCTCGCGACGGTCCACGTCCATGTGGTCGCCGACCCGCCGGACACCAATCAAAGTGGGGTATCCGGAGCGGAGCACAGTGACAGGTGCGCCCGGACCAGCCCGGACAGTCCGATGTGGGAGCGGCTGACCCAGAAGGGCTGTTCTTAAGTCGGGGCCACCAAAAATGCGAGTATGGACGACCGCACCTACACCGCGGACGCCGAGCCGGGCGAGACGGTCACCGTCGCTGGCTGGGTCCACGAGATCCGCGACCTCGGCGGCATCGCCTTCCTGATCCTCCGGGACACGACCGGGAAGATCCAGGTCAAGTTCGAGAAAGACGAGATGGACGACGACCTCGTGGACACAGGTCTCGGCGTCCACCGCGAAAGCGTCGTCTCGGTCACCGGCGACGTCGAGGAGGAGGAACGCGCGCCGACCGGCGTCGAGGTCACGCCCGAGTCGGTCGACGTGATCGCCGAGGCCGACCCCGAACTCCCGCTGGATCCGTCGGGGAAGGTCGACGCCGACCTCTCGACGCGACTGGACAACCGCACGCTCGACCTCCGAAAGCCCGAGATCCAGGCCATCTTCGAGATCCGTGCCGAGGTTCTTCGGTCGGTCCGGGAGGCCTTCCGGAGCCTCAACGCCACGGAGATCAACACGCCGAAGATCGTCGCCACCGGCACCGAGGGCGGCACCGAGCTGTTCCCGATCACCTACTTCGGGCAGGAGGCGTTCATGAACCAGAGCCCGCAGCTGTTCAAACAGCTGATGGTCGGCTCCGGTCTCGAACGGGTCTTCGAGATCGGCCCGATCTTCCGCGCGGAGGAACACAACACGCCCCGCCACCTCAACGAGGCGACTTCCATCGACTTCGAGTCGGCCTTTTACGACCACACCGACGCGATGGACGCCTGCGAGACCATCGTCAAAGCCGCCTACGAGGGCGTCGCCGAGAACTGCCAGGACGAACTCGAACTGCTGGACCTCCAGGACGACTTCGAGGCGCCCGAGGGCGAGTTCCCGCGCCTGACCTACGAGGAGGCCATCGAGCGGATCAACGCGACGGGCGAACTCGACGAACAGCTCGTGTGGGGCGACGACCTGCCCACCGAGGGCGAGCACGCGCTCGGCCAGGACGTAGGCGAGCACTACTTCATCACCGACTGGCCCAGCGAGATCAAGCCTTTCTACATCAAAGACCACGACGAGCAACTGTCGACGGGCTTCGACATGATGCACCCGACGATGGAACTGGTCTCGGGTGGACAGCGTGAACACCGCTACGACCACCTCGTCGAAGGCTTCGAACAGCAGGGCCTCGACCCCGAGCAGTTCGACTACTACACCAAGATGTTCAAGTACGGGATGCCGCCCCACGCCGGGTGGGGACTGGGCGGCGAGCGCCTCGTCATGACGATGCTCGGTCTGGGCAACATCCGCGAGGCCGTTCTGTTCCCACGCGACCGGCAACGTCTGAGTCCCTGACGAAGACGTTGGGAGCCAGCGAGACGAACGCAGTGAGTCCCGCAGGACCGGTGGCGTCACCGATCGACGGGAGCCGAGTCGGTCGAGCGGTCCGTCTTCATACTGTCGGCTATAACATATCGAACGAATTCGCCACCCCGAGGTGGCGAATATCTTCACGAACGTATAGCCGACAGTATCAGGCCGTCACAATGTCGTCCTGGAGAGCGGCAACCGCACGCATCAGTTCCTCGCGGTCGGCGTCGTCGACACCGCACGCGCGGAGGCTGTCGTCGAGGTGGGTCGCGATGCGGTCGAACGCCTCAGCGGTCACGTCGAGGTGTTCGTGGGCTGTGTCCATCCCGGGACCGTCGTAGTCGTCCGCGCCGCCCGCGACGTACGCGATGAAGGCCTTCTGGTGGTCTCGCAGTTCCTCGGTGTCGGTGTCTGTGAAGTACGGCTGGAGGGCCTCGTCAGCCAGCACCCTGTCGTAGAACTCGTCGACGACAGCGTCGATGGCCGCCTGTCCACCCAGTCGCTCGTAGAGCGTCTCGTCCGTGGCCATGGCAGAGTGTGAGAGGTGGAGCCACATTATAGTAGCTCTTGAAACACGGAGCGCGACACGAACCGATCGAACGGCGGCGCGCCCGGAGACCGACGGGAGCGGTCTCGGCGAACGACGATCAGTCGTCGGCGGGCGTCGGGCCGTCCGTCGATCCGGCGATCGATCCCGCTTGCGCGACGACGTCCTGGTTTGCGGCGACCCAGCGCAACAGCAGGAACGCGAAGAGGTACTTCGCGCCGATGTCCAGCGCCGAGTAGCCCCACGATGTGATGCCGACCGACTCGACCAGCGCGAGGCCCTCGACGCCGACGGCCCAGATGATCGGGTAGCCGAGCCACAGCACGATGGTCAGCGCCCGCAGGGTGCCGAATACCTCGTCGGTCCCGGCCTCGGCCGCGTCGGCTGGCCACTCGGCGACGAGGGCGTAGAGGACGACCACGAAGAAGGCGCAACTGATGGCGTAGAAGACCCAGCGCAGGCCGTAGGAGGACGTGATCAGCGCGGCCGCCAGCCCCGTCACGCACATCCCGATGTCGGCCGTGATGACGGTGAACAGGTCGGCGACGTCGACGTCGGCCAGCAGGCCGAGCGCCAGGAGGATCATCGGCGTCGAGAGCGCCCACGTCAGATACCGACCCCACTGGCTCATCACTTCCTCGCCAGCGAGCGCGTGGCCCGCTGGCATCTCGATGAATCCGACAGTGAGTCCCGACACCAGCCCGGTGTAGCTGGATATCGAGACCAGCGGGATCATCAGCGTCGCCGCCCAGATGAGTTTCGCGCGCGATCCCTCGACGTTGCGGCCCATGTAGACGAACAACAGGGCCGAGAGCCCCGCGAGGGCGATGTTGACCCACAGCGACGACGAAAGCAGCGCGTCGTCGGCGATCGCGTCGAACGCGTCTGACTGTGTCGCCTGTAGTACGACTGTCGCCGGATCGAGTGTGTTCATACGTACCACATTAAGAGTGGGTCCGGTAAAATAACTAGTACCAAACGAGGTGCGTGAGAAGGTATATAAGCGAAGGAAACGCTCCGACAGTGATCGACGGTCGGACCCGGCGGATCAGCATAGGTGACATCCTCCAGCCAGTGAGGGCGAGCGACACTCGTCCCGGCTGGCGGCGCGGACGGCAACGGCGAACGAAACGGCGATATCGCTGACCGCGCCCGCTGTGAACGCGCATCCACAGTGATTCCGGGGGAGACAGCCACGACGGACAGTGCGTCTTCGTCCGTGTCGGCGCGACTCCCGGGCCAGCGTCGCTCCGGAGGTTCCGACAGAACAGACAACGGTTAAACGCCTGGCCGCCACAGAACGGGGCAATGAGCGACGCTGTACGCGCGTTCGTCCCCGGTCACGTGACGGGGTTTTTCACCGTCGACCGGGACGAGGACCCGACGAAGGCGGGGTCGCGGGGGGCCGGACTCGCGCTCTCGGACGGCGTGACCGTCACCGTCGATCCGGTGGGCGACTCCGGGGTGGTGTTCGACGGCGACCGGGTGGAGATGGAACCGGTCGAGCGTGTCCTCGACGCGCTGGACGTGACGGCGGCCGTCCGCGGGGAGACGGACCTGCCGCTCGGAGCGGGGTTTGGCGTCTCCGGCGCGATGGCGCTGGGGACCGCGCTGGCGGCCAACGCCGTCCGCGACCGGGGGCTGTCGGCGTACGAACTCGCGACGGTCGCTCACGGCGCCGAAGTCCAGGCCGGGACCGGCCTCGGGGACGTGGTGGCACAGCGCCACGGCGGGGCGCCGATCCGCCTCGAACCGGGGAGTCCACAGCACAACAAGATGGACGCCGTCCCGGCGCAGACGCGCATCGAGTACGTCACCTTCGGCGACCTGGCGACCGACGAGGTGATCGGCGGAGACACCGACACGCTGACCGCCGCGGGGACGCGCGCGCTCTCCGAACTCGTCCAGGAACCGACGCTCGACCGGTTCTTCCGCGCGTCCCGGAAGTTCGCACGCGAGTCCGGTCTGCTCACCGACCGGGTCCACGAGGCCATCGCGGACGTCGCCGACACAGGCGGCGACGCGACGATGGGGATGCTCGGTCAGACGGTCGTCGCGCGCGGGACCGGGCTGACCGACGCGGGCTACGACCCCGCGGCCTGCCGGATCGACCCGACCGGCGCCGCGCTCCTCTCCGACGGGGGCGAGCGGTCGCTCCCACTGTGAACTGCGCCGGGGTGGCGAATTCTTTCGACATGGGATAGCCGACAGCGTGAGTCACCCGCGAGAACCTGCCAATTGTGGTATTCGTTTTTCGTACCTGGCATCTGGACGTTGGGACGGACTACCCAAACACTCCCGGCTGTCGGTCCGCCCCATCCGGAAGATCGAGTTACCGCACCCGCTTCGGATCCGGCCCATGCGAAAGACAGAACTGGTTCATCTCCACGCGCTCTGTGCCTGCCTCCGCGCCGAACTCGGAGAGCGCCGGGAGTGTCGGTCCGAGGCGTTCGACGGCTACGAGCGTCTGGCGATCGGACCGACGGAGATCCAACACAGCAAGGCCGCACACCGCGAGGCAGTGGTCGAACTACTGGACGGGCTGACCGAGAGTATCGAACCGGGGGAACAGCGAGTAGACGATGGGACTGATCACACGACGAGACGTGACGTACAGTGACGGGAGAGCGACGAGGTGGCGGAGACCACCCGACGGGTCGGACGACTCGCGTCCGTTCGGCCCCGGAAGACATATGCTGACGACAGGTATACTACTACCCACAGACGTAGTGACAGCGAAATGAACCCATCCACGACGGTGACCGAACTGGCGTTCGAGGTCACAGATTCGACGTATCCGTTCGTCGAGGCGTCCCAGGGCGGAGACGTCGAGTGCCAGCTCAGGTCCGTCCTCCCGCAGTCCGACGGGAGTTACGTGGAGTTTTTCGAGGTGGTCGGTGACTCGCCCGATCCGATGATATCCGCGGCCGAGGAGTACGAGGACGTGGACGCGCGGCCGCTCGTCGCCGAGGACGACGAGGGCGTCGTCGCCATCGAAGTCGAGGACCCCTCGGAGTGTGTCGCGGCGACGCTGGCCGACGAGGACGCCATCCTCCAGACAGTCGCGGCCAGCGAGGGGTCTGCCCGCGTCGAGGCGGCCGTCCCGGAGCCCTGCGACACGAACGACCTGGTCGAGGCGTTCACCGAGGAACACCCGTCGGCGGACCTGCTCGCGAAACGGGAGCGGCCCTTTTCCGAGATAGAGGCGCTGGACGAGGGCGTCGACCGGGCGATCGAGGACGACCTCACCGACCGCCAGCGGGAGGTCCTGGTCACGGCGTATCTCAGCGGCTACTTCGAGCGGCCTCGCGAGACGACGGCGGCGGAACTGGCCGATCGCCTCGGCATCAGTTCCTCGACGTTCGCTCAGCACCTCCGAGTCGCACAGCGGAAGGTGTTCGACTCGCTGTTCGACGAGGGCGTGCTCGCGGCGCCGACGCGCATCGAGACCGACTGATCGCGCGGACGGACCGGTACGTCGCGGCCCGCCGCCGGACAGCCGAGCGCTTTTCCCGCCGCGTCGCACACCCTCACCCATGACCGACGTCGACGTCCCGGAGAGCCACCCGCGCTACGAGTCGTTGCTGACACGCCACCGGATCGAGGAAGGGGTCGAGAAGGGGATCACCTCCCGACAGGGCCTGATCGCGCAGGGCCGCGGCGAGGCCTTCGACTACCTGCTGGGCGAGCGGACGCTCCCCTCGGCCGACGCCGCCGAACGCGCCGCCGCTGCCCACCTCCTGCTGGCCGACCACGCCGCCCTCTCCGTGAACGGGAACGTCGCCGCCCTCGTCCCGGGCGAGATCGTCACACTCGCGGAGACGACCGGTGCCGACATCGAAGTGAACCTCTTCAATCGCACCGACGAGCGGATGCGCGCCATCGTCGACCACCTCCGCGAGCACGGCGCCGACGAGGTGAAGGGCCTGACGGCCGACGGACGCATTCCGGGGCTGGACCACGAGCGGTCGAAAGTCGACAGCGACGGCATCGGCGACGCCGACGTGGTGCTGGTCCCTCTCGAAGACGGCGACCGTGCCGAAGCGCTCGGCGAGATGGGCAAGACGGAACTCGTGATCGATCTCAACCCCCTCTCCCGGTCGGCCCAGGTCGCCACGGTTCCGATCGTCGACAACGTCATCCGGGCCGTCCCGAACATCACCGAGCACGCCCGCGACCTGCTTGACGCCGACCACGATACCCTCGAAGGAATTATCGCGGAGTTCGACGCCACGGAGACGCTGGCAGCGGCCGAGCGGGCGATCCGCGAGGGCGACGTGGAAGAGTAGGGAGCCGTCGACAGCACCCTCGCTGCGGTCGAGCGACGCCCGTCAGACCGAGTCGGCGCGCTCGACCAGTTCGATCGCGAGGTCGGCCGCGTCGACCGCCGTCTCGCCGAAGACATAGGTGATCGGTTCGATGCCGAACGCGCCCTCGTGGTAGATGACGCGCGGGACCTCTCCGCGCTCGCGAAAGCGCGTTTCGAGGCGGTCGGTCCGGTCCTCGTAGTCGGCGTCGAACGCGAGCGGGTCGAGGCCGCGCCCGCGGGCGGCCTCCAGTAGCGTCTCCGAAGTGGCGAGGTTGAGCGCGCCCCGGACCGTGGGATCGACCGCCATCGCCGTCAGGACGGTCCCGGCGGCGTGCTGGGAGGCGCCGAACTCGGGACTGGTCGGGACGACGACGCGTCCGCCGACCGACTGGAGGCGCCCCGGGACCGCCGCCACGTCGGTCGCGTCCGCGGCGTCGGGCAGCGCGGTCACGACGTTCGTCCCGACGTTGGGGACGTGTTCGGCCATCCCCGGAGCGGTGGCGATCCGGCGCGCGGCGGTCCGCACCGACTCCAGAGTCGCCCGCTCGGCGCGCGCGGCGTCGTCGAACCCCCGGACACAGAGATCGCAGCCGAGTCCGTCGAGCGCGGGCATCTCCTCCTCGTGGACGGCGCAGATCGGCCCTCTGTCCTCGAACTCGCGTATCAGGTCCAGCAACTCCGCCAGCGCCTCGTAGCCGTCCATCGACCCGTCGGCGAACCCGTCGGCGATGCGCTCGACGGTCGCCCGCATCCGCTCGTCCTCGGCAAAGCGGGGTTCGGTCCGCCCACCGTCGCCGAGGTAGGAACTGACCGCGGCCTGGGTCACCCCCAGGAGATCCGCGACCTCCTGCTGTGTCAGGCCGCGGTCGTCGAGTTCGGCGGCGAGCATCGCCCGCGCCGTCGGCAGGAACCGCTCGACGACGATCTCGCTGGGCAGACGCAGAGACATACCCGCCAGTTGGCCGGTGGCGTGCTTAAAACCGCGCCATTCGACCGATTCGACCGGCGACCACCGGCCGTATAACCGACCTGTACAGAGAGATTATAACACAAGTGGTATTACTACCCAGTCGTATTACCCAGTAGTATGAGCCAGAACGGCTTCGATCAGTTCAGCGACGTCGGCGAGGCGGAAGTGACACGCGCGATCGGACAGGAGTGGACCGAGGAGTTCATGGACTTCTCGGACTCCGATGTCATCATCGTCGGCGGCGGTCCCTCGGGGCTGATGGCCGCGAAGGAACTCTCCGAGCGGGGCGTCCAGACGATGGTCGTCGAGAAGAACAACTACCTGGGCGGCGGCTTCTGGCTGGGCGGGTTCCTGATGAACAAGGTCACCGTCCGCGACCCGGCCCAGCAGGTGCTGGACGAACTCGACGTCGACTACAAGCAGTCCAAAGACTCCGAGGGGCTCTACGTCGCCAACGGCCCCGAGGCCTGTTCCGGTCTGATCAAGGCTTCCTGTGACGCTGGCGCGAAGATGCAGAACATGACGGAGTTCACCGACATCGTGATCCGCGAGGACCACAAGGTCGGCGGCATCGTGATGAACTGGACGCCGGTCCACGCCCTCCCGCGCGAGATCACCTGCGTCGACCCGATCGCCGTCGAGGCCGACCTCGTCATCGACGCGACGGGCCACGACGCGATGGCCGTCAAGAAACTCGACGAGCGCGGCGTCCTCAACGCGCCGGGGCTCGAAGAGGAAGCCAGCGGCATGGACCAGACCGACGACGACACCTACGGCGCCCCCGGCCACGACTCGCCCGGCCACGACTCGATGTGGGTCGGCGAGTCCGAGGACGCCGTCGTCGAACACACCGGTCTCGCCCACGACGGCCTCGTCGTGACGGGCATGGCTACCGCCACCACCTACGGCCTCCCGCGAATGGGCCCGACCTTCGGCGCCATGCTCGTCTCCGGCAAGCGCGCCGCGCAGGTCGCGCTCGACGAACTCGATGTCGACGCCGACCCGGTCGACCTGACGAGTCGCGACGCCGCGCCCGCCGACGACTAAAGCGCCCGGGTTCCCCGTCGAGGTTTCCCGGGGCGACAGTCGGACACTCCGAACCGCAGGCGTGCGAACGAACGAGTGTCGACCCGACGGCCACGCGGCGGCACGGTCGCGCCGTTCGACCGTCCGACAGAACGCCGGGAACCTCAGCGCGCCGGGCCCGCATCGCCGGTCCCGGTCAGTTCATCGACAGAGTCGGCGAGGTCGTCCACCATCGACGACTGCTCTCGGGCGGTGGCAGCGATGTCGTCGACGGCTCCCGAGACGGTATCGGCCTTGTCGGCAGCGTCTTCGACCATCGCGGCGATTTCCTCCGCACTGGCGGCCTGGTCGTCGGTCGCCTCGGACACCTGCTCGATGTCGTTGGTCGTCTCTTCGACGGCCTCGACGATGCGATCGAACTGCGCCATGGCAGTCTCGACCTGTTCGATACCGTCGCTGATACGCGTCGTGGTCTCCTCGAGGTTCGAGACGGTTTCGTCGGTCTCAGACTGGATCTCCTCGACCATCGACTCGATGCGGCCAGCTTGTTCCTGGGACTCCTCGGCGAGTGACTTCACTTCGTCGGCGACGACCGCGAAGCCGTCGCCAGCCTCGCCAGCACGGGCCGCCTCGATGGAGGCGTTCAGCGCGAGCATGTTCGTCTGCTCGGCGATATCGTCTATCACCTCCACTATCTCGTCGACGTCCGCGATCCGCGCCTGGAGGGCATCGACGTCGGCGGCGACGTCGTCGGCGGAGTCGGCGACGTCGGCCATCACGTCCCGCGCCTCGTTGGCGTTCTCCGCTCCCTCGGTGGCGAGTTCCCGGGCCGTCTCGCTCGTCGTCTCGACGCTGTCAGTCGTCGAGGCGATCTCTTCGACGGTCGCCGAGAGGTTCGACACCTCCGAGGCGATCGTCGACATGTGCTCCGACTGATCGTCGGTGACGTCGTTGATGTGGGCCGAGCGGTCGGCGATGGTCGCCGCCGTCTGTTCCAGATCCCGCACGTCCGTCTCGACCTCGACGACGTGGTTCCGGATCGCCCCACCCATCGCGTTGACCGCCTCGACGACCGACAGGTACTCGTCTTCGAGCAGGCTATCCTCGGTGTCGAACGAGACTCGCGTGTCGAACTCGCCACGGGAGAACGCCTGCATCACCTCGACGAGTTCGGCGAACAGCGCCTCGAGTTCGCGCTCGTAGCGCGCCGAACTGGTGATGTCCTGAACGATCTCGAGGACGCCGACGAACTCGTCGCCGTCGTAGATCGGCGACGCGACGAACCAGATCTCGGTGCCGCCGACGACGCTCCGGTCCTCGTAGACGAGATCACCGTCCAGCAGCGCGTAGTCGTCGTCCGCGACGGCCACGTCGTCGTACCGCTCGGCCGTCGTTCGCGGGTACTCGGCCACTTTCTCCGCGAGCGTGAGTCGGTCGTCGTCGTAGAAGTGTGCGCCGAGGCGCTCGACGCCACGGATCTCCTCCGGACTCCCGCCCAGCAGGTCAGACATCTGTTCGTCCCACGCGACGACGCGCCCTGTCGAATCGAGGGCGAACGCGGGGAAGTCGAGGGCGTCGAGCAACAACTGGAGGGTGTACTGATGGTCGGGTGTCGCCGTGGCATCCGCCCCTGACTGAGGGTGGAACTGGCTCATATCGAAGATATTCAGTGAGGAAGTACTTAGACGAACCCGTTTCTTTTTGCGAACTGATAACGGAAGGCCGGTGAAACTGTTATTCCGCACATATTTTCCGCCACCGGACGCCCGCTCGAGGGGCCGACCGCGCGACCACACTGAGACGCGAGGACGACTCCGGCAGCCATACGTCACCGAGGTCCGAGCGCCGACCGCAGTGAGCGAGGAGACAGAGTACTGCCTCCTCGGCGGGCAGGAACGTCGCCGTTGGATCAGTTCACGCGACCGACACCGACCATTTACGGTCGTCCGGGCAGAGATGCTACCTATGATTCTCGGTGGAGCCCGAACGCTCCATTCCGCGGTCGTCGGGGAGAACGCGGTCGCCGAGACCCTCTCCGGGTGGGAGGGTGAGGCAGGACGGACGATCAGTGCCGACGTCGTCGGGCCGGAACGGATCGCGAACGGGGCGGTCGACCGGCCGGTAGACTGCGTCGTCGTCGACAGCGCGCCTCTGTCGGACGACGAACTCGACGTAGTCGAACAGTGTCACGAACGCGGCCCAGACGTCCCCGTCGTAGTGCTCGCCGACGGATGGGCCGACGAGCGCGTCGTCGAGGCGCTGTCGGCGGGCGCGGCGGAGGTCCTCCC
>Ga0207813_100127_pt1 | contig 60005 bp, 67 predicted proteins | sample A23E3SouthBayCA_2_FD_187730 | JGI IMG/M metagenome (GOLD analysis project Ga0207813, IMG submission 187730) | Aerobic enrichment media microbial communities from Eden Landing Ponds, California, USA - A23 E3 (4) (SPAdes) | ecosystem: Environmental > Aquatic > Marine > Unclassified | place... | reverse complement strand
TATGACTGACCACGAACTCATGTGGCGGATCGCTGGTGGGTCGGGCGACGGTATCGCATCGACCAGCCAGAACTTCGCCAAGGCCCTGATGCGAGCGGGGCTCCACGTCTTTACGCATCGACATTATCCGTCGCGGATTCGCGGTGGCCACACGTACACCGAGGTACGGGCCAAGCCCGAGCCGGTACGTTCCCGTGGCGACGGATTCAACTGCCTCCTCGCGTTGGGTGACTCGTTCGCGCGCAACCCTCAGGAGGACGCCTACTACGGTGACGAGGAGGTAAAGCCGCTCGCGGAGAATCTGGACGAACTCAACGAGGGCGGCGTCATCGTCTACGACACTGGCCTGCTGGACAGTGACGACATCCCGAACTTCGAACAGCGGGTCGAGGAGAACAACTGGCACGTCTACCCGCTCAACCTCCGCGAGATCGCACGTGACCACGGCCGAGAGGTCATGCGAAACACCGCGGGCGTCGGGGCGACGGCCGCCCTCCTCGGCATCGACCTCCAGTACTTCGAAGAGCTGATGGCCGAGTCGATGCCCGAGGAGATCCTCGAACCCAACATCGAGATCCTCCACTACACGCACGACCTAGTCGAAGAGGAGTTCGAGTTCACCCACGACCTCCAAGTTCCCGAGGGGAGCCACGACGAAGAGCAGGTGTTGCTCTCCGGGAGTGACACCATCGCCTACGGCGCTCTCGACGAGGGCTGTCGGTTCATCGCGGGCTATCCGATGACCCCGTGGACCGAGGTGTTCACCATCATGTCCCAAGCCCTCCCGGAGGTCGGCGGCATCTCCGAACAGGTCGAAGACGAGATTGCGGCCGCCGCGCTCGCGCTGGGGGCCTCCCACGCCGGCGTCAAGTCGATGTCCGGTTCCTCCGGTGGTGGCTTTGCGCTGATGTCCGAACCGCTCGGACTGGCGGAGATGTCCGAGACGCCGGTCGTCTTGGTCGAGGCGATGCGCGCTGGCCCCTCGACGGGGCTGCCGACCAAGCCCGAGCAGGCCGACCTCGAACACGTGCTCTACACCAGCCAAGGCGACTCGAACCGCGTCGTGCTGGCGCCGGGGACGGTCGCCGAGGCCTACGAGCAGTCGCGACTCGCCTTCCAGCTCGCCTACGGCTACAACATCCCGGTGATCCTGCTGTACGACCAGAAGCTCGGGGGCGAACTGATGAACGTACCCGCGAGTCACTTCGACCGCGAGCCCAACCCCGACCTAGGTGCGGTGACGACGGAAGCCGAACTCGAGGACGCACCTCACGGTCCGGGCGGGAAGTTCCACCGCTACCGCTACGACGCCGAGGACGGCGTCAGTCCGCGGTCGATTCCCGGCCAGAAGGGTGGGCACTTCCTCGTGACCGGCAACGAACACAACCCGGCCGGCCACATCGACGAAGACCCCACCAACCGGGTCACACAGATGGAGCGCCGGATGTCGAAACTCGACGGCGTGCGGGCGTTCCTCGACGACAAAGATACCCAGACCCACATGGGGCCCGAGGAGGCCGACTACGGCCTCATCACCTTCGGGAGCCAGCAGGGGACCGTCCGCGAGGCGGTCGACCGGCTCAACGACGCCGGCCACTCGGTGAAGGGGATCGGTGTCAGCGACATGATGCCCTACCCCGTCGAGGAGATGACGGCGTTCCTCGAGAGCGTCGACGAGGCGCTCGTCGTCGAGATGAACGCCTCCGGCCAGTTCCGCGGGCTGACCCAGAAGGAACTCGGTCGGTTCGGCGATAAACTCTCCAGCCTCCTGAAGTACAACGGCGAACCGTTCGAACCCGCGGAAATCGTCGCGGGCTTCGAGGCGAGCATCGAGGGGCAAGACGTCCCCGACCAGCAGACGACCTACGTCCCGGCGGCAGGTGACTAACCAATGAGTGCATTTTCAGCCATCGGTGAGGACCGCGAGATCGACCGCGAAGAGTTTACGCCTACCTTGGAGCCACAGGCGACGTGGTGTCCGGGCTGTGGTGACTTCGGCGTCCTGAAGGCGCTGAAACAGGCCATGCCGGAGATCGGCCGCAACCCCGACGAGGTGTTGCTCGTCACCGGGATCGGCTGTTCGGGCAAGCTCAACAGCTACTTCGAGAGCTACGGCTACCACTCGATCCACGGGCGCTCGCTCCCCATCTCGCGGGCGGCGAAACTCGCCAACCCCGAACTCGAAGTGATCGCCGCCGGCGGCGACGGCGACGGGTACGGGATCGGCGGGAACCACTTCATGCACACCGCCCGTGAGAACCACGACATGACCTACATCGTCTTCAACAACGAGATCTTCGGCCTCACCAAAGGGCAGACCTCGCCCACGTCGCCGAAGGGTCACAAGTCGAAGACCCAGCCCCACGGCAGCGCCAAGGACCCCGTCCGACCGCTGTCGCTGGCGCTGACCTCCGGGGCCTCCTACATCGCGCGGACGGCGGCGGTCAACCCCAATCAGGCCAAGGAGATCCTCGTCGAGGCGATGCAACACGACGGCTTCGCCCACGTCGACTTCCTCACCCAGTGTCCGACTTGGAACAAGGACGCCCGGCAGTACGTCCCCTACACGGACATCAACGAAGCCGACGAGTACGAGCACGACCCGACGGATCGGGACGCCGCCGCGGCGATGGCCAGCGAGGCCGAACAGGCGCTCTACGAGGGAGAGGTGCTCACCGGTCGGTTCTACGTCGACTCGGAGCGCCCCTCGTACTCCGAGGAGAAGCAGGCCATCGGCGAGATGCCCGAGAAACCGCTCGCCGAGCGGTACTTCGACGACGACTACGAGTGGGAGCGGACCCACGACCTGCTGCTCGACCGGCACAAGTAGGGTCACTGGCCCCTGCTTCGGGGCGACAAACCCGTTTTCGCCTTCGCAACATATTTTTTCCGTGGACCGAAAGACACAGCTATGGGAACGACCGCTACGGAACGTCGCATCCTCTCCGTACTCGAGGAGGACGCGCAGGCCTCCTACGGGGAGATCGCGGACCGCGCCGGTGTCTCGAAGCCGACGGTCCGAAAGTACATCCAACAGATGGAAGACGAGGGGGTCATCATCGGCTACTCCGCCGAGGTCGATCCCAAGAAACTCTCGGGGCAGTCCATCGCTATCGTCGGCATCGAGGTCGAGAGCGAGCGGTACGTCGAGGTGACGCGGGCGCTGAAGGGGATGGACGCCGTCGAAGCCCTCTACACCTCCTCCGGGGACCACATGCTGATGGCGGAGATACGGGCACCCGACGGCGACGCCCTCGGTGAGGTCATCAACGACGACGTCCTCGATCTGGACGGCATCACGGCGACACACCCCTCCTTCCTGCAGGAACGGCTCAAGTAACTGCCGGCTCTCGTCGGCGCCGGGCGGCCGAAAACCAACCCGTGGAGTCAAGTGCGATTTCCGCTTTCGTCGAACCGTGTCGGGTCCAAGTCACTCGCTCACCGTCGGTCTCGCGATCGCGATCCTCGTCACCGCTGTCGCTCCTAGCGGCGCGGCCAGCCGCCCGGCCGCACCGACGAGCGACACGGCGTCGGTCGTCACCCCACACACCCCGGACGAGACGAGTCGGCCCCAGCGGTGTTTCCCGGACGCGGGCGCTCCGATAGTCGTCGGCCAAGAAGGGCCACGGATGAACCTCTCGGTGCATACGTCGCTGTTCCGCGGACTCCCGGGGCCGGGCGGTGTCGGCATCAGCGCGACGGGAGCGACCGCGCGATACCAGATCGTAACCCTCCGCGCCGGCGTCGTCTTCGACGGCGTCGGTGACCCCGTTGGCTTTCTCGTCGATCCGTTCAGTCGGTTCCGAACGGTGTTCGATTACACCCTCTCGTTACCGATGCTGTCGGCCGCTCCCGGGCCCGAAACGTACGAACAAGACAGTCCCTTCGTCCGTGGACCGACGCGGACCGCCGACTGCGATGCCGGCGAGGGTCGGCCAGCGGAATCTTGAGGGGCGTCGGCCACCGACACCGAGACATGTCCGGCGGCGAGACGCTCCCCGGGGCGACGGCAGACGCCGACGAGCGGATCGTCTGTCACGTCGACGTGGACTGTTTCTATGCCTCCTGTGAGCGGTTGCGCGACCCCGATCTGCGGGGCGACCCCGTCGTCGTGGGGATGGGATACGAGGCTGGCGAATCCCACGGCGCCGTCGCGACGGCGAGTTACGAGGCCCGCGAGTACGGCGTCGAGAGCGCCCAGCCCATCTCACAGGCGCTCGAACGGTTGCCCCGCAAGGAGCGCGCCCACGAGGACCCGAGCCTCGACCCGGCCGAGGCCGGCCACTACCGCACGGTCGACCTAGAGTATTACCGCGAGGTCGCCGGCCGGATCAAGGCGATTCTCCGGGAGTGTGCGGATCGCATCCGTGAGGTGAGCGTCGACGAGGCGTACATCGACGTGACCGAGCGGACGGCTTGGACCGTCGTCGACGGGCGACCGCTGGCGGAGGGCTACGCCCGACACGTCAAAGAGCGGATCGACCGAGAGGTCGGCGTGCCCGCGAGCGTCGGGGTCGCCCCCAACATGAGCGCCGCGAAGGTGGCGAGCGACCACGACAAGCCCGACGGACTCGTCGTTGTCGAACCCGGCGAGGTGCGCGAGTTCTTCGCCCCGCTACCCGTCTCGGCGGTCCACGGCGTCGGCCCCGTGACGGCCCGGGAGTTGCAGGCGCGCGGCATCGAGACGGCCGGCGACCTCGCGGCGGCCGACCCCGGGACGCTCCGGGAGCGGTTCGGCGAGCGAGGGCAGACGCTCCACAATCGGGCACGCGGGCACGACGACCGGGACGTGACGCCGAAGGGCCGTCCCAAGAGCCTCTCGCGGGAGTCGGCGTTCACCGAGGCGACCGACGACCGCGGGCGACAGCGGGAGACGGTGACGGGGCTGGCGGCCGACGTGGCCGACCGGGCCGCGGGAAAGGACGCGCTCTATCGCACCATCGGGATCAAGGTCGTGACACCGCCGTACGACGTGAACACGCGCGAGCGGTCGCTCCCGGGGCCGGTCGCCGACGCCGACTTGGTCCGGGAGGTGGCGCTCGACCTCCTCACGGAGTTCGCGGGCGAGTCGATCCGGAAACTCGGGGTTCGGGTGTCGAACCTCCAGTTCGCGGCCGCGGAGCAGGCGCGCCTCGACGGGTGGGACGGGCCGGGTGAGGGGGACGACGAGAACGGAGACGGTGGCACCGACGACGCCCGTGCCGATGCGACCGCCCGCGGCCAGTCGTCGCTCGCCGACTTCGACGCGTAGCCGCCGGCATCGGACGCCCGTCTGACGCGGAACTATGGGGGGCGGGACCCTCTCACACGTCGATGACGGAGACGGAAACCATCACGGTCGCGGACGTGAGCGAGGGGCCCGGAGGCGACGCCGACGCCGACCCCGGGACGCCGGTCTCGCTCCCGGCGGTGGAACTGCTCACCGGTCGTGGGTTCGTCACCGGGAAGTCTGGGTCGGGGAAGTCCAACACCGCGTCGGTGCTGGTCGAGAACTTACTCGCGAACAACTTTCCGGTCCTCGTGGTCGACACTGACGGCGAGTATTATGGCCTGAAAGAGGAGTTCGAACTCCTGCACGCCGGCGCCGACGACGAGTGTGATATCCAAGTCAGCCCGGAACACGCCGAAAAGATCGCGTCGCTGGCACTGGAGGGGAACGTCCCCATCATTCTCGACGTCTCGGGGTACCTCGACGAGAGCGAGGCCAAGGAACTCCTCCTCGCGGTCGCTCGCCACCTCTTTGCCAAAGAGAAGAAACTCAAAAAGCCGTTCCTGATGCTGATCGAGGAGGTCCACGAGTATATCCCCGAAGGCGGCGGCCTCGACGAGACGGGGAAGATGCTCATCAAGATCGGCAAGCGCGGCCGGAAACACGGCTTGGGGATCGTCGGCATCAGCCAGCGCCCGGCCGACGTGAAGAAGGACTTCATCACGCAGTGTGACTGGCTGGTGTGGCACCGGCTCACGTGGAACAACGACACGAACGTCGTAAGTCGGATCATCGACGCCGAACACGCGAACGCCGTCGAGGATCTGGGTGACGGTGAGGCCTTCCTGATGACCGACTGGAGCGAGTCAGTGCGGCGGGTGCAGTTCCACCGCAAGCGCACCTTCGACGCGGGAGCGACACCCGGCCTCGACGACTTCGAGCGCCCGGAACTCAAGTCGATCAGTGACGACTTGGTCGCCGACCTCCGCGAGATCAGCGACGAACAGGAGCGACGGGAGAGCGAACTCGCGGACCTACGTCAAGAGGTGGAGAGAAAGGAGCGACGCATCGACGAACTCGAAGCGGAGTTAGCGGAGGCCCGTGACCTCTCCCGGATGGCCGACCAGTTCGCGCAGGCGATGCTCCAGAAGGCGGCGGCGCCGTACCGCGGCGGCGACGGAGACTCTCCCGCCCGCCCGCGTGACCTCCCGTCGGATCAAGCCACACTCCCGACGGACGAACCGGCCGGGGGAGACGACAGGAGCGACGCCACCGACGACTCGGCGACCGACGGCCCCGACGAGACGGGTGAGGGCGCCGAGGGGAAGTCGTACCCGACCATCGAACCGACTGACTGGCCGGCGCCCGGTCTGGTTCCGGACGTCGAACGCGCGGACGACGGAGAGGCGGCCGAGGGGGGAAGCGACAACGCCGAGAGCCCCGGCGCCTCGGCGGCGGAGCAGGCGGACGTGACCTTCGGGGGCGCGAACGATGAGGCGGCCGACGCGACGGACGCGGAGGCGGCGACCGACGGCAGCGCGGACGACGAGTCGGCGAGGGCGGGGGCGAGCGATCCGGAACCAGGCACCCGCGAGGCGGTTGTCGCGGCGCTCCGCCGACAGATCGAGGACCTGCCCGCACTCTCCCGTGAGATGTTGGCTCACTACCGCGAGGTGGGGCGGGCCGACCCCGTCGACGCCCACGTCGCCGCGGGCGGGACGCCGAAACAGACCCTCGCGTACGGGCGGAACCGGCCGCTCCGGCGGGAGGGGCTGATCGAACACGTCGAACAGGACACGTACCGCTATGCCCTCCCGGACCGGGTGGCCGAGCAGTTCGACGGCCACCTCGACGGGGCGGCGCTGGCGTCCGTCCAGCGAGCGGTCGAGAAGTCGTTCGTCGACGAGTCGACGCTCGGCGGGAAGACGGTCGGTCCGGCGGAATCGGGCGGCATCGGCAGCGAGCCTCGTGATCACGACGTGCCGGACGAGGAGCGGACGGACGTGGAGATGCTTCCGGACGACGAGACGGTCGAACCGGACGACGGGTTCGTCACCGAGGACGTGGCGATCATCGACGACGACGAGGGAACGGCGGACGACGACGGAGACGACGGTGGGCGCGTGGCGAGCGAGGACGGCGACGACGGCGACACGGGGACCGAAACCCCCGCGGAGGAGGACGCGGGCGGCGTGGAGATTCTTTAGACGCCCGCGACCAGTTCTTCGAGCGCGGCCTTCGGATCGTCGGCCTTGGCGACGCCGCTGGCGAGGAGGACCCCCTCCGCACCGAGGTCGGCGGCCGCGGCTAGGTCGTCGCCGGTCGAGACGCCGGCGCCGCAGTACACCGCCACGTCGGAGTCGACGGCGTCGGCGGCGGCGACGGCCCCTTCGACGATGTCGGGATCCGCGGTGGCGACGGACACGTCGCCGCCGATGAGCGCCGGGGGTTCGACCGCGACGGCGTCGGGACCGAGCGCCGCCGCCGCGGCCACCTGTTCGGGATTGTTGGCACAGACCACGGTCGCGAGGTCGGCGCGCGCGGCGGCGTCGAGAGCGCCGTCGATGTCGGCTAGAGTGAGTCGTCGCTCCGAGTGATTGAGGAGGGTTCCCGTCGCGCCGGCGTCGGCGACTGCCTCCGCGAGTGTGTGCCCGGTGTGGCTCCCGTGGTCGACGGGCGCGACGTGCTGAGCCCACGTTTCGACGCCCGTCGCCGCGACGCGGTCGAGGTGGGCGGCCTGCGGGGCGACGGCGATACGGACGCCGTGCTCGTCGGCGACCGTCCGGGCCGCCTCGGCGACGGCGACCGGATCACAGGGGTAGGCTTTCAGGTTGACGAGGACGAACATACCCTGGATGGGCGGGCGGGTGGGGAAAAAACGTGGCTATCCGTCGTCGCCGACCGCCTCGGCGACCGCCTCGACCGCTTCGATCGGCACGTCGTACTCCTCGGCGAGCGACTGTGCGCGGGCGGCCGAGAGCGCCGGCCGGTCGTCCGGGTGGTGATCGTGGACGGGGTCGGGACGGCCGTCGCGCACCTCTAGGTTCACGGCGTCCCAGCGGGCGTAGTGGCCCATGGCGTCGAAGTAGGCCTTGGTCGCGCGGCGCTCGTCACGGTCGAAATCGGCGGTCAGGAGCGTCTCCTCGCCCACCGCCGGGCCGGCCTTGACGATTCCGGCGGGGTTGACGAGCATGCTCCCGCCGTTGCCGACGCCGAATCCGATCTCACCCTCCTCGAAGCCCTCGGGTACGTCGTCGCTCATGTAGGCCGAACAGGAGGCGACGAAGGACTGCGTCTCGAAGGCGTACTCTCGGACGGCAGGGTAGATGTCGCAGGTGTCCCGTGCGGCGGCGGACTCGGCCCGCGTCTTGTCGCCGGGGTGGCCCTGTTGCTCCCAGAACCCGGGCCAGACGGCCGCGTGGATCTCCTCGCCGTCGGCACACAGCGCCGCCTTCGACAGCGTCATGTGGTTCTCGTAGCAGACGAGGCCGCCGAGACGGCCCACATCGGTGTCGTGGGTGGTGAGGTGTTCTGGGTCGCCCCGGCCCCAGATGGTCCGCTCGTCGTGGGTGGGCATGAGTTTCCGGTGGCGACGAACGAGTTCGCCCGACCGGTCGAAGAAAAACAACGAGTTGTAGAGCGTCTCGCTCCCCCGGCGGTCGTCCACCTCGTTGGTGCCGAGAACGAGGTGGAGGTTCGCGTCGGCGACGGCGTCGCCGATAGTTTCGACGGCGTCGTCGTCGACGTGGAGGCTGTTAGCGCCCAACTCGACCATCAGGTCGGTCCACCGGGCGATAGAGGTACTCCGTCGCCAGTAGGGGTAGCCCGGGAAGTACGTCTCCGGGAAGACGAGGACGTCGACCCCGCGGTTGCCGGCGCGTTCGATCCACCGGCAGGTCTTATCGAGGGTCCCTTCGGCGTCGTGGTACGCGGGTTCGATCTGTGCGGCACCGAGCGTGAACGTCTCGGCCACGTCACGGGACATGCCGGGGGTATCGCCCCCGACCACCATAGTCGTCTAGTCCTTTCGCTTGACGACGTCGCCGAGGGTGGTCGTCGTCGAGGAGCCACCGGACCACTCGGCGTCCTCGTCGCCACCTCCCTCGGACAGCGAGATGTCGAGTTCGCCTTCGAGTTTGCGCTGCACCTCGTCGCTCGGGAGCACGTCACCACGTTCGAGTTTGCGGATGAGACTCGCCTTCTCGTTGAGTTGGTTCGCCAACTCCTCTTGGCTCAGGCCGCGGTCCTCGCGGGCCGAGCGGATACGCTCGTCGTAGTCGGTGACGACTTGGTCCATGTCGTCGAACATATCGCGCCGTCGGGAGGAGCCGCCACCGCCACCGCCGCCGGTCGATCCCGACCCACCGGACGCGGAGGAGGAAGACGAGGACGACGACGAGGAGGTGGAGTACTTCGTCGAGGCGGAACTCCCCGAATCGGTTCGGACCTCGGTCCCGAAGTCGGTACACTCGTCACAGAGTTCCAGTTCCGCCCCTTCGACTTTCGTCGTCGTGAGGGATGAGCTCTCGGCACCGCACATTTCACACTGGGGCATACCCACAGGTAGCGGATGCCTCGGGATAAAAGGTGCGCCCGGTCCCGCCCGCTCGATCAGGCGGCGAGGTCGCGCCACGCACCCCAGAACCGCTGGAGCGCGGTCAGATGCCCCACGACGGCAAAGAGAACGAGTAGCCAGCCGACGACCGAAAGCGGGCCGAACGGGTCGGTCACGACGGCGGCGACGGCGCCCGTAACTCCGACGAGTGCGAGGCGGTCGGCCCGGCCGACGAGACCACCGTACTCCCGCCCCAGCCCGACCGCTTGGATCTGCGTCCCGAGATACGACGTCATCAGGACGCCGGTGACGGCGAGGAGTCCCAAGTCGTACCGGCCGACGCCCGCGGCTAGGCCCACCACGAGGACGATGTCGGCGTAGCGATCCAGTACGTGATCCAGCAGGTCGCCCGCCCGGGAGTCGACGTTCTGTGTGCGGGCGAGGGCGCCGTCGAGCAGGTCGAGCCAGCCGTTCGCCAACACACAGAGGGCGCCGAGGAGGTAGCCAAGCGGCGTGGCGAGATAGAACCCGCCGGCGGCCGCGAGGGCGAAGCCGAACGCGACGACGCTGACGCCGTCGGGCGTGAAGCCGATCCGGTCGGCGGCGGTCACCATCGGATCGAGGAGGAGTTCGGCCACCGGGCGCAGGCGGTCGAGGGTCATAGGTACTCGAGGAAGTCCACGTCGCCGGCGCTAGGATCCCGGTCGCCAGCGATGACCGCCTCGATTTCGGCGGCCACCTCGCCGGGTGTTCGGTCGCTCGTGTCGACCTCGTAGACGGCGTCGGGTCCGTGGCGCTCGACCGCTTCCGAGAGGATCACGTCGAGCGCCTCGCTCTCCGCGTTCTCGACGGCCTTCGCCTCGCTCGCGCCGCGTTCGCGCAGGCGGTCTTCGAGCGCGTCGGGGTGACACCGGAGGACGACCACCCGGTCGGCGTCGAGATGGTGAGCGAGGTGAGACTCGGCGACGCCGGCCCACTCGCCGACTGCCTCGCGGACGGCGTCCAGATCGGCCACCAGCGAGTCACGATCCGTGTCGCGTTCCGTCCAGAGCCCCGCCTCGCGGATTAGCTCGTTGAGGTGGATCACCGGATCGTCGAGCAGCGTCGTCGCCGTCGTCTTCCCGGTGCCGGGCGTCCCGGTGACGGCGATCCGGAGGTCGTCGTCCGCGTCCGCGCTCACGCCCGCACCTCCGCCAACACGTCGTTGATGGTTTCGACGGCGCGGCGCGTCCCCTCGCGGGTGCCACACGAGACGCGCACACACGCCGGCAGGCCGAAACTCGAACAGTCACGGATGATGACGCCCTGTCGCTGTGTGGCCTCGGCGACGGCGTCTGCCTCGCCCACCTCCGCGAGAACGAAGTTACCGCCGCTCTCCCACGTCGGTGCGTCGAGGTTCTCGCGGAGGTACTCGCGGGCCCAGCGGGCCGTCTCGACGGTCCGTTCGAGGTGGTCGTCGTCGTCGAGGGCGGCCAGCGCGGCGCGACACCCCACCTCGCTGGCGGCGAAGGGCGTGTTGACCCGGGCGTAGGCCTCGGCCCACGCCTCGGGGACGACGCCGTAGCCCACGCGGAGGCCCGCGAGGCCGTAGGCCTTCGAGAACGTCCGCGTAACGGCGACGTTGTCGTGGGCGTCGAGGAGGCCGACCGCCGAGGGGGCGTCCGTGTACTCGGCGTAGGCCTCGTCGACGATCAAGAGCGTGTGGTCGGCCACCGCCTCCGCGAGGTCGACGACGGCCGCCTGTGAGAACTCCGCGCCCGTCGGATTGTGGGGCGTGGTGAGGTAGACGATCCGCTCGCCGTCGTAGGCGTCGAGGACGGTGTCGGGCGTCTGGGCGAAGTCGTCGGCCTTCGACAGGTCGTAGGTCGACACCTCGCCGTGGTGATAGCGGGCGCTCATCCGGTAGTACGAGAATCCGGGGTCGGGCGCGAGCACCCGGTCGCCGGGGTCGAGGAGGGCTCGGGCGAGGTAGTCGAGGGCGCCGTCGGCACCCGGTGTCACCCAGATCTGCTGGGGCGTAACGTCCCAGTGATCGGCCAGTTTCGCGGCGAGGTCCGTATGCGAGGCCTTGGGGTAGACCCCGACGTTCGGCGCCGTCTCGTGAATCGCCTCGACGGCGGCCGGACTCGGACCGTGTGGGTTCTCGTTCGACGAGAGTTTCGTGAGGTCGTCGGGGTCCATCCCCAACTCGCGGGCGACCTCTTCTGCCCCGCGGCCGGGTACGTACGGCGAGAGTTCCGAGAGGTCCCGTGGCTCCATGTTCGGAGGATACGGACGCCGACGCTTAAGCGTGGTCAATATCCGCGTGTGTTTTGGCGGCCGACGACGAGGGTCAGAGCCAACCGTCGAGGCGGTCGGCGAGGCGACAGGAGAGCGCCGCGATGGTGAGCGTCGGATTCATCGCGCCGCCGGTAGGGAAGACGCTGCTGCCGGCGATCCAGAGGTTGTCGAGGTCGTGGGTCCGGCAGTCCGGCGCGACGACGCTCTCGGCGGGATCGGTCCCCATCCGTGTCGTCCCCATGTGGTGAAAGGCGGGCCCGGTCGCGTCGGGCCCGACCACCCAGTCGACTTCGGCGCCGAGTTCCTCGAGGACCGCCACCTGCACCTCGTTCGCCCGTTCGATGGCCGCGCGGGTCCGCGGGCCGACCGACCACCGGACCTTCGGAACCGGGTTGCCGTGATCGTCGGTCGTCGAGCGGTCGAGCGTGATCCGGTTCTCGGCGTTGGGGAACTGTTCGACGAGGCCGCCGACCGCGAGGTGGGTGCCGTACGCGTCCCGAAGGTCGTCGAGGAGGGTATCGCCCCAGTCCTCGGCGCCGAGTGCCTGTGTCACCGGCGACGGCCCGGCGTAGTTGAGGAATTCGAGTTTGACGCCAGGGAGAGGATCGGTGCCGTCGTAGAGGGCGTGACACTCGGTGGTGTTGAATCCGACGTGGTTCTGTCGGGTGGGGCGGTCGATCCGGCCGCCAGCGCCGGCAAAGCAGTGGTCCATGAAGTGCCGTCCCACGAGGCCCGAGGAGTTGGCGAGGCCGTCGGGGTAGGCCTCGGAGTCCGAGAGCAGGAGGAGGCGGACGTTCTCGACGCCGCCGCAGGCGAGGACGACCGAGCGGGCCGCCTGCCGGTGTTCGGTCCCGTCGGGTGTCGCGTAGACGGCGGCCTCGACCCGTCGTCCGGCGTCGTCGTGGACGAGTCGCTGGACGGGCGCGCGGTCGATCACCCTAGCGCCGGCCGCCTCGGCGCGGGCGATATGCCGCTCGGCGGTGTATTTCGCTCCCGAGGGACAGACCGGCTTGCAGGTGCCGTAGCCGGCACACCCGGCCGCGCCGTCGTAGGGTTCGGAGTTGCGTGCGTTCGGCACCGAGTGGGTGGGAAGGCCGAGCGACTCGCAGGCCTCGGCGAAGATGGCGTCGCTGTGAGACGGGGGGAACGCGGGCATGGGAAACGGCTCCTCGCGTGGCGGGGCGAAGGGGTTGTCGTCGGCACCTGCCACGCCGAGTTCGCGTTCGGCCGCCGCGTAGTACGGCCGGAGGTCCGCGTAGTCGATGGGCCAGTCGGTCCCGACGCCGTGACGGGATCGGAGCTCGAAGTCGCGTTCGTGCAGGCGCATCACTATCCCCTGCCAGTGGAGCGTCGACCCGCCGACACCCTTCACCCTAGCGGCGTTCAGCGGGTAGTCTCGCGGCCCATCGGTGGCGTAGGCGTCGCGCTCCCCACCCATATCCCAGAGCCCGTCCACACCGGGCCGGAGGTGGGCGTCGAGTTGTGCCTCGCGGTCCGCGAGGTCGAACCGTGGGCCGGCGTCGAGGACGACCACGTCGTGTCCCGCCTCGGCGAGGCGGGCGGCGACGATAGCGCCCGCGGGACCGGCACCGACGACACAGACGTCCGCCGGCGGCGCCGGCGTACGGTCGGACGATCCGTCAGCCATCGTCCTCCGTCTCCGGCGGCATCTCGGCCCGGCGGTAGCTCTCGACCCCGCCGGGGTGACCCGCCGGGTTCTCGATGCCCACCAGTCGACCGCCGGTCGGCGAGGCATAGAAGGCATAGAGCAGTTCGTTGACGACGTAGAAGCGAACCCGACCGGGCAACCCCCCGTTCGGATCCGGATCGCTCACGTCGACCCGGAGGTCCCGGAGCATCCCGTCGAGGGTCTCGGGATCGAGCTCCGCGAGGGGCGTCTCGAACCAGTCACGGGCCGTCGCGTCGAGGGCCGCCGCCGTCTCCACCACGCCGGCCCGGCGCGCGTCGTCGTCGGCGATCCGACCCGCCACGTACGTCTCGACGAAGTCGTCGACGCCCGTCGCGGCGTCGGGGTAGACGACCTCCGCGACGGCGACGAGCGACGCGAGAGCGTCCTCGGGGACGGCCGCGTCGGCGGCCGTGGACTCCGTGGACGGGGAATCGAGAACCGTGCGCGCGACGGCGACGGCGCCGCCGGTCGCTGCCAACGCCGCCACCGCGTCCCGTCTGGTCAAGTCCATCGCGACGGCGATTAGGTCGGCCTAAATTTATGACTTGCCTTCCGCTCGCTGCGGGGTCAGTCCTGTCGGACGGTAAACGAGAGAGTCTCGACGCCCTCGACCTCGACTTCGACCTCGTCGCCGTCTTCGAGGCCGCCGACGCCCGAGGGCGTGCCCGTCGAGATGACGTCGCCGGGTTCGAGGGTCATGTACGTCGATATCTCCTCGATCAGTTCCGGCACGGTGAAGATGAGCTGTGAGATGTCGGAGTCCTGCTTGGTCTCGCCGTTGACCCGGAGGCTGACGCTAGCCTCGTCGGGCAGGTGTTCGGGGTCGGCGACGACCGGGCCGAGGGGTGCACCGCCGTCGAAGGCTTTGCCGCGGACCCAGTTCTGTTCTTGACGCTGGTCGTCGCGGTTGGAGATGTCACAGAGAACGGTGTAGCCGGCGATCACCGACTCGGCGTCGGCGGCGTCGACGTTCCGGCACTGTTCGCCGACGACGACGCCGAGTTCCGCCTCCCAGTCCACCTGTTCTTTGCCCGCGGGCAGGGTGACGGTGTCGCCGTGGGCGGCCACGGTGTTCGGGGGCTTCAGGAATAGCATCGGTCGCTCCGGAACCTCCATGCCCGTCTCCTCGGCGTGATCGGCGTAGTTGAGGCCGATACAGACGATCTTCGACGGCTCACAGGGCGGGAGAACGTCGACCTCGTCGAGGTCGTAGGTCTCGTCGGCGAAGCTGACGGCGTCGCCGTGCCACTCGCCGGTACGCACCATCCCTGCAGGGTCGCGGAATCGGACCTGTCGCATGGAGGCGGGTCATCGGCCGGCAAAATAAGCCTTCCCCGTCGGTGAGTAAGATTGACGGTCGCGTCCCGACAACGCTCCGATGCAATGGAACTTACCTGGCACGGCCACTCCACGTGGCACGTTACGGTCGATGACACGTCGCTGTTGATCGACCCCTTCTTCGACAACCCGCACACGTCGCTCGACCCGTCCGACGTGCCGGCACCCGACTACGTCCTGTTGACCCACGGGCACGCCGACCACATCGCCGACGTGGGTGCGTTCGCGGACGCGACGGTCGTGGGCACACCGGAGTTGACCGGCTGGGTCGTCGACGAACACGGCGTCGAGGACACCGTCGGCATGAACCTCGGGGGTACCGTCGAGTGTGACGACGCCTACGTGACGATGCACCGCGCGGACCACACCAACGGGATCGGCACCGACTACGAGTACAGCGCCGGGATGCCCGCCGGCTACGTTATCGGCGACATGAAGCCGACCCAAGAGACCGACGAGGACGCCTTCGCGTTCTACCACGCGGGCGACACCGGCCTGATGAGCGAGATGCGCGACGTGATCGGGCCGTTCCTCGAGCCCGACGTCGCCGCCCTACCGGTCGGCGATCACTTCACCATGGGCCCGGCACAGGCCGCCCTCGCCGCCGACTGGCTCGACGTCGACCACGTCTTCCCGATGCATTACGACACCTTCCCGCCCATCGAGATCGACGTGAGCCAGTTCGAACGCGAGGTCGCGGCGACCGGTGCCGACGCCGACGTCCACGTCCTCGACGGCGACGAGAGTCACACCTTCGAACGGCCGTACAGCGAGGGGTGAGCGTCGTCGGAGCCGCGATGGACAGTATTTAGACGCGGCGGGTCCTTTCGGACGGTGGTATGAGCGACATCGAAACCATCACCGTCAGCGAGGAAGGCTTCGCCTGCGTCAACCAAGTCGGCGACTTCGAGTTCACCGTCGACGCGACCGACGAGGACGGACCGAACCCGAACGCGGCGCTCGTAGCGACGTACGCCTCCTGTTTCCTGCCTGCGTTCCGCGTCGGCGGCCAACAGCGGGACCACGACGATCTAGGCAAGATCCAGATCGACGCGGACGCCACACTGGACGACGACGACGACCTCGCGTCCATCGAGTTCGCCGTCCACGTCGCTGCCGACCTCGCCGACGAGGAGTTCGACGAGATCGTCGCCCGCGCCGAGGACATCTGTCACGTCCACGCGGCACTCCGCGATGGACTCGAAGCCGACGTTACGGTGTACGGCGACGCCTTCTGAACGGCGCCGCCGCTCCGCGCCGGCGTCTCGGTGCGAAGAAGGCCGTCAGCGGCGGTACCAGCGGTAACTCATCGCCCGACCGTCGACGATGACGACCTCCTGTCCGTGCGTCGTCGGCGGCGGGCGTTCGGCTCCGTCCTCCGGGCTCCCCCGAAAGACGTATGGGCTGTCAGTTGGTGCCATGTTACGTGGTGTCACGCACCAAGTACATAAATGTACGTCAGACACCGTGCTGAGTCGGGACGACTGGAATCCGGGCGAGTACGCGTCAGCCGGTTTTCTCACACCGGGAGTGATGTCCGCCATTTTTGTGAGTTGCACGCGTTGAACGGAGTAGTTCGGTGACCGACGATACCCACTCCGGCGACAGCCGACGAGTCACGACGACCGATCCGGGAGCGTGGGCCGCGTGAGCGAGACGACCGTGTGTCCGTTCGGGCCTCGCCCCGGACGGGGACGAACCGACGGGAGACGGAACCCATGAGCAGTCACGGCGAGCGCTCCCCGGAGGCGAATCTGAGTCTCCTCGACGCGACGATGATCGGGATGGGTGCCATGATCGGGGCGGGCATCTTCGTTCTCACGGGACTGGCCGCCGAAATCGCCGGGCCGGCGGCCATTCTGGTGTTCGTTCTCAACGGCGTCGTGACGGCGTTCACCGGACTCTCGTACGCGGAACTCGCGTCCTCGATTCCGAAAAGCGGCGGCGGATACGCCTTCGTTAGGGAGGTGTTCGACGACCTGTCCTCGTTCCTGATGGGGTGGATGCTCTGGTTCGCCTACATGATCGCCGGAGGGCTGTACGCCTTAGGATTCGCGCCGAACTTCCTCGAACTGCTCCACGTCTACGACGTGACGCCGGCCCCGGGCGCCGTGGGCGCCATCGCGCTGCCGGCCGTCGACGCCGCCATCCCGGTGGGAGTGGTGTTGGCGTCGGTCGCGGTGCTTTTTCTCGTCGGACTGAACGCGCTCTCGACGGCCGCGAGCGGGAGCGTCGAGACGATTTTTACCCTGATCAAGGTCAGCATCCTCGTCGTCTTCGTCGGCTTCGGCGTCGCGTCGCCGATGTTCTCGTCCGCGGAGTTTCAGCCGCTGTTCGCCGACGGGAACGGCCCCTTCTCTCTCCTCCCCGCGATGGGTCTCACCTTCATCGCCTTCGAGGGGTACGACCTCATCACGACGGTCACCGAGGAGGTCAAAAATCCCCGCGAGAACATCCCCAAGGCTATCTTCGTGAGTCTGGCGGTGACGGTGGTCGTCTACCTCGCGGTGGTGGGCGTGGCCATCGGGACGCTGGGCGCGAGCGGACTGGCCGCGGCAGGCGAGGCCGGCATCGCCCAGGCGGCGACGGAGTTCATGCCGACGGGACTCCCAGTGATCCAGAATGGGGGCGCGGTCATCGTCTTCGGCGCCGTCTTCTCCACGCTGACGGCGCTGAACGCGGTGGTCATCGCCTCCTCGCGCGTGGCGTTCTCCATGGGTCGGGAGGAACAACTCCTCCCCTCGTTCGGCCGGCTTCACCACCGGTACGGGACGCCCTTCGTCGCCATCCTCGCCAGCGGGGTGGTGATGCTCGCGTCGGTCGTGTTGCCGACCCAGAGCGCCGGAAACATGTCGAGTCTCTTCTTTCTGCTCTCCTTTATCGTGGTCAACGCCTCGGTCATCAAGCTTCGGCGGGAACGACCGGATATGAACCGGCCGTACGAACTGCCGTACTACCCCGTCCCGCCGATTCTCGGGATCCTCCTCAACCTGCTGTTGACGGGCGTGCTGATCCGGTATCTCCTCCGGACGGACACGCTCGCGCTCCTCCTCAGCATCGGCTGGATCGTGCTGGGTGGCATCGCGTACGGCATCCACCTACTGCTGCGGACGGACGACGACCCCGACACCGCGTCGACGACATCAGGAGACGATTAACATGGCAGGACACCGTAACGTCATCATCGCAGGCGGCGGGCGTGTCGGCTTTCAGACAGCGATCACCCTCGACGACCGGGGCCACGACCTCACCGTCATCGAGCGTGACCCAGACCGGTGTGACGGCATCGCCGACGAGTACGTGGCGACGGTCATCCAAGGTGACGCCTCGAACCCCGACATCCTCGAACAGGCAGACGTCGAGTCAGCGGACGTGATCGCCGGGCTCACCGGGGAACCGGGATTGAACCTAGCGGTGTGTATGGAGGCCGCGGCGATGTCGCCGGGCATCCGGACCGTCGCGCGCATCGACTCCCGACGGCGGGAGGCGTACGATCGATTCGTCGACGAGACGGTGTTCCCCGAGGATGCGGGGGCACGCGTCGCGGTCAACGAAATCGAGGGGAGCGACGTGCGGTCGATCTCCGACGTGACCGGCGACCTCGACATCCTAGAGATCCGGGTCGACGAAGGCGCGCCAGCCGCGAACAAGGAACTTCGAGCGGTTCGCTTCCCCGCGGGCACGCTCGTCATCTCCGACGACGACGGCAACCGAGTCGCGAGGCCGGACACGACGCTCACCCCCGGTCGACACTACGTCATCGCGGTCGATCCCGACGTGGCCGACGAGGTGCTGAACCTGCTTCGCGGTTAGTCGAGGATACGCTCTACGTCGGCCAGCGAGTCGAGGACGTAGTCGGGCGAGATGTCACTCGCGGCGAGGTCGGCGTCGTCGGTGACGCCGGTGCGGACGAGCGCCGTCGTCATCCCCGCACGGTCGCCGAGCGCCACGTCGGTGTCGAGGCGGTCGCCGACGACCAGACACGCCGATGGCGGCACTCCGAGGCGGTCGCGGACGATGCGAAGCGCCGGTTCGGAGGGCTTGCCGAGGACCACGTCCGGGTCGCGGCCAACGACGCCGGCGACGGCGTTGATGATGGCGCCCGATCCGGGGAGGTCGCCGCCGGCCGCGGGGATCAGCATGTCCGGATCGGTGCCAACGAGTGTCACGTCGTCGCCCTCACAGGCCCGGAGCGCGGCACAGAGACGGTCGTAGTCGAACGATCGGTCGATAGAGAGGACGACCGCCTCGGCGCGGGCGGCCTCGTCGACGACGGTGAGGCCCGCGTCGGTCAACTGCTCGACGAGGGCCGATTCGCCGACGACGAACAGCGCGTCGTCGTCGTGGCGCTCACCGAGATAGGAGGTCGTGACCGTCCCGGCGGTGACGACCTCCGCGGGATCGACGTCGAAGCCGGCGCGGCCCAAGCGCTCGGCGTACGCCGGCGGCCGCTTGGTCGGATTGTTCGAGACGAACAGCCGTCGACACCCCGCGGCAGCCAAGTGATCGAGCCCCTCGGCCGCACCCGGGATCGGTTCGTCGCCACGGACCACCGTCCCGTCCACGTCGAGGACGACACCACGATAGGTCATCGATCCGTCCTAGGGCCGCCGTGTAGTTGAACGCCGCGCTCGCTGGCGGGCGTCCGGATAGCCGCGCGGTCCGGTCGGCCCCCCCACTCGAACCAAAGAGCCATTTGGACGCCGCCCTACTGTCTGGTACCGTGACGAACACGCAGTTGACGCTCGTTCAGATCGACAACTACGGACCGTGGACGGTGACGCCGGAACCGCGCCGCGAGATGGACCTCCAGACGCTCCAGTCGCGACTCTTCGCCGACATCGCGCAGTTCGTCGGCTACCGGGGCGGCTACGCCTTCTTCACCCGCTTCGACAACATGGTCGCGGTGACGAACGGCTTGGATACCGACGATCACGAGCTCCTCCAAGAGTCGATGGGGAACCGCTATCCGGTCACCGTCAGCCTCGGGATCGGTGTCGATCCGAACCCGGCGGTCGCGCTGGAGCAGGCGACCGAGGGCCTCCAGCGCGCCGGGAGCGCACAGGACGGCGACCGGCGCGAGGTGCTCGTCGGCGATCCCATCACCGACGGCAGCGACGACGTGTCCATCGCTCACTTCGACGTGAACGACGCGACCGGAAAGTACACCGATCAGCTCAACGAATTCGATTCGTTCATCCAGATCGAGCAGGGGTACGCGGCGTTGATGCGACATCTCCGGGAGGAGCAGGGCGGGCTCTCCTTTTTCGTCGGGGGCGACAACATCATCGCGGTCGCACCCGAGATGTCGACCGACGCCTATCAGGGCGCCATCGACCACGTCGAGGAGGCCGTCGGCGTCGACCTCAAGGTGGGCGTCGGTCGTGGCGCCTCCGCACACGAGGCGGGGATGGCGGCAAAACACGCCTTAGAGGAGTGTCGGCACCGTGGAACCGCCGTCGAGCGAGGCGACGTGACGGCGGACGGCGCGTAGCTTACGCCTCGATAGGAGTCTCGCCCACGTCGAAGTTCTGGGCTTCGAGCGCGTCTTCCATCGCCGTCAGCAGGCAGGCGACGTTCTGTCGGCGCGCGGAGTAACCCATACAGCCGATCCGCCAGACGTCGCCCTCGAGGTCACCGAGACCGCTCGCGATCTCGATGTCGTACTCCTGCATCAGGAACTCGATGACGGCGGTGTCGTCGACGCCGTCCGGCACCTCGATGGTGTTCAGGCTGGGGAGCCAGTACTCCTTCTCGGCGGCGGGGTCGAGACCGAGACGCTGGAGGCCTTCTCGGAGTTCGCCCGCGACCTCGCGGTGGCGCTCCCACCGGTTTTCGAGTCCCTCCTCGGCGACGAGGCGGAGCGCCTCGCGGAGCCCGTAGAAGTTCGTGGTCGGGGCGGTGTGGTGGTAGTTGCGCTCGTCGCCCCAGTACTCCATGACGAGGTCGAGGTCGAGATACCACGAACCGGTGTCGGTCTCCCGGTTCAGCACTTTCTCACGGGCGCGGTCGTTCATCGTCAGCGGCGTTGCCCCGGGAGTACAGGAGAGACACTTCTGGGGACTGCCGTAGGCGGCGTCGATCCCCCACTCGTCGAGACGGAGTTCGACGCCCGACAGCGACGTGACACAGTCCGCGAGCACGAGCGCGTCGTGATCGTGGGCGATGTCGGTCAGCTCCGACACGTTCGGCTGGCGGACGCCGGTACTGGTTTCGGCGTGGATGAACCCGAAGACGTCGGGCTGGTGTTCGTCGAAGGCGGCCGCGACGTCCGCGGGCTGGAGGGGTTCGCCCCACGGGGCGTCGACGGTCGCCACGTCGCCGCCCGCGCGGCGCGCAATCTTACCCATACGGTCGCCGAAGTAGCCGTTCGTAGGGACCAACATCGTATCGCCCGGCTCGACGAGGTTGCCGATGGCCGTCTCCATCGCCGCCGTCCCCGTCCCGCTCGTGGCCAGCGTCCACTCGTTGTCCGTCTGGAACGTATACCGCAGTAGCTCTTGGATGTCGTCCATGATCTCCAAGAAGGCGGGATCCATATATCCGAGCGCCTGCGTCGACATCGCACGCAGGACGCGCGGGGCGATCATGCTCGGGCCGGGACCCATCAGAATCCGTGACGGCGTGTCGAACTCGCTCGTGTCGGGCGGGCTTCTCATGTCCGAACCGAAGGGCGAGCGGAATAAAAACTTGGGTGTTCGTGGCAATACATCGTCGAAGTTCGATTCGACGATTGCTACATGAAAGCGTTTCACGCGGTGGCGAGTGTCACCCCAACTGTGCCCACGCGAACCGCCAGCAGAGCGTCAGCACCGCGACGACGACGTACGCGCCGACCAGCGAGGCGACGAAGTACCCCGCCAGCCGCGCGGGAGGCATGGACACCGCCGAGACGGCGGCGCTGACGCTGTACGCGACCGCGAGCGCGTGGTGATACCAGTTGAAGCCGAGCGGCGAGGCCGACCCGTCGTCGTCGGTCGGGTCCGGGAACGGCTCCTCGGGTGGTGCGGACATACGTTCGCGTCGGCATCCCGGATGAAAAGCGACGGGGGCAGCCACGGAGCCTCCGTTAGAGTCAAACGCCCGTGTGCTGAAAGGTAGCACATGAGCGCAGGCCAGGAACAGCGGACCATCCGGTGTCTCGTCGCCAAGGTCGGCCTCGACGGCCACGACCGGGGCGCCCACGTCATCGCCCGGGCGTTCCGGGACGCGGGATTCGAGGTCATCTACTCCGGACTCCACCGCGCGCCGGAGGAGATCGTGCAGGCGGCGGTGCAAGAGGACGTGGACGTCCTCGGTATCTCCATCCTCTCGGGGGCACACAACACGCTGGTACCGAAGGTGATCGAGGGGCTGAAGGAGTACGGTGCCTTCAAGGACACCCTCGTCATTATCGGCGGGATCATCCCCGACGAGGACCGGGCGGACCTGATGGCGGCTGGCGTCGCCGAGGTGTTCGGTCCCGGGACGCCGATGCAGGAGACCATCGACTTCGTCCGGGATAACGCCCCGCAACGATGAGCGAGGCCGAGACGGAGGCACCGGACCTAGTCGCCGACGTCCTCGACGGCGATCATCGGGCACTCGCCCGCACCATCTCGAAGATCGAGGATCGCGCCCCCGGCTACCGCGACATCGTCTCGGCGCTGCACGCCCACACGGGCGACGCGGAGGTGATCGGCGTCACGGGGAGTCCGGGCGCCGGCAAGTCGACACTGGTCGACAAACTCGCCAAGACCTATCGGGACCGCGGGCTCACCGTCGGCGTCATCGCGGTCGATCCCTCCTCGCCGTACACCGGGGGCGCGGTCCTCGGCGACCGCATCCGGATGGCCTCGAACGTCGGTGACATGGACGTCTTTTTCAGATCGATGAGCGCCCGCGGCCAACTCGGCGGGCTCTCGACGGCCACCGCCGACGCGATCAAGGCTCTCGACGCCTTCGGCAAGGACCGGATCGTCGTCGAGACGGTCGGCGCCGGGCAGAACGAGGTGGACGTGGTTCGGACTGCCGACAGCGTGGTCGTCCTCGTCCAGCCCGGCAGCGGCGACGATGTCCAGATGCTCAAGGCTGGCATCCTCGAAATCGGGGACGTGTTCGTCGTCAACAAGGCCGACATGGACGGCGCCTCGACCACCGTCTCGGACCTTCGGGAGATGCTCCACATGCGCGAGGGGGCGACGGCGGCCGGCGCCGGACACCACGGCGCGGGCACGGCCGTCGAGAGCGACGCGAACGCCGACGACGAATCGGCCGACACGTGGGACCCACAGATCGTCGAGACCGTCGCGACCGAGGGTGAGGGCGTCACGGATCTGATCGATGCCCTCGACGCTCACTACGATCACCTCCGATCGACCGGCGAACTCGACCGGCGGGCACGGACCCGCACCGCCGAGGAGATCCGACAGCTACTACGTGCCGACGCGGCCGATCTGCTCGAGGGAGAGATCGACCGCCTCGGCGGGATGACGACGCTCATCGACGAGGTGCGGGCCCGCGAAACGGACCCCTACACTGTCGCCGACCGCATCCTCACGCCGCTCGCCGACTGCGTCCGCGAGCGTCGGGAGCGCGACGACCCCGCCGAGTGACCCCGCTCCGGGGACAGCCGACAGGATGAAACCACCGCGAAACGAGACGCGGATATGTCCCTCCGTTCGGCGGCTCCCGGACTCGGCGACCACCCACTCGCGACGGAACTCGCGGCGGTCGTTCTCGCGCTTCTGGGCGTCCACCTCTGGCGACGGGTCGCGACGATGCTCCAGCCCGCGGTGTCGAACGCAGTTCCCGTCGACGGCCTCGTCGCCGACAGCCTGCTCGCGGGCGCGGTGCTCGTCGGCGGTCTCGTGGCGTACGTCGGCGCGTACGCGGCCCTCCGCGGCGTCGACGTGCGGTTGGCGCCGCCGTCGGCGGGCGACCGGCGTCGCCTCGGTTTCGCCCTCCTGCTTCCGCCGGGACTCGTTGCCTGCACGAAGGCCGTCGGCGACGCCACCGGCGTCCCGTACAACGCGCTCACGGCGTCGGCGTGGGGCGCCGGCACCCCCGCGACGACGTTCCTAGCGCTGCTCGGCCCCGCCGTCCTCGTCGGTGCCTGCTCGCTGACCGTCGTCTGTCACCTGCTCGTTCAGGGGACGTTCGAACGCGTCGTCGACGGCCGACGGGCGGCCGTTCTGACGACCGTCCTCGCGGCGGTCGTGCTCACGGGCGCTCCCGGCGGGCTGACCGCTTTCCCTCAACCGGGAAAGCTCGCGCTGGCGGTCGCGTTCGTCGTCGCACTCGGCATCGCCCTGTACGCCGTGGAAAACGTCGACCGCGACGCGCTAGCGTATCTCGCTTACCTCCCCGTCACCGCAGTTCTCGGCCTCGTTATCATCGCTTGGGCGGCCGACACCGGCTCGGTCGCCGAACTGCTGTACGGCGCCACACAGGTCGCCGTCCTCTGGGTGGCGGCGACGGGGTACGACCGGACCGACTCGCTTCTGCTTCCCGCGGCAGCCTACGGGTCGCTGCTTCTCTCACAGGAGGCGGTGGTCTACCTCTTCGAAGCCGGACTGCAAAGCTGGTGAGGGACGGCCCAGCCGGCCGGTATAAGGGCACCGCGTCCGAAAGGCGAGTATGAAGCTCAGACGCCTCGGGGGTGCCCTTCTCGGACTGGGGACGGCGGCCGCCGTCGCCGACCGCGTCCTCCAAGACGCGGCGGGCGAACTCGAACCCGCCCTCGACGCGACCGAGCGGACGTATCGCTGGCGCGGGATGGACATCGCCTACGCGGAGGCCGGCGACCCCGACGATCCGGACCTCGTCTGTCTGCACGGCATCAACGCCGCCGGATCGAGCGGCGAGTTCCGCGAAATTTTCGACGCGCTCGCGGAACGGTACCACGTCGTCGTCCCCGACCTGCCGGGGTTCGGCCGCTCGGCTCGACCTCCACTTCGCTACTCCGCGTCGCTCTACGAGGACTTCGTCGCCGACTTCCTCGCCGAGTTCGATACGCCCGCGGTCGTCGCGTCGTCGCTCTCCGGTGCCTACGTCGCCCGCGCGCTGCGTCTCGGCGTCGACGTGGAGTCGCTCGTCTGCGTGTGTCCGACGACCGTCGGCGGCCCCGATCCGCCGAAGCCGTGGCTCCGCGAACTCCTGCGCGCGCCGGTCGTCGGGGCGGCGCTGTTCGACGCACTGGTGTCTAAACCCTCGATCCGGTATTTCAACGCCGACCACGCCTACGCCGACCCGTCCGCGGTGTCCGCCGCGTGGACCGACTACCAGTGGCGGACAACCCACCAGCCGAACGCCCGCTTTGCCGTCGCCTCCTTCGTCGCCGGCCACTGCAACTCGTCGCTCGACCTCGATGCGGCTCTCGGAGAGACCGACGTGCCCGTAACCCTCGTCTGGGGCCGCGGCGCGACGCTCCCGCCGCTGTCTCGGGGGCGGACGCTGGCCGAGGCGGCCGACGCGCGGCTGGTCGTGTTCGATCACGCGAAGCTCCTCCCGCACGTCGAACACCCCGAGGAGTTCGTCGAGACGGTCGTCGCCGCCGTCTGATCACCGCGTCCGCAACGCCAGCAGGTCGTCGCCCGTCGTCTCGTTGGTACCGACCGCCGGTTCGACGGTCATCCCGACCGACACCTCCTCGGGGTCGATCCCACGGACGACACCCGTGAGACGTACGTCACCGAAGTCGGCGATTGCGGTGGCGTACGGCTCCTCGTCGGCGAAGTCGGGCGCGGCGACGTAACACACGGTGAACGTCTCGACGGTGCCCGTCTCGGACAGCGGCGTCCGTTCCAGTTCCGGCGACCCACAGTCCGGACACACCCGGCGCGGAGGAAGCGAGCCGTGTCCCTCGGGACAGACGTAGGAGTAGCCCTCGCCGTCGTCGATGGCGTCCAGCCACTCGTCGTAGCCCGCGTTTTCGTCGGTCATCGGTCCACCTCCAGAACGTGGACGACAGCGGAGGCCACTGTCCCGCCCGCGTTGTGAGTGACGCCGACCGTCGCGTCGGGGACGTGCTCGCTGTTGGGATGATCGCCCCGGAGCAGCCGCGTCATCTCGGCGATCTGACTGCCGCCGGTGGCGCCGACGGGATGACCCTTGGCCTTCAGCCCCCCGGAGAGGTTTACCGGCCGGTCGCCGCTCGCCGTCGTCTCGCCGCGGCGGGCAGCGCCGACCCCTTCGCCCGCCTCGTAGAAGCCCAGCCCCTCGATGGCCAGCACCTCGGCGATGGTGAAACAGTCGTGAACCTCGACGAGGTCCACGTCGTCAGGGTCGCGACCCGCATCGGCGTACGCCTCACTCGCCGCGCGCTCGGTCGCCGGTGTGACGGCGAGTTGCTCGCGGGCCTGCAAGGCGAGGTTGTCGCCGCCCTGTCCCGACCCGGTTACCGACACCGGTGCCTCCAAATCGTTTGCCGCGGCGTACTCGTCGCTCACGAACACGACTGCGCTCGCGCCGTCGGTGACGGGACAGGCGTCGAGGAGGCCGAGCGGATCGGCGACCATCGGCGCGTCGAGGGCCTCCTCGACCGTGATCTCGCGGTGAAACTGGGCGTATTCGTTGGGCAGGGCGTTGTCGTGGTTTTTCATCGCGACGTGGGCGAGATCCTCTCGCGACCCGCCGAAGCGCTCGAAGTAGGCCCGCGCCATCAGGGCGTACGCGCTGGGGAAGGTGATCCCCGCCCTGATCTCGTAGAGGTCGTCGGCGGCGGTCGCCAACCCCTCGGTGACGTCGGCCGTCGAGAGGTTGGTCATCCGTTCACAGCCGCCGGCGAGGACCACGTCCGCCTCGCCGGAGCGAACGGTGCGGACGGCTTCCCGGACCGCCACGCCCGCGGACGCACACGCCTCCTCGTATCGGGTCGCCGGGCAGTTTACCCCGACCATCTCCGCCATCAGCGGTGCTTGGTGGCCTTGGCGCTCCGCGAGCGCCCCCATGAAGTTGCCGTAGTTGATCTCCTCAATGTCGTCGCCGGAGATACCGGCGTCCTCGCGCGCCGCGAGGGCGGCCTCCGCGAACAAATCGCGACCGGTACGCTCCGGCTGTCGCCCGAACTGCGTCAATCCGACGCCGGCGACTCGAACGCCTGTCATGCCATCACATACGCAGACGAGTAAATAAAGACCTGCCGAATTCGGCGCCGCGCCGCTCGGTATCGGCAGTGTAGCTTCGACGTCTGTCACGCAGCGTATCGACGTTCGACGTTTGGAGACCGAAACCGTTAGTCGCCTTGGAGGACAGATGAGGCCATGCACGGCTGGATCGGCGAGACGTTCACGAGCGACGCCGGGTGGTCGCATCTGGAGCGACTGGTCGACATCGGCGACCGGATGGCCGGCAGCCCCGGCGAACGCGAGGCGCTGACCGCGACCCGCGACGCCCTCGCGGACCTCGGTGCCCGGGACGCACACGTCGAGACGTTCGACGTCCAAGGGTGGGTGCGGGGATCGAGCGGCGTCGAGACGCCGGACGGCGACACCGAGTCGATTGCCCTCCCACGGAGTCCGTCCGCGTCCGCGACCGGGCGCCTCGTCGACTGTGGCGATGGCCTGCCCGCGGACTTCGAGGCCGACCTCGACGGGGCGGTGGTCGTCGTCTCCTCGACGGTGCCCGACCACTACGATCGGTTCATCCACCGCCGCGAGAAGTATTACCGCGCCGTCGAGGCTGGTGCTTCCGCCTTCGTCTTCCGCAACCACACCCCCGGCTGTCTCGCGCCGACGGGGAGCGTCGGCACCGACGAGTCGCCGCTCGGCCCGATTCCGGCCGTCGGGATGAGCAAGGAGGCCGGCACGCGACTCGTCCGCCGACACGAGGGCAAGCAGGTGACCGTCCGCGTCGACTGCGAGACGCCCGCGGCGACGAGTGGGGTCGTCCGGGCCGATATCGGCCCCGACACCGACCGCGCGGTGTACCTGACCAGCCACGTCGACGCCCACGACATCGCCGAGGGCGCCGTCGACAACGCCGCGGGGACGGCGACCGTCCTCGAAGTGACGCGGGCGTTGCTCGCGCGCGACGCCGACCTCTCCCAGCGGGTCCGAATCGTCTGTTTCGGCGCCGAGGAGGTCGGCCTCCGGGGATCGAAACGCGAGGCCGAGCGGATCGACCCCGACGCCGTCCAAGCGCTCGTCAACTGCGACGGCGTCTGTCGTGGCCGGACGCTCCAGTGGTACACCCACGGCTTCGAGGCCCTAGGCGAGGCGGTCACGGACGTCGCCGACCGCGTTGGACACCCCGTTTCCGTCCGCCCGAGCCAGCACCCACACAGCGACCACTGGCCGTTCGTCGCGCGCGGCGTCCCCGCGCTGCTCGTATCGAGCGAAGGCGACGACCGGGGGCGCGGCTGGGGACACACCCGCGCGGACACGCTCGACAAACTCGAACGGCGGACGCTCCGTGAGGGGGCCATCCTCGTCACGGGCGTCGTCGCCGCCCTCGCCGACGCCGACCGGATCGACCGCCGGTCGACCGAGGCTATCGCCGCCGACTTGGAGCGCGAGGACCTCGCGGCCGGCATGCGGGCGACCGGCGATTGGCCGTTCTGAATCGCACGGGCTTTTTACCGTCGTGGATCGACGTGCCTCGCATGGAGCGGATGCCGTACGCGGAGCGACCCGGCCGGGGAGCGTCGGGGGCGGAGAGCGGAGGACGGCGGTGAACGTCGCCGTCAGAGGCGACGACGGAACCGTCGCGACGGCGGCGGGCGTCGCAGGGGCGTCACTCGTCGCCGAGGACGGGGACCGTCCCGTCGACGCCGTCGTCGCCGTCGGCGACGCCGCCGTCCGCTCGGTCGTCACCGATCCACCCGACGCGCCCGTCCTCCCCGTGACTCACGCGGGTGGCCGACACCGCATCGCGCGGCCGGATCTAGCGAGTGCTCTCGCGGCGCTGATCGCGGGCGACGGGCGTTACGAGTCACACCCCGTCCTCGGCGTCCGTCGTGACGGGGCCGTCGTCGCGCGTGCGCTCCGAGACGTCGCCCTCGTCACCGACGCGCCCGCGAGCATCTCGGAGTACGCGGTCACGGCGGGCGGAACGCACCTCGATTCCGTCCGGGCCGACGGCATCGTCGTCGCCACCCCCCTAGGGAGCGACGGCTACGCCGCCGCGGCGGGAGGGGCGGTGCTCGAAGCCGGCAGCGGCGCTGCAGTCGTGCCCATCGCGCCGTTTTCGACGGCACCCAGCCGTCGCGTCGTCGATCCGGACGCGGGCCTCGACCTCTCGGTGGAACGGGAGGGTGCGGTCGGCCTCTTCGTCGACGGCGTCCGCCGCGACACCGTCGACGCCGGTGCCACCCTCCGAATCGAACGCACTGGCTCGGTCGAAGTGGCGACGGCGCCCGTCGGCCGCGACGCCGATGGTGTCGGGGCGGGGACCGGCACGAACACCGGATAGGAACGGAAAACTTCTAATGAGTCACCGGCCCAGTTTGAACTATGCAACCGCTACAGTTCGTCGTCCCGGTCGGCGCCCTCGAAGCGCTCGAACCGTACATCGCGCACGTGGTGCTGGCGCTGGTGTTGGTGAACATGCTCACGCGGATTCGGGCCCACTCCGTCCACGCAACGCAAGTCGAGGACGGCGCCGATGAACTGAGCCGGTACCTGCCCCACTCGCTGTCGACGGCGGCGCTCGTCGTCGCCTCGTTCGTGTTCCTGATCGTCGAACCGCACGGCGGGATGGTCATGTCGGTCATCGCCGTCGGCCTGCTGTTGACCGACTTCTTCGAGTTCGAGTCTAGGCAGGTCGAGGCTCGAAACGACATGACCTTCGAACGTCCCAAAGGCGCCGTCGCGGCGTCACTGCTCGCCCTGCTGTACGCCGGCTACCAGAGCCTGTTCATCTTCATCGAACCGGTCTGGAACGCCATCGTCTGAACCGACCGCGTTTCCTTACTGCCGTCACGCCGTCCATCCTCCAGCGACGCGTATCGGGCGCTCGCAGGCTGGAGGCACCACTCGTCGGCTCGTTGGAAAAAAGCGCTATCGTCCGCGGGCGATCAGGCGTTCCGCCGACCCTCGACCGCCTTGCGTGCCTGTCTGGCGGCCGGGAGCAGGACCCAGAACGCCAGCGGGCCTAAGATTGCGAACCAGAGCAGCACGTCCATCAGCCCGATGGCAAGCAGGTTGAACAGGTCCGCGTTCGCGGGGTTGGGCGACACCGGACTCACGAGCTGTCGGGTGCTCTCGAAACTCGGCGTGCGGTACCAGCCGGCGAGCACAATCCAGCCGAGGCCGGCGCCAGTGAAAATACCGACCCCCTTGATGAATTCGTCAGCCATTATCTGAAGATTCGGCGGCGTCCTCTTGAGAGTTTCCCATTCCGCGGGCGCGAAACCGCGTGCCGAGGACGTACACGCCGGCACCGAGGGTGATCGACGCGAGTCCAGCGACGGCGAGAACCGCACTCAACACCGTCGACGGCGGGGTGACGCCAACCACGCCGAGCAGGCCGATCACGAGGCGTCGCAGGAGGCTGAGTCGTATCGTCGCGGCATCGAGCAGGACGAAGCCGAGAACGACGCTGGTGACGGCGATCAGCGTCGAGAAGACGGTGATCGTCTTGTAGAGGCGCATCGGGACGACCACGTCGCGGCGGCCGCTGTCGGTGGTCGGCGCGTCGTCGGCAGAATCGTCGCTCACGTCGTCCGGAGAAGCAGTCATCGACCGTCGGTCACTTCGGCGGCCGGAGCCGGTAGTACCGACGGTTGAGGTCGTACATGTACCCTTCGCGCATCGTCTTCAGGATGGCGTAGGTGATCGTCGTCGCCACGATGGGCAGGAGGAACGTCAGATCGAAGAGGAGGTGGACGTTCATCGGCATCAGGTTCTTGACCGCGAGCAGGCTGATCGTCAGCGCGAAGACGACGCCGCCGACGCCGACAGCCGACCAGAACGGCTGTTCGACAGGGCGTCGTGCCGACCCCTTGTTCAGGAAGGGCACGATAGCGATGACGCCGACGACGACGACGTTCGCCAACACGCCGTAGGTGCGGTCGGCCGTGAGCTTCTGCCCGCCCAGAATGGCGAGGTCGGGGTTCAGCGGGCCGAGCTTCAGCAGGCCGAACGACCAGTAGAGATACCAGTCCGGCAGGATGATCGCCGGCGTCGAACTCGGATTCGCCGGCGCCCCGATGTGCGGCGGCATCGTCGCCGCGAGGAAGAAGATCATCCCGGTGAAGAACGCCACGATAGAGAGGTTGCGGACCGTCTCGTGGGGCCACGTCGGGAACGCGAGCACGTCGCGCTCGACGTAGTCGGACTCGGTGCGCAGGTCTTGGTCCTCGCGCCGGGCGCGCTCGAAGTACTCGTAGGTGAGCCGCGAGAGGCCCGTCGTCCGTTCCTTGCGCTCGCGCCACGTCGGCGTCTCGTCGTCCGGGGCGACGATGCCCGGACCACCGCCGTCGGTGCGAGCCTCTTCGCTGCCGTCGGTGTTGGTGTCGGTGTCGCTCATTGTTAGTGGGGTTCCGCGATGCCCTGCACCCAGACGATGCCGATGTGGATGGCGATCAGCGTCGTCACGACGAAGGGAAGCAGGAACACGTGGAGGATGTACATCCGCTGGAGCGTCGCCTGACTGAGGGTGAACCCGCCGAACAGGAGTTGGGCGATCCACTCACCGGCCAGTGGGATCGACAGCGACATCTCGACGCCGATCTGTCCGGCCCAGAAGGCGAGTTGGTCCCACGGGAGCAGGTAGCCCGTGTATCCGAACACCATCGTCAGGCTGATGAGGACGATGCCCAGCAGCCAGTTGAGTTCGCGCGGCTCCTTGTACGCACCCGTGAAGTACACACGGAGCATGTGAAGGAACACGGCTGCGACCATCACCTGTGCCGACCACCGGTGGATGGACCGCAGCATGAACCCGAACTGGAGGTCGGTCATGATGAACGTGATCGAGTTGTACGCCGTACTGGGGTCACCCGCCTGTGCTGGGGCGTAGTAGAACCCGAGTAAGGCGCCGCTAACGGCGGCGACGACGTACGCGAGCGTCGAGAACGATCCCAGCGCATACAGTGGGTACCAGTACCAGAACTTGTTGTCTAGATCGTACTGTTCCGTGTGACTCTTCGGCATCTGCATGTTGACCTTGTAGTACAGATTCTCCATCAGCTCGAGGTAGTCAACGATGCGGAGCCGCTTGTCCATCCAGACCAGCGCCGTCAGGAAGGTGGCTTCGACGGGGGTCAGGTCCTTCCGTTTCATCCACCCCTTGTGATCCATCTCGTCTTTCTTTTCTAGGCTCATGTGTTATCGCTTGTAGTACGGGTACACTGCGCGTTTGACGGTGTCCCACGCCCCGTCGCCGATGCTCGTGCCGTCGACGTCGTCCTCGCCGATGTAGAGGTCCTCCCACTTCCGGCGTCGCTTCTTGACGATGACGACGTCGGGGAGGAACTCCTTGCGATACAACGCGAGGATGAACGCGAGGTCGACGAAGATGACGGCGAGGATGGCGCCGAGGAACATGTTGCCCGTCTCGGTGAGGCCCCATCCGCTCACGAGGCCGTAGGCGAACATGAACACGAACACCACTTCGATGACCGTCAGGAGGACGATGGCGATGGCCGCGGCTGTGCTCTCGCGAGCCGGTTCGTACCGGTGGATGTCGCCGTAGGTACTGCCACTGGACGACATCTACTCTCCCCTCCCGGTGCCAGTGTTCGGCGACTCGCCGTACTTCAGGACGTAGAAGGTGAACACGAGCGAGACGATGATACCGAGCATCGTCGCGCCGCCCACCCAGTGGGCCTGAATCGGGACGCCGAGGGTGTGAAGGTCGACCTCACCGCTGCCCTCACCACCACCGCCGCCCTCGCCGCCACCGCCGCCGCCGGGAATCTCGCCGACGACGACGACGCCCTTCATGCCGAGGCCCCGGTGGGGCTGGCAGAAGTACTTGGCGACGGTCGCCTCCTCGAAGGTCTGTTCGTGGGTAAAGCCGGCTTCGGCGGAGAGTTCACTCTCGAAGTCGCCGCCTTCCTCGGCGACGACGTTGTGTTGCCCACCCTCGCCGTTCCACTCCCAGACGACGGTCGTTCCGGGGTCGACCTGAACGGCCGCGGGGTCGAACCCGAAGTTCCCGCCGTTACCCTGGGCACCGACCGTGATCGTTACCTCGTCTTGGCCGGTTGCGTCGGCCACCTCGCTGTAGTTACCAACGTCGCTCATCCACCCGTCGAACGACGCCTGTGCGGCGGCTGGCGTCGCCGTCGCGGCGGCCGTTCCAACGGCGGCGGACCCACCGGCCACTCTCAGGAGATCCCGCCTCTTCATACGGTCAAAACTGAGGATGGAATGCGCTTAAACCCACCGACTCCCCAGCGGTCGTTAGTCCGGGTCATCGGCCTCGTCGGCGGCGGTCGACCCCGTCGAGACCGTCTCCGACCCCTCCAGCGGCGGGAGGAAGTCGGGGCGGTCGCCGTCGTCGACGCCGGTCGCACGCAAGCGATCACGGAACTCCTCGGCCCGGAAGCGATCCGAGAGTCGGGCGTTGGCGACGACCGCAAAGAGGAACAGGCCGATGCCGGCGAAGACCAGCCCCACCACCGGTGGGACGAGGTTGACGTACCCCCCCGGCGTGGGGACGGCGTCGGTGAACAGCCAGACGCCGATCAGCCCAAGCCCCGCCAGCAGTTGCGCGACGGCAACCACTTGGAGCAGATTGTTCCCCAGTTGTCCCGTCCCCTCCGGCACGTCGTCGGGGGTCGGCAGGGAGACGTCGTCGGGCGCGTCGGGCACCTCGTAGGAGTCCATCGAACACAGCGCCACGGTGGGTTTGACGTCTCGGAGGACCGTCCCCTGCCCCTCGACGCTCCCGTCGGGGCCGACGATGGCGTACCCCTCGTCGGAGTAGGCGACCAATCGCTCCTCGCCGCCCTCCTCGTAACGTTCGAGGACGGCGAACACCTCGCGGGTGTCGATCCGGCTCTTGAGGTCGCTCTCCACGCGGTCGAGCAACGCTTCGCCGACGACCCACGTCTCGGGGTCGAACGCCGCCTCCCACTCCTCGGCGCTCATCTGGGCCATGTCGCTGGGGCCGAAGTCCTCGAAGTCGTACTTCTCTTCGACCTGCCGACGCAACGCTTGGACGTCGTCGGCCTCGTCGGCGGCATCGGGAGGGGTGTCCTCTTCGCGTGCGGGCGAGTCGCTCATTACTCTGGCTGTTGGGCCGGTGTCCCTGTTAGCGTGACGGTTGATCGCTCCGCGGCGGCGTCCGGGCTGGTTCGAGGACCCCCCTCGTCACCAGGGTGGTGAACGGCCCACGAGCCGCGTCCGTTTTAACGACCCCAGCCTAACGGTCGACGATGGTACGCGACGCGACGGTGGCGACCCTCGCCGGCCTCGCGGTGACCGCGAGCCTCCCCTTCTATCTCTACGGTGCGTGGATCGTGCTGGACAACGACACGGTGACGTGGGACGTGTTGACGAGGCACTTGAAGTATATCACGGTGGGGCTGGTGTTGACGACGGTACCCGTGGTCGGCTGGATGGCCCCGCGTCTGATGGACCAGTTCGGCGGGTTGGCGGTCCTACACGCCGTTCTCGGCCTCCAAGCCTACGCGATGCTCGCGTTCGCGCTGACGGGCATCGTTCGAATCTTCCAAGCGAAACGCGAGGCCGACCTCTATCGTGACCCCGACCCCGAGACGGACCTGAACGATCTCCACGAGAATATGGGTGCGTGGCGCGGGCGCCTCCGCGTCGGCGTCTTCGGCTACGTCCTCTTCTGGCTCGGAGCCTACCTCGTCGGAATCGTCCGGTACGTCCAGTTACACCTCTAGCTCCACGCCTCACCGCTCGCGCGGTCGACGTCCGAATCCAGTTTCGAGGACGGGCAGACGTCTTCGAGGACGCAGTCGTCACAGTCTGGGTTGCGTGCGTCACAGGTCGCCCGCCCGTGGCTGATGAGCAGGTGTGTCAGCTGTTGCCAGTCGTCTTCGGAGATCACGTCCATCAGATCCGTCTCGATCTGCTCTGGCCGTTCCTCGGTCGTGAGGCCGAGTCGGCGGGAGAGCCGCTGGACGTGGGTGTCGACGACGATTCCCTCGACGACGTCATGCCCGTGTTGGAGGACGACGTTCGCCGTCTTCCGTCCCACACCCGAGAGGTCGGTGAGTTCGGCCATCGTGTCCGGGACGTCGCCGTCGTGGTCCGCGACGAGGGTTTCACCCATCGACGTCAGATACCCCGCCTTGTTGTTGTGGAAGGTGATGCCGTAGATGTCGTCCGCGAGTTCGTCCTCGTCGGCCGCGGCGTAGTCCGCCGCGGAGGTGTACTTCTCGAAGATATCGGCCGTCACCTCGTTGACCCGTTCGTCGGTACACTGCGCCGACAGGACGACGGCGACGAGCAGTTCCAGCCGGTTCGCGTAGTTCAACGAGATGGTGGCGTCGGGGTACTCCTCGGAGAGTCGGTCGACCACCTCGGCGGCCTGTGCCTCGCGAGACGCCAGTGGCGTGCCCATGGCTCGCGGTCGGCGCCGATCCCCGTTGAGTCTGTCGGCTGGGCCCCTCACTCTCACGTCCGATACCGGGGCCGTACATTATTTACCGGGCGGTTCCCTTGTCGCGCTCATGGAGTGGACGCGCCGGGGGCTGTTGGTGGGGACGGCGGTCGGGCTCAGCGGCTGTCTGTCCGCCGGGGGCTCGAACGTCGACTACCCCGAGACGGCGACCGAAACCGCGGCCGACGAGGCGCTGGTCGAGGCAGAGACGGCCGCCCCGGCGACCGACGAGGACGAGGCGACACCACAGACCGAGGCGCCCGTGCCGAACCGACAACTGGCGGGCGAGGTCGAGCGAGCGTACGGCGAAATCGAGTGGTTCGCGACCGAGTACGACGCCGCAATCGAGACGTACCAGCGCGTCCTCGGCAACGCGATGGCGACCGTTCGACGGGTGCAGGACTCCTCGGAGTTCGACGCCGAGAATCTCGAACTGGTTCGGCGGGCGACCGACCGGGCCGTCGCGACCACGGAGGCAGAGCTCGGCGGACATTTCGGCCTCCCCGGACAGATGCGCGACGAAATCGACGCCCACGTCGAGACGATCCGCCGGTTTGGCTCCCGGGGCGACCTCGACCGGGTCGACGTGGAACTCGACCGACTCTACGACTACCTCCGGGGGATTCGTAGCGACCTATTCGTCCGCCGTATCCTCTCGGATCGACAGATCGACGCACGACTCTACCGGTACCTCCACGACGAGACGCCGGACGACGACGACGAGAACGAGGACGACGAGAGCGACGACGACGAGGCGGATCCGGGGTTGTTCGAGATATACCACTCCTCGGGATACGCGGGCTACGCCTACGCTGGCCCGCAATACGTCGAGCGCGATCCGTTCGGCGACGACGACGCGGACGATACGAACGAAGGCGCGGAGCTGCTGGCCCGCCAGCGGACGCAGTTCGAGTCCGTCGGCGAGCCGGCCGGGCGAACCGGATTCGCCTACGTGGTGAGCCACAGCGTTCCGGACGAAGCGGATCAGCCGACGGATCTCGAACCGCTCGACTACGAGCACACGTCACTGTTCGTACAGCGGTACGACGACGTGGCGACGGCGGGGGCGGCCGTCGAGCGCCTCTACGACACCGCGGTCAGCCGCGAGGGGCACTACTCGTTCGGCCGCGACCGGTGGGACCGGGTGTACTACGAGGCCGACGGCGACGTGACCTACGCCTTCCTGATCCAAGCGGGGCAGTTCGTCCTCGTCGCCGCGCCCGCCGAGGTGGCGTGGGAGGAGCGCATCGACTGGACCGAGGCGCTGGACCGACTGTGGCTGTGGAGACCCTGACGTGTCTCGGCAGTCGACGCGGCCCTCCGCACGCCGGCAGGTGGCCCTGATCGTCGGCGCGTTCACCGCCGTCGGCGTCGCCCTCGGTGTCGTCGGCTTCGTCGGCACCGACTGGGTGCGGACGCAGTTCGTCACGGCGGCGGCCGGGTCCGACCCCGCGACGTTCGGCCCCGTGTTCGTCGCACTCTCGGTGTTACAGACGACGATGACGCTGTTTTTCGCCGGTCCCATCCTCGCCGCGACGCTCGGGCTGCTCGTCGGATCGCGGTTCGTCGATCACGGCACGGCCGGCGCCGTCGCCGCCGCGGGGTCGCTCGTCGGCTTCTTCGTGCTGGCCGGGGCTGGTCTCGCTGGACTCGCCCTCGTCTCGGGACCTGGAACCGACCAGACGTACTCGCTCGCCGGCGCCGTCGGGCCGCTCTTGCTTTCGGGGGCCGCCACCGCGGCCACGGGCGGAGTGGCGGGACTGCTGGGCTCTCGGATCGTCCGGTGAGATCGGCAGACATAACTGTCCGGTTCGCGGGGGCTTCGGTATGTACGGTGAGGCCGCCGCACTCGGGGCGGGGACGATCCTGAACGCCCTCTCGACGGGCGTGGGATCGGCCTTCGCCATCGACGCCGAGACGACCGCCAAGGTCGAACTCGACGGCTCCGGGAGCGTCAGCGGCGGGATTGCGGGAGCGCCGGACGCCGACACCCGCCTGATTCGTCGTGCGGTCGAACGCGTCGTCGAGCGGTTCGGCGACGGGGAGGGCGGACACGTCCGCACCGAGAGCGAGGTACCGATGGCTGCGGGGCTGAAGAGTTCGAGCGCCGCCGCGAACGCGACGGTACTGGCGACGCTGTCGGCGCTGGAGGTGCCCGTCACGGGCGCGGTGCCCGGCGAGGACACGGCGGCCGCCACGCTCGACCGCGAGGAGGCCTGCCGCATCGGCGTCCGGGCCGCTCGCGACGCCGGTGTCACCGTCACCGGCGCGTTCGACGACGCGAGCGCGAGCATGCTCGGCGGCGTCACCGTCACCGACAACGACGCGGACGACCTGCTCGCCCACGAGGCAGTCGAGTGGGACGCCCTCGTGTGGACGCCAGCGGAGCGAGCCTTCAGTGCCGACGCCGACGCGGAACGGTGCGCGCGGGTGGCACCGATGGCCCGCCTCGTCGCCGATCTGGCCCTCGACGGTGACTACGGCGCGGCGATGACGGTCAACGGCCTAGCGTTCTCGGCCGCCTTGGAGTTCCCGACGGAACCGGCGGTCGAGGCGATGCCCCACGCCGCGGGCGTCTCGCTCTCGGGAACGGGACCGAGCGTCGTCGCCGTGGGCGAGCGCGAGGATCTAGCAGCGGTACGCGAACACTGGGATCAACGGACGGGAGACACATGGATGACCACGACACGAACGGACGGCGCACGGGTGATCGAATGAACGACGTGACCGAGGACATGTCGCTCTCGGAACTCCGCGAGGAGATCGAAGAGATCGACCGCGAACTCGTCGAACTCATCGCCCGTCGGACCTACGTCGCGGGCACGGTCGCCGAGGTGAAAGCGGAGCGCGACCTCCCGACGACCGACGAGTCACAGGAGGCCCGCGTGATGGAGCGCGCGGGCGAGAACGCCGAACACTTCGACGTCGACGCGAACCTCGTGAAGGCCATCTTCCGGCTGCTCATCGAGTTGAACAAGGTCGAGCAGCGGGAGAGTCGCTGAGGGTCGCGGTTCGGGGCGTACTGCGGTCGGTCGTCGGTCGTCGCCCGGGATGCGGAACCCCCGAACGTCGATGTCTTCGTCGTCGCCGAGGCGTGTCCACGCCTCGCGTCCCCGTGGTCGCCGTGTATCGAGAGCGGTCCGATACGCTCACATAGTTACGCTGTCGTCCCGCGCCCCGTACATTCGCGGGGAGGTTGGTCTTCCCCGTCGAACTCCGCCGACGTTCTCGACGGTCGAATCGCACGAGAGGCGTCGTTCCACCGCCGTCGGGTCCCAGCCGCCCGCCTCAGTACGTCCATAGCCGTTCGATCCGGTCCTCGATGGTGGGATGACTCGCCCGCAGTGTCGCGGGGTCGCGCTCGCCGTCGACGTTGATCACGTGGATCTCGCCCCGCCGGCCCGAGTAGACGTCCTGAAAGTCGTAGACGACGCCGATCACGTCGACGGCGGACGGAACGTCGTCGCTCCCGACGAGGGCATCGACCTGTCGGTCGACGTTGTACTCGACGAGGCGGTCGATTGCGGCCGCCCGCGTCAGATCGTCGGGAAGCGCGTCGATCCCCGGCGACAGGTGTGGGGTCAGGAGGTCGAGACAGCGCTCGATCCCCGGCGGTTCGTCGACGCCGTCGGTCAGGTCGGCGTGGGCCGCTGTCACGGCGCCACAGCCCGTGTGTCCCACGACGACGACGGTTTCGGTCCCCGTGTGGGTGATGGGGTAGAGCACGTCCCCGGAGACCACCTCGCCCGCGTGGGTGTGCTCGACGACGCGGTTGCCGATGTTGCCGCAGGTAAAGAGCTGCCCCGGTCGGTCGTTGCCCCAGATGTGGTCTTGGAGGACCCTAGAGTCGGAACAGCAGACGGTGACGACCGGGGGGCGCTGGGCGTCTTGGACGTCGTCGAACCGACCGTCGAACGCGGTGGCGTGTGCCAAGTTCCGATTTAAGAGGTCGACAAAGGCGTCGTCCATCGGCCGTCGGTTGCGGGCGGGCGAGCAAAGGTGTTGGCGTCGGTCAGCGGTAGGTCTCGGCGAGGGCGTCGAGCGCCTCGTGGTGCTCGGAGGTGTGTGGCGCGGTGAGCGGCGAGACGCTGACTCGCCCCTCGACGATTGCCCGGCGGTCGGTCCCCTGTGGGTCGGGGAGAGTTCCCTCGCGCATCCGCGCCCAGACGTTGTCGGTGAGGCCGATTCGGTCGCCGTCGCGCTCGGCGCGCATATCGTAGAGCGTCGACGGCTCGGTGATCTCGATGGGTGCGAGGTCGTCGCCGGGTTCGTGGATCGGGACGTTGACGTTCAGGTAGTCGGCCTGCTCGAAGACGCCGGCGCCGACGGCGTGATCGACGAGGTACCGCGTCGTCTCGGCGGCGTTGCGGTAGTGGTGTGTCTCGTCGGCGGCGTGTTGCCACTCGCCGTCCGCCCCGGGGACGTACAGCGAGACGGCGATGGCCGGCACGTCGAAGAAGGCGGCCTCGACGGCGGCACTGACGGTCCCCGAGCGCCCGAGGACGTACGCCCCGAGGTTGGCGCCGCAGTTACAGCCCGCGATCACCATGTCCACGTCGGGACAGAGCGCCTCGAGTCCGACGACGGTACAGTCGGCGGGCGTGCCGTGGATGGCGTATCCGAGTTCGTGTTCCTCGACGTCCACCTCGCGGGACATCGCCCGTCCGACGGCGCTCTGGTCGCCTTTCGGGGCGACGGCGGTCACCTCGGTGAACGCCGAGAGCGCGTCGTAGAGGGCGCGGAACCCGACGGAGTCGATACCGTCGTCGTTCGTCAAGAGTACGTGTGGCTCGTCCATGCCCACCCTTCGGGAGGCCGGCGAGTTAGGCGCTCCGGCTGATCGGTGGCCGACGGCGACACGGGGCGGCCTCGGGCGGAGCGTCCCCGCTACCCCACCAAGTCGACGACCGCCTCGTCGTCGACGACGAGGTTGTACGCGCCCTCGTCGTCGTTCCAGAGCGCGAGCGCGTTTTCGAACCGAAGGACGGCTCCGTAATCGGCCTCTCGAAGCGTGCGGTTCAGCCCCGACTCCCGCGTCAACACCGCGTAGTGTTCGAGCCGTTCGCTCCCGTCGCCGATCTTGAACAGCGGGTTGCCGCCGTCGGCGAGGTTCCGGCTGAGTTTCACCGCCAGCAGGTCGATCCGTTCGGTGACGTGTCGCTCCATGTCGGCCATCCGAGCGTGACGGGCGGCGTCGGCACGGACGCCGACCCGGCGCTGTCCGTCCGGCCGGAAGAGCGAATAGGAGAACTTCACCGTCTCGTTGGTGAACGTGCCGGGATCGGTGCCGGCGTCGTCGAGGCGTCGCTGCGGGTGTGGCGCCTCGACCGGCGGCCGTTCGTCGAACGACCAGCCACGATCCGACGGCGTCGCGCCGGGCCACAGCCGAAGCGTGGGGGCGTAGACGCTCACGTCCCGGTCGGCGGCGACAGTGCGCTCGACCTGCCGAAGACCCGTACTGGTTTCGAGGTCGGCCGGCGAGAGCGCGACGAGGGTGCCCTCGTCGGCGAGGGCGTCCAGACAGCGGTCGACGGCGGCGACGGGGTCGTCGAGTTCGCTCAGAACGTTCGCCGCGAGGATCAGGTCGTAGGGGGCGTCCCCGAACCCGAAGTCCTCGATCCGGTCGCGGTGGATCGTCGGCCGGACGTTGCGCCGCGTCCCGTCGAGCAGGCTATCGAGGACGGCGGCGGCCGCGCTCGGCTCGACGGCGTGATAGTCGACGACGGCGTCGTCGGGGAGGTACTCGAAGAGGCCGAGCGCCGGGCCGCCGACGCCGGCGCCGACGTCGAGGACGCGGAGGCGACGCGGGAGCAGGGAGCGCTCGACTAGGTCGTCGAGAGGGTAGCCGACGGCGGCGTAGTAGTCGGGGAGGTGATAGAGGGCGTAGCCGAGCGCCACCTCGTCGTCGTACTCGACGGGGTTGCCACGGTAGTAGTCGTCTTTCAGCCGCCGGATCACCTCGCGCAGGCGGTCGCCGGTGTCGCCGCGGTGCCAGTTCGCACCGTAGCGGGCGACCAGTAGCTCCTCGACAGTCTCGACGTGCCGGTCGGGGAGACGGGTCGGCGCCCAGTCGGTCGCCGGGGCGGGCTCCTCGGCGGCGGGAACGAAGGTGCCGTCCGCGCGCTCGAAGAGTCCGAGGTCGTATGCCTCCTCGCGGAGCACGCGGCGGACAGCCGCCGGATGCGGCCGGCCGTCGACGTAGTCGGCGATTTCGTCGGGATCGACCGGCCGCACCTGTCGGAGATACTTCGCGTTCGAGCGGACGGCCTCGCGGTCGATCATTCGCCGGCCTCGCGATAGAGGTTCTCGAAGGTTTCACCCTCGGCGTCGGCGACCCGTCGGGCGGCCCTCGCGACGGCGTCGGCGCCGTCGAACGTCTCCTGAATCTCGCGGTACACGCGCGGGGTGCCGCCGGTGACCGCCGTCACGAGGTCGTCCATCGCGGCGGAGACAGGGGTGGCGAACTCCTCGCGCACGTCGGCGGCAGCGAGGGCGTAGGCGAGGACGGCGGTGTGGGCGCCGGCTTGGACCGTCTCCATCGCGGCGTCGTGTTCCTCGACGGTCGTCTCGAAGGTGTGGTTGCCGGCGGCGGCCACCGTCTCCCGGATGGCGTCGGTCACGGGACCCGGTGAGTCGGCGACGACGGCGACGTTTCCGGGGGCGTTCGACGCGGCAAAGAGGGGGTGCATCGACACCCGCTCGCGGTCGGGGAGGGCCGCACGCATCGCCGTCACCGGGGCGGCCATCACGCCGGTCACGTCACACATCGCACGCTCGGCACGGGGTGCGTACCGTTCGACGGCCGCGTCGACGGCGGAGACGGGGACCGCCAGACAGACGGCCGCGAACGTCTCGCTCGTGTCGGTCGGCACCGCTCGGATCGCCCCACCGAGGTCGGCGGCGGCCCGTTCGGCGGCGGCGGCGTCGACGTCGGCGAGGGCGACGGGTCGGTCGACGGTCCGGGCGATCCAGCGGCCCATCTCGCCCGCGCCGACCACCAACAGCTCCATGCGCCGTGATTTCCCCTCACCGATCAAAAGGGGTTCGGTGCGGGCGGTCGGCGGAGAGCTCAGAGGCCGAGCCGGAACACCCGATTGGCCAGTAGAGCGACGAGCGCCACGCCCGTCACGCCCACGAGCAGGCCGTAGGCGGCCGCCCACCCGCTCGCGTCCGAGAGGACGCCGACGGCGACGCTCCCCGTCGACCCGAGCACCATGTACGCGGTGCGAACGAGGCCGAAGGCGGCCCCACGCTCGTCGGCTTCGAACGTATCGAAGAACCGCGACTGGAGGGGCGCCCCCCACGTCATCGCGACGCCGACACAGACGACGGCGGGAAAGAGCGCGATCCGCGGCCCGGCGACCAGCAGGCCGTAGCCGACGACGCCGAGCGCCATCGTGCCGGTGGCGGCGCCGTCGCGGCCGATCCGGTCGGAGACCCACCCGGTCGCCGGCTGGACGAGGCCGTTGACGACGAAGTAGGCCGAAAAGAGGAGGCCCGCGGTCGTCTCGGGCAGCTCACGGAACGTAACGAGGAACGTCGGGAGAAAGGAGGCGGTCGCCTGCCAAGAGAAGGCACCGAGACAGGCCACGAGCGTCGTGAACGCGATGGGCGGGCGCGAGAGGACGGCGATCAGCGGTCGGATCGCCATGCGGTCACGCATCGCCTCGTCGGGGCGCTCGGGGGGCGTCCGCTCGACCCGCCAAGCGAAGGCGACGAACGCCGGGAGCGCAACGGCGGCGCCGACGGCGATGGCGGCCCGCCAGCCGAAGCGGACGGCGACGGACGTGGCGACGACGGGTGCGACGAGCCCCGCGAGCGGCCCGCCGGCGACGTGGACGCCGATGGCCCGGCCGATGTCGTCGAACTCCTTTGTGAGAAGCGAGGTGGCGACGCTGTAGTGGAGGCCGGCGCCGGCACCGAGCGCGACGGTCAGGACGGCGAAGACGGCGAAGGTCGGGGCGAGCGAGAGCGAGAGGCTAGCGGCGGCGGTGATTCCGACCGCCGCGAGGATGACCCGTCGCTCGCCGAAGCGGTCGCCGAGGATACCCGACGGAAACTGTGTGAGGGCGTACGCGGCCCACATGCCCGAGAGCGCGAGACCGACCGCACCGGTCGAGACGCGGAAGTGTCCGGTTACGTCCGGGACGACCGGACTGATGACCAGTCGCGCCAGCATCGTCGACGCGAACGCGAGTGTACAGAGGGCGAGGACGGTGTGGCGATACCGCCAGTGCACACCGACTCTGGACTCACCGCAAGCAAGTGCTTTGCGATCAGACGACCAGTTCGACCGGGTACTCGGTCAGGTTCTCGGCGCCGTCCGCGGTGACGACGACGAGGTCCTCGATGCGGACGCCGCCAACCTCGGGGTCGTACAGCCCCGGCTCGATGGTGATCACGTTCCCGGGTTCGAGTTCGTCGCCGTCGGGAGCGATCCGTGGCAGTTCGTGGACGTCGAGGCCGACGCCGTGGCCGGTGCTGTGGATGAAGCCCGTCTCGGTCGAGGGATCGGTCCGGAGCGTCGGGAGACCGGCGGCCTCGTAGACGTCGCAGGCGGCCGCGTGGACCGCCTCGCCCGTGACCCCTGGTTCGACGGCGTCGAGCGCCGCCCGCCGAGCCTCGTCGGTCACCTCGAACCACTCTCGAAGGGTGGGATCGGGCTCCCCTCGTAGGAACGTCCGTGTCATGTCCGCGTGGTAGCGCGTCTCCTTGTCTCGGGGGAAGATGTCGACGACGATTGGCTCGTCGGCGCGGAGCGGTCCAGAACCTCGGTCGTGAGGGTCGGCCGCGTCGGCCCCGCAGGCGACGATTGTCTCGTCGAGTGCACACCCCTCGTCGAGAAGCGTCCGTTCGATGGCTCGGCGGACGGCCTCGCTCGTCAACGGTTCGCCGTCGTGATGGAGGACGCCCGCAACGACCGTCGCCGACTCGATCAGCGACTCGGCGGTCGCCATCGCCCGCTCGTTCGCCCGCTGGGCCCGGCGAACGTGCTCGATTTCGGCGTCCGTCTTGACCGCGCGGATGCCCGTCACCGCGTCGTCACCGTCGACACGGACGGTCACACCGGCCTCGCGCAGGCCGTCGGCGGTGCCAAGCGGGAAGCGCGTGGGGACGAGCACCGAGTCGACCCCACGGTCGGCGAGAAAGTCGGCGACGACGGCGGCCCGCCCGGCGACGGGGCCGGCCTCGCTCACCCGCTCGCGGTAGTCGTACGCAGAGAGCCGCGAGACGGTGTCGGCCCGGGCGTCGGTTCGCGCGCGGCCGTACTCCAGCCCCGAGACGAGGAGGTGGACGCCCGCGGGGGTGTAGCAGGTGAGGAAGGGGTCGGGCGCGTCGAAGCCGGAGAGATATCGCTGGGTCGAGTCGGCGCCGTCGGCGTCGACGAGGTAGCCGTCACAGTCGCCGAGGGCGGCGTCGAGTGCGGAGAGGTCCGGATCCATGCCTCCAATCGGGGAGCGGGCGACAAATACGCTTGGTGTGGGCGTCACGGCCGACAGTTATGCCCTTGGCGGCGGGACAGATGGCATGGCACCTCAGTCCGACGACCGGCCGACGCTGACCGGCATCGACCACTTCGTCCTCACCGTCGAGGACGTCGACGCGACCTGCGAGTTCTACGCCGCCCTCGGCGCCGAGGTCAAAACCTTCGGCGACGGCCGGAAGGCGGTGCATTTCGGCGCACAGAAGATCAACCTCCATCCCGTCGACAACGACGTCGATCACGTCGCCGCGTCGCCGACACCCGGCGCCGGCGACTTCTGTCTCCTGACGGAGACGCCTATCCCGACGGTGATCGAGCGCCTGCGCGACCGGGGGATCGACATCGTCGCGGGGCCGGTCGAGCGAACCGGCGCGGTCGGGACGCTCACGTCGGTGTACGTGCGGGACCCGGACGACAACTTGGTGGAGTTCGCTAGGTACGGCGACGACGCGTCCGTCGAGAGGTGAAATTACACGAGCGTCCGGACGGCGTCGACGAGAAAGAGCACGCCGAACCCGGCGAGCACGAGGGCGCTCGCGCCGGCGACGAGCGGGGCGAACGTAGCGACACGGCGCTGGGCTGCCCGGAGCGCGGCGGGAAAGCCGGTGATCCAGACGACGATTCCGAGGAAGAACCCGACGATGAGCGCCGGGCTCCCGGTTTGTACCACCAGCAGTCCGGCTAAGTCGGCGCCGACGTAGGGCGTGTACGCGAGAACGTCTAGCCGACCGGGTTCCAGTAGGCCGACGCCGATGGTCAGCCAGAAGAGGATCTGGTAGGGGTTGGTGAGCGCGAGGACGAACGCCTTCCGGAAGCCGGTGGTCGCTCGGGTTGGCAGGGTCGACCCACCGAGCGGCACCGTCTCCGCGTCGCCGGAGGCGTCTAGAGCGGCTCCGTAGGCGAAATATAGCATGAGGACGCCCCCGACACCGACCATGACGGCGCGGACGGTGGGGAACCGCTCGACGAAGGTGACGACGCCGAGCAGCGAACAGACGAGGAAAACGGCGTCGGCGGTCATCGCGCCTAACCCGGTCCGGGCGCCCGCGAACCAGCCGTTGTTGACCGACTCCTCGGCGATGACGGCGTTCATCGGTCCCGGTGGGGCCGCGAGCGCGAGGCCGAAGACGACACCGGCTATGAGCGACGGGAGGGGGTTCGGCACGGGTCGACTCTGGCCGGCATCGAGAAAAACGCTGACGTTTTACAGCAGCGCTAGGACGGCCGTCGACGCCGCCTCGACGACCGTCTCCCAGACAGAGAAGCCGGTGGCGATGCTCAGGACGGTGTCGGCGGCGAAGAAGGCAAAGAGACCGGCCGAAAAGAGGTGGGCCTTCCGAATGTCCAGCCGATGAGAGAACTTGTGGAAGAAGAAGGCGTTGGCGAGGCTCACGGGGATGATGGCGAGCATCTCGCCGGCCCAGATGGCCGGGCTGGCGCCGTACTGGGCGGCGAGGCCGATGGTGACGAGTTGGGTCTTGTCGCCGAACTCGCCGACCGCCATCATCGCGAAGATGGGTACGAAGCCACCGAGTGCGTCCGGCAGTTCCCGGCCGAACACCCGTGGCTCGAAGTCCGTCGACAGCGACGTCATCCCGCCGTCGGTGGTCGCGGCGTCGACCGTCTCGGGGTCGCCGTTGGACGGCGCAGAGCGATAGAGCAGGATCGCAAAGAGCAGAAACAGGCCCGCGGTGAAGGCGTCGAGGACGACCGGCGGCAGGGCGCGCTGGAGTGCCTCGCCGAAGAGGATTTCGAGGACGGTCCAGCCGGCGAAGGCTGCGCCCGCCGCGCTCACGACCACCATCGGGTTGTACCGGGTCGAGAGCCCCGCGATGATGAACTGCACCTTCTCGCCGGGCAGGACGACGAGCTGTGCGACGAAGGCGACGGTGAGAATCTCCAACCAGCCCGTCACGCGCCGCTCACCCCTTCGAGTTCGTCCCGGTCGTCGACCGGGTCCACGTCGACCGGCCGGACCCGGATCGTCCGCGCGACGCCCTCGGGGAGGCTCTGTTCGTCGTCGCCGATCCGAACCGTAACCATACCGAAGGGGGCGACGTCGACGACGTTGAGTTCCGTCCCCGGACGGACGCCCACGTCGTCGAGGTATGCGAGTTCCGCCTCGTCGCGGTCACGGACCCGTTCGACGATCACGCACGCGCCCGGCTCGTGGTCCGTCAGGGGTGTGGTCTCGTCGCCGTCGAGCGGGTGGAGTTCCGCGCTGGGGATGGGGTCGCCGTGCGGATCGACCTCGGGGTCGCCGAGCGCTTCGGCCACCCGGCGCTCGAACTCCTCGGAGATGTGGTGTTCGAGCGCGTCCGCCTCCGCGTGGACGTCCGTCCACGAGTAGTCGAGCTGCTCGGCGAGGTAGGCTTCGAGCAGCCGGTGGTGCCGGATGACCTCCAAGGCGACCGTCTCGCCCTCGGTGGTCAGTTCGACGCCCTTGTACTTCTCGCGTTCCAGCAGGTTCCGCTCCGTGAGCTTCTCGACCATGCTGGTCACCGTCGGCGCCGTCTTGCCGACCTCGTCGGCGATGGCAGAGGTCGCGACCGGCGCACCCACCTCCGACTGGAGCCGATAGATCGCCTTGAGATAATCTTCCATCGTGTCACTCAACATCTGCGTGCCCGGATTTAGACACGTCTAATTCATAAACCTATCGCGGCAAATATCGAATTAGAACGGGGCGAATGCTCAGACGCCCTGACTCATCAGGTGGCTCCGGAGCAGGTCCGCCGTCTTCACGCCGGCATCGGCGTTGACCAGCACGACCGTCTCGTCGTCGGCGAGGGCGCCCCGCTCCGCGAGCGCCCACGCGCCGGCGGCGGCGGCACCGCCCGTCGCGCCCACCTCGGTGCCCAGTCGCTGTGTCAGCGCCACCGCGCTCTCCAGCATATCGTCGTCGTCGACGGCGACGGCCTCGCCCTCGCTTGCCGCGAGGGCATCGAGCGCGAGCGCACCACCCGCAGGATCGGGAATCTCGAGTTCGCCACAGATGGTGTCGGGATACTCGACCGGCTGGACCTCGCCGTCGCCGTCGTGGGCGTCGACGATGGGCGCACAGCCCTCGGCTTGAACGGCGTGGACCCGAGGCATCCGGTCGGTCAGGCCCAGCGCGACGAGGTCACGGAACCCGCGTTCGATCCCCACCAGCGTCTCGCCGGTGCCGACGGCGACGACGACGGCGTCCGGCGCCGTCCAGTCGCGTGCGCCGGCCACCTCGTAGGCCAGCGTCCGGTAGCCGTCGTGGCGGTACGGCGTCGTGAACTCCTGCAACGAGTACCACTCGCGGGCTAGGTCGTCGTGGAGCGCGTCGAGCGCGTCGGGATACCGTCCGCCGCTTACGCGCATGTCCGTGCCGTGGACGTTCACCATCGCCTTGTTGGGGAAGGGAGCCCGGGAGGGGAGGAAGGCGTAGCAGTCGATGTCTGCCCGGCCGGCGTAGGCCGCGGCGGACTGGCCGGCGTTGCCGGCGGCCGCGAGTGCCAACAGGTCGGCACCCTGTCGGTCGGCCATCGTCACCGCGACCGAGAGCCCGCGATCGAGGATCGTTCCCGTGGGATTTCGCCCCTCGTCCTTGAGGAGGACCGTGCCGACGCCGAGGTCGGCGGCGAGGTCGGTGGCGTCGAGCAGCGGCGTCGCCCCCTCGGCAGCCGAGACGGCGTCCGCGGCGTCGACCGGCAAGAGCGCGTCGTAGTCCCACATCGACCGCGGCGCGGCCGGCAGGGCCGCGGGATCGACGGCGTCGAGGTCGTAGACCGGGTCGAGCGGTGCGCCCGCGTCGCTCCGGCCGACGTGATCAGGGTCGTACCGCTCGCCGGTTGCCGTACAGTCGAGGCCGAGGAGCCGTTCGGCGGTGTCCATGCCGGCGGTTGCGACCGGAGGGGCAAATCCCTGTCCATGAGCATGGCTTCTTTACCCTCGCCCGCCGACCGTCCGATATGGACGACACACCGTCGGTCGCCGTCGCCGGCGCCGGACTGGCGGGGCTCGTCGCCGCGCGACACCTCGCCGACGCCGGCGCCGACGTCACCGTGTTCGAACGCCGTGAGGAGGTGGGCGGCCGGGTCCGGACTCGCCGCCGAGACGGATTTACCCTCGACCGGGGCTTTCAGGTCCTCTTTACCGCCTATCCGGCCGTGCGCCGGGAACTCGATCTCAGCGCACTCGACCTACAGTCGTTCTCGCCGGGCGCCGTTATCGCTCGCCCCGGCGAGCGGTCGGTCCTCTCGGACCCCCTACGCGACCCGCTCTCGCTCACCGACAGCCTGTTCAACCGCGAGGTGACGACGACCGACAAACTCCGGACGCTCGCCCTCCGGCAGCACGTGGGCGAACGCGACGAGGCGACCATCTTCGAGAGTCCCGACGACCGGATCGACGACTATCTCCGCGATTGGGGCTTCTCCGAGAAGTATCTCGACAACTTCGTCGCGCCCTTCTACGGCGGCATCACGCTCGACCGCTCGCTTTCGACGTCCAAGCGCGTCTTCGAGTATACGTTCAAGGCGATGAGCGAGGGGCTGATCGCCCTCCCCGCGGAGGGGATGGCCGCTGTTCCCGAGCAGTTGGCGGCCCGAGCCCGTGAGTCCGGGGCGACGATCCGGCTCGACGACCCCGTCGCCGCGGTCACGAACGACCGAAACGGAGGGGTGACCGTCGAGGCCGAGCGCCGCACCGTCGACGCCGACGCCGCTGTCGTCGCCACCGACCCGCGAACGGCGAAACGCCTGACCGGCGTGGCGTCGGTCCCCACCGCCGCCCGCTCCTCCGTCACCCTGTACTGCGCCCTGCCCGACGGTCCTTCCCTCGACGACGCCCGGAAGATCCACCTGAACGCGGCCGACGACCGGCCGAACGCAGTCGTCCCGCTCTCGGCGGTGGCGCCAAGCTACGCTCCCGACGACCGCCAACTGCTCTGTGCGACCTTTCTCGGCGACGACGCCCTCGATACGCCCGACGACGTACTCGTCGAGGCGACTCGCGAGGCGCTCGCGGCGTGGTATCCCGAGCGCCGGTTCGATGGACTGACGAGCGTCCACACCGACCGGATCGAGTTCGCTCAGTTCGCTCAGCCGCCGAGCGTCCACGACGACCTGCCGGGCGTCGACGGCCCGGACGGTCCCGTCTACCTCGCCGGCGACCACACGGCGTGGTCGTCGATCCAAGGGGCGATGCGGAGTGGGCGAGAGGCCGCCGTGGCGGCGCTGTCGGAGCTGTGAGCGCGGAATAAAAAAGCCGAACTCGGCGGCGTCAGCCGAGCGGTTCGTCGGTGACGACGAGGTCGCCACGGTCCTCGGCGTTGCCGAGGCTCCCCGGCGAGAGGTCGAAGTCGAAGGCGCCGGTCGGGAGCGCGAGCGTCGAACACGCGTTGGGCACGTCGACGACGCCGCTCTGTCGGCCCTCGACGGGCACCGTACCGAGGATGTGCAGGGCCTGCTGGCCCGTGTACCCGAACTGCTTCAGGTAGTCGATGGCCTGCAGACACGCCCGGCGGTAGGCCGTATGCGAGTCGATGTACTTCTGTTCGCCGTCCTCGGTGACGGAGTAGCCACAGAAGGTGACGTAATCCTCGAAGTTGGGGCCGCGGTGTCCAGGTTCGAAGATGGGGTGGGTGACGCCGTGGTCCTCCATCCCGTTTTTCACCACCTCGAACTTGCAGTCGATGTACGCGGCCATCTCGATGGCGCCACAGAAGGTGATCTCACCGTCACCCTGCGAGGCGTGGAAGTCGCCGACGCCGAACTTGGCTCCGTCGACGTAGACGGGGAAGTAGACGGTCGATCCGATCGAGAGGTCCTTGATGTCGTGGTTGCCGCCGTGTTCGCGTGGCGGAACCGTCCGGGCACCCTCCTTGGCTGCCTCCTCGGCCTCCTCGGGATCCATCTCGCCCATCAGCGCGCCCTCGGGGGTCGGCGGATTGGCCACGCCGGGTTCGGCCTCGTTCGTCGGGTGGTTCGGGATCGAGTCGGGGTCCTCCTCGAACTTGTCGATGAGTGCCTGCTCGCGCTCGTTCCACTCGTCGAGGAGTTCTTGGCTGGGCGCACACCCGGCGAGGCCGGGGTGGATCTTCCCCTCGTAGCGGACATCGGGCACGTGCCGGGAGGAGACGGTGTAGCCGTCCAGATCCCAGACCGACTTGGCGGCATCGGAGAAGTGATCGGTGAGGAATCCCCCGCCGTTTTGCTGTGAGAAGGTGCCGGTGAACCCGAACTCCGAACGGCCGTTGAGCGGCCCCATATCGAGGAACTCGACTTTCAGGAGGTCACCGGGTTCGGCACCGTTGACGTGGACGGGGCCGGCGAGATAGTGGACCTGCGTGAGGTCGACGTCGCGTACCTCGTCGGGGTCGTCGTTGTCGGTGATCTGACCGCCGGTCCAGTCGAGGGCTTCGAGGCGAGCGGTGTCGCCGTCGTCGACCTCGACGACCGCAGGGATATCCGGATGCCAGCGGTTGAACGGGTTCGCACCGGGCTGTTCGTCGGGGGGACTGTCAACGTCGACTTCGAATTTCACTTCGGGCATTGGTATCGTGGGTCGTGTGGTACCCAAGAAGTAATTTCAACCATCTTCACTTAGTTATTTGGTTATATTTGGTATATTAGTTCATATGTGAACGAGTGTTCGAATTATGCCCACGGCCAGAAGCCGGCGGCCATCAGATACCCGCCGACGGCGGTGGCGACGCCCGTCGCGGCGGTGAACCAGCCGACTGGAACGGTCAGTTCGTCACGCTGGAGTCCGAGCAACACGAAGAAGGCGGCCCAGAGTACCGCCCAAATCCACCAGAGCGCGGTCAGTCCGACGTCGCCGCCGAGCAAGACGAGATAGCCCGTGGGAGCGGCGGTGAGTGCGACGAAAAAGCAGTACCACCCGAACGAGCGTTGGTCCTCGACTCCTCGGATCGCGTTCGATCCGATCCAGAGGTACGTCATCGAAAACAGGAGTGTCCCCGCAGCGTTGAATGGTGTTCCGTCCGAGGCGTCACCCCCGAACGCCCACCAGAGAACGATCAAAAACGTGATCGCCCCCGTCAGGAAGTTGAATATCGCGACGTCGCTGTCGTCGCCGTAGCCGAGGAGCCACATTCCGTTGACGAAGAGGACTCCCCCAACGAACAGGAGTCCCATCCCCAGAATCTCATACAGCGGCATCGACACCCTCCAAGGACGAGAACTGCCGTTCCGTGGTCGGTATTGCCGCGCTATCTAAACAATCGTTTATAATGACACCCAGTTTGTGCATTACATGCCTACATACAGCAGGTATTATTTAAAATTTATCTCCAAACCGAACAGTTGCGGGGCGCGTGCGATTGCTTCCCCTCCGGGTCACAGACCGACGAGGCACGACGGCATCGTCGTCCCCGCGTCAGTGGCCGATGGCCCACGGGTAGCCGTCGGTCGAACGCTGGACGCCGCCACCGCCGGTCCCGTGGTCGTGGTCGTGGTCGTGTCCCCCTCCCTCGTCGTGGAGAGGTTCGTCCGTCTCGATCACGTCGTCGACCCGCAGGAGGAAGGTGGCGGCCTGCGCCGCGTTGGCGATCATCCGCTCTTTCACCCGTGCGGGTTCGAGGAGTCCGACCGCGACGGCGTCACGAACGTCGCCGGCCGTGGCGTCGACGCCCGCGGTCGTCTCGCCGGCGTCGTGCCGGCGGCGGAGTTCGAGCAGTGCGTCGACCGGACGCATCCCGGCGTTGCGGGCGAGTGCAGCCGGAATCGTCTCGATGGCGTCCGCGAAGGCGCTCACGGCGAAGGCCTCACGGTCGGGGACAGTACGCGCGTGAGAGCGAAGGTCGCGTGCGAGGCCGACCTCGACCGCGCCGCCGCCGGGAACCAAGCCGGGGTGTTCCGCCGCCGTTTCGAGGACGGTGAGACCGTCGGCGACGATGCGTTCGGTCTCCGTGGCGACGTGGGCGGTGCCCCCTCGAAGGAGCAACGACCGGTGGGTCGCCGACGCGTCACACACGAGGACGAAGGGCGTGTCCCCGACCTGTCGGCGTTCGACAGCGTCCGCGCGCCCGACCGCGGCCCGGTCGAGGTCGTCCAGATCTAGTACCGCTCGTGCGCCAGTCGTGCGTTCGAGTTTGTGGACTTCGTCTTGGCGGGTCCGCTCGAAGACGAGGACACCCTGACGGGCGAGAAGCGTCCGTAGCCGGTCGTCGACCTCCTTCTGGCAGAAGAGCACGTCGACGTCGTGGGCGTCGAGGGTGTCGACGTATCGCTCGTAGGTCTCGGACTCGAACGCTTGGGCGCGTTCGAGGTCGTCGACGTCGTCGACGGCGTACCGCGGCGCCGACTCGGGGGTCGGGATCGTGAGTTCGCCGTCGAGAACTGCGACGACGGCGCCGTCGACACGGGACGGAACCGGGCTCGGAACGTCCGAGAGTGCCGTCGAGGACCGATCCGTGTCGATGACGAGGCCATCGAGGAGTTCGGAGGCCTCCGTGTCGGCACCGGGGACAGCATGCAGCGTCAGGAGGTCCTCGCGTGGCCGGTCGGCGTCCCGGATCGCCTCGTGACTCTGGGCCACGAGATCCGCGAGAAATGCCGTTCGCTCGTCGTCCCAGCGGCCGGTGACGGTCGTCTCGACCACCGCCCGCCGCGTCGCTGTGTCTATCGACGCGTCGGCGGTGTGTTCGTCGAGTTGCGAGCGCGCACGAGTGGCCGCTCGCGTGTAACCCTCGATCACCGTCGTCGGGTGGAAGCCGTCGTCGAGAAGCGAGGTAGCCTCGTCGAGCAGCGCCCCCGCGAGGATGACGGCCGCGGTCGATCCGTCGCCCAGTTCGCCGCTCTGTGCGCGGGCGATGTCGGCGACTAGCGTCGCCGCCGGCGATTCGATCTCCATCCGCTCGATGATGCTGCTCCCTTTGTTGGTCAGGAGGACCTCTCCACCGCCGACCAACATCTTGTCCGACCCCATGGGACCGAGCGTCGTCCGCAACATCTCGCCGAGGGCGACCCCGGCGGAAAGATTCCGGTCGACGGCATCGTCGCCGTCGACCCGATCTACGACGTTCGCTATCGTCTCTAGTCCGGCCATGGTATGCTGATCGTGCGTCCAGACGACCTATCGGATGATAAACGCACGGATATATGCGATATTGTGGCGTATCCGCCAACGGATTCGAAATATATCCGAGAGTCCCGCCATCGGTCGGGCCCCTCGCCGTCGACGGCGGGTGTATCTCGGCCAGACACCGGCGACCAACGTTTACAATCCCCGCCGGAGAAGGCCGCATATGGTCTCCAATCCCGAGTGGTTCTCGCTCGACACTGGCGAGACGATGGTCCGGCAGGGCGCGCCGCGGGTGCGTCGCGTCCTGCCGGCGGTCGTCGCGGCGACGCTCTGGCTCGGCCTCCTCGCGGTCGGCGCGGTCGTTGCCGTCCGGACGCTGGTGGTATCGATCCCGGTTGTCGTCGGCGCTGCCGTTCTCCTCGCGCTTCCGGCGGTCGCCGGGACCGCGTGGCGCTACCTGCGGACGGTCAACGTCGAGTACGTCCTCACCGACCGGAACTGCTACCGGAAACGGGGTGTCCTCTCGACCAGCGTCACTCGCGTCGGTCTCGGGGACGTCGAGCGTACCGCCCTCCACAAGAACGTCTGGGGGTCGATCTTCGACTACGGCACCGTCTCGATCAGCACCGCGGGCACCGACGGCGTCGACCTCCGGCTTACCGACCTCGACGACCCCGAGGCCTTCCGCGACGAACTCCGACAGCTGGTGGGGCACGGGACCGAGGACGGGGCGACCCTCGCTCCCGCCGGACTGGACGCCGCGACGGCCGAGACGCTCCTGACCGAGTTCGCCGCGTTGCACGCGGCAGCCGACCGCCTCGACCGAGAGGTGAGCGACGGATGAGCGAGGCCACGCCGGACGCCGACATCGGAACCGAGACCACGACCCAACCGGAGTGGGTCTCGCTCGACCCCGGCGAGGAGGTCGTCTGGACCGGGCGGCCGGCCTTCGAGACGCTCTATGGCACCATCGCGACCGGCCTCGTGTTGACCGTCGTGGTGATCGGCGTGCTGATCCTCCTCGGGGTGCCCTTTGCCTACGTCCGAATCCAGAACACCGAGTACGTCGTCACCACCCAGTCGCTGTACGTCAAGACTGGCATCTTCTCGACCAACATCGAGACGGTCGACCTCGACCGCATCCAGAACACGGAGTTCAACCGGAGCTTCTGGGGCAAGCAGTTCGATTACGGCTCCATCTCGATCAGCACGGCCGGGAGTAGCGGCGCCGAGATATCCTTCGACGGCATTCCGGACGCCCCCGCCGTCCGCGACCGGATCACCGAGTTGAAACGCCAGCGGACGGAGCGAGAGGGGACGGAGAGCGAAGGCGGCGACGCGCCCGCCAGTGCAGCTCAGTTGACCGAGTTGATCGAGGAGGTCCGGGCCACCCGGGAGGCGTTCGAGCGGATCGAGCGTCGGCTCGCGGACGGCACGGACGACGTGGACGGCACGGACGACGACGTGGACGATCAGTCCCGGACGAACGCCTCGTCGCCGTAGCGGTCGAGAATGTCGAGGAAGCCGGCGCGTTGCTGCCGGAGTTCCGGCGGCAGGTCGGCGTAAGCGTGCTCGAACATGGACGCCGGATCGGCCTCGACCTCGGCGGCTGCCTCGATGACCGCGGCGACGTGGTCCGCGACGCCGTCGCGGATCTCGGCGTCGCGTTCGTCGTCGAGGCGGTCGGTCCGCCGGAGGAAGGCCTCGAATCGGTCCAGCGGGTCGCGGTCCTTCCAGCGTTCGACCTCTTCCTCGTCGCGGTAGACGGTCGGATCGTCGGCGGTCGTGTGGGCGCCGTAGCGGTAGGTGATGGCCTCGATCAGCGTCGGCCGCGTCTCGCCCGCGGCGGGGTCGCGGGCTCGGTCGACGGCCTCTTTCGTCACCTTGTAGCACGCGAGCGGGTCCATGCCGTCGACGCGGATGCCATCCATGCCGTACGCCGCGGCCTTCTGTGCGATGGTGTCGCTCGCTGTCTGTCGCTCCACGGGCACCGAGATGGCCCAGCCGTTGTTGTTACAGAAAAAGACCGTCGGGGTGTCGAACACGCCAGCGAAGTTCATCGCCTCGTGGAAGTCACCCTCGCTCGTGGCGCCGTCGCCGAAGTGGACGACTGCGGCACGGTCGTCACCCTTCAGTTTCGACGCCCACGACAGCCCGACCGCGTGGGGCAGGTGGTCCGCGATGGTGATGTTCAGCGGGAAGACGTGTTTGTCCGCGAGCGTCGCGTTGCCCGACTCGTGCCCCATCCAGTACGAGAGGTAGCCGGCGTCTAAGTCGCGGACGACGACCGCGCCGTGTTCGCGGTACTGATAGAGGATCCAGTCGTCGTCGGCGAGCGCGTAGGTCGACCCGACCTGTGCGCCCTCCTGACCCGCACAGGAGGCGAAGGTGCCGAGTCGCCCCTGCCGCTGGATGTTGATCGCCCGCTCGTCGAAGTGCCGGGTGAGACGCATATCGCGGTACATATCCAGAAGCGTCTCGTCGGAGAGGTCCGGGACCGCGTCCTCGTCGACGGGGACACCGTCCTCGTCGAGCACCCGGACGAACTCGCCGTCCTCGTAGTCCACGGTCAGTCACCCCGGTTCCGTTCGTGCTGCCGGTTTCCTAGCCGCCGACGGGCGACCCGCGTGTCGGACTCCCGCCGTGGCCGTGGCCGTCCCTGCATACCTCGCCCGAGAACCTCCGCCGAGTAAATGCTATCGCCGACGGAGGTGGGGTCGCAGGTCGGCGAGGCGCGGAAACCACAGCGTCTCACCTTCGACGACCACGCCGGGACGGACCGTATCGAGAGACGGCACCAGCGGCGAGTCGACGCCGTCGCGTCGTTCGACCCGGACGCCGGCGGCGCCCGTCGAGAACGCCGGGAGCACGAGCGTCGGCCGGTCGGCGTAGCCCGAGTCCGTCCACAGGAAGCAGTCACGTTTGTCTCCCTCCACGGTCAGTGCCGGATGGACGTGTCCGCAGACGTACCGTTCGGCGTCCGTCTCGGGCACCTCGTGGCCGTGACAGACGACGGTCCCGTCGGAGAGTCGGTAGGCGTCGTGGACCGGTCCCGGCCACGCGCCCGTGAGGCCACCGTCGTGGTTGCCGGCGACGGCGACCGGGCGCGCACCGGCCGCGCGGATCAGCCCCGCGAGCGTCCGGAGCGTCCCGACCGCCCGCGGCCGCGACGTCCCGAACCGGTGGAGCAGGTCACCCGCGAGAACGACCGTCTCCGGAGCGGTCGCCGCAACGGCCGCTGCGAGGCGCTCCCGGCAATCCGCACGCTCGTCGAGCAGGGGGCCGGCGTTCGACGCCGCGGCCCACCCGACGTGGAGGTCGGAGACGACGAGCGTCGCCGCCGCGGGGAGGTAGGCCGTTCGGCCGTGCGTCTGCGGGGGCACAGTCGTCCGATTGGCTTGGACGGGCAAAGCGGTGACGACGGGGCTAGTCGGCGTGCTCTTTCGCCGTCGCGTAGGCCTCGCGGAGACGGCGGAAGGATTCGCTGTCCCCGCCTTGGTCGGGGTGGACGTCCTTCACGCGTCGGCGGTACGCCGCTCGTACCTCCTCGGCGTCGGCCGTCGGCTGGAGGCCGAGTTGCGAGAACGCCGCGCCGACCGACTCACCCCCTGTCGTCGAGCGCTGGCGTCCGGTCTCCGGGACGTCGAAGGGCAGTCGCCGACCGAGCGCCGATCCGGGCATCTCGTGTTCACAGAGGACGGCGTGTGTGTCCGTCCCCTCGATGGTGAAGTACGCTTGGGGGTCGAAGGTGATGGCGACCGCTCGCTCGGGCAGGTAAAAGGCGACCGTCTCCCCGTGGACCGACGCGTCTTCGGCGTACCGCTCGCCGATGGTGCCGAGGTAGGTCCGGATCTCTGCCCGACGGCGGTCGGTGCCGTCGATCCGCTGTCGCCGGTCCGTCGGTGGGGTGGGGAAGAGTCGGTCTCCAGCGACGAAGATTCCGGCGACTAAGAGGACGACGGCGAGGCCCATGGCGACCCCGACGAGCAGCCACGGCGGCAACAGGGACAACCACTCCACGAACACGCCCCCCGTTTGGGGTGCGCGGTAAAGAATTTCTCGACGGCGGCGAGTCGCTCAGCCGATATACCGGAGGTCGTCGTCGGTCGGCACCTGCGCGCTCTGGTTTTGCATCTCTTGGATCTTGCCGACGACTTCCTCCATCTCCTCGGCGCGGTCCTCTAGGGAGTCGTAGTCGAGGTCGAATCCGAGGACCGCCTCGAGCACTTCGAGGACGGCACGGGCGCTCTTGGGGTCGACCAGATAGCCGCTGGTTTCACCCATCAGACAGGCGGCGTCGAGGCCGCGACGGCGGCCCATCCCCAGCAACAGGCCGCTGACGCCGACGATGCCGCCGGCGGGTTCGTCGTCGCGGAATTCGACGCCTGCGTCCGATAAGTCCGTCTTCAGGTCGGCGTCGGTCACCGCGCCGAGAACGTGGTACTCCTCGATGAGTTCGCCCGTGGGGACGCCACCGAGGGCGAACAGCCGCTCGGCGCCCAGTCCGGTGGCAACGTCGAGGAACGCCTCGGTGAGGTGGTAATGTCCGGCGTTGCTCCCCGCTTGGTGGTCGCCGCTGAGGACGAGCAAGTCGCGGCCGTCGGTCTCGACGGCGTGGAACTCGGCACAGACCAGTTCCGCGACACCCTCGTCGTCGATGCTCACCTGTGGGGGGAACTCGTCGGCGTACACGCGGCGGACGAGTTCGCTCTCGTACTCTTCGAGCAGATACTCCGCGGCGAGTTTCCCCACGTGGCCGACGCCTGGGAGCCCCTCGATCAACACCGGTTCCGACACCGTCGACTCCGCGACCGTCTCGATCTCGATGGCATCCATACCGCCTATTCGCGTTCGCGGCGCTTAAGAGCGCGTCGGTACTCCCCGTACGGATCCGCAGGATCGAAGGGCGCGGGTGCGCTGTTGACCGCCGCGGCGCCACACTCCGGGCAGGTGTCGCCGAGCGTGTACACCGGGCGGTCGTGGGTGTCCCGCCACGCACCACACACGCGGATGTCCGCCTTCATCGGCCCGGTCGCGTCCGAAGGCCGACACGCCGGGCCGAGGCCGTCCGTCGTCCGGCGGGCCCGAAGGGAGTCATTCGTCGTCGGTCTCGCGCTCGCGGTGGTATCGCGCCGTGCCGCCGGCCGTCGCGATGGCCTCGCTGGCGCGCTCGGCGCTGGCTTCGAGTTCCGACTCCGCGCGCTTGTAGTCCGGAGCCTGCACTTGGATGCGATACTCCGGCGACCCGACGTAGGAGACCGACAGTTGGACCTCGTCACCCACGTCGCCGTTGCCCTCGGCGGCTTGGAGCGCCTCTTTGATGTGGTCGACGCCGTCGCCGTTCGGACACTCGAGGTCGACGTAGCCGGTGACGTTGACGTAGGGGACCGAGACGTTCTCGCGGGCGGTCGAGACGATTGTCTCGACGTCGTCGTCGTCGAGGTCGACGTCGTCGAGGGCCTCGGTACCGTGGATCGCCGCCGACTCGAAGGCGTCGTAGAGGCTCTCGAACTCCGCGAGGAGGGCGTCGGCGATCCGACGGTACTCCTCGTCGGCGACGTCCTCGCCGAACGCGAGACCCATCCACTTGTCGGCTTTCTGCTCGTTTTTCCACTCCTGAATCTTCTCTTTGTGCTGGTGCTCGTTGACGTCCTTGATCGAGAGATCGATCTGCTGGGATCCCTCGTCGACGTCGAGCACCTTCGCGACGACCGTCTGTCCCTCGCGGACGTGGTCGCGGACGTTCTTGATCCAGCCGCTGGCGACTTCGCTGATGTGGGCGAGGCCGCGTTTGTCCTCGTACTCCTCGAGGTCGACGAACACGCCAAAGTCGGTTATCTCGTCGACCTTGCCGACGACGAGTTCACCCGGTTCGGGCCAGCCACTGTATTTCATGGTGTCAGCGTGCCTCGACGGTGCCGGTGAC
>Ga0207813_100125_pt1 | contig 60160 bp, 82 predicted proteins | sample A23E3SouthBayCA_2_FD_187730 | JGI IMG/M metagenome (GOLD analysis project Ga0207813, IMG submission 187730) | Aerobic enrichment media microbial communities from Eden Landing Ponds, California, USA - A23 E3 (4) (SPAdes) | ecosystem: Environmental > Aquatic > Marine > Unclassified | place... | reverse complement strand
CGTGCCGTCGCAGGCGAATTTAATTCCCCTCGACCTTCCCGAGATGGGTCGGCTGGAATTTACACCCGAACGCTCAATGTCCGTGAGGGTCGGCGGCTCCACCCCGCCCGACAACTCCCGTCTCACCACGCCGAAAGCGCGGGTTTTGAGAGGGGTCGCATTCCTCCGCAACTACCGACAGTTGCTTCGGATTGAGGTCTTCAATCCACATCGCAACTGTACTGGTCGCTACGGTGGCATGGCTACTAAAATATCGGAAAGTACGGTGAAAGTAAAGAAGTCGACGGCCTTCCCCCTCGGGGTCAAGCCCCGACGCACTCGGCCTGCTCCGCCTGTAGAGCTGCGTACTGAGAAGTGGTTTCAGGTGGAGTAACCGTGAGAGAAAGTGTGCCCGCAGACAGCACCGCTCTCATCAGTGAGTGTTGAAAGCCCTCGGGCCGCTCGCGGGTCGTGTCCTCGCTCTCATTCGAGGTGCGTGGCGCCTCGCAGCTGGCGGTCGCTGCACGGGATATTCTCGCTCGGACAACAGCACCGCACAGCACTCGCGAGAATAGGGCCCGCGCAGGCGACTCCGTTCGCTCCGCTCACCGCCACCGGCCCTCGCCCTTTCAGTCCGCCAGGGAAAATTAGGTTTCACAGGCCGTCTCGACGTTGATTGGTCGGTGGCCGCCCCCACAAAGATCTTCCTGGCGGACTGGAAGGGCGAGGTGGGGTCGCGGCGAACGGGGTCGCCTACGCGGGCAACTATCCGCGCGGACGGTGCGGAGAGCGCGGATATCCCGCTCAGCGACCGCGAGCGCGCCGAGGGCTTCCATCTCACGATTGTGACGACAGTTGCGGTAGCTGTGACGGCTCAAATTGTCACCTCTACACCCTGTACGGATCACCTGGGACAGGTCTGAGACGTCAGCCGCGTCCGTCACGGACACCGGGGCGCAGCAGCCACCTTGAAGAATCTCGAAAGCAGAGAGAGGGGCGTGGACCACGCGCGACTGAAGTCGGCACTGGAACGATACGACGGGGACGAGGAGACGCGTCACGTCGTCGCCAGGCAGGCCCGTGACCTGGCCGACTCCGGGCGGATCACCGAGGATTTCGACTACGAACTCACCGTCGCGGACGTCCTCGACAACCTCGACGACGCCCCGGACGGGCACACGCTCGCCGAACGGTGGAACTGGTGGATCGGCTCGCTCGAAGTGTCTCACGGCGGGTATCACGAGTTCCGTGTCAGGATGTGACCGGCCCCGTCCCGAGAGCCGCCCGGCCATCGAGACCGGACTCCTCGCGGAGAGTCGACTCGCCGCTGTCTGTGGCGGAGCGAAACGGACCTGCCGCTCACGAAGCGAGAACGACGACCGACCGCGCCAGGATCAGGCTACTTCGAGCCCGTGTGCCTCTCGTGCGTGTTCCAGAAGGTCGTCCGTGGTTTCGAACTGCTCACCACAGGTACACGCGTGATACGTCGGGGTCTCCTCCTGACGTGTCGCCATGTATCGACTATCGAACCGGAATGTAATAATTGTTTGTGCGGTATGTGTATGCAGACCAAAGCAGTGCGATAACGGGTGTCACGTCGTCGCTGGTCGCGACCTGGACTGGAGCACAGTTTCCGGCGACGCTGTGGGGTACCGGTGGCGTTACGGTGGTGGCCGGTCACCTCCGGGTGATGACTACAGTACTCGTCCTCGGGGAGAACACGTTCCCGTTCCACGAGATCGAAGGGAAAGCCGACTACTTCGAATCGATCCTCGCCGACCACGACGTGACGGTCACGACCGACCGCGACGCGTTGACCGGCGAGTACGACGTTCTCGTCGACTACCTGACCGACTCGGCGCTGACCGACGAACAGCTCGACGCCCTGCTCACACACGTCGCCGAGGGCGGCGGCTACGTCGGTGTCCACTGCGCATCCGACCTCACGTCGACGGCGTCCGACGACCCCGACGAGGTGCTCGACCACCGCGAGGAACCGTTCCCGGAACTGCGCGAACTGGTCGGCGGGCAGTTCCTGACCCACCCCGAAGACTCCGAGTTCGGCGTCGACATCGTCGGTGACCACCCCGTCGTCGCGGGCGTCGACGACTTCTCGGTGTTCGACGAGCCCTACCAGGTCGACGTGGACGAGGACATCACGGTACTCGCCCGGATGGACCACCCCGATCTGGAGGACTACCCCGTCGTCTGGACCAACGAGTCCGAGGGGCACGTCGCCTACATCTCGCTGGGTCACACCGACGAGGCCTTCGAGAGCGACGCGTTCGGACAGCTGCTCCGCAACGCCGTCGCGTGGGCCGCTGACGAGGCCTGACCGGTCGAAGTCTAACCGGTCGTCTGAACCGGCCGTCTCGCTGGCGGTCGCTCGCTCCCGACACGTCCGGACTCGCCGACAGACGTATCTGATTCCCGGTCGACAGTTCGCGTGATGGTCTCCCGAGAGAACAAGGTCGTCCTCACCACGGGGACGGCGGCACTGGCCCTCCTGTACGTCTTCGCGACCGTGGTCCACGCCCCTACCTGGGTCGGTACCGGCGTCGTCCTCGTCGTCGGCGTCGTCCTCCCGCAACTGGTCAACGACTACCTGGACCGGCAGGAAACGGAAACCGGGACCTGAGCCGTCCGGTGTGGTGGTGGGGTGGTGGGGTGAGGTCGGTATCGGTTTCTCAGTCACCCGGGCTGGCTTCGGGTCGGAACTGGCGGCTGACGACCTTCCAGGTGCCCGACCGGTAGCGGTGATAGACGACGAGCGCGGGGACGGCCTTCTCGACGAAGATAGCTGCGTAGAGCGCCGTGATCCCGACGGTCGGGACGGCGACGCCGAGGTAGGCGACCGGGATGGTACAGAGATAGAGGCCGGCGAGCGTGGCGTACAGCGGCCAGCGGGTGTCGCCACTGGCACGCAGGGGGCCGGTCGCAGCGCCGTAGACGCCGCTGAACATGACGGCCACACAGGCCACGCGGACGAACGTCGTCACGGTCGGGAGGATGGCGGGGTCGTCGACGAACACGCTCCCGATGGGACGGGCGAAGACGAACACCCCAGTGGCGATCACGGCGAACGTGGCGAGCGAGAACCACAGGAGGTCGCTAGCCCACTCGCCCGCGGCGTGCTCGTCGTCCTCGCCGAGTGCCTGGCCGACGAGGCTGGACGACGCCATCGAGAACCCCCAGTTGGGCGTACCCATCAGCGCACGCACCCGCATCGCGACGACGTAGGCCGCGACGACGTTCGGGCCGAACAGCCCCACGATGTAGAGTTTGGGGAACTGCCCGCCGACGCGCGCGAGGCTCGTCCCGACCAGCGGCGTCGCGACCTCGACCAGGTCGGAGACGAGCGACCGGTCGAAGTGCGGGCCGGAGACGGGTACCTGTACGGGAAACTCCCCGACGAGCGGGAGGCCGCCGCGGGCCAGTCCGACCGCGAACAGCCCCGCGACGAGGACGTTCGAGACCACCGTCCCCAGTGCCGCGCCGACGACGCCCATCCCGAGGCCGAAGATGAGGACCGCGTTGATGGCGATGTTGAGTGCGGCGCCGCCGCCCCGGAGGACCATCGGCGTCCAGGCGTCGTCGGCACCGACCAGCGTCCGACTGCCGACGAGGTTGAGCGCGGCGAAGGGCACCCCGAGTGCGGCCACCGCGAGGTAGTCGCTCCCGTAGCCGACGGCCGACTCGCCCGACCCGATGACGTCGACGAGGAAGCCGGGGGCGAAGAGGTAGACTGCGACGACCGGGAGCGTCACGAGCACCACGAGGGCGGCGCTGGCTTTGACCGCGAGCGCGAGTTCGTCGTGAGCGCCGGCGCCGTAGCGCTGTGAGACGAGGCTGATCGTCCCGCCGGCGATGCCGCCCCCGAGCGCGAAGGCCAGCCCCCAGAACGGGCGGGCGTAGCCGACGCCGGCGATGGCCGCCGGGCCCACTGCGATCCCGACCATCGCGATGTCGGCCGTCGTCCGTGACATCCGTGCGAGGCCGGTGACGATGCGGGGCCAGGACAGGTCCGTCGCCCGCTCGACGCGCGACCGGTCGATGAGACCTGTCCGTGCGACCAGCGATCCGATCGCCAGGAGGAGGGCACGCACCGGATTGTATCCGAAACGGGACACGTACTATATCTCACGTATCGAACGTAAAAACCCGTTCGGAAGGCCACCCGCTCTGCCGGCTGTGAGCGCCTCACACGCCGGTCTATCCCGATCGTTGACCAACGTCCCGCCGCCGAATCGCGGTCTGCGGTCGCCGTGGTGTCACAGTCGCCGAGGTGTCACACTGGCCCCACTCACCAGCGTTAAGACCCCCCGTCACATAGGGGAGCGAGAATGTACGGTAACTCGCCGTTCGGGTCGGAGGGGATGGACGCGGAGTCGCTGTCGCAAGACCAGCGCCGTCGCATCGAGCGTGACCTCTCGCGGGTCGCCGACCGCACTCGCGAGTACCTCCCGGGGGAGTTCGTCGTCGGCTCGGAACTGTCGGCCGGGGCAAACGGCCCGGAGGCCACCGTCGCCGTCCGCCCACCCGTCGGGTCGGTCGTCTCCGCAGGCTACTCGCCCGACGACCCCGAACGGTCGATCTCCGACGACGAACGCGACGACATCGCGCGCGGCCTCGCCGCCAGCGCCGCCCTCCAGGTCAAGCAGGCGCTGGCCGACCACGACAGCCCGACTGCGCGCTAGCTGTCGGCTACGGGCGTGTCGGATATTCTCCGTGGACCGAGTTCGTCGAACTCTTTGACGACAGTCGTTCGGAGTGGACGCCGCGCGAACGCCGGCCTAATACGGATCTAGCGTGTGCATACCATACCCACGAAAAGGCTTATGTGGATCAATCACACGGTTACGGTCGGTAGATGTCGGAAACGCGCACGCGGCCGGGGACGCCGGCCGACAGATACGGATCGTTCGAGACCGCAGACGGCGACGTCGTGCTGTACGACCGCGAGGACGGTACAGCCTGGATACAGTCGAACTACGCCATCGACTTCGAGGACATCCGGGCGAGCGGCCCCGCCGAGTAGGACGGTCCCGAACGGCGGAACGGCGTTCCGAACCCTGGGTGGGTCCGGGTCGAACCGTCTCTGGACGGGGATCCGGTCGACCGGTCAGTCCGTCCCGCGAGCCTCGGCGTCGGGGCCACGTTCCAGTCGTGCCGTCAGTTCACGGAGTCGCGCGACACGCTCGTCGGTCGGCGGGTGTGCGGTCGTCGGGACGCTGAACCCGTCGTCGCTCCCACCATCAGCGTCGGCCTCGCGCTCGAACCCGCCGGGGAGGAGACACAGCGTCGCGACGCCGGAAACGCGGGCGTCCGCGTCCGGCCGCGCCCCCTCGTCGTTCGAGAGGGTTTCGAGCGCGCTGGCGACGGCCGCCGGATTTCCCGTCAGGAGCGCTGCGGCGCGGTCGGCGGCGAACTCGCGGGCGCGTGCGAGTCGTCTGGAGAGCGCCGCGACGGGGACCGCGAGCACGCCGAGGGCGACACCGCCCAGGAGGAACGTCACGAGCGCGAGCGCCAGGAACCCGCCGGTGTAGGCGAGGCTGAACATCGGTGCCTCGACGGAGGCCGCGGCCAGCGGATAGCAGACGACGAGGACGACGAGCCAGGGCACCCACCACGTGACGCCGTCGAGGACGCCCGCCGACCGGTCGTCGACCAGCATCGGCAGGAACGACGACAGCGTCAGCACGGTGGCGTCGCGGTTGACCAGATGGGCGAGTTCGTGGGCGAGCACCGCGTCGAGTTCCTCGCCGTCCAGTCGGTCGAGGAGTGCCTCGCTGACGACCAGCGTGCCGGTGCCGGTGCTGGGGCCAGAGCCGGTACCGACGCCGACCCCGGTGCCGACGCCGATACCGCCGACGGTGAAACAGTTCGCCACGTCGCTCTCGACGACCGACACCGCCGGCGGTTCGACGTCCGCCTGTGTCGCCAGTCGCCCGACGCGCGCGAGCAGGTCGGGATGGGACTCGGGGGTGACCGGTTCGGCGTCGACGCTCGCCAGCAGGCTGTAGCGCGCGTACCGGAACTGCGCCCAGACGAGGACGCCGAGGGCGACCACAGCCAGGACCGCCACCCTGAGCGCGGGCGGGAGTCCCGGAACCCCCAGCCACCCCGCCAGTGCCTCGCCGACCGGCGTGACCCACGGCGTCAGGAGTGCCGCGAGGACGCCCGCGAAGACCAGGTCGACGAGCAACACGCCGCCGAGTGCGAGCGCCATGTGCCAGACTAGCGTCCGGTCGCGTGCCATGTCACGTGAAAAAACATATGTCACTGGTATAAGTACCACGGACAACGGTGCAACTCGCGACGCGACGGGTCCTGGTCCTCGCGCTCTGCGTCGCGGCGGTCGTCCTCGCCGGACTGATGTTCCCCGCGACGGGGATCGGGGACGTCCCGTCGAACGGCGTCGACGTAGTCGTGGGACCGGAAGACGCCGGACCGGAAGACACCGGACCACCCGGAGCTGTCGCACGGACGGACGCGACGCCCGAACGGACCGACGAGTCGACCCGGACACAGTTGACGCCACTGCCGGACGACGGACCCGGAACGGAGACGGAGCCATCTGGATCGTCGAATTCGACGGCGACTCCGACCGCGACTCCGACACCGACCCCGACGCCGACCCCGGTGGGGCCATCAGATACCGACGACCGTGGCGCCCTCGCGGTGTTGCTCGGGGCCTCGCTCTGGTGGCTGCTGGTCGGACTCTTCGCCGCCGTTCTCCCGTGTGTGACTCTCGAAGGGAAAGCGCGCGGCTGGCCGCTCTTCCGGCGGTTGCCGGTGCCGTCAGTCTCGCTCGTCGCCGCCGCCCAGCGAATCCCACAGACTACGACAGCCGTGCTCGTCGACGTGTCGGGGTCGGTCCCCCGGCTCGTCTCGGGAGTCGGCGACGCGCTGACCGCGGGGTCGCGCGGGCTCGGCGTCGCCGTCTCGGCGCTCGTCCGGGCACTCGGCACGCTCGTCGTCTCCGTCCCGGGTGCACTCGCCGGGTCGCTGGCGGCGATCCTGGACCTGTCGCTGTTCGGTGGGTCCGAGACGACGGTCGGTGGCCTGCCGGACGACGAACGGGTACAGAGCGGTGAGGCGGGATCGACCGGCCCGACAGCCGACGAGTCGGACGACCCCCCGTCGACCGTCGAGGAGGCGTGGGTCGCCATGGTCGAGGGGCTCCCGCTGGGGAGCCACCGGACCGGGACGAAGACGCCGATGGAACTCGCGCGCGCGGCCGTCGACCACGGCCTCCCCGCCGAACCGGTCTACGCGCTCACCGACGCGTTCCGGCAGGTGGCCTACGGCGGCGCGTCCGCGACCGAGGAGCGAACGAGTCGTGCGCTCGACGCGCTGGACCGCGTCCGGGACGCTCTGGAGGCTGACGAATGACGCTGGTCCGGGCCCGTGATTTCTTTCGGGTGGGCGTGCTCTCGCTCGCACTGGCAGTGTACGCCGTCTTCGGTCCGCTCCCTCCAGGAACGCGCTCGTTCGCCGAGTCCGCCCTCTCGGGGCCGCTTCTGGCCTGGACCGGGGTACTCGCTGCGGTCGCGGTAGGCTTTGCGGTCGTCGTCACGGCGGGGGCACCCGGACAGCGCGCGTCGTCCGCCGGATCGGGCTCCGACGCGGACGGCACCACAGTCACGAGGGGACTCGGCGACGGTACGAGTGGGCGCGGGATCGAGGCGGGCAGGCACGGCGATGGGGCGGACGGGCGTGGAGAACCGGTCGGGGGCGACGTCCAGACGGCGCTGGCGACTGCCGAGCGGACGACCGACGCCCCGACGCGGGTCGCGAACGAGCGGACCGTCCGGCGGCAACTCGAGACGAGCGCAGTGACAGTCGTCGCCGACAGCGATGGTATCTCGCGCGCGGCGGCGGCCGAGCGGGTGGCGACCGGCGAGTGGACCGACGACCCGCGTGCGGCGGCCCTGCTCGCCGACGGTGACGCCGCAGAACTCTCGCTGTCGCTCCGGGTGGTCGACTGGCTGGGCGGCAACCCGTTCGAGCGGCAGGTGAACGCGGCCGTCGCCGAGATCGCGGCCCGGGCCGGCGTCGAGACGGAGGTGTCCGGGCCGTGAGCGGGTGGGGTGTCGGCCGCTTCGACGTGGGCCTGCTCGGTGCGATGCTCGCCGCCACGGCCGGGCTGTTGTTCGGCAGCACGACGACGTTCCTGCTCGCCGTCGTCGCACTCGTCTACGTGGCGTTCGGCCGGGCATCCCGATCCCCCGAGGCGTCGGTCGCGGTCGAACGGACGGTCGGTGACACCTCGCCCCGCCCCGGGCAGGAAGTCGCGGTGTCGCTGGCGGTGGCCAACGTCGGGCCCGCGCCGCTCCCGGACGTCAGGGTCAGCGACGGTGTCCCCGACAGCCTCACGGTCGTCGACGGGAGTCCAGGCCTGTGTACGGGGCTCCGCCCGGACGAGGAGGTGACGGTCACGTACACCGTCCGGGCCGAGCGTGGGACCGCGACGTTCGGCGACCCGGCGGTGGTGGTCCGTGGGGCAGGCGGCGGCGCAGGCGAGCGGGTCGACGTCAGCGAGACGACGAGGCTGTCCTGTCGGACGCTCGTCTCCGAGGTCGGCCTGGCGCCGGTGACGCTCCCCTACACCGGGCAGGTCGAAGACGACGCCGCGGGGGAGGGTATCGAGTTCCACTCGACGCGAGCCTACCAGCACGGCGACCCGCTATCGCGCATCGACTGGAACCGCTACGCCGCCACGGACGAACTGACGACTATCGACTTCCGCGAGACGCGGGCGGCGGTGGTGCTCGTCCTCGTCGACGCCGGGGGAGCGACCACTGCGAGTGCGAGCGCGGACGCGCCGACAGCGCTGGACCTGGGTCAGTACGCGGCCCGGAAACTGGCCGACGCGCTGCTCGACGACCACAACCGCGTCGGGGTCGCACGCTACGCCGCGTCCTGCCGGTACCTCCCGCCCGGTGCCGGCCACGACCAGACCGTCAGGGTCGAGCGCTTCTTCGGCGCGAGAGACAGGGGCGACGACAGCGACGGTGACGATGGCGCCGGGACGAAACGCGGCCGGGAGTGGATACTCGACGGGGACGTGCTGGCCCAGCTCCGCAAGCGTACGCCGGCGGAGACGCAGGTGCTGTTCTGTTCGCCGTTTCTCGACGACCGGGCGGTGCGGGTCACCGAGCAGTTCGCGGCCTACGGCAACCCCGTCACGGTGGTGAGCCCGGACGTGACCACGGGGTCGACCGTCGGCGGGACGATAGAGCGCGTCGCACGGGACCGCCGGCTCCGGACGGTGCGCCACGAGGGCGTTCGAATCGTCGACTGGTCGCCGTCACAACCGCTCGACGCGGCGCTCGACAGGGCCATACACGGGTGGTCGCGGTGACCGCCTCACGGTCGGGATCCGCGACGCCGTTCGGTGGCACGCTGGCGCTCGTCGTCGCGGTCGCCGCCGGGCTCGCGATTGGCGTCGGCGTCGGCGCGCCAGTGCCGGTGGCCGGCGGCGTCCTCGGGGCGCTGGTGCTCGTCTGGACGGCGCGCAACGCCGAGTCCGACCGCCCCGCCGACCGGGTCGCTGCCGGCCTCGGGGCGCTCCTCACGGTCGGCGTGTTCGGGGCCGTCCCGACGCTCGTCGTCCGCGGAACCCACTGGTGGTACGTCGTCCTCGTCGCCGGGGCGGTCCTGTTCGTCGGTAGCAACGGGCTGACGCGGTTTTTCGACGGGACCAGTCGGGACCTCACACACGTCGCGATCGTCTCGGCCACGGTCCCGGTCGCGGTGCTCGGCCTCTCGCTCGTGGCCTGGGTCGCCGCCCTCGTCGCACGAGTTTTCCTCGACCTGCGAGCCGTCTCCGGGTTCGTACTCCTGATCACGCTCCAGGTCGAGGTGTTGCTCGCCACCGTACTGCTGGACCTCGCGACGGGCATCGTCGACGACTGGACCGGGTGGCGTGCCGGCAGGGCGGGCGACAGCAACGCCACGGGCGACGGCGACACGGCGGCCGCCGAACGGTTCGTCGAGAGACTCGGGACGGCGACTGCGGCGATCCGGGGCCCCCAGGCGGTCGCCGTGGGCGCGTTTCTGTTCGGACAACTGGTGCTCGCGCTGGGCTCCCCGGAGCTGCTGGACCGGACGCTGTCGTCGATCCCGGTACTCGGTCCGGCCGTCCTGACGGCTCTCGAACGGGAGTGGCTCCACGCCCCCTTCGACGTCCTGGTCGCGGTGTCGCTGGTCGTCCTGGCCGCCGAGACGGTGCGGGTGCTGGTCGTCGCGTGGGCCGAACCCGACCCGCCCGAGACGCTCGGCTACGCGACCGGTTCGGCGGTGGTCTGTGCTCTCCTCGTGGCGGCAGGGGTCGTCCCGCCGACGCGCGCCGTGCTGGCGAGTACCCTTCCGGTCGTCGACCCGGTACCGGCCGTCGTCGTCGTGGGTTCGCTCGCGGCGCTCGCACTCGCACTGGTGGTGCTCGTGGGTGCGGTCCTCGTCGTCGAGTTCGCCTCGCTCCCGTCGCCGGTTCCGGAGCGGTCGCCGGGCTTTGCGCTCGGCGCGGCGTGTCTGTTTCTCGCCGCGGTCGGGGCCAGCCTCGGCGAGGCCCTCCCACCGGTCGCGTTCGGCGCCGCGGCGGCCGCGTTCGTCGTCTGGGACGTCGGCGACAGAGGGAGTGAACTGGCCGCGACGCTCGGGCCCGACGCCGACACCGACCGCGGGGAGTTCGTGCTCGCCGCGACCACCACGCTCGTCGGCGCCGGCGCCGTCGTTCTCGCGGCCGTGGTACTCTACGTGTTCGGGCCGCTGTCGCTGTCGGTCCCGGCCTGGCGGGGATACCTCGCGCTGTCGCTCTCGCTCGTCGCGCTGTGTTCACTCGCGCTGTATCTCGTCCGAAGTTCACCCGAACCGGCGTGAGGTGGCCGGTGCGGTCACTCCTGAAGCTTTTGCATGTACTCGGCCATCGCGGCCCAGAAGGGGTCGGCGCCGGGGTGGGCGGTGGGTTCGCCGTCGACGACCAGTCCGGATCCCTCCGTCACCTCGCCGACCTCCGCAGCGGGGATGTCCTCGCCTTCGAGCGCGGCGAGTACGTCGTCGACGCCCGACGGGTCGACTGTCGCGAGGAGCGTCCCCTCGGAGATGGAGATCCACGGGTCGATGTCGAAGAAGTCACAGGCCGCCTCGACACCGGGGAGGACCGGCACGGCGTCGCGGTCGAGTTCGATGCCGACGTCCGCCGAGCGGGCCATCTCGTAGAGCCCGCCGTAGATGCCACACTCGGTGGCGTCGTGCATCGCCGTGACGGGGCCGGCCGCCGCGGCAGTCAGGGCGTCCTCGACGGGACTCATGTCGTAGAAACGGTCCATCGCGGCGTCGAGGTCGTCGTCGGCCACCTCGCCGCGCATGAGCGACTCGAACTGGATCGAGAGCAGGCCCGTCGCCTCGATGGCCGGCCCCTTCGTGATGACGACGCGGTCGCCGACGTTGGCGCCGTTGGGACGGACGAGGTCGTCGGGGTCGCCCACCGAGACCGAGGTGCCGCCGCCGACCATCGGGTAGTTACAGCCCTCGTAGCGGCCGGTGTGGCCGGTCACGACCGAGACGTCGAACTCGCGGGCCTCGCGGTCGAACGTCTCCCAGACGGTGGCGAACTCCTCGTCGGTGATCTCCGGCGGGAGGTTGAAGTCCACCGAGAGATGCGTCGGCGCCATCCCCGACACGGCGACGTCGGACATGAGGATGTGGACCGCGAACCACGCGGCGCGCTCGAAGCCCAGCGAGGGCATGATGAAGATGGGGTCGGTCGCCATGGCGATGGCCGCGCCGTTCGTCTCGACGACGCCGAAGTCGACGCCGTGTTGCGGGCCGAGCGTCACGTCATCGCGGTCGGCGCCGAGGTGCGGGTAGATGTACTCGTCGAAAAAGTCGCGGTCGACTTTGCCGAGTTCGGGCATGTCACGTCAGTTGTCAGTCGTCGGGCAAAGACTTACCCATCTCAGGTTCCGCCGGACCCCGTGGACGCCGTCGAAAATCAGACACCGGGGACGCCGACGGCGCTGAACACGCCGAGCAACGGGCCGAGGGCAACGAAAACGACCAGCAGCGTCACCCAGGCGACCAGCGCGATCCCGGCGGCTTCGACCCAGCTCACGCCGTAGGCGAACTTGAGGACGCCGAGATACGCGAGCAGCGTCACGAGCGGACCCAGTAGCGGCACCCAGCCGAAGAACGTGCCGACGACCGCCCAGACGAGCGAACCGACCAGCGCCGTCACGAGCGCCTCGGTGTAACTCCCCTCGCCGGCGACGAGCTGTGCGCCGACGTAGATGCCGAGTCCGCCGATCAGCGCGCCGACGACGAACGTGATCAGGCCGGTAATGAGTCCCATGTGCGAGGACAGGAAGGGCACACTGAAAAATCTATCTCGTCAGCAGATTCGGGACTGTCGTCCGTATATTCAAGTGCGAACAGGCGCAACGCTCGATTATGGCACAGGCGACCGGACGGATCGTTTCGAGCGACGACTCGGAGATCCACGACGAACCCCACGTCGAGGGTCGTCGTATCACGGTTCGCCAGATAGTCGAACGCGTCGAGGACGCCGATATCGACGCCGAGACAGTCGCAGACCGGTACGATCTGGCGCTCGCCGACGTCTACCGGGCGCTCACCTACTACTACGACCATCCCGAAGAGATGGCTGCGGTCGAACGACGACGAGCAAAGCGAGAACGTGCCGCACGGGAGAGAGGTGCGAAGAGCCTCGGAGCGATCCGGCAGAGCGAGTGACCGGCCAACCGAATGCCAGGCCACTGAGCGATCCGTTCCCGGCAGATTATGACCCCCGACCGCCTACGTGATCCCATGAGCACGACCGACGGGACAACCGACACTGCTGACCGAATTCGACTCTCCTATCGCCCGGTCGACGCCGATTCGGACAGCGAAGACGACTTCCCCGTCGAGAGTCTGCGCGAGGAGACGTTCCTGACGTACCTCCGGCGGGCTCACGACGGGCCGGTCGCGGTCGGCGACGAGTGGGAGGAGTTCGTCAACTGCGGCTGTGGCACCACCGAAGACGTGGTCCTGCGCGTCGAAGCGGTCGAGGGTGGGTCGACCATCGGCGGATCGACCGAAATCGAGATTCTGAGTTCCTGAGTCACCGACCGCTCGATACCGTCACTCGTCTCTGAGCAGCGCGTCGTTCCCGTGGCGTTCCCGTAACTCGCGCAGGTACTCCTGTGATTCCCGGACGCGCGGCGTCGGCGTCTCGTAGGCGTTCTCGAACCACTCGTCGACGTCCGGTTCGTAGGCTTCGGCGGCATCGATGAGGTCGGCCGCGTTCTCGCGGCACTGCTCCTGTATCGCCTCGACGCGCTCGTCGTTCAGCAGTCCTCGTTCGCGGAGGAACGTCTCCATCCGCGGGATCGGGTCCCGTTCCTTCCAGCGTTCGACCTCCTCGTCGTCGCGGTAGACGGAGGGGTCGTCGGCGGTGGTGTGTGCGCCGTAGCGATACGAGATAGCTTCGACGAGCGTCGGTCGCAGTTCGCCCTCGTCAGAATCGGGGTCCCGGGCCTTTTCGACGGCTTCCCGGGTGACGGCGTAGACGGCGAGGGGGTCCATCCCGTCGACCCGGACGCCGTCGAAGCCGTAGGCGTCGGCCTTCTGGGCGATGGTCGCGCTGGCCGTCTGGCGTTCGCTGGGCATCGAGATGGCGTAGCCGTTGTTGTTGCAGAAGAAGAGAACCGGCGCGTCGAAGACACCGGCGAAGTTACAGGCCTCGTGGAAGTCCCCCTCGGAGACGGCGCCGTCGCCGAAGTGACAGCACGCGACCGTCTCCTCGCCCTGCAGGCGGGCCGCCCAGGCCATCCCCGTGGCGTGGGGGAGGTGACTCCCGATGGAGACGTTGAGCGGGAAGATATGCTTCGAGGCGAGCCACTCGTTGCCCACCTCGTGACCCTTCCAGTAGAGGAGGTACTCCGGGCCGATGCCGCGGGCGATCACCGCGCCCATCTCGCGGTACTGGTCGACGATCCAGTCGTCGTCGGCGAGGGCGTGTGTCGACCCTATCTGTGCGGCCTCCTGGCCGGCGAGGGGCGGATAGGTGCCCAGGCGACCCTGGCGCTGGAGGCTGACGAGACGCTCGTCGAGGTGGCGTGCGTACCACATCTGCTCGTACATGTCGACGAGCGTCCCGTCGTCGATGTCCGGGACTGTCGCACCCTGTCGGACCCGCCCGTCCTCGTCGACGATCCCCACCGTCTCGTCGGCCGGACGCGAGAGGTACTCGCGGTCGCTCACTGCCGGGAGGTGGGCGGGCCGCTACATAGAGATTTGGCTCCAGGCGACTCACTTACCGCTCGCGCGGCGAGCGGTGCGTTCGTCGGACTGCAGGGGTCGGTGCCGGCCACGTCGCTCGTGCTCTGCTGAGACCTGGCGGTCTCAGCGCCGCACTCGCTCGTATTCGTCGGGTAGGTGGCAGCAATCACTCCCGCTCGGTTCGGGGCATCGCGACGCCCCGGCAGTGGACGCTGACGACCTCAGCAACAGCGTTCACGGACGCGGCCTCACCACCTCAGCGTCGCGCACGTCGCTCCGCATAGTTTTTAGGGGGAACGCTCGGTACGGGGAGGTATGTTCGAGAAGGTCCTCGTCGCGAACCGCGGCGAGATCGCCGTTCGGGTGATGCGTGCCTGCGAGGAACTGGGCGTGGGCACCGTCGCCGTCTACAGCGAGGCGGACAAACACTCCGGGCACGTCCGCTACGCCGACGAGGCCTACAACGTCGGCCCCGCCCGGGCGGCGGACTCCTACAACGACGGGGAGGCGGTCATCGAGGCCGCGAAGCAGGCAGACGCCGACGCGATCCACCCCGGGTACGGGTTCATGGCCGAGAACGCCGACTTCGCCGCCCGCGTCGAGGGGACCGACGGGATCACCTGGGTCGGGCCCTCCTCCGAAGCGATGGAGCGACTCGGCGAGAAGACCCACGCCCGACAGGTGATGCGGGAGGCCGACGTCCCCATCGTCCCGGGCACCACCGAGTCCGTCGAGGACCCCGAGGAGGTCCGGGAGTTCGGTGAGGAACACGGCTTCCCCGTCCTGATCAAGGCAGAGGGAGGGGGCGGCGGGATGGGACAGAAGATCGTCGAGAGTCCCGAGGACGCCGAGGAGATGCTCGAGACCGCCCAGCGCGAGGGTGAGGCGTACTTCTCGAACGCGTCGGTGTATCTGGAGCGCTTTCTCGACAACGCCCGCCACGTCGAGGTGCAGATCATCGCGGACAGACACGGCAACGTCCGCCACGTCGGTGAACGGGACTGCTCGCTCCAGCGCCGCCAGCAGAAGGTCATCGAGGAGGGTCCCAGTCCCGCGCTCACCGACGACCTGCGCGACCAGATCCGGAGAGCCGCCCGACGGGGCGCGGACGCCGGGGACTACTACAACGCCGGCACCTTCGAGTTCCTCGTCGAGGACGAGGGGCGCAACGAGGACGGGTTGCTCGACGCCGACACCGACTTCTTCTTCCTCGAGGTCAACACGCGCATCCAGGTCGAACACACCGTCACGGAGGAACTCACGGACATCGACCTCGTAAAGTGGCAGATTCGGGTGGCCGCGGGCCAGGAACTCACCTTCGAACAGGACGACGTGGAACTCGAAGGGCACGCGATGGAGTTCCGGATCAACGCCGAGAACGCCGCCGACGAGTTCGCGCCCGCGACCGGCGGCGAGTTCGAGATCTACGACCCGCCGGGCGGTATCGGCGTCCGCGTCGACGACGCCCCGCGCCAGGGCGACGAACTCGTCACCGACTACGACTCGATGATCGCGAAGCTCATCACCTGGGGCGAGGACCGCGAGGAGTGTATCGCCCGGGGGAAACGGGCACTCGCCGACTACGACATCCAGGGGTTCCCGACGATCATCCCGTTCCACCGCCTGATGCTCACCGACGAGCCGTTCCTCGAGGGCCGCCACACGACGAAGTATCTCGACGACGACCTCGACCCCGAGCGCATCGACGCCGCACAGGAACGGTGGGGTACCGAACCCGTCCCCGGCGACGAAGCGGACGGAGACGAGGACGAAGAGGTGGTCGAACGGGAGTTCACCGTCGAGGTCAACGGCAAGCGCTTCCAGGTCAATCTCGAAGAACGGGGTGCTCCGGCCATCCCGGTCGGCGACGTCGAGGCCGGTGGCGACGGGGCGAGCAGGCCCGGGCCCGGCCGTCCCGATTCGAGCGACGGTTCGGACGGTGGCGGTGGCGTGGCCGCCGAGGGCGAGGAGATCGCCGCCGAGATGCAGGGCACGATTCTGGAGGTCAACGTCGCCGAGGGTGACGAGGTCGGCGCCGGTGACGTGCTCTGTGTCCTCGAGGCTATGAAGATGGAAAACGACGTCGTCGCCGAGCGCGGCGGCACCGTCACCCACGTCGGCGTCAGCGAGGGCGAATCCGTCGACATGGGCGATACGCTGTTCGTCCTGGACTGACGGCGCTACGCGGATTCGATCCTGAGGCGACCGGCTTCACACGGTGTGTCAATGGACGGATCACGATCTCCAGACGGTCGTCTGTGAGCGAGAGAGGCAAGGTGGAACTACCATTTCAAATCGGCCCAGCTTCCGCAACCATACTCGCGATCATCGTGACCGCAGTCATCGTCGTGAGATGGAAGTCCTCGACGTGCTCGCGGTCGCTGAGCGACATATCCGCGCTCTCCGCACAGCCCGCTTACGGCTGCGCCGTGCGCTTTCGAGGCCCGTAGCGCCTCGCACCGCGCGGATAGGGGTCGCTCATGCGACTCCGCTCGCTACGCTCGCCGCGAGCCAGTCTCGCCCTTCCAGTCCGCCAGGGATCAGTCTGTGGGAGTCGGCTACCGAACGTTCCACGCCGAGACCGCCTGTGCAACAAGATTTTCCTGGCGGACTGAAAGGGCGAGGGCCGGTCCCGTGAGCGCAGCGAACGGGACGTCGGGAGAGCTTGCTCTCCCGGAACTGGCGGGCCGAAGGCCCGTGGTCGCCTGCGCGGGCCCTATTCGAGCGAGTGCGGCGCGGTGCTGTTGTCCGAGCGAGAATATCCCGTGCAGCGACCGCCAGCGGTCCGAGGGCTTTCAACGCACACCGACGAGTGCGGTGCGGCGTGGTCCCAGTCTCGTATTTTCGCGACAGACCACACTCCCGCTGAGTCTCCAGCACGTCACTGTGAGCACTACGATTCCTCGCTCTCACGCGCGGCGACCCACTCGACGACAGGTTCGAGCCGGGACGCCAGTTCCTCGCCGTCGGCACTGAGTTCGTACTCGACGCGGGGCGGGATCTCGGCGTAGCGCTCGCGTTCGACGAGCCCGGCGTCGACGAGTTCGTCCAGCCGCGTCGACAGCGTGGACGTACTCGCGTCGGGGAGATGGGACTCGATCTCGCCGAAACGGACCGTCCCGTGCGTCCCGACGATACAGACGATCTCCATCACGTACTTGCGCCCCAGCAGCCCCATCACGTCCGAGAGCAGACACCGACACGCCCCGTCTTCCAGGGTACAGTCGATCTCCGCCGTAGCTTCACCTGCTCGATCCGCTGTTGCTTCGCCGTCTCGATCCGCTGTTGCTTCGCTCTCGCGCATTTGATACATTGCTTTGGACTTGACAGTTTAATAACTTCGGATTTCAAACTATAGTTGTATGCCGACGGAAACAATCGATACGGACAGAATCGGACCGCAACTATCGCTGGAAGACGTGGCGCTCCCGCCGGCAGTCGGCGAGCGCATCGGGCAGTTGTTCGGGACCGACGAGCGACCGCGGACGGTCGCAGACTGGATGGCGGCGACTCACGCGACGCTGGGAGACACCTACGACCGGCAGCCGACCGTCGACGACCTCTGTACCAGCGCGGACGGCGCGCACACGTTCGTCGGCGAGAGTGGCGACGGTGCTGGCGACGACAGTGACGGTGACGACGCCTCGCAGTCGTACGTCTGCGTACTGGACCCGCTGGCGTACCCGTTCCTCGTCGACGAACCGGGGACCGTGCGCTCGGAGACGCCGGTCCGCGGGAACGAGGTGGTCTTCGAGGTCAGTCGGGACGGAGTGACGGTCACGCCCGAGGAGGCCGTCGTCTCGGTCGGCGTCTCGGACCACGTCGAGGCGGTCGAGGCGGTCACGTTCGAGACTGTCTACCGGCAGGTCTGTGGCTACATCCACGCCTTCGAGGACGAGGCCGAATACGAGCAGTGGGCCGGGGAGGTCGAGGCGGCGACGACGAGCCTGCCGGCCGAGGAGGGCGTCGCCGTGGCCCGCGAGATTGCCGTGACGCTGTTCGACGGAGAAAGCTGAGATCGGAAACGAGGACAGCCGACCGGACGCTCAGTCCCGGCTGCCGTTCGAGATCTGCGTGTTCTCGCCGACGAGAGCGCCGTCGAGTTTGAGGTCGACGAGGCGGGCGTTCCGGTCGACGATCGAACCCGAGACCTCGCAGTCGCGGATAGAGGCACCGGGGAAGACGACGGCGTTGTCGAGCGTGGAGTCGACGACGCTGGCGTCGCCCAGGACGTGGACGTTCTCGCCGATCTCGGTGCCGTCGACGGTCGCGGCGTCGTCGACGATGGCCCCACCGTCGAGTTGCCATGCGACGGTTTCGAGGTAGCTCTCGGGCGTGCCGATGTCGAACCAGGCCTCGTCGAACTCGAAGGCCGAGACGCGCTCGTGGTCGACGAGCCACTGGACGAACCAGCCGGGTTCGTCGGGGTTGTTGTCGCCGGCGAGGTACTCCTCGAAGCGGACGGCCTCGGCCGGGAAGGCGTAACAGGCGATCGAGACCAGCGTCGTGTCGGGGTCGTCCGGTTTCTCCTGGAACGCGGTGACGTGGTCGTCCGCGTCGACGCTGAGTGTGCCGTAGGCCGACGCGAGTTCCGTCGACCCGACGTCGTAGGCGGCCAGCGTCGGGGCGTCGGCGGCCTCGAAGAAGTCGATGAACTCCCCCATCCCGAAGCTGATGACGTTGTCGCCGGCGACGACGAGCAGGTCCTCCCCCTCGATCCCCTCGCGGTCGACGAGTTGAGCGAGCGCCCCGACGACGCCGAACTTCTCGTCTTCGTCGGAGGTGTCCTCGACGCTCAACTGCGCTTTCTCGTAGCCCCTCTCGGCGATGTGAGTTTCGAAGTCCGCCGCGAAGCGCTCGTTGGTGCTGAGATAGACCGTCTCGACGCGGTCGTCGGCCTCCAGTTGCTCGAGGACGCGGTCGATGACGGTCGTCTCCCCGACCGGCAGGAGCATCTTCGGCCGGTTGCGCGTGATCGGCCAGAGACGCGTCGCGTACCCACCCGCGAGTACCACTGCTTCCATATCCGCCTGTGCAGTACCTGCCGGTAAGTCGTTTTCTATTGACCGGCTGTCACCAGCATCGCGGTCCGGCGGAAACGCTTTGTAACCTGTCGTCCTACGGCCGCCATGCGCGAGGCGAGCGAGACGACGCGCCGGCGCATCGCCGACCGACTGCGTGAACAACCGATGAGTGCGGGCGCTCTCGCGGCCGAGTTCGAGGTACGAACCGACGCCGCACTCGACCACGTCCGGCACGTCGCCCGGTCGCTCGAACCCACAGACGAGACGCTGCTGGTCGCTCCACCCGAGTGTGAGACCTGTGGCTTCGACGGCTTCGACGACCCGGTCAACCGCCCGACGCGCTGTCCGGAGTGCAAGAGCGAGGCCGTCGCCGAACCGACGTTCACCGTCGAGTAACGTGGGGAGGGCGAGTCCCGATTCACCGCCGTCGCTGACTCGACCGGAGCGACCGAGACGTCGGCGTCCGGGCCGTCACAGCCGCTCGATGTGGTCGTGTTCGACCGTGGCCTCGAAGCCGAACAGTTCGTCGACGAGGCGTTCGACTACCTGCTCCATCTCCTCGGGACTCGCCGCCTCGACGTCCGTGGCCAGTGTCTCGACCATCACCCACTGTGAACCGATCCGGGTCGGTTCGTACGTCGGCAGGTCGAGATCGACCGGCGCGTCCGTCGCGACTTCCGTCCGGGTGAGCCCCAGCCACTCGTCGCCGATCACCTCGTAGACGTCGGCGAGTACATCGCGGCGTTCCGCTTCGCCCGCCGAATCGGCCCCGAGATCCGCATCGCCCGAGACTTCGTACTCGGTGACGACACAGGGTCTGTTTCGATACGTCCACTGTTTCACCGGGACACCCCACCCGGGCGGCGGCGTCTCCATCGTTGTCCTCGTCCAACACGTTCGCCCGTGATGAAGGTGACGGGGCCACACACCGGGACGCAGTGACGGGGTCGCGTGCCGGGAGGCAGGTGACGGGCCGAGCGTCCGGTCGTCGTTGGCACGCTCCCCGGCCGGACGGCGGCCCCGGTCACAGGATGACGTTCGACTCCGAGGAGAGGTCGCCGTCGTCGTCGACGGGGCCGAGTCCGGCGAACGCGTAGGCGTCGTCGTCGAGGTAGACGCCGCCGTCGGCGACGGTCACGCCGACTTCCGTGAGGAACGCACCCTCGCAGGGACCGTAGGTACACTCGCCGCTGTCGGCGTCGAACATCGCGCCGTGGTTGGCGCAGACGACCTCGCCATCCCGAACCGGTGCACCCGAGCCCTTGTCCAGCGGGATGTGGGTCATGTGCTGGCAGACGTTGAGCCAGCAGGCCACGGCCGCTTCGTCGTCGGCCAGCCCCAGCAGTATCGCCTCGCGCTCGTCGACGTCGTCGCCCGGGCGGCCGTTCTCGCCCGTCGGTCGCACCCGAAAGAGCAGCGTGTCGTCGGTCGTCACGTCCGCGAGGTCGGCGATGCGGCCGTCCGTGTCCATGCGACCCCGTTCGGCCCGAGTTGCTTCAACGATACGGTTCGACGCAAATATGGTTCACTCCGACCGACGTTCCCGCTTCCCTTCGACGTACTCGACAGCCGCTGCGGGCGTCTCGACGTGTTCGATGCCCTCGACGCCGTCGATCCGGTGGGTTCCCAGTCCCGCGACGGGCCGCCCGAAATCCAGCGCGTGGCCGATCTCCGAGAGCGTCCCGGGACCGCCGTCGACCGCGACCGCGGCGTCGCCGTTCATCACGACCAGCGGGTTCCGCGCGTTCCCGATCCCCGTCGCGATCGCCGTGTCGACGTAGTCGTTGGCGTCACTGCGACGGTCGGTCGGGAGGATGCCGATAGTGTGACCGCCCGCCTCGCTCGCACCCCGACAGACGGCTTCCATGACGCCGCCGAGACCGCCACAGACCACCTCGTGACCGCGTTCGCCCAGTGTCCGGCCGAGTCGTCGGGCGGTTTCGTACTCCTCGTCGGTGACCGTCCCGCCACCGATGACGCTGACGCGCATAGCGGACGTTCGCGGGGCCGTCGCTTCAATTTGACCGGAGGCCGCTCGGAGGTAACTGGTGACCTGTCACTCGTCAGCGCCGGTGATCTCGGCGACCGTCTCGAAGAACGCCCGCTTGCGCCCGGTCGAGAGGGTCCAGTTGACGGGCACCGACTGGAAGCCGTGCTCGTAGTCGCCCTCGCCGGGGTCGAAGTAGCCCCACGACGCCCCGCTCTCGATGGCGGCGCGCAGATTGTTGTCGGCCGCGTCGAACGCGAAGTGGTCGTCCTCGTTGAAGACGATCGGTTGGCCGTCGTACCCCGGCAGGTCCCGGGTCTCGCCCACCAGCTCGCGGATCCGGTCGGGGTTGTCGACGCCGTTGCCGTGGACGAGGACGACGTCAGAGGCCGCCACGACGTCGTCGGTGGGGACCGTCCCGCCGCTGACACTCGTCCCGACCGGGTAGCTGTAGCCGTCGCGCTCGTGGCTCCGGACGCGCTCGATCAGTTCCGGGACGCGCTCGGTCCCCAGGATGTCGTGGTCGTAGTTGATGTCACACTCGTTGTTGACCTCGACCACGACGTTGCGATACCCCTCGTCGTGGAGCCACTCGACCGCGTTGTCGACCGCCGCCTCGACGGCCGCCTCGTCCCGCAGGTGGTCGTCCTGCCCGAAGTAGAAGAGTCCGAGTATCACGACCATTCCCAGGTCGTCCGCGGCGTCGAGCACTCGCTGGAGGCGGTCGGTCCACCCCGACTTGAGCGTCCCGTCCGGTTCGTACGCGGAGACGACCCAGGGTTGTTCGTCGGAGTAGCCCTCCGGACTCCCACACTGGAGGTTGACCGTCACGGCGCGCAGGCCGTACTCGCGGTAGGTCGAGAGTGCGTCGACGAACTCGGAGACGTTGCGCTCTGGGTCCCACTCTCCGGTATCGGGATAGGCCCACCGGTCGCGAGTCTCGGGGTTGTCGTCGTCGAACAGCGCCTGGATCATCCGGGAGTTGAACAGGAGCCCCTCGACGTCGATCCCCTCGAAGGTTCGCCCCTCGCAGGTCGGGCGCCCGTCGACGTGGAAGTCGCCGTCCTCGATACTGACGCGCGTCCGGCGCCCACTCTCGGTCCGGCCGTCGCCTTCGTCCTCGCTCATACGGACCCCACCGACCCGGCGGGTATCAGCCCCCCGAAAGCGGAAATCCGGACCGCGATGCCGGGGACTCCGGCGTCACTCCTCGTGGGGGGCGGGGAGGTGGACGCGTCCCTCGTCCCATCCGGCGTTCATCACTCGCCAGCGCGGGTTCGTCCGCCACAGTGACAGTTCGTCGCGCTCCGCGAGCCCGTTGGTTTCGACTGTCGTCAGTCGGCCGCTTCGACGTCTTCCTCGTCGACGTCGACCGCGGCTTCCTCTTCGGCGGCGACTTCCGCGGGTCGGGCTTCGAGCGTCGCCTTCTGGATCTCGACGCGGCGAAGCGGGTAGATGGTCTTGGCCTCGTTGTAGATAGCCGAGGAGAGCCTGCCTTCGACGACGCTGTCGATGAGGTCGGCGTAGGTGCGGTCGCGGGCCGACTCCTCGACGAGGTCGATCATCGTCCGGCGGATAGCCTTCTCCTGGCTCTCGTCGGCGCTCTTCGTGGTGAGTGCCACGGGCTGGATCTGCACACGGTAGTCGTCCTCCGTGAGGACGGTGATGTAGGCCTCGACCTTCGAGGAGCCCCGGCGGACGAGCGAGCGCAGGTAGTCCCGCGTCAGCTCGTGTTTGACGAACTCGGTGTAGGCCGAGTCCGAGGCCACCTCGTTGACCTTGAAGGTGAGCTTGGTGTTGTTCTCGCTGGCGTCGTCGCGCAGGTCGCCGAGCGTCGTCTCGATGGTCCGCCCGAGGACTTGCTCGGACTCCTCCGCGATGGTCTCGCCCAGCTCTTCCCGGTCGAACTGCTCCGGGGCGAGCAGGGTGTACCACTGTTTCTGTTCTCTTCGTCGTGAAACTGATCGGTCACTCATGATGTAACGTGTTGCTGTGTGTCGTCCGTGTCGCTATCGCTGTCGGTCGTGAGCTGTGCTGCCACCGTCGCGTTGACGACGTAGTCGTCCACCGTCGAGCGCAAGCTGCCCGTCGAGTCGCGCGCGATCGCCGTGACCACGCGCTCGCTCTCGGTCCGGGTCGCCATCTCCGCCGTGTTGTCCGGCCCGAGTGCCGCCGCGACCCGCTCGGCTGTGGCCGCGTCGGCGTGGGTCGTCGTGATCGTCGCGCGTCTGCTTTCTGACGCCGGTTGGGATCTCTCGTCGGTCATGCCAGTGCCTCCCTCGTCGCCGCGACGAACGCGCTGGCCTCGGCCTCGAACCGCGCCCGACCGGCCGTCCCGGTCGCTTCGCCGGTGCCGTCGAGACGCTGAGCGGCCGTCCGGACTATCGAGTCGAGGTCGCGGTCGTCGGCTACCACGGCGGCAGCCCCGTCGACCGCGGCCAGCGTGACCGGTTCGGGCGAGCAGTAGGCGTGGACCAGTCGTGCGACGGTTCCGACCGGTGCGTCGGGATCCGGCGGTCGCGCGACGAACAGGCCGTCGTACCGCCCGGTGTCGGCGTCCCGGACCGCCGCATGCGCGCGACTGGCGTGAGTCCGCCAGGCTTCGACGGCGTCGTCGAGCACGTCCTGTCCCAGCGCCAGCGCGATGCCGGTCCCGGGTCGCTCGCGGGCAACGGCGTCCAGGACGTCCGCGTAACCACCGACCGTTTCGATCGCCCGCTCGGTGCCAATATCGGCGGAGCCACCCGTGAACGGGCGGCAGATCCGTTCGACGGCTTCGCCACCGCGTGGCGGGACGTCGTCGTCGCCGACCGTCTCGACGGCGACCAGTGACGCGAGTCTGCGCCGTGCTTCCTCGTCGAGGGCCGTCGTGTCCGTGGGCAGGTCGAACTCGGCGAGCAGGTCCGCGGCCGCCTCCCGGTCGCCCGACACCGGCAGGTGAACCAGCGTCGAGTGTGCCAGCCCGTCGACCAGGTCGGTCGTCGGCACCGCGAGTCCCGGTCGGCGCTCGAAGCCCGCGTCCACCGCGTACTCGGTGACGTCGCTGTCGACGACGCGACCGTCCGCGTGGACGCCGGCGAGCGCGAGCGCGAGAAGGCCCGTACCGCTCGCACTGGGGGCCTCACCGCCCGTGTCGGTCACGCCGAGTTCACGGGCGACTGCGAAGGCCGTCTCGCTGGCGGGACGCGCCGTCCCGGGCAGGTGCAGGTCGGCACTCGCGTCCCTGCGTCCGACGGCGACCGTACAGTCCGCGTCGGTTGCCCGTGCCGCGTCGGCCGCCAGCGGCGCGAGGCTGACCTGGAACGGCCGGTCGAGGGCCGCGAGCGTCCGTGCGAGGACCGCCCCCGCCGCCAGTCCGTCGCCGGTCGCCGCGCCGACGATCCGGACGAAGCCAGCCTCGTCGACGCGGCCAGCGACGTCACTGGCGGTGGGCTCGTCCGCGTCGCTACGCTCGGGCCCGGTGGTCGACATGCCTTACTCGAGCAGGTCGACGGCGACGTCGTAGCTGTAGGTGAACTCCTCGTCGAGTTCGTCGCCGCGGTAGTAGTCGACGAGCCGACGGATCTTCGACTCCGCGTTCTGGAGCGCCCGCTTGTTCTGGTGGTCGCCGGGGTTCTCCTCCATGTGCTCGCGCAGGCGAACCGCCCGCTCCATCAGGTTGCGCAGGTCTTCGGGGATCTCGGGGTCGGCGTCGTTCTCCTCTAAGATCTCGGTGACCTTCTTGCCGGTCGCGAGCGAGACGTCCGGGACCGGCGTCCCGCCGACGCCCTCGTCGCGGAGTTTCACGCCGATCTCGCTGGGGCTGTGACCAGCCTCGGCGAGTTCGACGACCCGCTCTTCTATCGCGTTCTCGTCTACGTCGCTCCACTCCGGTGGTTCCGTTGCCGCCGGCTTGTCCGAATCGGACGAGCCGCGACGGCGCGTGTGCATTCGTGCCATGTGTTGGTTGGAACGCTACGTACCGCTGTCCGCCTGATGGCGGCGCCGCGATGCGCCTGCTCGGCGCGAACACGGCCGCAATCTCGGAGCCCCGCAAACACGGGACGAGTCAGATTTGCGGTCGTGCGTTCCCACCTGAATCTCGGCGCTCGCACATTAAACGGTTTCTACTCCCGTTCGACCCTCGCTCCGTACGGTCGAACGACGATAACTTCGGATCCGATCCGGCTTCGAGTATCACAGTCGATAATTGATGGGGTCGGCTTATACATCGGGCAGTCAAACCACAAACAGATGAGGCAGACGGCCGAACGCCGGGGGGCGAGCAGAAGCCGCGGACAGGCGGGACCGTTGAGCTACGTGCTGATCTTCGGGATGATACTGGCGGGGACGACCGTCGTCCTCGTGACGGGCGGGATGGCACTGAGCGACGCCCAGGACACTGCAGAGGCCCAGCGCGCCGAACACACGATGACGCTGTTCGACTCCCGGGCGGCGATGGTCGCACTCGGCGAATCCGGTGCCCAGTCGATCTCCTTCGGGCAGGACAGCGGGATCTTCGAGACGCGACCGACGGACGGCTATCTCGCGATCAGACACAGCGAGTGGGAGTCCGGCGAGCCGCCGGTAGAGCTGTACAACGAGACGCTCGGGTCGGTCGTCTACGAGAACGGCGAGCGGGAACTCGCCTACCAGGGCGGGGGTGTCTGGCGTCTCGACGCCGAGGGGGAGGCACGCATCATCTCGCCACCGGAGTTTCACTACCGCGGGGCCACGCTGACGCTCCCGGTCGTTCGCGTCGACGGCAACGCCAGCGGGGCGGGCAGCGTGACCGCCCGGATAACCGGCGCGACCCGGGCGGAGAAAGTCTACCCCGACGCCTCCGAGACGTATCCGGCGCCGGCGTCGAGTCGGCAGTACCTGAACCCGATCCGCGAGGGGGAGGTCTCGGTCTACGTCAGGAGCGACTACTATCGGGGCTGGGCGACGTACTTCCGCCAGCGGACCCAGGGTAACGTGACCGTCTTCGACGAAAACCGGACGGTCAAGGTCAAACTGCAGTCCATCGGCGGTGCCCCCGGTGAGTTCGACATGCCCCTGGAGGGCAACTCCATCGAAGTGAGCGGCTTCGGCGACGACCACCCGCTAACCGACTTCACTCTCACGCTCAGGGGCGACAACAAGGACTTCAACAACGGGCAGTGGTCCCTGTATAGCATGGAGGGCGGCGACGAGTTCGAGATGCACATCGAGTTCGAGGACAAGTGCAACGGCGGCTACGGCGGGGACATCGACTTCAGCGTCTACTACCACAATTCGTCGACCGACGTCTCTCACGAGTGGCAAAACGACAGCATCGACCCCAGCGAGACCACGGCGTTCGACGTCGACTGTTCGAACACGGAGGTCACGGTCGACCTCACGAGCGTCGATACGAACCTCACTTACCAGGACATCGACGTCAGTTCGGGATCGAACAACAAGTGGTGTTTCGGCTCTCACATCGAGGACCGCGACGTCCCGTCCTCGGTCACGCTCGACGACCATCACCCGGTCGACGGCTCGACGACCTTCGACGAGAACACCGGGAACCACACGATGAACTACGTCGTCAACCACTACATGGAGCGGGTTGGGCTCAACTACGAACTCACCGTCAAGGACGGTCCCGGCAACAGCGAGTGTCTCTCCGGCGGCAACGGGAGCGGGTCGAGCCGTATCGTCGAAACCCAGTCGTCGGGCGTCCTCCGCTACACCGAAGCGACCGGCGCACAGTACATCACGTACCTCCACGTCACCGACAACGAGATCAACGTCAGCATCGACACCTGACCGCCTGGAGACCGACCACGCTTGCTTCGTGGTCCCCACGATACGTTGCTCACGAGACGTCGCCGCCGCCGTGACTGCGCCCACCGGACTGCCAGGCCTCGACGAGTATCCCGACGCCGAGTGCCAGACAGACTGCCGGGGGGATCGCCGACGGGTCGACCCTGACCGCGAGTTCGGAGCGCGCCAGTTCGGTGAGCCCGCTCCCGAGGCGCGTCCGTTCGAACCGGGCGAGGTCCGTGCCGTCGGTCGAACGAACGACGTAGGTCCCGTGTCGCGAGAACGAGACGAGGTCCCCGGCCGAGCGGTCTTTCCCCAGGGTCGCCCTGGTCGTCCCCTCGGGGTCCGCGAGCTGCCAGTCGCCGACGAAACCCCACGACTTCGACCACGTCGCCAGGACGGTTCCGGTGGCGGCCGCCCGGAGCGCGTACGTCGTCGCGAACCCGCCCCGGTGGAGGACGAGATGGGGTTCACCCCCGGGCGACCGGAACAGGAAATGTCGGTAGGTCGCGCCGGCGAACTCCCCGTCGCCCGACCCGAACCGGTCGACGAGGTCCGACCCGAGTTCCTCAACGACTTCCAGGAGCGTCGCGCCGTCCGGACCCGTCACGTCGAAGTGATGCTGTGGGTCGCCGAGACCGGCGTCCCCGGTCAGGATGTCGACCATCTGCTCGTCAGGGTTTCGCGAGCGCTCCGAGGGTGTGACCACGTACTCCTCGGTCGCCAGGTCGAGATTCGGAACACTCCGCATCGGGAAGTGACTCCGGAGCGTCATCGTTGCTGGCGGTCGGAGGCGGCGGGGACTGTCGTCGGGTCCGACCGGTCCGTGGGACTCGCACAGGGCATGGAGGGCGCTACCGAACGGAACGGGAAAGAAACGCGCGCTAACTGCGTAGCGTCCCGAAACCGCGCCCCCGACGGACCGACTCACGCAGGTGTTGCCACCCGCCGAATCGTTTACTCACACCGGAGTTAATTATGTCAGAAAAGACATATAACGTCGCCGCGCGTACGTGTGGGTGATGCGCCCCATCGACGACGCCCCCCTCACGAGGGATGGGAAGGTACTTGTTCTGGCGTACGACCACGGGATCGAACACGGGCCGGTGGACTTCGAGCCCCAGCCCGAGAGCGCGAACCCCGAGCACGTGTTCGACGTGGCGACACACCCGGCGGTGACGTCGCTGGCAGTCGGGAAGGGCGTCGCCGAAGCCTACTACCCCTCCTACGACGACGAGGTCTCGCTGCTCTCGAAGCTCAACGGCACCTCGAACCTCTGGATGGGCGAACCCGACAGCGCGGTCAACTGCTCGGTCGAGTACGCCGTCGAGGAACTGGGTGCCGAGGCGGTCGGTTTCACCGTGTACGGCGGCTCGAACCACGAGGTCGAGATGTTCGAGGAGTTCCGCGAGGTCCAGGAAGCGGCCCGGAGTTACGACGTGCCGGTCGTGATGTGGTCGTACCCGCGCGGTCAGGGACTGAAAAACGACACCAGCGAGTCGACGATCGCCTACGCCGCCCGACTGGGTCTCGAACTCGGCGCGGACGTCACGAAGGTCAAGTACCCCGGCAGCCAGGAGGCGATGGAGCGGGTCTGTGACGTGGCGAACCCGGCGAAAGTGCTGATGTCCGGCGGGTCGAAGACCAGCGACCGGGCGTTCCTCGAACAGGTCGAGGCCGTGATGGACGCCGGTGCCGGTGGTCTGGCCGTCGGTCGCAACGTCTGGCAGCGCGAGAACCCCCACGAGTTCCTCGACGCCCTCGAACAGGTGATCTTCGAGGGTGCCTCCGCCGACGAGGCGCTACGGGGGAGTCCCGCGCGGGCCTGAGATGACCGAACAGCTATCCGACGCCGACAGCGCCCAGCAGTTCGCCTGGGTCGACGACCCCGTGGTCGAGGAGATCTGCGAGACGCTGGTCGCGACGGTCCCGGAGATCCGGAGAGCGCTCGCCCAGCGACGCGCCTACGTCGACCGGGAGAACCCCAGCGGTGAGCGGATCCGCGCCGCCGACGAGTTCGCCGACGAGCGCCTCGAAACCGAACTGCTCGGGGTCGACGGCGTCACCAGCTACGCCAGCGAGGAACGGGCCGAGGCAGTCTCGGCCGACGACGTCGAAACCGATACGGACACCGAGTACCACCTCGCGGTCGACCCGCTAGACGGCTCCTCGAACCTGCAATCGAACAGCCCGATGGGGACCATCGTCGGGATCTACGACCGGTCACTGCCGGTCTCGGGCGAACACCTCGTCGCGGCGACGTACGTCCTCTACGGGCCGAACACGACGATGATGGTCGCCGACGACGAGCGCACCGCCGAGTACCTCGTGACCGACGAGGGTGCCCAGACGCTCGACGGGGACGTCGAAATCCCCGAGGACCCGACGGTGTACGGGATGGGCGGGCGTCGACCGGACTGGACCGACCGGGTCACCGCAGCCACCGAAGACATGGAAGCCGACCGGCTGAAACTCCGCTACGGCGGCGCGTTCGTCGCCGACGTCTCGCAGGTGCTGACCCACGGCGGCCTCTTCGCCTACCCGGAACTTCAGGCCGCCCCGGAGGGGAAACTCCGCTATCACTTCGAGTGTGCGCCGATGGGACTGATCACCGAATCCGCCGGCGGTGCCGCCACGACCGGCGAGGGCGACTGGCGCGCCGTCGAACCGACGGAACTCCACGAGCGCTCGCCCATCTATCTCGGTACCGGGTCGCTGGTCGAGGGGATCGAGACGACCTTCCGGAACTGGTAGGCCCTTGGCGTTTCTTCATCCGCCCGTCTCGCCGCTGCCGCCGACACGGCGGACGACGAACCTGACGAGCGTGAGGACGACGCCGAGCCCGAGCAACCCGCCCAGCGCGAGCCCGACGAGACGAACGGGGATAAACGAGAATATGGAGAGGAAGCCACCCCCGCCGCTGGCGACGACGACCGGTCCGGCCCGGGTCCCGTTGACGGAGACGGTGTGGTTGCCCGACTCGGCGAACGCCGTCCGGAACTCGACAGTCTCCTGACCGCCAGCGGGAACCTGTACCGTTCGCGTCGCGACCGCCGTGCGGTTGAGGGTGGCCTCCTGGATCGCCGCCAGCCCGGTCACGTAACTCCCGTCGGCGTCGCCGGCGTTTTCTAGCGTTGCCGTGACCGTCACACTCTCGTTGACCGCCACCTGCGTCCGGTTGAGCGTGACGTTCGAGACGAATATCTGTGCCTCGCCGGCGGGTCCGTTCGCCGATCCGCCACTCGATTCGTCTCCCGACGTTCCGTTGCCCGCCCGGCCAGCGGGAAGCGAGTCGACGGTCCAGCCCCCGCCGGGGCTGCCAGTCACCGTCACTGCCGAGAGGCCGGCGGGTCGACCGACGAGCGTCCCTGCGCCAGCCCCGTCACCCGGTGTCGCCGGGCCGCTCGCGCCCGACGGAGCGAAGGCGAACACGGAGAGTCCCGGCGACTGGACCCGGTAGCGGACCGAATCGCTGGTCTCCTCGACGACGCTCGTATCGAGTGCGTTCCACTGGCCGTCCGCGAGCCGGTAGAGTGTGAGGTCCTCGGGCGCGAGTTCGGCGTTGGCGAGGTACGCAGGGTCGACGCTGGCCCACATGGTCACACCGTCGACGCGGTCGCCCGACACGGAGTGCTGGATACGCACTGTCCCCGCGGTCTCCACCCCTGGTGGGCCCCGGAGCCCGTCGGCGCCTCGCTCGCTGACCGCGACGGTCGCGGTGGCGTTCCCGTCCGTGGCGAGCGCGACGTCGAGGCGCTCCAGGGTCACGTTCGCGGTTCCGGCGACCAGATCACCCGTGTGGCCGGGCACACGGACCGTCTCGCCACCCCGGGCGCGCCTGACCGTCACGGCCGAACTCGCGGTCTTCGGGCGGTCGTCGGTCAGCGACGTGACCGCGACAGCTGGCCACGGGTCGCTCGTGTCGTTGCCGACGAAGGCCTCCAGCGAGGTGGCGTTGACGTAGAAGCGCTCGACGACTTCGACGCCGTCGGCCCCGGTCGCGCGGACGATCACCTCGGTCAGTCCAGGGCCCAGTCCGATCTCGCGGCTGAAGTCGACGCGGTCGGTGTACTCGCCGTCGTGGACCCGCTCGTAATCGATCGTCTCCCCGGTCGCGGCGTCGCGCGTCTCGATAACCAGTCGCTGTGTCGGGCCTTCGAGGGACGCGCCGCTGACGAACAGCGTCTCGTTGTCGAGTGCGACGGTCCGGTCACGGTCGACGACGACGTCCGGCCGCTGGTCGATCTCGTCTTCGACGCGGGTGATCTCGTACGTTCGCGTCGTCGTCCGGTTCGCGATGTCGGTCACCGTGACGACGAACTCGTAGGTGCCGTACCCGTCCATGAAAAACGACTCGTTGAACGAGACCGACCGCCGGCCGCCCCGGTAGTCGTACGAGCGGGGTTCGGCGATCTGCTCCCTGTTGACTACCCTCGGTGGTTCGGACCTGTTCGAGTCCCAGCCACTGACGGGTTCGAGACGGACCGTCGCCTCTTTGACCCAGACGTCGTCGCTGACCGTCCCCGCGAAGTAGACCCACCCCTCGGTCGTCTCGTCGGCGTACGGTTCCGGCGACACCGTCGGGGCCGCACCGTCGTCGACGTCTATCTCGAAGGTGTACCGCCGGACGTTGTTGAACTCGTCGACCGCCGTGAGGATGAAGTAGTTCGTCTTCGTCCCGTTGGAGGTGGTGTATCCCAGGTCCATCGGGATCGAGAAGTTCTCGCCGACGTCCCGGCGGACGTAGGTGTCGCCTTGCCCGCCGCCGTAGTCGTGGGTGACCCGGACCTTCTCGACGGCCGAGTCCTCGATGATCGTGCCCTCCAGCGTGACCGCCGACCCGTTCGCCTGGCCGTCGCTGATCCCGTAGTACGGCCGGGTCCGGTAGGGCGAGTGCAGGAAAACCCACGGGGGCGTCTCGTCCCTGTCGACGGTAAACCGCGTCGAGTTGACGTTGCCCGCCTCGTCCGTGACGATCACCCGAACCGTGCTGTTCCCGTCGTCCAGGTCCGGCGTGAACGTCTCCTCGGCACTCGTCCCGTCGACGTCGACGTCCGTCCGGTACTCGTCCCCGGCTCGCACGACGATCTCGGAGAGTTCCGTCCCGTCGGGGACGCTCTCGCCGACTGCCGCCGAGACTGTGATGTCGAGGTCGGGCCCCACTTCGACGTACCCCCCGTCGTCGACTGACTCCGAGTTCACCCCGACCGACACCGAGGGCTCCGCGTCGCTCGAAACCAGCGGGCCCGCGGCGACCACGCCTCCAAGGACGGATCCGACGACGATAACCGCGAGAAGGGACACACTCAGCCGATTCATCGACTTCGTGTTAGTCGAACCGCTACTTAACCTGTCTCCCGGGAGTATCAAGGCTGATAGCATCCGGGGTCCGGAGTGACCGGATCCCGCCACCCGGGGCGACGGGGGCCGCCGTCGGGGTCGGGGGACGGCTTTTGGTCGTGCCGGACGAGTGGACGGACATGAGAGTCCGGATCGCCGGGACGGCGAGCGACGAGGAGGCGGCGGCCATCGCGTCGGCACTCGCCCAGCACCGCCCCGGGAGCGACCCCATCGAGGTCTACGTCGGCGACGCTGACGAGCCCGCAGTGGTCCACGACCCCGACGAGACGGCCGACACCGTGGGCGGGCCCGCCGACACTGTGGACGAAGCGACCGACACTGCAGGCGGCCCCACCGACCGGGAGCGGGCGCTCCGCGCGGAGATCGCCGACATCTACGCCGGTGGGCCCGAGAAGTACCGCGAACGACTCGCCGAGCGTGGGAAACTGTTCGTCCGCGGCCGCCTCGAACTCTGGTTCGGCGAGACCGACCCCGAACCCGGCGTGACCGGCCCTGGAGCCGACACCAGTGACTCCGACCCTGCCGACGCCGAGGGGGGCGTCGACCCACCGGCGGGGTTGCTCTTCGAGGACGGTCGCTTCGCCAACTTCGACGGGTGGCACCCCGACGCACCCGACACCGACGCCGACGGGGATGCCGACGGGGGCGACCGACTCCCCGCCGACGGGTTGCTCACCGGCGCCGCCGAGTTCGCCGACCGGGAAGTCCACTTCATGGCCAACGATTTCACCGTGAAGGCGGGTTCGATGGCCGAACACGGCGTCGAGAAGTTCCTCCGCATGCAACAGCGTGCGCTCAAGACCGGCCGTCCCGTCCTCTACCTGATGGATTCGTCGGGCGGGCGGATCGACCAGCAGCGGGGATTCTTCGCCAACAGGGAAGGAATAGGCAAGTACTACTACAACCACTCGATGCTCTCCGGGCGTGTCCCCCAGATATGCGTCCTCTACGGGCCGTGCATCGCCGGTGCGGCCTACACGCCCGTCTTCGCCGACTTCACCGTGATGGTCGAAGGGATGAGTGCGATGGCGATCGCCAGCCCGCGGATGGTCGAGATGGTCACCGGCGAGGAGATCGACCTGGACGAACTCGGTGGTCCCGAGGTCCACACCCGCCACTCGGGCTCTGCGGACCTGATCGCCGAAGACGAACAGCACGCCCGCGATCTCGTCGCCCAGTTGATGACGTATCTCCCGGACAACAGCGACGAGCAACCGCCCCGGACGGAGGGCACCGCGCCCGAGAAGTCCCCGGACGGGATCGACTCGGTGGTCCCACAGTCCCCGAACGAGGGCTACGACATCCGCGAGGTCATAGAGCGAGTTGCCGACGCCGGTTCGGTCTTCGAACTCCAGCCCGAGTTCGGCGCGGAGATCGTCACCGCCTTCGCCCGCATCGACGGCCGTCCGGTGGGGATCGTCGCCAACCAGCCCGCAAAACGCGCGGGGGCCATCTTCCCCGACTCGGCCGCCAAAGCCGCCGAGTTCGTCTGGAAGTGCGACGCGTTCAACGTTCCCCTCCTGTATCTCTGCGATACGCCCGGGTTCATGGCCGGGTCACAGGTCGAGAAGGAGGGCATCCTCGAAGAAGGCAAGAAGATGATCTACGCCACCTCCGCCGCCACCGTCCCCAAGCAGTGTGTCGTGGTCAGGAAGGCCTACGGCGCCGGCATCTACGCTATGTCCGGGCCGGCCTACGACCCCGAGTCGACCATCGCGCTCCCCTCCGGCGAGATCGCTATTATGGGTCCCGAAGCCGCTATCAACGCTGTCTACGCCAACAAACTCGACGAGATCGACGACCCCGAGGAGCGCGCACAGCGCGAGGCCGAACTCCGCGAGGAGTACCGCGAGGACATCGACGCCCACCGCATGGCCAGCGAGGTTGTCATCGACGAGATCGTCCCTCCGAGCGACCTCCGGACCGAACTCGCCGCCCGCTTCGCGTTCTACGAGTCCGTCGAGAAAGACCGCCCCGACAAGAAACACGGCACTGTCCTGTAAACGTCTCACTTGGTTCGACGTTTGGAGTGGTCTGGGCCGGCCACGTTCGGCCCGCGACCAGGGTCGCGGCCCTCGTAGTCAGCTGGTGAAACTTCTACGATACCGAGCGAGTGCGGCGCTGAGACCGCCAGGTCTCAGCAGAGCACGAGCGACGTGACCGGTGCCTGCCCCTGCTGCCCGACGGACGCAACGCTCGTGGAACGAGCGGTACGTTCGTCGCCTGAATCGAACAGTGGCCGAACAAACCCTCGGTATCCAGTAGTTTCGCTCGTCACACCAGCGGCTCGCGGACGGGCCGAAACTCGACAGGACAACCGGGAACCGCGACCGATCCGACTCAGGCCGCTTCGACGGCCTCGACCAGTTCGCCGTAATCGGGTTCGCTGGTGGGGTCGTCGGCGACCCAGGTGTAGGTGACGGTCCCCTCGTCGTCGAGGACGAACACGGCACGGTTAGCGACGTCGTACAGCCCGAGGTCCGCGATGTCCATCGTCAGGTCGTAGGCCCCGATGGCGTCGCCGTCCATGTCGCTGACGAGGTCGAACTCGAGGTCGTACTCGTCGGCGAACGCACCCAGCGAGAACGCCGAGTCGGCGCTGACCCCGAACACCGTCGCACCGGCGTCCTCGAACTGGTCGAGGTGCTCCTGCAGGGCCACCATCTCGTTGGAACACGGCGGGGTGAACGCTCCGGGGAAAAACGCCAGCACGACCGGCCCGTCACCGAGGTGTTCGGCGAGGTCGAACGTCTCGTGGTCGCTGCCCCTGTAGGTCGCTGTGAACGTCGGCGCGGTGTCGCCTGTAGATACCATCAGCCGCTAGTTACGGCCCCTCCGGCCTAAAACCGGGCCCGAATATGTTCCCCGGTGCCGGTCTGTGTTCCCCGTCACCGGTCCCGCTTCCCTGGCACCGACCCCACACGGGTCGACGCTGCCCCCGGACAGACTGGCACACTGGCCGACTGGTCCCTGACTGACCTGTCACACTAGAGGTTTTGACACCACCTTTATTATATGCTGTTACGAACACGTGCCTGGAGTGTCAGATAGATGGGCGTTCAACAGCGAAGCGTCGTCAAGGTCCTGTTGTTGAGTATCATCACGTTCGGCCTGTACTGGCTGTACGTGACCCACAAGTACCACACGGAGTTCGCCGAAGAACCCGAACTCGACCCGGGATTCAGTCCGGTGATCCGGACAGTCCTGCTGTTCATCCCGCTGGTCAACTTCTACTCGCTCTGGTTGTTCTACCAGGACGTGGAGACGCTAACCGGCGAGAGTGCGGTCAAGTACTTCGTGCTCTCGTTTTTCTTCATCGGCTACTACATGGCGATCGGCGCGCTGAACAGCCACGCGACCTGAGACCGACGACGCCGCCCGAGTTCGTCCTCGCCTGCGGATACCGACCTCGATTTTTCGCGCCGTCCACGTCGGTCAGTGTCGACTATCCGTGTGACTCGGTCGACCACCCCTCGGGTCAGTGGGGACCACCCCGTCAGGTCGGCGGGGACCACCCCGAACGGCTTAGTGCCGGCGGCCGACAGTCGGGTATGAACCGCGTCATCGTCGACACCGACACCGCCGGCGACGACACACAGGCACTCGTGCTCGCGTGTCTCACCGACCGACTCTCCGTCGAGGCCGTCACCGTCGTCGCCGGGAACGTCCCCTTCGACCGCGAGGTCGAAAACGCCAAGTACACCCTCTCGCTCGTCGACGCCGCCGACGACGTCCCCGTCTTCGAGGGCGCTCGCTCGCCCCTGCTCAAGACGTTCGACCACGCCGAGGAGGTCCACGGTGACGGCGGCCTCGGCGGTGACCTCCACCCCGAGACCGGGATCGATTCCGCCGACGGGTTCGGTCCCGACGTCATCGCAGAGCGCTGTCGCGACGCGCCGGGCGAGATATCCCTCCTGTGTATCGGCCCGCTGACCAACCTCGCGCTCGCTCACGCCCGCGAACCCGACCTCCCGGAACTCGTCGACGAGGTGTGGGTCATGGGCGGGAACGTCAACTGTGCCGGCAACGTCACGCCCGCCGCCGAGTTCAACTTCTGGGTCGACCCCGACGCCGCCCATCGCGTCCTCGCGGAGTTCGACGTGTCGCTCGTCGACTGGGGCCTCTGCCAGCGCAACCGCCTCGGGACCGACCTCTTCGAGTCCGTCGCTGCCCTCGACACCGACCTGGCGGAGTTCTTCCTCGAAGTGAACAGACAGGCCCGCGCGCTCGGCGACGACGACACCGTGGCGCTCCCCGACGGTCTCACGACCGCGCTCGCGGCGTATCCCGAGCTGCGCGAGGAACTCGACACCTACCACGTCGCCGTCGACGAACGCGCGGGGCTCACGCGGGGTTACACCAGCGTCGACGTCCGCGGGATGACCGACGGTGCCGAACGGACCCGGGTCGTCGAAGCCGCCGACGACGAGCGGTTCAAAGAGGTTCTGCTGGGGATGCTCGGCGAACGCGACCCCGATGGCGCGATCGAGTGAACCGCCTCGGGATCAAGCCCCGAGGCTTCCCGTGGATTAGCCGGACACACCTCGGATACCATCGGGATGGTGCCCTCTCGCGGTATCCAAGGCCACGGTCGGGGCGTCCACGGCCCCCGATGCCTGCCGTCGCACCTTCCGCACCTGGGGAAGGCTGTTGAGAGCAGGCACATTCCAGTCTTGATGCGTCTCGATACCTTTCACGGCGACGTTGACGCTCGCGCCTCGGTCGCTGTGGTCTTGATGTCCACAGTCTCGGCAGTTGAACCGCTTTTTGTTGCGGTTCGCTCGCTCCGTGTGTCCACACATTGGACACTGCTGACTCGTGTATGCAGGGTCAATCCATGCCGTTGGCACGCCCTCGAAGGCGGCTTTGTACGACGTGTAGTATTGGAGCGCACGGAACGGCAGGTGGTGCAAGCGTCGGTTCATCCGGGTACCGTAGTCGATACTCTCGCGCATCTCTTTGAGGTCTTCAAAGACGATGCACGGTTTCTCGAACTGGTGGCTCCACTCCACGATGTGACGGCTCACCTTGTGGAGTCGGTCACGGACGAACCGTTCTTCCCGCCCTTCGAGCGTATCGTGCATACTCGGTTTCTCGGCGTTTTGCACCCGCTTTCGCATCGTGAAGTAGCGGTGGCGCTCGAACTTGATTTCGGGGAAGTCGATAACCAGCGTGTCCTCGACGCCCTCTGCTGACAGTGCCGATAGTGCAACGTTGTCTTCGTTCACGTCTACGCCGATGACCGTCCGAGAGTCCTGTTTGTCTCGGACGGTACGCTCGGTATTCGTGACGGTGACGTGCAACTCGGGTGTTCCGTCGTGGAACAGTGCTTCCGCCGTTCCAATGTTCCACTCGTCACCAGCGAGTGCCGCCCGGAGAATGTCGAGATGAGCGTCGTCACCTTCCAGCACGCCGTTGACGTGCTTGTACGGTTTGGCACTGATACGGAACTCCACGGTTCCATCGTCTCGAAGCGTGAGGTTGTAGCCTTCTTCGTAGTTGGCTCGAAGCGGGTACGCGCGGTCTTTGGTGTGACTCGGGAGGCCGAAGTCGTCGTACTCGTGGTAGTTTTCCATCGCGCCGAGTGCTTTCGCTACGACACGTTGTGTGGTATTTTTCACGAGGTCGGCGTCATCGGCCACACGGTCGGGAATTTCATCCCAGTCCACGCTCTGCTTGGCGAGACGGATAGTTTCGTTGTACGCCCACCGCGATTCGAGCGTGGCGTCGTACAGCAGGCTCTCGTTGTCACTCTGGATGTCGAGCTGGAAATCCAGCGTCTTCACGAGAGTCTGCTCCTGTGTCATTTCTCCATCTCGGTGTAGCAGTGCGTTGTCTTTCAATATTAGCCATCCACGGTGAAAGTGGAACACTCACCCGAGCGTACGGCCTTCACCCTTGGGGTCAAGCCCCGAGGCACTCGGCCTGCTCCGCCTGTAGCTCCCGAGTGCCGGGGTGAGTGAAGTCTCACGCGGAAGTGGGAACGTCTGCGTTGCCCGTGCCGGTCACGTGGCCGGGCGGTGCCGGAGTGGGGGGTGTCCAGCCGGGTTCCGCGTCCCGGTCGCCCATCCGGATGCCCTCGACGAGCGTGGCGAACACCGCCTCGTTGTCCTGGTTCAGTGGCGAGACGCCGAAGACCACGACCAGTTCTCCCTGATGGACCACGCGCGCCACGTAGAACCGGACCGCGACGCTGTCGGGGTTGCTGGGGGTCGACTCCCCGGTCGACGCGTTCCCGTCGGCGAAGTTCAACTCGCCGGACAGCGTCGTCATCTCCGTCTCCTTCCCGAGCATCGTGACGTCCCGGCTGGAGTCGACGTCCACGTTCGAAACCCCGGTAACGTTCCGGGGGAGATACGTCTCGGCGCGGTCTATCAGCACGCCGGACGTGTCGAGGAGCCCCGGGTCCGTCGCGTGGACGACCGGGTTGAACGCGACCGGCCCGAGTTTCAACGCCGACATCGAGAAGACCGTCACGAGCGAGACGTTCGCAACGTCGACCGACGCGCTGGCTGTGGTCGCGTTCGCAGGCAGCGTCGTCGCGTTCCGGGCCGCGGTGTCGTCACTGCCTGCCGCGGGGCCGGCCGAGACGTTCGGGAGTCTGACGCCGCTGGCGTAGACTGTCACCCACGTCCGGACCCCGACGTCGCGCCCGACGAAGGGGATCGGGGAGTACGACACGTTGAATGCGGTATCGTTGATCGACCTGTACTCGGTCTCGGCGAGCGTCGCCTCGTCGACGACGGCCGGGCGTGCGTCGTAGTACATGAGGGGCGCGTCGTCGGTGACGAACCACCAGACCCCGCCGATGGCCGCGGCTATCACCAACAGCACGAGGAGGACTGCCCCGACCACGCCGATACCCAACCCGCCGAGCACCACCTTCCAGTTCACGGGGCACGGTACCACTTGACAAACCATAATGCCACCGGCGAATACAGGTTTGCACCGCCCCGCTGGTGTACCGGCCACCGACATCCGCCCGAGACACGCGACCAGCACCCGCCACCGCTGTGGACCTCCCGTCTGTCGAGGCTGGCGCCGAGATCCACGTCTCCGGTCGGTTGCGACGGTCGGTCGACGATCACGTGTAGCAACTCCCCCCGTCGTCGCGCGCCGGACACGGCCGGTCGTCGTCGAGGATGTAATCGCCACAGAACTCACAGACTGGCGGCGCCAGGTCGACGGTCCGGCTCACCGGGACCACCTCCCCGGTCGCGTGAGAGATAACCAGTGCTGGCTAGTCGGGGAGCGCGCTATTCGGTCGAAAACCGTTATAAGAGAGTGGGTTGGGGCGGATTTGAACCTCGTCGAGACGGTCCGGGCGTGTGGCCTCGCTTCGCTCGGCCATTCCGGGCTGCGACTCGTCTGGTTCAAATCCGGGACATCCATTCTTCGGCGCGATGACTCGCGGGCTCGCGGCGACGCCGCTCGCACCACTCGTCGTGTGGCGCCTCAGAAATGGGTTGGGGCGGGACCCGTAAATGACCCGAGAATGATCCGTGAATCATGCGCCATCACCGTCCTGGCCGTCGAAATCGAGGCGGTCGAGATACTGTCGACGCCGTTTCTCCATCTCCTTGACCTCGTCGGGCTTGTCGTAGTGCTTCTCGATGACCCGGACGGACGAGTTCACCCGCTGTGAGACGACGTCGGCGGGCACGCCGCGGTTGCGCTGCCAGGTGATCGAGCCGGTCCGGACCTGGTGTGGGCTCCGTGACGAGGGGCACTTGCTGACGTTGTTGTAGGAGTCCTCCAGGTACTCGCAGGTCTCGCGCTTGTGGCCGTGAGGACAGTCCGTGTAGAGGCAGGGGATCGTCGCCTGGTACATCCACGCCCGGACCGCGTTCGTCGACGGCCGACCCACCGCGCTCGCCAGCAGCGGCTCGCGACCGTGGTCGTCGAACTCGTCGTGGCGCTCCTGGTCGACGTACTCGTCGAGGACCTCGCAGATCTTCTCGGGGAGGCCCACGACGCGCTCGCCGTCCTCGCCGTTCTTGAGGGGCGTACCCAGGTTCGGCCGGTGGCGGAACGCGACGTACTGCTCGCCGGCGTCGTAGTCGTCGACGTCGAGGCCGCGCAGCGCCCCGAGTCGGGCGCCGGTGAACCACGCGACTTCGAGGAGCGCGTGGGCCCGCGTCGCCCGGGCGGCAGGGTCCTGGCGGTAGTAGGCCAGGATCCGCTGGGCGCGGTCCGGGTGGAGCATCGTCTCGTCGACCTGTGAGTCCCGGGGGGTGTCCGGCGGGTCGACCTTCTCGGGAAGCGACTCGTCGACGAGTTCGATCCGGGCGCAGTACTCTAGGAAGCGCCGGAGCGTGCCCAGTTCCTTCTGGAGCGTGTAGGGCTTGACGCCCTGGCCGCGACGGTGGGTCTCGTAGGACTCGATGTCCCAGCCCGTGAGCTCGCGGATCGAGGTGATCCCCTGCCCTTCTGTCCATTCAATGAACAGTTTTAGCTGGTAGTGATACGCACTGACGCTGGATTCTGCCTTCGAGACGCGGAGCTTGTTGAGCCAGCGGTCCCGGGCCTCTCGTGGCGAGAGGTCGGGGACGCGGTCGCCGCCGTCGGGCGTGCCGACGAGGCGGATCTGGTAGCTCGGCGGGTCCGCAGCGGACGTCTCGCTCATACGTCGGAGACCTCCCGGAGGTACTCGACCCTGTGGGTCGGGCACAGCACCCGCGCGTCGGCGTCCGCGGCGTCGGGGTCAACGCGCGCCAGCAGGTCGGTGACGTCACACCCGTCCTCGCCGCACCCGGTCGCGTCGGTGATTGGCGAGATCGTGGCGTCGGCGGTGCCGCTCATGCTCGCCCCTCCAGGAGTGCGCGCCGGCGCGCGTCAGCCTCCCCGGCGTCGACACCGAGGTGGTCGGTCGCGACGTGGGCGCTGACGTCGGCGACGTCGTCCGGCGACCCGTACATCACGGCGAAGTCGGCCACGAGCTTCCCGAGCAGTTCACTCCGTGGGAACTGGCATGGGGCGCGGTCGGCCATGGCCTCGGGGTGTTCGTCGAGTTCGGTAAACGACATGGCTCGCAGCTCGCCGTCGACCTTCGCGGCGATCGCGAAGCCCTCCAAGTCGTCGTCGACGAGGAACTCGAATGCACGGTCGATCGCGGCGTCCATGTCGTCGGGGGTGTCGGTACTCATCTACTGATTCCCTCCTTGCTGGGGCGTGAACCGCCAGACTCGGCTACCGCAGTTCTCGAACTCGGGCCCGGAGGTCAGCGTTTTGATCCGCTTGGCGATCGTCCGTGAGTCGACGAGATCGGAATGCCGCTTGTAGAGCGTCTGGAACCGTTGGGTCGTGACCGCTTCGTTGGGATCAAGCTGTTCGAGGACCGCCGCGTCGCGGTAGTCTCCCGTTGCCGGCTCCGGCTCCTGTCCGTCCTCGAGAGCATCGAGCCGCTCGCGAAGGCGCTGGTTTTCGGCTTCCAGCTCCTCGACGCGGGTCTTCAGGTCGTGCTGTTCGGTTCGTTCGGCTTTGTCGTGGGTCTGAGTTTCAGTACTCATCGTTCTCGTTCGGTGACGGTGCCGAACGAGGCGCAAAATCTATCACGCCGGGGACTGTATCCCCAGGTGACGACTGCCTCGTCGGCGTCGTCGGGCTTCTCAGTTCGGTTGATGGCTCGCGGGGACGCTGTGGACGTCCCGGTCATCACCGACTGTTCAACTTTTCGTAGAGTCATCATTGATTCTCGTCGATGAGGCGCTCTAACACGTCAGAATAACTCTCCTGCCCCCGTTTCCGCGAGCGGATTTCGTCACGGAGTTCGGGTTCGACAGAGATGGTTGTGTACTCGCGTGGCGCCATGTTCGTGGAAACGTGGTGGTCCATCATAAGGGTTATGTACTATCAGACGTACAGTTCGGCAGGTTCCGACGTATGCCAGATATCGAATCCAGACCTCGAGGGGTGCTCACCGATGATGATCGGGAGTATCTCCGCGGTGAGAAAGAGTACAAGCACGTCCAAAGCGAGACGAACGTCAAGGCGAGGATCCGCGAACGAGTGTATCACAGTCTTCGGGACGGGAAAGACCTTCTCCGTATCTCGCCAGAACAGCGAGAACAGATTTTCGTGTACTGGCAACACAGTGATGAATGGGTAGCGGTCGAAGACCGAGACGATTCTCTCTCTCACGAGTACTACGATGTCGGAGAGCATTTCGAGAAAAGCGAGTTCTCCGAGTCTCTCAGACAGTTTTTGGGGTTCTTGTATCTCGGGATCCAGGAGTCCGATGATCTTGAATTTTCGTCGATGCTTGAAACAGCGATCCGAGATGCGGAACTGCAACGGAACCGGGAAGTCACAGACTGGCGACTCGAGTTCGGTATCGACGAACGTCCCGATCTTGAGGAAGTACTCAGGCGCTTCGAAGCTGGGGATCCGTCTCTGGATCATCACCAGATTCAGATGCTTCGCGAAGAGGCAGATGTCACTGGCGATGATATCGCTGACTACTACGATCGCTTGAACGACGAGTGACGCCCGCCGGCGCGCGTTGACCACGCTCCCCACCCTGTCCTCACCGTTGCGAGTGTCAGCACCCCGGAGTTTGCGAGGTCTGGGATATATGGGGAGAACGTTTAACATACATGTCCAATAGATGTGTGAAGTATGAGGCGGAGGCAATACGTCGCGATCGTGGGTGCTGGGGTGGTCTCTGGGTGTACTGGCGACATCACGGGCACAGCGACCCTCGGCGAAGACGAGGTCAAAGACGAAGCCGAGAGTGTGTCGCACGATTCGCTGATGCGAAGCTCCGACGAATACGAGGGTGACCTCATTCACATCGACCAGGGGAAAATCACCCAGGTCCTCGGGGACGAAGAGGAAGGGTTCCAGTTTCGAATCTACATGACCCCCGGAGAGTTCACCTGGGAGGACGACGTACTCGTTCGCTGGGGTGGGGAGCGATACCTCGCAGACGACATCGTGGCGGTCTGGGGCCGGTCGAACGGACTCGTTACGTACGAGACTGTCCTCGGGAACGAACGGACGATCCCCGACATCTCCGCCCGCGTGATCGAAATGGTGCAGTCGGGGTGAGACCGCCGAGGTAGTCTGTTCAGACATCGCTCTTGGGCAATTCGCACCCGCAGTGGCGACAGAACGCGTCGCCGGCGTCGACACCCTCGCCACAGCTCGGGCAGTAGACGTCCTGTCCCTCCGGCACACCCGACGAATCTCTCTCTATTTCAAAGAGGAGTTCAACCGCCATTTTGAGTTCCTCCTTGCTCAGCCCCTCGGTGTGAATCGTCCCTCGCGGCGTGGAAATGGACCCGTCTTCTCCCTTCACCTTGTCGTATATCCAAGACGCCAGCACCCCGACACCCACACCACTCGCGAGTTCGACCGCCAGCATCAGTGTGTCCGGAACGCCGGCCGAGCGCTTCTCGTACACCCCCTCGAACGTCACGCTGGAACCGTCCTCGAACTCTGCGACCCTGGCACCAACTTCCAGGTCGGGGTCGGCGCCGATCGTTTCGGGTCCCGCGTCCTCCTGGTGCTTGTCGATCACGAAGTCGCAGCGCTCGAAAACGGGGTGGACGTCGTCAGCCATCGTCGCCCTCCGGGTCACCCGCGTCGACGATCGCGACCTTCATCATGAGTCGACACCTCCGAGATTCAGGTAGATAGCAGCTAATTCTTCTTTCGTAAGGCGTTGATTCCCGGTGGAGATGTCCCGGTCCGGAACGTAATCGACGCGAGCGAGCGTCCGTTCGATGAGGCCGGTTCGCGTGAGCTGGTTCGCGACGTAGTCCACCTGTTCCTCGCGATGCCAGTCTTCGAACCCCGGGGGCATCTCGCGTGTGAGCGTGCTTCGGCGGCGGAGGTCCTCGATGTCGGGATCGTCGTCAGGCATCACCGTCACCCGTGTAATGCTCACTGGAAAGTGGGTGCTCGTGTCCGAAATGCTCGTTTAGCTCCTTGTTTGAAAAACCGTGCTGTTCCTGTGCGTGGGCCCTGACCGTAGCCTCGTGGTCCTCGTACGCACACTCCGGACAATCGACGATAGGGCCAGCTGCGGTATGGACACCGCCGCAGACGACCTCGCGGAGTTCCTCAAGAAGGTCAGGGTGATGCTCCTCAAGGATCTCGACGTCCGTTGTGAGTTCTTCTTTCACCCTGCTCCGGACACGCGAAACTGCTTCATACCGCCGCTGGTCGGTGCCTTCCCCTGCGATCAACTCTCGCTCCGTCTCCGTCATCAGCGCTCGGGTCCGCGCCATGGCGAACTCTGTGACTCGCGACATGGTAGTATTTGCCCACCCCAGCCTCAAATAGATTGGTGCTTTTGCCAACGTTGGAACAATCGCCAACCTTTATTAGGTTGGCAAATGTACCAATGTAGTAGAGACAGACCAGCCCCTCAGGGCGCTTCTTCTCAGAAGTGCCCGACTGCTGGCACAGTCGGGCTGGTAGGTCTCTGGTGTGAAACCCATGCAGAACGACACGCCGGCCGCACTTGAAACTGCGGCCAACGACGCCAGCACCGATTTGGAACCACGCGACGTCCGTGCGCTCACGGAAGTCCTGACGGTCCTCCCCGACCAGCCCGAGGTCGCCGGCGCCGACGAGATGTACCTCGTCGTCTCCGCGAGCGGCAGCGAGTACACCGTTGACGCTCGCGACGGTTCGTGTACCTGTCCCGACGCCGTCCATCGCGACGCCACCTGTAAGCACCAGCGCCGGTGTGCGTTCGCGACCGGCGAGCGAGCGATCCCGGCGTGGGTCGACCCCGACGACGTCGACGACGGCCTCGGCGAACACATCGATGACGGGGTGTCGGCGAGACCCCGCGTGGCCGCCGACGGCGGCACCGACGAGATCGTGGTCGCCGGCGACCAGGGTGAGATCCTCGAGGACGACACCGACGACGTCGTCGACCTGAGCGAGGAGACGGACGACCGCATCTACACCTACCACTGGGAGCCCTACGAGCAAGGCGGCGCCCGGTACGTCCGGTGTGAACTGTGCGGCGCCGAGTGCGTGCCCGCGGAGCCCGAGCGGCTCGCCCACCACGACGGCTGCCCGGAGGGTCGCTGAGATGCCCCGCGACGACCCCCGCCTCGACGGGATCCTCCCGCCCCGGGAGTCCCGGGCGGACGTCCTGGACACGACGGCGGACCTCGGGCACGACGCCGTCGAGTTCGGCGACGTCGACGCCGACGCGGTCGCGTCAGCGCTGGAGGAGGCCGCCCGGGAGGTGTGCGACCGATGAGCGACGACGACGTCGAGGCCGACCAGCTCGTCGAGCGCACCGACACCGGCGTCTCGATCACGTCGACGCTCAAGCGGGGGAGCGGCACCCGCGACCAGGACAAGCACGTCGTGAAGGCGAAGGGCCACACCTTCGCCGACGCCGTCAGCAAGCACAAGAGCGCGATGAACTACGTCGAGGGGGAGCTCCTCGACCGCGCTCGGGGCCTCCAGCCCGACCCCGACGCCGGTGACGGCGAGGAGAGCGAGCGATGACCACACGCGCTGTGACCATCGGCGGGTTCCACATCACCGACGGCCGGGTCACGATGGACGTCGGCGACACCGAGGGCGACCTGCAGGTCGGCACGCCGGCGTACACGCCGCTCTCTGGCGGCGAGGTTCACGCCTACCTGACGCTCGGGGGGCGAGGATTTCCAAGCGCTCGTCGAACTCGACGCCGACGACTGCGCGGCGCTGGTGGCCGCCCTCGAGGCGGCGCCGGAGGCGACCGATGAGTGAGCGCGTGAGTCGGCGTACGGTCCTCCAGGGCCTCGCCGGTTGTGTCGGCGCCGCCGCGGTCGACGCCGACAGCGACGCCGAGCGCGACGAGCACGCGACCGACGGCGACGAGGGACGGATCCCGGCGCCGTTCGACGCGATCCCGACGGCCGACGACGCGCCCGAGGACGTCCGCTCGATCGCCCGAGTGAACTATCCGCCCGAGGCCGTGCTCGACACGGGCCCGATCCCGGATCCCCGTCACCAGCACCTCGTCGAGCGCGAGCTCGTCGTGCCCGCCTGGGGACTTGACGCCGCGCGGTGGCGACTCCAGTGCCGGCTCGACTGTGAGGATCCCGACGCCGCGGACACGCCCGCAGAGCTCCCCGAGTGGCGCATCGAGGAGGCGCTGATGGGCTACGCCCAGCTGCGCGAGCGGTTCGTCACGCCCGACGGTCGCGACGCCGTCGACGTACTCCAGGAGGGCCTCGAGGAGGGCGACCATGCCGAGTGACGAGTGCCCGCCGCTCGCGACGGTCGCCGCGGCGCGCGAGACGCTCCAGGAGGTCGACCGCTCGCGGCTCGAAGACCACAGCGCCGCGCGGGTCCTGAACGCCCTGGAGGAGCTCGACAACGTCATCCTGAACGCGAGCACCGACGAGCTCGCACAGGCCGCCTGTGAGGTGACGGCCGATGCCGACTGAGGCCGCCTCGAAGCGCGCTGACGGTCTCCCCGACGAGGTCGTCGTCTTCGGCGGCGGTGGGAGCCGCACGTTCCACCGGCAGGGCCACGGGGATGAGGTGCGGGCGCTGTGCGGGACGCCCGGCCGGAACCCGTACCTGAAAACACGTGACCACGTCGACGGCCACTACACGCCGTGCAAGCGGTGCTTCCCGCTCTCGAAGGGAGGGCGCCGATGAGCCGCTCCGACGACGTCGACCACGGGCGCGTCCGGTGCTCGGTCACCTGGAGCGGTCCACCCGCGGCCGCACGGGCCGGGAGCGATCCCGACCGGGAGGATCCCCGATGAATCGCCGCGCATTCCTCGGCGCCGCGGCCGCCGTCGCGACGCTCCCGCTCGACGTGGGCGCCGGTACCGACGACGAGCCCGCGCTCCGGGACTGTGGCATCTGCGGTGGCGAGCACCCTGCGGACATGCTCGACCGGACCACCGTTCCAGAGATCGCGCCGCTCCAGGAGGACGTCTGTTGGACCTGCCAGTTCGTCTACGAACACACGCCCCGCGAGGGCACCTGCGCGCAGTGTGGTGACCCGCTCGACGAGGACTACCCCGGCACGGGCTTCCCGATCGAGCTCGAATACCCGCTCGGCGCCGCCGACCTGCCGGCGTACAAGAGCGCGAAGCTCTGTGGCGACTGCGCCGCCTGGATCGCCTCGGACATCAACTTCCGGGGCGTGAGCAACGACCCCGTCGCGAGCGACCGGTTCAGCCGGCTCATCGACGAGGAGAGTGCCCGCCTGAACGAGCTGGAGGCCGACGATGAGTAGTGCGGCCCGCACGGACGGCGCCGGCGACGACGTCGACGAGCGCGGCGACCTGTGGGCCCGCGTCGGGCGGGAGGCCGTCGGGAATCAACTCAACGGCGCTCGCCACGACGTCGAGGCGGTCATGCACGACATCGCGGTCGAAACGCTGTTCGCCGCTGACGACCCGAGCCCCGAGCAGGTACGCAAGGCACGACAGGCGCTGAACGAGGCCCGATGGATCCTCGAGGAGTTCGTCGCGCCCGCCGCCGGCGTGGAGTCGTGGGGTGACCCACCGATGCGGGTCCCGATGGGCGTCCTCTGGGACCTGACCAACCACCCGAAGGCCGACGGCGTCGATCCCCGCGAGTACGTCGAGGAGGAGCCCAATGAGTAGCCGCTCGACCCCAGGGGCCGCCTCGACACAGCCCGCCACGGAGGCCGACGACGCCCCGATCACGCCGGTCGGCGTCGACGTCGGGACCAAGCAGCTCGTCGCCGTCGCGACCGTCGACGCGGACCTGTCCGACGCGGTCGTCGTCGACGGTGAGCGCGCCCGGCGCACCTACAGCGCCTTCCAGGAAGCGACCCACCGGCTCCACGAGCGCGACATGTCCGAGACGCTGGGCGACGTCGTCTGGCGCCACTGGCGACGCCTCCGACGCGAACTCCAGGCAGCAGCCGAGGCCGTCCTCGCGGTCGCACAGCGCCACGCACGGCCCGTGGTCGTCCTCGAAGACCTGCCCGGGCACCCGCAACCGCTCGTAGCGGCTCGCGAGGGGGGCATCCGCGCGCCGACGTGGCTCCCGCCCGTGATTCAATCGGTCGTCGCCGACCGCGTCGTCGAGGCCGGCGTGCCCGTCACCTACGTCGACCCGAAGTATACCACCCAGCAGTGCCACGCCTGCGGGCTCCTCGCGTCCGTCGAGGACGACACGATCGTCTGCTCGACCGAGGACTGCCCGGTCGGCGAGGTGTGTCGCGACCGGAGCGCGGCGGTGAGCATCGCGAAGCGCGTGCTCGACTGACACTCTCTCTTTTCCGGGAGATTTCAACTGAACTGAAACCGACTCTTTCAGCGGTGTCACACAAGTAGGTGAATGTGAAACCGAACGTGGAGTTACAAAGTCTCGTTCCGACGGCGAACCCGATACAGATACCCCTCGGACGGCAGCACACCGTTCAGCTCCCGGATCGCGCGCTGCCACTCGTCTACGGTTTGGAACCCGCTCAAGTCTCGATACTCGTCGAGCGTCAATCGGTCGCGAGGGTCGATTTTTCCGATCTCCTCTACTACGACGTCGCCCTGTTTCGGCCCGAGACGCGATTCTCGCCACCACGTGTCACCAGTCGTCCGAGATGATTTGCGGAATGTGACGACCTCACCCTCACGGAGTAGCTGCGTCCGTGCAGTTTGATCAGAAAATATAATCGGCCCGACCGTCCCAGTCCTGGCTTCCGTCATTACGTGATACCGTTGGTTAATAAGTTATTAATCTGGCGAAGTTACAGACCCTAGAAATGTAGGGCTACCACTGGTCAAGCGCGGGTTGACGGTCTGAATTCACACCCGCGTTGAGCATGTCCGACTCACTAAATCGGAGGTCACTGATGATGATGTACGACGTCGGCTGGTGCTGCATATTTCCGATGAAGAAGTAGTGTGAATACCGGTCGTCGGTCAATCGGAGGGCGTCTACCACGCCTTCATCGTCCTCGTTGTTGTCCCAGTACATGTAGACGCCCCACTCGATGCAGTGTTGGCGGTGGTGGCCCTTCGCCTGGCACCCTTCACAGGTGTACTCGATATAGAGCCGATACGGGTACTGGGTCTTCCCCACCTGTCGCTCGCGATCCAGTGTCATCTGGTAGGTCGGATCCGGACGTGGATCGAGTTCGAAGTCGTGAATTGCGGCCGGCTTGACGATCCCGAGACTGCGTTCCTCGTCTCTGAGAGCGTTCGCACAGTCCGTTGCGAGCTCGTCGACGAGTTGAATCTGTTCGGTTTTGGTCAACTGGTCGACCTGCTCGATCTTGGTGTGTAACGTGTCCCACTCGGCTTTCGAACCGGCGATTTTGTAGCTCTCGTCTCGCGTGTCGGGGTGTGCGTCCTCAACAGGGACAGACACGACGTTCCAGCGCTGTAACTCGTCCATCCACTTTTGCGTCGGATAGAGTCGGACGTACCCCACCGTCTCCGAGTACCCACCGAGACACACTGTGTGACGACCGTCGTCGATCGGCTCTGGCGCCGCACGGCCCAGGACGACGAGATCGTCGATACGGTCTACCTCACCCATGCACACTGGGTACCATTCATCATACAAGTAATTATGGTCTGATGACACAGATTCTGCCGTGTCCATCGCGAAGCGCGCGTTCGGGTAAACCTCCACCTGTGCTTTTCTTGGAGGAAATAGGGGAGGAGACAGAATTTGCGTTTCTGAGGCGGCAACGGCCAAACACTCAAGTGACCTGTCGACCCAGCGGATAGTATGGGTGGGGATCGAGGACAGTCAAAACTGCTCGTAGGGTTTCTCGTAATCATTGTCGTGCTGTCCGTCGTCGCGATCGTCGCATTCGGTGGCCTCGTCGCCCTGGTCGCGTTCGCGAGCGACGGCGGGAGTAACGCTGGCGGCGGGACCGTCGTGGCCACGCCGACAGCCGTCGGGACCGGCACGACACTGCCGGCTACCGAACTGCCGTCGACGCCGACGGTGGGTGCTACGAGCGAAGTGCCGACGTCGACCGTCGCAGCCGTGGGTGGGTCGCCGACGTTGACGCCGACGCGAACGATCACCTCGTCGCCGATGGCCACGGATACACCGTCACCAACGCGAACGCTCACCCCGTCACCGACGGCCACAGTTACACCATCACCGACGCGAACGCCCACACCGTCACCGACGGCCACGGCTACACCGTCACCGACAGCGACACCACCGCCGACGCCTGCCCCCGATGGGGAATCATATTCGTTCGATGGGAGCGGAGGTGACGTCACCGATACGTTCGAGACGACCGGTGGGTTGGTGACGTTTGACCTCGAACACACCGGCGACTCCAACTTTGCTGTCTGGCTCGTTTCCGACGACGGTGATCAGGAAGAACTGCTCGCCAACATCGTCGGTGAGTACGACGGTACCTACGCGATGTACCTCCAGGCCGGCGAGTACCAGCTCGACATTGATGCCGACGGGGACTGGACGGCCGATATCGAACAACCCCGTTACTCGGCCGCGGAACTTGAGTCACTCCCGGCTGACGCGAGCGGTGAAGACAGTGACTACATGGGCCCCTACCAATTCGAGGATGCTACTGAGATCACCATCGAGGCGGAGAACGATGCAGCGGTCTCTGTGTGGCTCGCCCGTCACGACGGGCAACTGGTCGACTTGCTCGCGAACGACATCGGTCCGTACGAGGAGACGACGCTTATCACGGACAGCGGTACCGGATTGATCTTCATCCAGACCGACGGCGGCGAGTGGCAGATTGAAATCGGTGACGAGTGAGCCAGCTGTTTTCCGTGGGCTTGAACCTTTGCGGAGACGCCAGCGAGGGGGGCACCAGTCACTCGTCACTTGTCGCCACAGGAACCACCATGCGCCGATGTGGATACCACCCACAGTGTAGGCGCTCGTAACCAACGCCGAGATCCCGGTCACCTACGTCAGCGTGAAGTGCACCTCACAGGACTGTCATCGGTGCCACCAGCCACGGGCGCTTCGGGGATAAGACGGTCTGCTGTACGACTGTCCGATCGGCAGGACCGACTACGCCCGCAGCGCAGTGACGGGCGACGCCGCCGTGTACTTTCATTAGTAAGTCGAAATAATGCGGTAATAGCCGATACATGCCATATTGTCCGAACTGCGGTGAACAGGTGAGGGAGGGGGATTCATTTTGTTATGAATGTGGAACGGGCGTTGAACGGCGGAACGCGGACTCTGGTGAATCTACAGATTCGGTTGATGATGAAGAGCAGCCAGCAGCTGAATCAGCGGACGTAGAAAAGGCGGAGGAACCACCAGAAACACAACCTCAAGAGAAGGGTTATGGAAGTAACTGGTTGTACTGGCTTGCGTTCTTTGGATGCTTCTTCTGGATAAACGTGACAGCCTTCTCCCTGTATCTCGGCAGTGTCGGAAATGGCGTAATAACCGGCATCGTTTGGATAGGATTCGGTCTTGTAGCAATCCCCTCGTACGTGGATTTGAGACGAGTGAAGACCGAGACGGATGTTGATTTCCTAACACCGAAGGAGCTTCTCTTCAGTTTGGCCATCCCATATGTGAACATCCTCGGCGGGCTGAATTATCTGTATTCGCGACACAAGAACCTGAATGCGATACCAAAATCCGGGTGGTTGAGTCACTCTGTCTGTTTGGTGAGCAGTGCTCTATTCATGAGCATTGCACTCTGGTTGGTCCCGATCGTCTTCGGTCCAATCGGGATAATATTCGGTGTGAAGGTTCTGAAGGATTATTCGAATATACAGGGAGCCATTCTGATTGTGGGGAATCTATTTGCTACGTTCGCAGGGTTTGCTTTGGGGGTCTTAACGTTCTACCTGTAGTTCCGACGACGTCGTCGCCCACAGGGACAGTTGTCGCTCTCGGCGGTGTTGGGGTGCCAACACTTACAGAAGCCGGTTGACACCTATGACCATGCTCAAACGGCTGGTCGAGCAGCTGTTCGGGGAGGGTGCCTGGGAGGACGTCGACCACGAGGAGGTCCAGCGCGGCCTCGAGCGCGAGCGTGAGAAACGCCGCCTCGACTTCGAGCGCATCGATGAGTATCCGTACGACCACTATACCGAGGCGATGGAGGACATCAAGCAGTTGAAGCGCGAACGGCGCCACGACGAGGTCGAGGACCTCCTGTTGTGGTGTATCGAGTTCGCCGAGGCGGAGGCCCGGGCCCAGGCCGAGTACGACGACTTCCCGATGACGCCGCCCGCCTACTACCGCCACCTCGGCATCGTCTACCGGAAGGACGACCGCTACGCCGACGAGGTGGCAGTCCTGGAGCGATACATCGAGTTCAACAGATCCATCGGCGCCTACGTCGACGACGATCTCCGGGAGCGCCTGGACCGGGCTCGGGAACTCGCCAGCGAGAGTGACTGAGGTGGGTAGGTACCGACGAGAAGGGCGATTACGGCGTGCGTCCGTAGGACGTATCGATGATATTTCTCGCCCACAGTTCCCCCGAGAGTTTTTGCATCATCGCATCAGCCGCTTCTTCTCCTTCTCGCCGACCCGACGCCTCGATACGCCTGATGTTGATTTCGATTGGCCGAGCATCGGAGGCCGACCGCTGCGCGGTCGTCGTGGCTGCCGTGCCCGTACCGAGGATGGTGTCGATGTCGCCGAGACCACCCGTTGCCGCTCCAGCGAGCGGCCCCGCAGCGGCCATCGCGACGCCCCCGCCTGGAGAGCCGCCGCCGGTCAGGTTGTCGGGGATGAGACTGTCGTTCCCGAGCGCCTTCCGGAGGTCGTTGGCTCGCCTGGCGAGTTCGGGGGCAATCGCCGGGAAGCCGAGGCCACCACCACCGCCGACGCGAGGCAGTGCCTTGGCGCCCCGTCCGAACAACGAGAGGATGCCGCCGCCCCCGCGTCCCAAGGATTTGAACAACTTACTGAGGCCCCCGCCTCCGAGGAGACCACCTCCGCCACCGAACCTCCCGAGCTTCGAGAGGGAGGTCACGAGTGTCGTGATAGCTCCAGCAAGGGTGCCTACCCACACTGCCGCTCGTTGAAGCCACTCCGGCGTATCTCGGAGGCCCTCAAGGAACCAATTAAGTATGTTGACAGCTCCAGTGAGTACAGGCAGTAGTTCATCCGCTGCGATGACCGCAAAATGGCCGAGATCGGGCGCCAGATCGGCCAGTGCGGTCCCGAACGCCATCACCTCCGGCCTCAGTTCTTTCCATGAGTCCCCGAGTGCCTCCACGATCCGTGGCCCGTTGTTTGCGAGCCACAGCATCCCGGCTCGGAGTTCGTCCTGAAGCGAACGCGCGAGGTCGAATATCCAGCCGACGACGTCGGGGATCGTCCGGAAGGCGATACCTCCGAACAGCCGAAGCGTCTCTTTGAACTCTTCGACCGGGCCGATCGCCGCGAGGACGTTCTCGACGAGGTCGTCCATCGACCGGACCGCCTCGACGATCATGGGGCCGAACTCCTCCCCCAACGGCTGTAACAAGCTCAGGATTTCTGTCCGCATATCTGACAGAGCATGGCGAATTTCGGCCACATGTGTCACCGCGCCCACGGCGAGCAGGCCACCGAACGCCGCTGCGAGTGCTCCGGCGCCAGCCGCAGCTGCGGCGAGGGGGACGAGCATCCCACCCGCCGCCGCTGTCAGTGTGAACATGCTCGTCCCCGCTGCGGCGGCTGTGACCGCCAGCGTCCCGAGCCCACCGCTGGCCGTCAGCGACGTGGGTCCGATAGACGCCAGTCGGAGCGAGAGGGACGACGCCGAGCGACTGGCCTCGTCGGCCTCGTCGCTGAATTCATCTGTCCGGTTACTCAGCAGTTCCAGCCCGACGACGGCGTCCCTGACGTCAGCCGCCACCGAGATTGTCATATCTTCGAAGACCATGGTTATTTCGTGAGTTTTCGATCAGGTAGCTTCGGGCCCGAGGACGCCTCTGCCCCGCGCTCCGGCGATGCGTCGTAGAACCGTTCGGACACTGTCTGGTTGCTGGTGGGGTCGCCCGAGCCGGCCTCTGCTTCGGACGCCTGGGCCTGCTGGAGGTGCGCCTCGGCGAGTCGCCCGAGTTCCATCCACTGGAAGTGTCGCGTCGTCAGGTTCTCCAGTTTCGGCGGCCACACCCACCGGTAACCCATCTCGTGAGCGCGACGGACCCGGAGTGCCGTCTTCGACACGTCGGGCAGGTCTACCGGTTTCCCTCATCGAGTGCCTCCTCGTGTTCCGCGATCGCCTCCTGGATGACGTCGTCCGTCAGCCCCAGCGCGTCGTGCAGGAAGGCCTTGAACGCCGCCGCCGCCCAGACGTCCCCCTCGAAGTCGTCCGCGTCGAGTTCGTTCCCGCCGGCGTCACGAACCAGGTACTCGTCAAGGATGCTGTCGACGAGGTCCGTGTCGGGGTCGTCCTCGATCGCGTTCTCGAGGTCCTGCAGTTCGCCCACGCTGGTGTCCTTCCACCAGAGTTCGTAGGTCTCCCCGTCGGGGGCCTCGACATCGGTCTTGATGAGTGGTTGTTCGCGCAGTGCGTCGCCGAAGTGGACGGTGTCGTCGGTTTCTGTCATGAGTCAGTAGTGTCGTCGGTCGGTTCGGCGGCGGTCACAGCCGCCGCGAGCGATGCAGCGTCAGCCTCCGCGGTCGACAGCGTCGCGAGCAGTCGGAGCGCTGGCGGTCTGGCCAGCATCCCGGGGCTGTCGGGGTCATCGCAACCCCGAGACAGCGCCCGAAGGGCAGTGACGGCGTCGCCCAACTCGCTATCGACCGCGACGGTCATCTTTTCGAACATCGGTCAGATCCTCTGTGAACGGTCTCGTTGCGTGGGGCCTCGACACAGCTGCCAAGGTGCTAGTTCGACTCGATACGCCGGTGCTCGCCCGAAAAGTGGGGTCATCACCCGTGGCACTGAAATCGGGAGAGGTGGGAAGGGGGTGGGACAAACCGTCTCACCGAATTCGATCAGCGAAACTCCACGTCGAATAGAGGTGCCTCGCCGTGCCGGCTGAAAACACCGGTTCCGGGTCATCGGCCACATCGTCAGACCTCACCCCCGAGTGCCTCACGTATGTCATCTGCCGATGGTATCGGACAGATTCGGAGTTCCCCGGTGTCGAGTCGGACGACGCGGTCGTTCACCCGCTCGACGATGTCGTGGAGTTCGGCCATCGTCACGGGCTGGGTGACGTCGTCGTACTCCTTGCCGTCGATCTCGTCGAGAGCGCGCTCGATCTCTCGCTTCGATTTACGAACCATTGTTCCTCCCGTTCGCCGTCTTACGCGGCGAAGGTGCCGTGGATTGCCAACACAGCCGAGCGGACGAGCCGACGATCGTCAGTAGATATCGTCGGCCGATCAGCATGGTGGGGCCTCCTCGTTGTCCCAGACGCGGAGCAGCCGTTTCCAGAACTCGGCGTGTTCGGACTCGGTCAGCTCTCGGCCGAAGAACGCCTTCTCGTTGGGCCCCGCCCCCAGGTGGCCTTCGTCGACGCTACGCTGGTAGTACTCGTAGTAGTCAGCGAAGGTGACAGGCGTCCCGAAAGCACCACTGTCGAGATCGTCGACGGTGCGCTCGATCTCGCGCTTGGACTTTCGGGTCACAAGTCGTCCACCCCGGTACTGACGCCGTCTTCGGTGGGTTCGGCGGGTGTCTGGACGCGTCCCCGGGCGGACGGGGTGAGATGAACCTCGGGTTCATCCAACAGTCGTCGTTCGCCCGGCGAGAGGTGGCCGCCGTGGTAGTCCTTGAGATCCGCCCACAGTAGAGCCTGAACGTCGAACGTCTCGGGGGCCCCGATATCGTCGAGTGCTCGCTCGATTTCGCGTTTCGACTTCCGGGTCATGGCGCCCACCCTTCGAGTTGTTCGCGAGCGTTCGGGAGCAACCGTTTCACCTCGCCGTCGACGCGAACGAGGTCACGTCGGTCCGGAACGTCGACGACGTCGCCGCCGTTCTGTAGCGTCGACAGGACGGTAATCAGGCCCGCGATGTCGCGGTCCTCGCTCTCCAGATCCTCGAGCGCGGTGTCGATCTCTCGCTTCGAGCGCCGGGTCATGCTGCTCGTCCCTCCAGAATCGGCGGGATGGGATCACCCTGTTCCTCCCGGACCCGGCGCTCGCGAGCGAGTTGCTCCTCGCTCATGTTCCACCAGACGGCCGCGACGTGCGACTCGGCGACGACCGGGATACGGCGCCGCCACCACTGGTCGGGACGGTGGTACGGGACCACGACCTCGCGGCGCCCGCTCTCGGGATCCCGTACCCGGATCCCACTCGTGTCGACATCGGGAAGCCGGTCGTCGGGGACCGAGCTATCGGGCGCGACGAACAGTGCCGCGTCGGTGTGTGGCTCGTCCCGGTACTCGAGATCTTCGACCTTCCGCTCCAGTTCGCGCTTCGAGAGTCGCGTCATGACGTCACCCCACCGGTGCCGACGACGTCTCCGTCGGCGCGTTCTTCGAGTTCCTCGATGCGTTCGCTCAACTCCTGGAGGTCGCGGTCGGCCATCACCTTCCGCTTCTCGGCGACGACGTCCTTCGCGATGCGGATCCACTTGATGCGCACCCGCTCGTTCTCGGCGTCGTACACGCGGCCGCTCTCGACCTTCCGGAGTGCCTCGGTCTCCAGCATGTCGAGCGTCGCGAGCAGGTCATCGTACCCGTCGGCGTCGACGTCGTCGCGTGCGTGGGCGCTCGCGCCGTTGGTCTCCTCTCCCGTCATCGCCGGTCACCCTGGTGTTTTTGCGCACTATTCGGCCGATTCTGGCAGTATTCCGTGTTCATGTTCGAGATCCTGTCTGGTTGGTCGCGTCGTGCGTTCGGCGTGACTCCGGCGTCGCGACGGCTGCTCGCACCGCTCTCGCCGGCGGTCATCACCCCGATCGCGACCGGCTCCGGCCCCGCCACAGGAGTGGCCCCGCCGGTGAACCCTCCCGTGAACTGGGTGAACCCCACATGAACCGGGGGTACACCGGAGAAAACCGCACCACGGCGGTGGGAAGTGATCCCTGTGGTGAACCCTATGAACCTATTTTCTATGTTGAAGGGTACCTTCTTCATTCGGCGGCTCAAGCGGGGGGCTTCCGCACCCCCAGCGGTGTTCATCACCCCGGAGATTCTTGCCGGTAGTCGGGGGTTGACCCCGACGCCGTCCGGCGATGCCACTCCGATGAACGGGGGGTTCACCGAGGGTACACCTGTCGCTGGTGGGGGTTCACTCATTGGCGGCCTCCTCGAGCGCGGCGGCACACCCGCGGCACATGTGGTAGCCGTCGATCGCGTGCCGGTGGGTGAGCGTGGTGTCCTGGCCGCACTCGCTACAGGTTCCGTGTCCGGTTTCGTGCTCGTCGAGCTCCTGGACGGGGTCGTGCCGCCCGGAGTGCTCCCAGGGGAGGTTGTTCTGCTCGCAGAGTTCCTCGAGTTTGGTCTGGAGGTCCTCGTCGTGGATGACGACGCCGTCGCTGCGGCGGGCCTTGTCGAGATCGAGGCGCTTGCGGACCTGCCCGATGTACGACGGGCCGACGTCCCGGCCGGTCATGTCGTTGAACCGCTCGCAGACGTCGCTGACCGGGATGGCGACGCCGTCCCAGGGGTCGCTGTCGCCGAGGACGTTCTGCGAGCGGATCTCTTCGAGCGCGAGGTCGCGGATCGCCCGGATGACGTAAGCGTCGTCGGAGTCCTCGGCGGCCTCCGCGGCCTCGGACTGCATGGTCTCGACGAACGGCTCGAAGGCGTCGCGCTTGTCCCACAGCTCGGCGACGGTCGCGAGACTCAGGAGCTTCTCGCGCAGGCGGCCGCTGATACCGAGGTCGTTCAGCCACTCCAGGGCGGCCTGTTCGGCGGCGGCCCACTCGTCCGAGTCGAGGAGCCGATACCGGGCGTACAGCAGGCGGTTCCGGAGCGCCTGGGCACGGTCCTCGTCGAACCAGACGGGGACGTCCCTGTCGGCGGGCTTGGTCTGGACCTGGATACAGCGCGAGATGATGTCGTCCGGCGGGTCGAACTGCGTGCCGATGGCGACGTGGGTGAAGATGTCGAAGTTCGCGGGCTCGTAGCCGCCGTCGGGCCCCTTCTCGGTCCGCATGACGTCCTCGCCGCGCTTCTGCGAGCCCTTGATGACGGCGTTGATCTCGTCGCGCAGGTCGGGGTTGAGGTCGTGGTACTCGCTCAGAAAGAGCGTGATGTCGTACTTGTCGATCGTACGGAAGATCGCCGCCGGCGTGAACGAGACGGGCACGCGACTCCGGTACCCGACGCGGGCGAGCGTCGTGAGGAGCTGCGTCTTTCCGGTCTCGTGTTTGCCCATCACCATGAGCTGGGGGAGGAAGTTCAGGTTCGGGCGAAGCCACGTCGCGATCGCGAAGGCGGTGAGCCCGTCGTAGTAGTGCTCCTCGTCGGTGACCCAGTTGGTGTAGAGCCAGTCGCGGACATCGTCCCAGAGTTCGGTGTACCCCTCGCCGTCGACGGTGTTCGGGGTGTACCACTGCGGGTCGGCATAGGTCGACGCGGAGATGTCGGGCCGGTCGGCGAGACCGCGCTGCTCGAAGGGGCCCTGGCGCTCACAGTTCGAACACTCGTGGGGCGGCTGGATCTCGCCGTTGACGACCGGTGCTTTCGTGGTCGTCCCGCAGCGCTGGCAGACCCACTCGCCGAGGTTGTAGGCGTCGATAGCGGTCCCGTCATCGTCGGGGCGGACGATCGCGACGGTGCCGTCCTCGCGAACGACGGGCTCGGGCGGGCCAGTCAGTGTCTCGACGTCGCGCTCGTCGCCGTCGTAGTCCCAGTCGATGACGTCGACGATCCCCTGGGTTTCGAGGGCATCGAGACCGTTCTCGTCGGGCGCGACGTAGATGTCGTCCCCGAGCGCGTTGTGGTCCTCGGGCGGCGCGTACTGCGCGGGGTCGAGGAGCCGGTAGCGGACGCTCACGGGTAGCAGCACCCCCCGTCGTCGCGAGCCGCGCACGGCTCGTCTGCGTCCACGATGAACTCACCGCAGAACTCACAGACCGGCGGCTCCAGGTCGACGGTTCGACTCACCGGCCCCACCTCCTAGTCTCTCGACAGGTCAGCAGATCTGGCCAGTGGTCGTGCGAGCTATTCGCCGAAATCCCGTATAAGAGAGTGGGTTGGGGCGGATTTGAACCGCCGGCCTCCTCCATGTCAAGGAGGTGTCATAACCAGCCTAGACCACCAACCCGCCTGGCCGGTTGCACTCCCTCGTAGTCGGAGGGGGTAATTGAAGGTTTCGAAGCGAGCACGCCCACCGGAACCGCCGGACCACGCCGGGCCGGTCGCCGCCGTCGCACCGCCAGACCGGCGTCATCGCACCGCGGAACCGACAGCGGTTTTTTCCCGGGCGAGGAGCCACGCACGTGTCCACGGACCGGCGAAACGTCGTGCTCGCCGCGGCGACGGCCGCCAACTTCGGTCAGTTCGGCGCACGCGTCGTCCTCAGCCCGTTCGTGCTCGCCATCGCGCTCGACTTCCAGGTCACGAAAGGCGGCGTCGGCACCGCGCTGACGCTCATGTGGGCGACGGTCGCCCTCGCGCAGTTCCCCAGCGGCGTCCTCGCCGACCGCTACGGCGAGCGACGCGTCATGGTCGCCGCGCTGGGGCTGACGGCTGCCGGGAGCGCCCTCGTGGCCGCCGCGCCGACGTTCCTGACGTTCGTCCTCGCCGCCGGCGCACTCGGGGTCGGCGCCGGGCTGTACTTCCCTGTCGGTACCGCGCTGCTCGCCCGACGGTTCGAGAACCGGGGCCGTGCGCTGGGGATCCACTCCGCGGGTGGCCCCCTTGCCGGGCTGGCGGTCCCCGTCGTCGCGACGGCCGTCGCCGCCCGCTACGACTGGCGGGCGGGCG
>Ga0207813_100124_pt1 | contig 60228 bp, 66 predicted proteins | sample A23E3SouthBayCA_2_FD_187730 | JGI IMG/M metagenome (GOLD analysis project Ga0207813, IMG submission 187730) | Aerobic enrichment media microbial communities from Eden Landing Ponds, California, USA - A23 E3 (4) (SPAdes) | ecosystem: Environmental > Aquatic > Marine > Unclassified | place... | reverse complement strand
GGACTACGACCAAGTACTGGACGACTCGAACCCGCCGTTCTTCGAGTGGTTCACGAACGGGAGCCTGAACGCCTCGGCGAACTGCCTCGACCGCCACCTCGACGAGCGCGGCGACGAGGCGGCTATCGAGTGGGTCGGGGAACCCACCGACGAGGCCGACCGGACGTACACGTACGCGGAACTCCACCGCGAGGTCAACGAGTTCGCCGCGGGACTCCGGGGGATGGGCGTCGGCGAGGGCGACGTCGTGACGCTCTACATGCCGATGATTCCCGAACTCCCCATCGCGATGCTCGCCTGCGCGCGCATCGGCGCGCCCCACTCCGTCGTGTTCGCCGGGTTCAGCGCCGACGCGCTGGCGACCCGGATGAACGCCGCGGACTCCGAGTACCTCGTGACCTGCGACGGCTACTACCGCCGCGGCGACCCGCTCGACCACCTCGACAAGGCGAACGAGGGCCTGAGCGGCGTCGACCACGAGGTCTCTGACGTGGTGGTCGTCGACCGGCTCGGCGACGACGGCTTCGGCCACGACCTCACCGACACCCAGCGCGACTACGACGACGTGGTCGCCGCGAACGAGGGCGCGACGGTCGACCCCGTCGAGCGCGACGCGGAGGACATGCTCTTCCTGATGTACACCTCGGGAACGACCGGGGAGCCGAAGGGCGTGAAACACACCACGGGCGGGTATCTCTCGTGGGCGGCGTGGACGAGTCAGGCGGTCCTCGACATCAAGCCCGAGGACACCTACTTCTGCAGCGCCGACATCGGCTGGATCACCGGCCACTCCTACATCGTGTACGGCCCGCTCGCGCTCGGGACGACGACGATGATGTACGAGGGAACGCCCGACTACCCCGAGCGCGACCGGCTCTGGGAGATAATCGAGGAGTACGAGGCGACCCAGCTGTACACCGCGCCGACCGCGATTCGGTCGTTCATGAAGTGGGGGTCGGAGTACCCCGACCAGCACGACCTCTCCAGCCTCCGCCTCCTCGGAACCGTCGGCGAGCCGATCAATCCGCGGGCGTGGAAGTGGTACTACAAGCACATCGGGAACGAGGACTGCCCCATCGTCGACACGTGGTGGCAGACCGAGACCGGCGGGATGATGATAACGACGCTCCCCGGCGTGAAGAAGATGAAACCCGGGAGCGCCGGCCCGCCCCTCCCCGGTCTCGACGTACAAATCGTAGACAACGCGGGCGACCAGATCGAACCCGGGCGCGCGGGCTACCTCACGGTACAGAAGCCGTGGCCCGGAATGCTGCGCACGCTCTACAAGAACGACGAACGCTACATCGACGAGTACTGGGCCGAGTACTCGGACACCGAGAGCGACGACCCCGACGACTGGGTGTACTTCCCCGAGGACGGCGCGAAAATCGACGACGACGGCTACATCACCGTACTCGGTCGCGTCGACGACGTCATCAACGTCTCCGGGCACCGCCTCGGCACGATGGAGATCGAGTCAGCCATCGTCGGCGTCGAGGGCGTCGCCGAAGCCGCCGTCGTCGGCGGCGACCACGACATCAAGGGCGAAGCAGTCTACGCCTACGTCATCACCGAGGACGGCTACGAGGGCGACGACGACCTCCGCGCGCGCATCGTCGAAGGCATCGAGGACGCCATCGGCCCCATCGCGCGCCCCGAACAGGTCGTGTTCACGCCCGAGCTCCCGAAGACGCGCTCCGGGAAGATAATGCGCCGCCTCCTCGAGGACGTGGCGAACGAGGACGAGCTCGGCGACACCTCGACGCTCCGCAACCCCGAAATCGTCGAGACGATCCGCGACCAGGCACGCAACTAACCACCAACGAACGCGATTCCACCATATTCACGTGAGACACTATGACAGAAAATAACAGGCACGATTCGGACGGCGAACGAACCGCTCCCGACGGCGGCACCACCGCGGCGCAACGCCACCGGGAGACGAACTACCTCGAAGAAGAAGTGAACCTCCTCAAACCCAGCACGGAGTTCATGCGCGACCACCTCCGACTCATCTGGACGGGGTTCATCATCTGGGCGGTACTCGTGTTCGGGCCGGTGACCGCGACCGCGCTCGCACCGGAGACGATGACGATGACTATCCCCGGCGGGTTCCCGCTGCACTACTTCCTCGTCGCTATCGGCGCTCCCGCGGGCGCGCTCATCCTCTCCGTCTGGTACGCGCGCCGCCGTGACGCGCTCGACGAGAAGTACGGAATCAGCCACGGAGGTGACGCCTGATGAGTCTCCTTCTTCCGATGCAGAGCGGGCTGCTCCCCGAGGGCTTGAACGTCTCGTTCAAGCTCATCCCCGCCATCCTCGTGCTGGCGATGCTCGGACTGTTCCTCGTCATCGGCTTCGTGTTCAAGGTCGCCGACACCGAGGGCATGTGGGTCGCCGGGCGCTCCATCGGGAACGTCGAGAACGGCATGGCCATCGGCGCGAACTGGATGAGCGCAGCGTCCTACCTCGGCATGGCCGCGCTCATCGCACTGAGCGGGTTCTACGGGCTCGCGTTCGTCGTCGGCTGGTCGACCGGGTACTTCATCCTCCTCATCTTCATGGCCGCCCAGATGCGGCGGTTCGGGAAGTACACCGCACCCGACTTCGTCGGCGACCGCTACAACTCCGACACCGCGCGCGCCATCGCCGCCGTCACCACGTTCCTCATCGGGTTCGTGTACGCCATCGGGCAGGCGCGCGGCATGGGCCTCGTCGGCCTCTACATCTTCGGCGACCTCGGCATCCTCGGCCTCACCGGCTACCAGTCGATGGTCGTGTTCATGATGACGATAACAGTCGGCTACCTGAGCATCTCCGGTATGATGGGCGCGACGAAGAACATGGCCGTCCAGTACGTCATCCTCATCGTCGCGTTCCTCGCCGGCCTCTACGTCGTCGGCTACGTGAACGGCTACTCCACCGTCCTCCCGCACATCGAGTACGGCGAGATGTTCAGCGTGCTGAGCAACGAGTTCAGCGAGCCGTTCGTCCACCAGAGCTACTACCTCTGGATCGCGACCGCGTTCTCTCTCGTGGTCGGCACGTGCGGCCTCCCGCACGTCCTCGTGCGGTTCTACACGGTCGAGTCCGAGCGCACGGCGCGCTGGTCGACCGTGTGGGGGCTCGGCTTCATCTGCCTCCTCTACCTGAGTTCGCCCGCGTTCGCCGCGTTCGGCACCGACCTCTACTCGAACCAGATCGGTGACGTGTACGGCGACCCCGGAATGACGAGCGCGGCCGGTGACGTCATCGTCGTGCTCGCCGCGCAGCTCTCGAACCTCCCGACGTGGTTCGTCGGCCTGGTCGCCGCGGGCGGTATCGCGGCCGCAATCGCGACGGTCGCCGGCCTGTTCATCGCCGGGTCGTCCGCCATCTCGCACGACATCTACGCGAACATCATCAACCCCGACGCGACCCAGCGCCAGCAGGTGCTCGTCGGTCGCCTGAGCATCGTCGCGCTCGGCGTCATCACGACGCTCGCCGCGCTCAACCCCGCGGCCCCCATCGCGGCGCTCGTGTCGTACGCGTTCTCGCTCGCCGGTGCGGTGCTGTTCCCGATGTTCTTCCTCGGTCTCTGGTGGGAGAACACGAACCGTCAGGGCGCGCTCGCCGGCATGACCACGGGCCTCATCATCTGGATAATCCCGATGATCAACGAAGTGCTGCCGACGTACGTCTCGTCGCTCGACAGCACCATCTCACCGGTGCTCGCGCAGTGGGTGCCCGCCATCGGCTCCGCGCTCGTCGCGGTTCCGGTGGTGTTCATCGTCACCATCGCCGTGTCGCTCGCGACCGAAGAGCCGGACATGGAGACGAAACGCCTCGTCCGGCAGTGTCACAGCCCCGAGCCGATGGACCGCATGGAGTCCGCGGAAGAAGTCGTGTCCACGGACGGCGGCGAGGACGTCGAGGGAGGTGACGCCTGATGTACGACCGCATTCTCGTCCCGACCGACGGCAGCGACGTCTCGGAGGTCGCCATCGAGCACGCGGTCGACCTCGCTGAGAAGTACGACGCCGAGATTCACGCGCTCTACGTCGTCGACGTGGACGCCGTGAGCTTCGGTCTCGGCGCGGAGCAAGTAGACCGCATCCGCCAGGGCCACCTCGGCGAGATGGAGGAAGTCGAGGAGAAAGCGAACGACGCGACGGGCGCGGTCGCCGACGCCGCGAGCGCCCACGGCATCGACGTCGTGGAAGCGGTGCGGGTCGGGCAGCCGCACGCGGTCGTCTCCAAGTACGCCGACGACGAGGACATCGACCTCGTCGTCATCGGCAGTCACGGCCGCAGCGGCGTTCGCCGCGCGCTCCTCGGGAGCGTGACCGAGCGCGTGCTGCGCTCCACCCGCAAGCCCGTGCTCGTCGTGGACTTCGAGCCGGAGGACTGACCATGGGCGTGCTGGACTCCGTCCGCGAGCAGAAGTCCGGGATGATGGCGGACCTCGTGTTCGCCGTCGCCTGGGTCGTGGGCGTGAACGTCCTGTTCGACCTGACGAACGGCCCGGACTGGGCGTACTACCTCTGCATGTTCGCGGGGGTAATCGCCTACTTCGGGTTCTTCACGTCGCTGAAGATGGCGCGGGCGCAGCAGTAGCCCGCGCCCCCGTACTCCGACACGATTTTGGCGGCCCCGACAGAAGCGAGAGTATGCTCAGCCGCCAGTTCGTCCGGGAGAACCCCGAGACGGTACGCGAAGCCCTCGACAACAAGGGCGTCGACGTCGACCTCGACCGCATTCTGGAGGTCGACGACGAGTGGCGCGACCTCAAGGCCGAGGGCGACGACCTCCGCCACGAACGCAACGAAGTCAGCTCGAAGATCGGCCAACTCAAACAGGAGGGCAAGGAGGAGGAGGCCGAGGAAGCCATCGAGCGGTCGAGCGAACTCAAGGAACGCATCGAGGAGGTCGAGGAGCGGGCGGACGACCTCGAAGCCGAACTCGAAGAGCGCCTGCTCGAACTCCCTCAGATTCCGCACGAGAGCGTGCCCGTGGGCGAGGACGAGTCGGAGAACGTCGAGCGCCGCCGCGAACTGTTCGACGACCGCCGCGACCTCCCGGAGGACGTGGTGCCGCACTACGACCTCGGCGAGGAACTGGACATCCTCGACTTCGAGCGCGGCGCGAAAGTTTCCGGTGGCGGGTTCTACTTCGCGAAGGGCGACGGCGCGCGGCTCGAACACGCGCTCGTCCAGTTCATGCTGGACGTTCACCGCGATCAGGACTACGTGGACGTGTTCCCGCCGATTCCCGTGAACTCGGCGTCGATGCGCGGCACCGGCCAGTTCCCGAAGTTCACGGAGGACGCGTACCGGCTCGGCGGGTCGAACGAGGAAGAGTACGACGACGACGACCTCTGGCTCCTCCCGACCGCCGAAGTCCCGGTGACGAACATGTACCGGGACGAAATCCTCCTCAGCGAGGACCTCCCGCTCAAGCACCAGGCGTACTCGCCAAATTTCCGCCGCGAGGCCGGCGAACACGGCACTGAGACCCGCGGTATCGTGCGCGTCCACCAGTTCAACAAGGTGGAGATGGTGAACTTCGTCGAACCCGAGGAGAGCTACGAGCGCTTCGAGGGGCTCGTCGCGGAGGCGGAGGAAATCCTCCAGCGCCTCGAACTCCCCTACCGGATTCTGGAGATGTGTACGGGCGACCTGGGGTTCACGCAGGCGAAGAAGTACGACCTCGAGGTGTGGGCGCCCGGCGACGACATGGAGGACGGCCCCGCGGCGGGCGGGCGATGGCTCGAGGTCTCCTCTGTCTCGAACTTCGAGGATTTCCAGGCGCGCCGCGCCGGCATCCAGTACCGGCCGGAGAAACACGAGAGCGCCGAGCACGTCCACACGCTGAATGGGTCGGGGCTCGCGGTGCCGCGCATCGTCGTCGCGATTCTGGAGTACTACCAGAACGAGGACGGAACGGTGGACGTGCCCGAGGCCCTCCAGCCGTACATGGGCGGTCAGGAAGTCATCGAGGGCGGTGAGAAGGTCGGTGAGAGCGCGCTCGGCGCGCAGGACTAGTCGGCGTACGTCCGCAGTTTCGCTATTCTCTCGTCGGTTTCGAACACGTCGACGAACGCGAACATGAGTTCGTCGGGCGCGAACAGGTGGCCGCGGGCGACCGCGCCGTCCACGCCCGCCGTCACCGAGTCCACGACGTGCTTGGTGTCGCTGCGCGGGCGGTCGTCGCGCATGAAGGAGACGAACGCCTCGCGGCCCGCGAGCGTGCGGTCGGGACGGACGTGTTCGAAGTCGGGCGCGAGCACGTCCCGGAGCGCCTCGTAGTCGCCCGCGTCGATGGCGTCGTAGTAGGCGTGCGCGAGGTCGACCGAGTCCATACCCCGGCGTGAGTGCTCGACGGACAAGAAACGTGTGGGGCGAACGCGGTGTTTTTGCCCGCCCGTGGCGAAGCAGCGGTGTGGAGTTACACGTTCGGTACGAGGGCGACGACGACCCCGCGAAGTGCACGGCGCGCAAACTCGCGCGCTTCGACCTCGCCGCCCTCCACCGCACGAACCGCGAGACGCCGTACGGCGTCGTCCTGAACCCGCACGCCGACACCGCGCTCAGCCCCGCGGACGCCGCCCACCAGCGACTCGTCGCGCTCGACTGCTCGTGGGAGACCGCCGAAAAGGCGATGTTCGAGATGCCGGGCGACCACCGCGCGCTCCCCTTCTTGGTCGCCGCAAACCCCGTGAACTACGGCCAGCCGTTCCAACTCAACACCGTCGAAGCGTTCGCCGGCGCGCTCTGCATCCTCGGCCACCGCGAGCACGCCGAAGAAATCCTCGCGAAGTTCACTTGGGGCCACACCTTTCTCGAACTGAACGAGGAACCGCTCAGGCGGTACGCGGAGTGCGAGGACTCGACCGAGGTCGTCGAAATCCAGCAGGAATACCTCGACGCCGGCGAGTGAGCGAGTCCGCGAGCGTGACGCTCACGAGCGAGGGAAAACGAACGAAAGCGGTCGAGAATTACGTGGAGCGGCGTTCGCGGGCCTTCGGGCGAAGCTTCCCGTAGCCGCACTTCCGACACCGGGCGGCTTCCTGGGGGTTGCGGGCGTTGCAGCGCATGCAGACCTGTTTGCCGAGGAGTCGGTCCTCGATGGAGATTTCCTTGCTCATACGGGAGTTCTCGACGCCGAGGCGTTTAAACCTTGAGAAACACGCCCACTCGCCGCTCCGCCTACTCGTCCGGGTACTTGGGTTTGCGGCGGTCGGCGCGTTCGAGCGCGCGTTCCACGACGGCGCGTACGTCGCCGTGGAAGACGCTGCCGTGGCCGCTGTACATGTGTTCGACGGTGTCGGGGAGGCGGGCGAGGAGTCGCTCGATGCTCTCAACGAGCGTGCCGCGGTCCTGGCCGGGCATGTCGGTGCGGCCGAAGCTTCCGTCGTCGAACGCGCCGTCGTCGTGCACGACCACGTCGCCGCTGAACAGGCTGGTGTCGGAGACCAAGGAGACGTGGTCGTCGGCGTGACCGGGCGTGTGCACGACTTCGAAGGTTTCGTCGGCGATGGTGATGGTGTCGCGGTCGGCGAGTTCGTGGGTTCGGTGGGGGTGGTCGGCGTACGCGTACACGTCGGGGTCGAAGGCGTCGACCACCGAGTCGAGTTCCGCGACGTGGTCGCCGTGCTGGTGGGTGACGACGACGCGGTCGAGCGTGTCGGTGTGTTCGCGGACGACGTCCGCGACGCCCGGCATCGAGCCCGCGTCCACGAGCGTCGGCGTGCCGTCGAGCGCGAGGTAGGCGTTGCACGTGAAACTCTCCGCGTCCGCGGTGACGGTCGTGACGTCCATATTTGAGGGGACGGACGGCGGTGACAAATAGGCGGGGAATTTTTGAATCCGTCGCCCGTAGGAACATACATGGGCTTCGGTAGTTACGACGAGTCCGAACAGGAGAATCAGAACCTCGACTCGGACATCGACGAGAGCGCGAGCGTCGATACCGAAGAACACGCACACCGGGGGGAGGTCGACTACGAGATAGAGGCGTCGAACGACGAACTCCTCGACAAACTCAAGGACATCAAAAGCGAGTGAAGCCGGGGACGCGCGCGCTCGGCATCGCCGAATCATACACCGGAGAGCGCTCGACGCTCGCCGGCACCGTGGTGCGCGCGGACCGCGTCGTGGACGACGTTTGTTTTACGTCGTGTACCGTCGGCGGACTCGACGCCACCAGCCGGATTATCGACCTCTGGCGCGACCTCGACCGGCCGGACGTCCGGTACGTCGTGCTCGCGGGCATCGCGCCCGCGTGGTTCAATATTCTCGACCTCGCGCGGATTCACGACGCCGTCGAGCGACCCGTTCTCTCCGTGTCGTTCGAGGCGAGCCCCGGGCTCAGCGAGGCCATCCGCCGGGAGTTCGACAGGCCCGGGGAGCGCCTCGAACGCTACGAGCGCCAGCCCCCGCGGGAGCGCGTGTCCGTGAACGACGAGTCGGTGTTCGTGCGGTCGGTGGGCTGTGACGACCCCGCGGGCGTGGTGCGGGCGTTCACGCCCGAGGGCGGACGCCCGGAGCCGGTTCGGGTGGCACGGCTCGCGGCGCGCGCCGCGGACGACTACCGCACCGATTAATTTCCCCGGCGAGCCAGGAGTGGGTATGGAGAACATGGACGGCCTCGACGTGACCGCGTGCGAGCGCTGCGGCGACCTCGCGGCGTCGCGGTCGCGCATCGTGAACGGCACGGGACCCACGGACGCCGATGTGGTGTTCGTCGGGGAAGCGCCGGGCGAGCAGGAGGACCGGGAGGGCGTGCCGTTCGTCGGGCGGAGCGGGGACGTGCTCGACGCCGCGCTCGGCGAGCACGGCCTGCCGCGCAAGCGGGTGCGCATCACGAACTGCGTGCGGTGTCGGCCGCCGGACAACCGCGACCCGAGCACCGAAGAACTCGCGAACTGTCGGCCGTACCTGGAGGCGGAACTCGACCAGCTCGACCCGGCGGTGATAGTGACCCTGGGGAAGGTGCCGAGCGAGCACCTGCTCGAACGGGACGTGGCGGTGACCAACGAAGCCGGCACCGTCGAAACCATCGATATCGCAGGGACGCGGCGGGACGTGCTCGTCTGCGTGCATCCCGCGGCGACGCTCTACGACCGCAGCCAGGAGGAGACGTTCGACGCGACCATCGAGAAGGCGGCGACCATCGCGGGCGTCGAGGGCGGGCAGGCGACGTTCGACGACTACTGACCGCGGGAGTCGAGCGCCGGAGGGGAAAACGACTTGCCCGCGGTCGGCGTATCCTCGCGCATGAGCACTACGGACGCCCAGCGGCAGGCGGCGGCGTCGGTCGTCGTCGTGGACTACGGCCTGGGGAACCTCCGGAGCGTGACGCGCGGCCTCGAACGCGCGGGCGCGGCCGTCACCATCACCGACGACACCGACGAAATCGTGGACGCGGACGGCGTCGTCCTCCCCGGCGTCGGCGCGTTCAGCGAGGGCATGGAGAACGCGGGGCCGTTCCGCGACACGCTCCTCGACGTGGCGGACGCCGGAACGCCCCTGTTCGGCATCTGCCTCGGCATGCAGATGCTCTTGGAGGGCAGCGAGGAAGCTACCCGCGACGGCGAGGGCGACGTCGACGGACTCGGTCTGATTCCGGGGCGGAACGTCCGGTTCAGTCAGGGGCAGAAGGTCCCGCACATGGGCTGGAACGAACTCGACGTGCAGCGCGACCACCCGCTCGTCGACGGCGTCGACAACGTCTCGTCGGAGACGCGACTGGCCGACGGAACCGGGGGCGATTCCGTCGATGGAGAGTACGCGTACTTCGTGCACTCCTACTACGCCGAACCCGAGGACGAGGTGAACGTCGTCGCGACGACGGACTACGACGTGGAGTTCGCGTCCGTCGTCGCGAACGAGGCGGGGAACGTGTTCGGCACGCAGTTCCACCCGGAGAAATCTGGAGAAACAGGATTGACGATTCTCCGGAACTTCGTCGACATCTGTTCTGAGCGCTAGCGGCGCATCGCGACGCTGTACATCCGCCCCGTGGAGTTCGGCGCGCGCTCGGTGAGTTCGCGTGCGCGGTCGAGCAGCGGGTCGGCGAGGTGGTCGGGGACGCTGGCGGCGGTGTCGCGGGCGGCGTCGAGGTGGGCGTCGAAGAGTTTGCGGGGCCACGGAACCGGTTCGAGGATGTCGCGGGTTCGCTCGTGCGTCCATCCGCGCGCTTCGAACAGCGACCGAAGTTCCGTGTCAGGGTGAAAGACGTACGCGGGACGGCCGTCGGCGAGTTCGGCGAGCGCGTTCTCGACGCCGAACAGTCGACGGATGGGTTCGTCGTGCCCGATGGGCGCGTAGTCGTCGACGACCAGCCAGGCGTCGGGGGCGGCGACGCGCGTGAGTTCGTCCGCGATAGCGGTAGCTGCGGCGTTCGTGAGGACGTTGAAGAGCGCGTGCGCGAACACCACGTCCACGGTGTCGTCGGGGAGCGGAATCGACCGGAGGTCGGCCTGCAGGACGGCGGCCGCCGGAATGCGCTCGCGAACGCTCGCGGCGTGGGCGCGGTCGTCGGTGACCGCGTAGACGGCGCCCGCGCCCGCGTCCCGGAGGCCCGCGGTTCCGTTTCCGACGCCCGCACCGGCTTCGAGCGCGACAGCGCCGTCGACCGGAACGTCCGCGAGCGCGTCCGTAACCGTGTCTGGAACGTCCGTCATAGGCGGAACTGTCGGTCGAAGTGTCGAAAAGCCAGCGACCGCGAATCGGTCTCGGGTTCGAAGGGCTCCCAGCGCGGTTGTCGTGGGTCGTCCGGAATCAGGCAGGTGTCCTGCGGTCGGCGACGGCGTTGACGCCGAGGCCGACGAGCGCGAGGAGGACGGAGGCGGCGGCGAGGTAGGCGAACATGTTCTGGACGCCGACAGCGTCGGTGAGCCAGCCGGCGACGATGTGGCCGAGCGCGCCGCCCGCGCCGACGCCGACGCTCGTGAGAAGGGTTTGCGCGGTGGAGTGGAGGCCGTCGGGCGCGCAGTCGTGTGCGAGGTTGACGAGCGCGAAGAAGAGGAGCGCGAGGCCGACGCCGAGGCCGACGTTCGCGAGGAGGACGGAGCCGAGCGTGGGGAAGACGGCGAGGCCGGCGTAGCCGGCGGCGAACCCGAGGCCGCCGAGGGAGACGAGACCGCCGTAGGAGAGCGCGGTGCGGCCGACGGCGAGGAAGACGACGGTTTCGGCGACGGTTTTGGCCGCCCACGCGGCGCCGGTGTAGCCGTCGCCCAGGCCGACCGCGCGCATGTAGACGGAGAAGAACGCGTCGCCGGACCGGGACACGAATCCGAGGAGGAACGCGGCGACGAGCACGACCTGGAACTGGCGGCGCGCGAGCAGTCCGAGCGCTTGCGTGCCGAGGCCGCCCTGGAGGACGGAGTCCTCGTCGTCGGGGATGGTGAGCGCGAGCGCGACGAACACGACCATACCGGCGATGTAGAGGTAGACGACGAGCAGGGTGGTGGTGTACGCGAGGAGGAATCCGATGACGAGTACGGCGATGCCGAAGGACGTGGAGCCGAAGCTTCGGGCGAAGCCGTAGTCGAAGCCTTCGCGGAGGACGAGCGCGTTCGACAGCGGGACGATAGGGGCGCGGCCGACGGCGAAGAGCGCGGTGCCGGCGGTGATGAGGAGGAAGGCGTCGCCGGACAGACTCGCACCGAGCGGGTACGCGAGGAGCGCGACCGCGGAGACGGTGGCGGCGGCGACGAGAACGCGAGCGGGTGAACGCGTGTAGTCGGCGACGAACCCCCAGAGAGGTTGGACGACGACGCCCGCGACGATCATCACCATTCCGACGAAACCCATCTCGACGCCCGACATCCCCATCTCCTCGAGGAGGACGTTCCGGAACGCGGCGAATCCGCTGAACGCCGCGAAGAACACGAAGTAGAGCGCGGGGTAGCGATAGCGACTGTCCACCCATCGGGTCAGGACGAGCAGCCACCTGAACGTGATGATTCGCGCGAACTGTGAGGAAAATAAACACGGAAATTGGGTGGTAGTCGCGGATGCGGCGCGGTGCGGCGCGATGCGGAGGCGGAGGCAGCGCGGGGCGGTAGTGGTTCCGGGGATGCCGCGGCGGCCGGTAGGCCGCCGTCTGCGTGGGCCGACGGCAAGGGTTGGGAATCTGCAAGGGGTTTTGCCGGCGCAGAGCGCCGGCAAAAGGGCTTGCTAGAGGAAATCCCGGACGTCCGAGTAGTACATGTCGTGGTGGTCGAGTTCGCCGATGGCGTGGGCGATGTCGGCGGCGAGGGCGTGCCAGCAGCGTTGGCCTTGGTCGGTGTCGATGTTGTAGGTGGAGTCTTGGCAGTGGCAGCCGCCGTTTTCGATGACGTATTCGTCGTGGTGGCCGACGACGACTGTGAAGTCGTTGTATTCTTTGACGCGGCGTTCGCTGACGGCTTCGATTGCGCGTTGGCCGCGGTCGCCGTGTTCGGCGAGGATTCGTTGGACGATGCTGGGCGTGAGTTCTCCGGTGTCTTGGAGGGTGTCGCGCCAGTCGTCCGTCACGGGCGGTTTTGGTGGGGGCGTGGTTTAGCCGGTTCGATTGCCCCACCACCGTGTCCTTAATGATTATTAATGCGTATCCAGCCATATTACATTATCAATCATTAACTTTATCGTGGTGTTTCGCACCTGACTGAACGCAATGGCAGTACACCGCCACGCCTCCGACGCTCGCACCGCCTATCGACCATCGCCAGCCACCACGATACAATGCCCGAATACACCGACATAGACAACACCGGCGCGCCGGCCGTCCCGGATCTGACGAACACCACCGACCCCCGCGAGGACTACGACGAATCCGTCCTCAGCCACCGCATCCAGACCAATGAGTGACTACAAGGACTACACCTACCGCGACATCGACAACCCGGCCGGCCGCGAGTTCCGCGAAAAGCTGGAGAATCAAGACTACGTCTTCGCGCCCGGCCTCTACCACGCGCTCGACGCGCGACTCGCCGAGCGCGCCGGATTGGACGCCGCCTACATGAGCGGCTACTCCACCGTCCTCGGCCAGTTCGGCTTCCCCGACCTCGAAATGGTCACGATGACCGAGATGGTGGAGAACGCGAAGCGAATCGTCGAAGCGACCGACCTCCCCGTCGTCGCCGACGCCGACACGGGCTACGGCGGCACGCACAACGTCCGGCGCGCCGTCCGCGAGTACGAGAAGGCCGGCGTCGCCGCCATCCACATCGAGGACCAGACCACGCCGAAGCGCTGCGGCCACATCGCCGGCAAGCAAGTCGTCTCACAGGAGGACGCGCGAGCGCGCATCGAGGCCGCTGTGGACGCGAAGCAGTCCGAGGACACGGTCATCATCGCCCGCATCGACTCCTACGGCTCCGCGAACGGCGACTGGGAGGACCACCTCGAACGCGGCCGCCTCTACGCGGACGCCGGCGCCGACCTCGTCTGGCCCGAGATGCCGGACCCGAGCCGCGAGGACGCCGTCAACTACGCCGAGACCATCCACGAGACCCATCCGGACCTCGATCTGGCGTTCAACTACTCGTCGTCGTTCGCGTGGAGCGAACAGGACGACCCGCTGACGTTCCAAGAGCTCGGCGACCTCGGCTACACGTACCAGTTCATCACGCTGTACGCCCTTCACTCCGGCGCGCACGCGGTGTACGAGGACATGAAGAACATCGCGGAGAACGACGAGCAGGCGCAGTTCGACCTCGAAGACCGCTATCTCGGCCACGAGACCGAGAGCCACCACGAGATGTCGCTCGTGCCGCGCTACCAGGAGATCGAGGCGCAGTTCGACCCGGACGCGAAGCGGCGGATGGAGGAGTCCGCGGGGTTCACCGAGGACGAGTCCGACCCCATCACGTCCGACGGAGACGCGCCGGAGCCAACGCAGGATGACTGACCCGACCGCCCGCCACTACGACCGCGCGTTCGTGCGGTCGTTCTTCACGAGTCCGACGGCGGTGGACGGCGAGGACGACTCCGCGAAGATGCTGCGGCGCGCCGCACAACTCCGCGGGCTGGAGGCGCCCGACGTGTGGGTGCCGGACAACGAGGACGCGACCGCGCCGTCGATGCGCGACGAGGGCGCGCGAAACATCACGGACGTCGTTTCGGAGCACGGCGCCGACTTCCCCGGCGAAATCCATCCGCGGGTCGTCTGGCACCGCGACAGCCCCGAAACCCGATATCGGGGCTTCCAGCACATGCTCGAAATCGCGGACCCCGAGAACGGCGCAGTCGAAGACATCGACGGGTTCGTGATTCCCGAGGTCGGCGACCTCGACGACTGGAAGAAGGCGGACGAGTTCATCACCATCGTCGAGACCGAGCACGGCCTCGACCCCGGCAGCCTCTCGATGTCCGTCATCATCGAGTCCGGGGAAGCCGAACTCGCGATGAGCGACCTCCGCGCCGAAATCGGGAACCCGAGCAACAACCTCGAACGCATGTTCCTGCTCGTGGACGGCGAGGTCGACTACACGAAGGACATGCGGGCGATGACGCCGACCGGCGAACTCCCCGAGTGGCCGGAGTTGCGGTACAACACGTCGCGGGGCGCGAGCGCCGCGGGACTGGTCGCCGTGGACGGCCCCTACGACGACATCCGGGACGTGGCGGGCTACCGCGACCGTATGGAGGCGAACCGCGCGAAGGGCATGACCGGCATCTGGTCGCTCACGCCCGGACAGGTCGTGGAGGCGAACACCGCCCCGCTCCCGCCCGAGTCCGGCCAGTGGCTGCTCGACGACGGCAGCGGCGAGGTCGAACTCGACGAGTCGGACGGCCGCTGGACCTACCCCGGGGACTCCCTCTGGATTGAGGAGACCGCGGACGGCTACCGGTTCCAGGCCGGCACCGAGACCCGGGAGTGCGACGGCGAGGAGCTCCGCGAGGAACTGCTGTCGCGGGCGTCCTACGTGCCGAGCATGGACGACATCGTGGACTCGATGGAGCAGTTCGAGGCCGCGAAGGAAGCCGGCACCGGCGCTATCGCGATGACGCGCGAGGCGACCATCGAGGTCGACGGCGTCACCGTGGAGATACAGAACGACCGGATGTGGGACGAAGCCACCTATCAGGCGGCGAAGACGCCCATCACGCTGTTCCAGGACGTGTACGAACACCGTCCGGACCAGCACGACGAACTCGCGGAGCGGTACAGCGAGGACGTCCTTGAGCGTGCGGCCGCGGTCGGCGAGTAACCGATTCGCGGGGCTTTTTTCTGCGGGTCGCGGAGTCCGTGTATGCTCGTAGAGGAGGGTGCGGTGACGGTGGAGGTCGAGTCCGAGTCCGGCGGCGGCGAGGGCGCGGCCGAGGGCGTGTTCTTCAATCCCGGCCAGGAACTCAACCGCGACATCACCGTCGCCGCGCTCCGCGCGTACCGCGAGCGCACCCCGGAGGCCGACAGTTACCTCGACGCTACCGCCGCGAGCGGAGTACGAGGAATTCGCGCGGCGAACGAGGGCTGGGACATCACGCTCGCCGACACCGACCCCGACGCGGTTTCGCTCGCCCGTCGGAACCTCGGCCGGAACGACCTCGACGGAACGGCCGTGCATCAGGACGCGAACGCCGTTCTCCACGACAAGGACGCGTACTTCGACGTGGTGGATATCGACCCGTTCGGCACGCCGATTCCGTTCGCGGACGCCGCGCTCGCGAACGCCCGCGACCTCGTCTGCGTCACCGCGACCGACACCGCGCCCCTGTGCGGCGCGCACTTCGAATCCGGCGTCCGCAAGTACTCGACCGTTCCCCGAAACACCGAGTACCACGCGGAGATGGGGCTCAGGGTGCTTCTCTCCGCGTTCGCCCGCACCGCCGCGCGCTACGACGTGGGCGTCACGCCGATTCTGAGCCACGTGAGCGACCACTACGTCCGCACCTACCTCGACCTCTCCCACCGCGCGACCGACGCGAACGCCGCCATCGACGAACTCGGCTACATCCACCACTGCGAGGCCTGCCTCCACCGCTGGACGGAGAAGACGCTCCTCCCGGAGTCGCCGGACGCCTGCCCCAACTGCGGGGAGGGCGTGCAGACCGCCGGCCCCGTCTGGCTCGGCGCCGCGCACGACGCCGAGTTCGTCGGGGACGTGGTGCGAGAGCTCACGGGCGAGATGGGGAGCGCGGAGCGCGCGGAACGCCTCCTCGAACGCATCGCGGGCGAACTCCACGAACCCACGCACTACGACCAGCACAAGCTCTACAAGCGCTGGAACGAACCCGCGGTCGGGATGGACGAGTTCCTCGACGCCGTCCGCGACGGCGGGCACGAGGCGTCGCGCGCCCACTACGGCGGCACGACGTTCAAGACGACCGCGTCCGTCGCGGAACTGCGCGACCTCGCCCCGTAGGTCTTTTTCAGGCGGGGGACGAAGTTCGCGTGTGTCACGAAGCGCCGTCTCGGTCGTCCGCGAGGTCGTCGCCGAGGCCCAGGACAGCCAGATAACGTTCCTCGCGGCCGCCGTCGCCTACTACGGGTTCGTCTCCCTCATCCCCCTCCTCCTGTTGACGCTCGCCGCCGCGTCCTACCTCGGCGTCGAGTCCGTCGGCGAACAGATAGTCGAACTCGTCGGCACCCTCCTCACCCCGGAGGGGAGCGCCGCCGTTCGGAACGCCCTTCGGGGCGCGAGCGGCCGCGGGACCGCCACCGTCGTCTCCCTCGTCGTGCTCGCGTGGTCCGGTCTCAAGCTCTTCCGCGGACTCGACGTGGCGTTCGCGCACGTCTACGGCGTGGTCGGCGCACGCCCGCTCGCCCACCAACTGAAGGACGGCGTGCTCGTCCTCGGTGCCATCGCCGCGGGCGTCGTCGCCGCCACCGTCGCCGCCGTCGTCGCCGGGTTCGTCGCCACCGGCCCGTTCGTCGGCGTCGTCGCGTTCTGCCTGCTCGTCGTCACGCTCGGCCTCGTCTTCTATCCCGTCTTCTACATCTTCCCCGACGCCGACCTCACCCCGCAGGAAGCCGTCCCAGGTACCCTGCTCGCCGCCGGCGGCTGGACCGTCCTCACCGTCGCGTTCGAGGCGTACGCGCCGCTCGCCGGGAAGTACCAGGCGTACGGCATTCTCGGCGCCGCGTTGCTCCTCGTGACGGTGCTGTACGTTGGCGGTACGATTATCATGGTCGGGGCGGTACTGAACGCCGTGCTCGCGGGACGAACCGACGAAACCGACGTACACGACGAGGTCGACGAACCGGACTCCGCTCCGGACATCACGGAGATGGAGCGGGAAGTACGCGCGCTCCGCGCCGAACTCGACGCCAAGACGGTGTCGAAGGACGACCTCGAATCGGACCTCAAGACGTACGTCCGCACGCGAATGCGGCGCAACCACGCCCGCGGCTGGGGACCCTATCTCGTCCTCCTCTACGGGACGCTGATGACGCTCGGCGCGTTCTACTTCCTCTCCGGCGGCTGGGCCATCCTCGCGATGCTCGTCATCTGGCTGTCGACGCTCGGCCTCTACGCGCTCATGTTGCTGTTCGGCGTCGGCCTCAACGCCGCCGGCATCCCTGGCCGGGTCGCCGGCTGGGTGAAGAACCGTCGATAGATGCACGGCACCGGCGTCGCCGACGCGCTCGCTGGAACCGTCCCCGAGGGACTCGTTCCCGTCCTCCGCGCGCTCACCGCGCTCGGCGACCCCGTGCTGTTCCTCGTTGCCGCACCCGTCCTCTACTGGCTCGGCCCCCGATACGACCTCCTCTCGCCCGACCGCGCCGCGCGCCTGCTCGGCGTCGTCGTGGGTGGATTGGCGCTCGTCGTCGCGCTCAAGACCCTATTCGGAGTTCACCGTCCGCCCGCCTCGGTTTCACTCGTACACGCGGACGGCTACGGGTTCCCGAGCGGCCACGCGACCGGCGCGACGGTGTTCTACGGTGCGCTCGCTGCCCTCCTCACCGTCGGGCGTCGCAGAACCCGATACGCCGCAGCCGCCGTCGTCGTCGCGGTCATCGCGGTCACGCGGCTCGCGCTCGGCGTGCACTACCTCGCGGACGTTCTCGCGGGCGTCGTCGCCGGAAGTCTCTACATCGCGCTCGCCCTCGAACTCTCGCGCTCCCGAACCGGGAACGCGTTCGCAATCGCGCTCGGCGTCGCCAGCGCCGCAGTCGTACTCGCCTGGACGATGGAGGCCGTAACCGTGTTCGGCGCGGCCGCCGGCGGCACTGTCGGCTGGCAGGTCGCCCGGCATCGAGCGAACCGCCTCCAGAACGTGTCTCCGTCGAGCGTGCTCGCGCTCGCGCCGCTGCTCGCTGTCGGCGGCCTCCCGCTCGCGATAGCGCTCCCGCTCCCGGTCGCGACAGCGGCAGGAATAGTGTTAGGGTTCGGCGTGGTGTGGGTGCCGACGCGCCTCTAGAACGTCTCGAGGTAGCGGTCGAGCTCCCAGTCCGACACCTGAATACGGTAGCCGGTGTGCTCCTCGCGCTTCGCTTCGACGAACTTCTCCGCGATGTGGTCGCCGAGCGTGTCCAGCACGACATCGTTCGCCTCGAGGGCGTCGACGGCTTCGCCGAGGTTCGACGGCAGCGTCTCGATGCCGTACTCCTCGCGCTTCTCCTCGTCGAACTCGTAGATGTTCTCCCGAACGGGGTCGGGCGCGTCCAGACCCTTCTCGATACCGTCGAGTCCGGCGGCGATGAGCGCCGCGAACGCGAGGTAGGGGTTACAGGACGGGTCGGGGAACCGCGCCTCGATGCGGGACGCCGCGGGGACGCGGGCCGCGGGCTTCCGGATGAGCGCGCTGCGGTTCCGGTCGGACCACGCGACGTACACGGGCGCTTCGTACCCGGGGACGAGGCGCTTGTAGGAGTTCACGGTCGGGTTCGAGACGGCCGTGATGGCGGGCGCGTGCTCGAGGATGCCCGCGAGGAACTGGTGGGCGGTCTCGGAGAGATTGAACTCGTCGTCCTCGTCGTGGAACGCGTTCTCGCCGTCCTCGAACAGCGAGAAGTGCGTGTGCATTCCGGAGCCGTTGATCTCCGCGATGGGCTTCGGCATGAATGTCGCGTGCAGGTCGTGTTCGGCGGCGATGGCGCGAACGACCGTGCGGAACGTCGCGACGTTGTCCGCCGTGGTGAGCGCGTCGTCGTACTCGAAGTTGATCTCGTGCTGGGACTCCGCGACCTCGTGGTGGGACGCCTCGATTTCGAAGCCCATCGACTCGAGACCGTTGATGATGTCGCGGCGCACGTCGGACGCGGGGTCCTTCGGCGCGAGGTCGAAGTAGCCGCCGAAGTCCGAGAGTTCGGTGGTGGCGCGACCGCGTTCGTCCTCCTCGAACAGGAAGAACTCGGGTTCGGGCGCGGCGTTCACCGTGTACCCCATCTCCTCCGCGCGCTCGAGGACGTTCTTGAGGACGCGGCGCGGGTCGCCCTCGAACGGCTCGCCCGTCGACGTGTCGATGACGTCACAGATGAGACGGGCAGACGCCGTCTCCTCGCGCTGACGCCACGGCAGGACTGCGAACGTCTCGGGGTCCGGCTTCAGGCGCATGTCGGACTCCTGAATGCGGACGAACCCCTCGATGCTGGAGCCGTCGAAGTAGATACCGTCGGTGAAGGCTTTCTCCGCCTGGTCAGCGGGGACGGAGACGTTCTTCACCGTGCCGAGGATGTCCGTGAACTGGAGTCGGAGGAAGTCGACGTTCTTCTCCTCGATTTCGTCAAGGACGTCCTGTTCCGTCTCGCTCAGCCCGCCGTCCGGAGAAAGGTTCCCTTTTGTCATTGGTTTCGACAGTAAGTGGAGAAAGGTGCCACCATATTAGCGGTACCGGTTGGCGCAATCTCCACCACCCGAGCTCGAACTGGACATTCGTTAAATTCTAAACCCCGGGTGACGTAGTCGGGTTCGATGACGTACGAAAACCTCGACGCGAAACTCATCAACGCACTACTCGGGGACGGTCGCGCCAGCCTCCGCAGTCTCGCGGACGACCTCGACGTCTCCGTCACGACCGTCTCGAACCACCTCAAGGACCTGGAAGACGCCGGCGTCATCGACGGCTACACGCCCATCGTCGACTACGACGAACTCGGCTACGACGTCACCGCCGTCCTCCAGCTCAAGGTTGAGGGGAACAGCCTCCCCGACATCACCGACCGCCTGCGCGCCCACAAGCAGATGGTCTCCGTGTACGAAGTCACGGGCGACTACGACATCTTCGCCGTCGGGAAGTTCCGCGACACCGACGACATGAACAGCCTCATCAAGACCCTGCTCGGCGACGCCGACATCAAGGAATCCAGCACCAGCGTCGTCCTCAACGCCGCCGCCGAACACGAACAGTTCGAACTCGACATCCAGGAGTAACCGAGCGCGTCGCTCTCCAGTTCTCAAAAAACGCGAGAGATAGTCGTCGAGCGGTGCGAACGCGGTCGTGGAGTGGGCTATGGGCCGACTTTTACATCATACCGCCCATGCCGCCGCCCATGCCGCCCATGCCGCCGGGCGCGCCACCTTCGTCGTCGCCCTTGTCGGTGGAGAGGTCGCCGGCGGAGATGATGTCGTCAATTTTGAGCACGAGGTTCGCTGCCTCGGTGGCGCTGCTGAGCGCCTGCTCCTTGGCGTGCGCGGGTTCGACGACACCGGACTCGTAGGTGTCGTCGAGGTCGCCCGTGAGGACGTTCAGACCGGTGTTCTGCTCGCCGGTCTCGTGGGCCGCTCGGAGGTCGACGAGGATGTCGATGGGGTCGAGGCCCGCGTTCTCGGCGAGGACGCGCGGGATGAGTTCGAGCGCGTTCGCGAAGGACTCGACGGCGAGCTGCTCGCGGCCGCTGACGGAGTCCGCGTAGGAGCGGAGGCGGTCCGCGAGTTCGACTTCGATTGCGCCGCCGCCGGGGAGGACGCGGCCGTCCGTGATGGTCTGGGCGGCCACGTCGAGGGCGTCCGTGACGCCGCGTTCGAGTTCGTCGACGACGTGGTCCGTGCTGCCGCGGAGGAGGAGCGTGACGCCGTGCGCCTCGTCGGCGAGGCCTTCGACGTAGAAGAGGTCGTCTTCCGCGTCACGACGGATGCTGCCGCGGCCGAGGTCGGCTGCGGTGAGGCTGTCGAGGTCCTGGACGACGCTGCCGCCGAGGACGTTCTTGAGGAAGCCGATGTCGGACTTCTTCACGCGGCGGAGCGCGAGCACGCCCTCCTTCGCGAGGTAGTGCTGGGCCATGTCGTCGATGCCCTTCTGGCAGAACACCACGTCGACGCCGGTCTCGACGATCTTGTCGACCTTCTCCTGGAGCTGTTTCTCCTCCTGGTCGAGGAAGCTCTGGAGCTGGTCGGGGCTGTCGATGCTGACGGAGGTGTCGGCGTTCGTTTCCTCGACCTCGATGGGTTCGTTGAGGAGGAGCGTGTTCGCGTCGTCGAACTCGCTGGGCATCGAGTCGAGGACGGGGTCCTTGTCGATGGCCGCGCCCTTGAGGAGTTCGGACTCGCCGACGGAGCGACCGGTCTGGGTCTCGATGTTGATGTTCGCCACGTCGACGACGGTGGAGCCGTCCTCGGCGTCGACGGACACCTGATTGAGCGCCTCGTAGAGGAGACCGCTGAGGAGTTCCTTGTCGATTTCGGCGCTCTTGCCCGTCATGGAGGTCTCGGCGACGGAGCGGATGAGCGCTTCGTCGTCGGAATCGACGTCGACAGCGATGTTGTCGACTTCCTCGCGGGCCTTCTCGGCGGCCTGGTTGTAGCCCTTGATGATGGCCGTCGGGTGGATGTCCTGTTCGAGGAGGTCTTCGGCCTCCTTGAGGAGTTCGCCCGCGATGGCGACCGCGGTCGTGGTGCCGTCGCCGGCCTCGTCTTCCTGAGTCTCGGCGACTTCCACGATCATTTCCGCGGTGGGGTTGTCGATGTCCATCTCTTCGAGGATGGTGACGCCGTCGTTCGTGATGGTCACGTCACCCATCGAGTCGACGAGCATCTTGTCCATGCCTTTCGGTCCGAGGGTGGACCGTACGGCGTCCGCAACTGCGCGTGCCGCGGAGATGTTGTGTTCCTGCGCGTCCTTGTCCTTCACTCGCTGGGCGTCATCTCCCATGATGATCATGGGCTGGCCCTGCATACGCTGTTGCTGCGACATAGCTACTCGAATGATTGTTTGTCCTTCTATATAAAACCTTGCCCATGGAGAGGTGAGAACGGTGGCGAGACGCCCCGAGACCCCGAAATTCGTGTTGTGTGTTCACACAGTACACTCGGCGTTTCCGCCGTCCGACCCACCCATCAGTCCTTTCACCGTGCTGTGAGAAGAGCCGGTATGGCGACACTCACGCCGGAGGACGAAGGAAAGTTCCTCGTCGACATCGAGGGCGAACAGCTCGGCATCGTCACCGCCGTCGAGGACAACACCGCCTGGGTCGACCCCGAACCCGGCCTCGGCGAATCCGTGCTCGCGGCCTTCGGCTGGACCGAAAAGGGCGACGACGACTACACCGTGAGCGGGGACGCCGTCGACACCGTCACCGACGAGGAAGTCCGCGTCCACGCGGACATCTGAGCGCGACGACCCGACAGACCGGGAATTTTTCCGCTGCCAGTCACGTCGTACACGTATGGGAACGCGAACGCTCGCTGAGCGCGCCGACTCCGAGCCGAACTCGCTGTCGCGCTCGTGTCCCGTGTCGCCGCGGGCGCGCTCGCCTGGCTCCTCGTCGGAGCCGGCGTGCTCGGCGTCGGATACAGTCTCCTCCGCGCGCTCGGTTCCGCACCGCAGAGCGCGGTCGGAACGGCGATTGCGCTCGCAGCATCGCTCGCCGCCGTCGCCATCGGTATCTACGGCCATCCCGGGCTCCGTGAGCGGTTCCACGCCCGCGATAACTGACCGACGCCCCCGGGTTTTACGTCCAGACGCAGACTACCGCCGGACAGACATGTCCGCCCTCCTCATTGTCGTCGGCGTCGTCCTTCTTCTCATCGCCGCGTTCGTCGGCGTCTACGGCCGCCGCCAGCACCGCCGGAGCGCGCTCGTCACCGCCACAGACACGACCGACGTCCGGGACATCCGCGACGAAGGCCGCGTCGAACTGAAAGGAACGATTCGAAGCGAGAACGCGTTCGACTCCCCGATTCGCGGCGACCCCGCGGTGCTCTCCGCGTGGGAAGTCGAGGAGTGGGACGAACGCGGCAGCTCCGACATGTGGGAGACGCGCGCCGAAGGCGTGTACGCGACCGAATTCTCGCTCGACGACGGCACCGGCAGCGTCACCGTCGACACCGGCACGCACGTCGACGACACCTCCACCGGAACCGGCATCGACGAAATCCAGGTGAGCGCCATCGACATCGACCGCTTCCTCTCCGGCGGCGTCACCGTCGACGACATCGTCGCCGACCTCGCCGGCTTCTCCGTCGAGACTTCCGTCCCGCCGGACGCGGAACCACCCGAGCGCATCGCCGAGTTCATCCGCGGCGAAGGAAGCGTCGGCGAACAGTCCGACTCCATCACGAACGTCATCGACATCGGGAACGCCCACGGCGAACGCCGCTACTACGAAGGCACGCTCGCGCCCGGCGACGACGTCTACGTCCTCGGCCACGCCCGCGCCGCCGCCGACGCCACCCACCCCCTCAAACCCGAGGATGTCGTCGTCGAACCAGCCGACGGCGAGCCCTTCATCGTCTCCGACAAACCCGAAGACGAACTCGCCGAGACCTTCGGCCGCTACAAGTACGCGTACGCCATCGCCACCGTCCTCGCAATCGCCGGCGCTGTCGCCATCGCGTACGGCGCGGGCTTGGTGTGAACGCCTAGCCGAGACTGGGCGTCTCGGTCTCCGGAGAAAACGCCGGGACTGGGATTTGAACCCAGAACCCCGTAAGGGGACACGCTTTCCAGGCGTGCGCTTTGCCATTCGGCCATCCCGGCTTACACCACTTCGTAGCCGACTCCGGCGTTTAAACCCTTCTCATTCGGGCGGCGACGGCGGGGACGGTGGCGGTGGTGACGAGGAAAACCGCGACGGCGACGCCGAGCAGAACGGGGAGGCCGAGGCCGTCGCCGGTGGCGAGGCGATAGCCCTGCGCGAGCACGAGGAACGAGAGCGCGCCGACGAGTCCCCAGACGGCGGCGTCGCGGTTCATCTAGTCGCGGGTGGCGATGGCTTCGATCTCGACGCCGACGCCCTTCGGGAGCGCGCCCGCCTGCACGGCGCTGCGCGCGGGCGGGTTGTCCTGGAAGTACTCCTCGTACGTCTCGTTCATCTCGTCGAAGTCGTCGATGTCCGCGAGGAACACCGTCGTCTTGAGGACGTCCTGGGTGGTGAGGCCTTCCTCTTCGAGGATGGCTTTCACGTTTTCGAGGCTCTGGCGGGTCTGCGTGGCGATGGGTTCGTCGTCGAGGAGGTCGCCGTCCGGCGTCATCGGAATCTGGCCGGCGGTGAACACGAGGTCGCCGTCCGTGGTCGCCTGACTGTACGCGCCGACGGCGTCCGGGGCGTCACCGGTGGAGATGATGCGCTTCATACCCGAGAGGACACCGCGAGGCGACTTAAGTTCCCGCGACTAGTCGCCGACCTGATGCCGGCCCGGCACGAATCGTGGGTATGGACAGGTGGAGCGCGGGCGGCGTTCTCGCGGGACTCGTCGGACTGGCTGGCGTCGCGGGGTCGAGCGAGCGGGCGCGCGGGATTCCGTTCAGTCCCGTCGACGGCGGCCGACGCATCGGCGCTGACTTCCCAACCCGCGCGGGCCTTGTGGACGACGACGCGCCCGTTCCCGACGGCGAGATGGACGACTTCCACGGGTTCGCGCGACCCGACTTCGACACCGACCGCGTCGCGCCCGGAATCCGCGCGTTCTACGAGGAGACCGCCGACCACGCGATGACCTACCGCGCGCGATGGCACCGGCCGTTCCGCACCGGCGCGCGCCTCGCCGCGCCCGTGACGACCCGCATCCAGCAACTGAACCTCCCCGCACCCGGCGACGACGAACCGAGGAAACTGGAGAGCCACTTCGTTCCCATCGACCCCGAGCGCGACCCGCGGCCGGGCGCGCGAGCGTGGGTCCGAACCGATCCGGACACTGGCGAAGCGGTGTTCGTCGCGCTCTACGCCCACCACGCAGACCACGGGCCTGCTGGCTCACGAACCCCAGAGCGTTACGTGAACATCGCCGCACCGCTCCCGGGCGGGAACCTCTCGACCGTGCTCCACCTCGAAGCGTTCGCGACGGACAGCGCGCGGGGCGACGGCCTGCGGTTGACGACGCGTGCTTCCGGCGACCCCGGTCTCTACTGGGTGCGGGACGGCACGGGGTTCTGGCTGCCGATGGAACAGACGTTCACGGTGTGGCCCGCGGACGCGTCGGGCGCACCGGACGCGCCCGGGGAAGACGTGGGCGTGGTGGCGACCCACGAGATGTGGTTACTCGGCGGGAAGTTCCTCACCGTGACGTACGGGATCGTGCGGCGTTAGACGAGGATTTCCACGTCGTAGCCGCGGTCTCGGAGGCTGTCGAGGAGTTCCTCGACGTGGTCTTCGCCGCGGGTTTCGAGGTCGAGTTCGACTTCGGCGGCGTTCATCGCGATGTCGCGGTTGGTGCGGTCGTGCTGGATGGCGTAGATGTTCGCGCGGGCGTCGCTGAGCACTTCGATGAGGTCGTCGAGCGCGCCGGGGCGGTCCTTGAGCACGGTGCGAATCTTGATGTAGCGGCCGCTCGCGACGAGGCCGCGCGTGATGACGGTGGTGAGGAGGTTGAGGTCGATGTTCCCGCCGCAGAGCGCGGGGACGATGACTTCGTCCTTCTCGTAGACGAACTTGCCTTCGAGGAGCGCGGCGAGCGAAACCGCGCCAGCGCCCTCGACGAGCGTCTTCCCGCGTTCGAGGAGCATCGTGACGGCGCTCGCTATCTCGTCGTCGGTCACGGTGACCACGTCGTCCACGCGCTCACGGATGACGGGGAACGTCTTCTCGCCGACCCGCCGTACGGCGATGCCGTCCGCGATAGTGTCGACGGAGTCGATGGCCTCAGGCCCGCCTTTTCGGAGGGAGTCCGCGACGGTCGACGCGCCCTCGGCCTGCACGCCGACGACGCGCGTGTCGGGGCTGCGGGCCTTGATGGCGGTGGAGATGCCGGAGATAAGGCCGCCGCCGCCGATGGGGACGACGACGGTCTCGACCTCCGGGAGGTGGTCGAGGATTTCGAGGCCGATAGTGCCCTGGCCAGCCATCACGCGCTCGTCGTCGAACGCGTGGACGTACGTCCGGCCCTCTTTGGCTTCGAGTTCGTGCGCGCGCTCCTGGGCGTCGTCGTAGTCAATACCGTGTAGGACGACTTCCGCGCCGTAGCTCCGCGTGGCCTTGATCTTCGAGATTGGGGCGGTCTCGGGCATCACGACCTTCGCGTCCACGTCGGACCTGCTGGCCGCGAGCGCGACGCCCTGCGCGTGGTTGCCCGCGCTGGCGGTGACGACGCCCGCGTTCGCTTCCTCGTCGGAGAGCGTGCGGATGCGGTTCGCGGCGCCCCGGATCTTGAACGACCCGGTGCGCTGGAAGCACTCCAGTTTCAGATGGACCTCCGCGCCGGTGATGTCGGAGAACGTGTGCGAATAATCGAGCGGTGTGTGGCGGGCGACGTCGCTCACGCGGTCCTCGGCTTCGAGGACATCCGCGAGTTCGAGCATACCGGGGAGAGAGCAGGGGCTACAGTAAGAATAGCGGTATAGGGGAGAGGAGCGTGTGACTCCACTCGACCCGAGGACCGCTCGACGCATAAACCCGTGGGAAGCGGAGTGAAAGTGAAACTGGTGGGTGGTGGACGCGGGTGCCGGTTCCGGTAGCGTAAACACCCTCGGCGCTGTCGCTGGACGTAGTGCGTTCGCATCGCGCGGTCTGGAAGCGCGTCCTCTCGCTCGCGTGGCCGGTGATGACGGAGCAGACGCTCCGCACGCTGATGCGGACCGTGGACATCGTCGTCACCGCGACGTTCAGCCCGGTCGCCGTCGCCGCCATCGGCCTCGCGGACCTCTACGCGCGCTTCCCGCTCCGCGTCGGCCTCGGACTGGGCGGCGGCGCTATCGCGCTCTCCAGTCAGGACACGGGCGCGGGCGCCGACGCGAACCGCGACGAAGCCATCAGTCAAGCCATCCTCATCGGCGTACTCACCGGCCTCCCGTTCGTCGCGTTCGGCGTCCTCCTCGGCGCGCCCGCCATCGCCGCGCTCAACGCCCCCAGCGAGGTCGCGCGACTCGGCGGCGCGTACCTCGCCATCGTCCTCGCCACCGCGCCCGCCCGCCACGTCGCGCTCATCGCCGCGCGCGCCCTCCAGGGAACCGGCGACACCCGCACCCCGATGTACGTCAACGTCGTCGCGAACACCCTCAACATCACCGGCTCCGTCGTGCTCGGCCTCGGCCTGTTCGGCGCTCCCCGCCTCGAAATCGTCGGCGTCGGCGTCGCCACCGCCGCCGCGAACGTCCTCACCGCCGCCAGCCTCGTCGGTATGCTCGCCAGTCCGTGGACAACCGCGAGCCTCGTCCGACCGCGGGGGTGGATAATCACGAAACAACTCCTCGTCGTCAGCGCGCCGAAGGTCGCCGAAGGGTTCGCGTCCGCGCTCGCCGAGTTCCCCTTCAACGCCATCCTCCTCGGGTTCGGCACGCCCGTGAACGCCGGGTTCCAGATCGGCCGCCGGATGTACCAGCAGGTGACCGGCCCGCTCTCCCGCGGCTACAACGTCGCCGCGAACGTCGTCGTCGGCCAATCGCTCGGGGACGGCCGTCCCGACGACGCGCGCTTCCAGGGATGGAGCGTCGCTGCGCTCGGTCTCGTGACGGTCGGCGCCATCGGCCTCGCACTCGTGGTTCTCGCGGACGCCTTCGTCCGCCTGTTCGCGAGCGACCCCGAGACCGTCCATTACGCCGTCCGGTTCGCGCAAGTGTACGGACTGACCGCGGGCTTCCTCGTGGCGTTCAGCGTGCTCTCCGGCGCGCTCCAGGGCGCGAGCGAGACGCGCGTCCCGTTCGTCGCGCGAACCACCGGGATGGTCGGCGGGTTCCTCGGTGTCACCTACGTCTTCGGCGTCCTCCTCGACTACGGCGCGCTCGCCGCGTACGCGGGCGTCGGCGTCGCCTACGTCTGGATGGCCGCCGTCGTCGCCTGGGGATTCCGGGACGGCGACTGGGCCGCCCGCGCCGCCGACATGATGGACGAGCGCGCCACCGCCGTCGACTGAACGTTTATACGGCGAGGAGCCCCAGATGCTGGTATGGACGTACTCTCTCGCGTCGGCATCGGCGCAGCGACCGTCGACACAGTCTTCCCCTCCGACACCGTCACCGCGGGCGACTCCGTGGACGTCGAGGTCCGCGTCAGCGGCGGCGACAGCGAACAAGAAGTCGAAGGCATCTACTTCGCGCTCGAAACCCGCTACCACACCGAGGACGGCTACGACACCGGCGTCGTCTCGAAACAGCGCCTCACCGAGTCGTTCACCATCGACCCCGACGACGACCGCACGTTCGACGCCACCATCGACATCCCGTACGACACGCCGGTGACGCTCGGCCGCACCAAAGTCTGGGTGGAGACCGGTCTCGACATCGACTGGGCGCTCGACCCGGACGACACCGACCACCTCCAAGTCGAACCCGGCGACCGACTCGGCGCAGTTCTCGACGCCTTCGACGCGCTCGACTTCACGCTCCACGAGGCCGAACCCACCGCCGCCGGCCGCGGCGTCTTCAGCCACCACTTCGTCCAGGAGTTCGACTTCCGCCCCCGCGGCGGCGACTTCGCCGGCGACGTGGACGAAGTCGAAGTCACCGCCCGCCCGAAAGACGACAGCCTCGACCTCATCGTGGAAGTCGACCGACGAGGCAGCGCGTTCGCCGAACTCGCCGACGCCGACGAACGCTATGAACGCCTCACCGTCACCGACACCGACGGGCTCGAAACCGAACTCCACGACATCATCGAACGGCTCGCAGAATAGCCGCCGCACCGCTTTTCGGCCGATTCAAAAAATCGCTTCGTGGCTGCAGTCTATCGTTCGTCGATGGGCGTCCGACTCCCACCTTTTTGCGGGGTTCGTTTCACTCACCCCGCAAACCCTGTTCCCGCGAGCGAGCGATAGCGAGCGAGGGGGAGCCAGTCAGAGCGTCGCTCTGACGCTGGAGGGAAAAATACCGCGAGTCCCTACGTTACCGTTCGTCGATGGGCGTCCAGTCGTTGTCCTCGTCACCGATGTAGCGACCGCGGGGGCGAATGAGGCGGTTGTCCTCCTGGTATTCGAGGACGTGGCCGACCCAGCCGCCGACGCGGCTCATGGCGAAGATGGGCGTGTAGAGGTCGAGCGGGATGCCGAGCTGGTAGTAGACGGTGCCGGAGTAGAAGTCGACGTTGGGGGCGAGGCCCTTCTCGTCGAAGTTCTTCTCCTCGATGAGGTACTGCTCGATGTCGTGGGCGATGTCGTACCACTTCTTCGCGCCGCTCGCCTCGCCGAGGTCCTTGGACTTGCGTTCGAGGATGACGGCGCGCGGGTCTTTGACGTTGTAGACGCGGTGTCCCCAGCCGGGGACGCGGAGGCCGTCCGCGATGGCGTCGTCCACCCACTTGAGGGGGTCCTTGCCGGACTCCTCGACTTCCACGAGGAGTTCCATGACGTCCTGGTTCGCGCCGCCGTGGAGGCTGCCGGAGAGCGCGCCGATGCCGCCGGTGACGGAGGAGTACATGTCGGCGAGCGTGGACGCGATGACCATGCTCGTGAACGTGGAGGCGTTCAGGCCGTGGTCGGCGTGGAGCGTGAGCGCCATGTCGAACGTCTCAGCGGCCACGTCGTCGGGTTCCTCGCCCGTGAACATGTAGAGGAAGTTCGCGGCGTGCCCGAGGTCCTCCCGGGGTTCCACGACATCCTCGCCGCGGCGGAGGCGGTCGTAGGCCGCGAGGATGGTCGGAATCTTCGCGGTGATGCGGCGGCCCTTCCGGAGGCTCGCATCGAGGTCTTCGGGGTCGGCGTCCGCCTCGGGTTCGAACGCGGACAGCTGGCTGACGGCGGTGCGGAGCGCGTTCATCGGCGCCTCGTCCGCGTTCACGAGGTCGCGGAGGAGGTCAACGACGGCGTCGTCGATATCGCGTTCGGCGGCCATCTCGGACTCGAACTCGTCGAGTTCCTCGCGGGTCGGGAGTTCGTCGTGCCAGAGGAGGTAGAGAACTTCCTCGTAGCTCGCGTTCTCTGCGAGGTCCTCGATGGTGTATCCACGATAGACGAGTTTGCCCTCGTCACCGTCGATGTAGCTCAACGAGGACTCGGCGACGAGCACGCCCTCGAGCCCCTTGTGGAGTTCGTCTGCCATAGCCACGGGTTTTTCGCGGTCTTTCAAAAGGATTGTCTATTAGGGAGCGCGCGAGGGTTTTTATCCGCGGACGCTGAATCCGGGGGCATGAGCGGACGCGTCGAGTACGAGCCCGCGAGCGTGAAGGACCTCCTCGCGGAGATGAAGGACACGGCGGAACTCCTCATCGACCTCTCGTACTCGGCGGTCCTCCACGGGAGCGACGACGTGGCCGAGGAAGTGCTCGCGCTGGAGGAACGCATGGACGTGCTGCAGATGCGGGCGCGGATGAGCGTGATGCTGGCGGCGCGGAACCCGGAAGAGGTGGAGTCGCTCGCGCCCGTACTCGGTATTACTGGGGCGGCGGAGAAGGTGAGCGACGCCGCCGGAGATATCGCGAAGGTCGTGCTGGAGGACATCGGACTGCCGGAGGCGATTCGCGCGGCGCTCCCGGAGGCCGTGGAGACGCTGGTGCGCGCGGAATTGACCGCGGGGTCGGCGTACGCGGGCCGGACGCTCGCGGACGTGAACCTCGAAACGGAAACCGGCGTGCGCGTCATCGCCGTGCGGCGGGGCGGCGACTGGATTCTCAACCCCGACCGAGAGACGACGCTGGCGGCGGGCGACGTGCTCCTGCTGCGCGGCCCGGAGGAGACCATCGGCGACGTGGTCGAGACCGCGACGGGCGAGCCGTACGAGCCGCCGGAGCCCGTGGAGCCGGAGATAGCGGACCTCGAACGCGCCGTGGACTCGCTCGTGTTGATGAAGAACATGAGCGAACTCGCGGTGGACCTCGCGTACGGGAGCGTGCTGTTCGACTCCACCGAGATAGCCGAGGAGGTCGTGGAACTCGAAGCGGAGGTGGACGCGCTGAAGTCGCGCTTCGAGGCGTGGACGCTCCGCGCGGCCGCGGACGTTCCCGACCCGGTTCAGTTGCGCGGGCTGGTGCACCTCGCGACCGCGACGGAGGTCATCAGCGACGCGGCGCTCGAAATCAGCGAGGGCGTGCTCAGGGGACTGGACACGCACGTCGTCGTGCAGGAGGCCGTCGAGGAGTCGGACGAAGTTATCGTTCGACAGCCAGTCGACGCGGGGAGCGCGCTCGACGGAACCACGCTCGGCGAGCGCGCGGTGAAGACCGAGACGGGGATGCGCGTCATCGCCGTGCGCCGCCCGAACAGGGAGGACGCCTGGGTGGTGCAGCCCGGCCCGGACACGCCGCTCCACGCGGGCGACGTGCTGCTCGCGAAGGGCACCCGTACCGGCGCGGAACGCCTCGACGCGCTCGCGTCAGCGTAACCGCGCTCTCCGGGGATTCTCCGGGACCGAACCAATCAATACCTTCCAGCGGCGGATTGTAGGTAATGACTACGCTGGGCTCCGCGAGCGCCGAGCCGGGGGAGGCCGGGTTCGGCCGCCTCGACGTCGGCGAGACGCGGGACGGAACAACGGTCGGGCTTCCCGTCGCCGTCATCAACGGCGCATCCGATGGAAAGACGCTGTACGTGCAGGCAGCGAGCGACGGCGACGAACTCAACGGCGTCGGCGTCGTGAACCGCGTCGTCCCCCAGCTCGACCCCGCGGAACTCGCGGGTACGGTGCTCGTCGTCGGTATCACGAACTGGCACGCGTTCCAGGTCGCGGAGCACCGCAATCCCGTCGACGACACGAAGATGAATCGCGCGTACCCCGGCGAATCGAACGGCTCGTCCTCCGAGCGCATCGCGCACGCGACGTTCGAGGCCGCGAAGCGCGCGGACCTCGTGCTCGACCTCCACCAGGGTTCCACGAGCCGGATGCTGAACGAGGTGCGGGTGCGGTGCGGCCGCCGCCATCGCCTCCACGACGAGTGCCTGACGCTCGCGAAGGTGTTCGATTGCGGGCACGTCCTCGACCAGAAGGGACCGGACGGCCAGCTCGCGCGCGCCGCGCCCGACGAGGGCATCCCGACCATCGACCCCGAACTCGGCGGCGCGGTGGGCTGGGACGAGGAATCCATCGAGTACGGCGTCACGGGCGTGTTCAACGTCCTCGAACACTACGGCTTCCTCGACGGTGACGCGGAGCCGGAGTCGCAGACGCGCGCGAAGCGCTTCGACCGCTACGGCGCGCCCGCGGGCGGTATCGTGAACTTCGAAGCGGAACTGGGGGACGACGTGTCGACGGGCGACGTGTTGTTCCGGGTGACGGACGTGTTCGGGTCGCTGAAGGCGGAGGTCGCGGCGCGCAGCGACGGCGTGTTCTGGCGGTCCCGACGGCTTCCGCAGGTCGCGACCGGCGAGTACGTCTGCTCGGTCGGCACGACTATCGACACCGTATGACTCTGGAGTGCCGGTCGTGCGGTCGAACGTACGCGGCGGGCGCGGACGAGCCGTGGCGCTGCGACTGCGGACACGCCCTCGACTTCGCGAACCGCACGCTCCCCGACCCCGGCGAGGTCGACGCCTCGCGCGGCCTCTGGGCGTTCGCTGACTTCCTTCCAACGACGCCCGAGGTGACGCTCGGCGAGGGCTTCACACCGCTGACCGACGCAGCCGACTGGGACGCCGAGTTCAAACTCGACTTCGTCTTCCCGTCGGGGAGTTACAAGGACCGCGGCGCGACCGTCCTACTCTCGCGCGCCGCGTCCCTCGACGTGGAGCGCGTGCTGGAGGACTCCTCGGGGAACGCGGGCGCGGCGGTCGCGCAGTACGCCGCGCGCGCCGGCATCGACGCGGACATCTACGTGCCGGCGGACGCGAAACCCTCGAAACTCCGTGCGATAGAGGCGGCGGGCGCGACGCCTGTGAGAGTCGAGGGGTCGCGGGGCGACGTGACCGACGCCTGCATCGACGCCGTGGAGGCGGGCGAGGGCTGGTACGCGAGCCACGCCTGGAATCCGGGATTCTACGCGGGCACCGAGACGTTCGCGTACGAACTCGCCGTCCAGCGCGGCATGGACGTACCGGACGCCGTCGTCCTCCCGCTCGGCCACGGCACGCTCTTCCTCGGCGCCTACCGGGGGTTCCGGCGACTCCGCGACGCGGGCTGGACGGACTCCGTTCCGCGGCTGTACGGCGTGCAGGCCGCGGGCGTCGCGCCAATCGCGAACCGCCTGCACGCGGACGAAGGCAGCGAGAACAGCGTGGCGGACGGCATCCAAATCGCCGACCCCGCACGTGCCGGCCAATTACTCGACGCCATCGACGCCACGAACGGCGACGCCATCGCGATGGACGCCGACACCACCCGCGAGGAACTGGGGCGCCTGCACGACCACGGGTTCTACTGCGAACCGACGAGCGCCGTCGCGCCCGCCGGCCTCCGCGCGTACCGCGAGCGCGGCGACATCGGCCCGGACGAAGACGTGGTGGTGCCGCTCACGGGGAGTGGACTGAAGACGTGATTCCCGCGTACTGTCCGCGCTGCGGAACGGAACTCGGCGAGCGGCGCATCGACGGTCGGAGCCGGAAGTGGTGTCGGAACTGCGAGCGCCCCGTGTTCCGGAACGCCGTCCCGTGCGCGGACGTGACGGTTGTGGACGGCGACCGCGTCCTCCTCGTGGAGCGCGCGGTACCGCCGGACGCGGGGTCGTGGACGATACCGGGCGGTCACCTCGAAGTCGAGGAAGACCCCCGGGAGGCCGCGGTCCGGGAACTTCAGGAGGAGACCGGTCTCCGGGTGAATTCCGCGGCGTTGGCGCTGCTCGAAGCAACACAGCTAGATGTCGTCGACGGGAAACACGTCGTCTCGACGGCGTACGCCGCGCGCGCCGCGGACGTCTCGGGAACGCCGACCGCTAAGGACGACGCCGCGGCCGTCGAGTGGGTGGACCGCGACCGCGTCGAGGACCGGTGGACGCGGCCACACGTCGCGCGGCGGGTGGCGGCCGCGGTCGAAGAAGTGCGCTAGCGGCAGTTGGCGAGCGAGACGAACGCGTCTCCTTTCGCGGTGAGCCACGTCGTCACGTCGTCCTCGGGGGCATCGGCGGGAGATACGGTACACTCGTCGCCGCCCGGGTAGGACTGGACGCGGCAGACGAGGTCGAACCGCGGCCAGCGCTGGCTCGCCCGGGGTAGTTCGCCGCGTTCGGCGCACGTCGTAGCGTCGTCGGCGTCGGCGCCGCTCATGCGGCCACCTCCGCCGTGGGTGCGACAGTCGAATCGCGCATCAGCTACCCGATGTTTCACGCCCCCAGTATTTACACCCACCTATTCAACCGCGAAATTAAAATCGAAAGCCTACAAAACCCGTCCGGAATCGGCCCGAACGCATATATGTGGAAACGAACGCGACGAGGAGTCCTCGTTCGTCAAATCACCGCTACCCTTCCGGATGTGTCGGCGCGTCGAACCCACCGCGCACGAGCGGTTTGGCGACGTGGCGGCGCGCACAGGGCGGGACCTCGTACCAGCCGGGCTCGAGGTCGCGGCGCAGCGGCCGCTCGACCTTCCCTGGGGCGGTAGTGTCGCAGTCCCGACACCGGTAGCCTTGGTCGCGGCCCGCGGACTTCATCCGGTTCCCGCAGTCGGGACACGTCGGCGTCACGCGTTCCACAGATACCAAGACGTCCACGCGGAGCTTTTCGAGTTTGAGCGTGCCGTCGCTGACCTCACCACAGGCCAGCACGCGGTCGCCGGGCCGGAGCGCGCGCACTCGGTCACGGAATCGCTTCGTCGGCTCGAACGCCGCACACGACAGCTTCTCACCGCCGTCCTCGAGCGTGACGAAGACGTGGCCGCCGCGTCGGGTCTCCGGGTCCGACGCGACGGTTCCCGCCACGCGGTACGCGCCGCCGTCCTCGATTTCCGAGAGGGTCGCGTCCCGGAGGTGAACGTCCGTTCCCTGGTTCGTGACGAACGTCCGCGCGGCGTGCACGGGTTCGGACTCGATGGGTTCGGAGACTTCGCGGACCGCTTCGGGGCTGTCGCCGCGAATCCCGTGGAGGACGGGGCCGGGCGTGTGCGGGACGCAGACCGCCTCGCCCTCGCCCCGGTCGACGGTGTCCCAGACTGCGGGGTAGCCCGCGTCCGCCGCGGCGAACACGGACTCGTGGGAGAACTCCCGCGGGGTTCCCCAGCGGTCGGGCCGACGGTACGAGATGCGCTCGTACGTCCAATCGGAGAACGCGCGCCACGCGCCGATTGCGGCGAGCGCGCCGATACGACCGCGGCCGCCCCGCCAGCCCTCGTGGCGATAATCGAGGTCGGCGGCGAGCGCGAGCGCGTCTTCCAAGTCGAGGAGGTCGTGGACGGCGTTCCACGCGAACTCGCTCGCGGGCGCGCCGTCGTCGGGCGCGACCACGACGCCCGGTTGGGTGTTCGGGTCGTCGACCTCGGCCGCGGCGCTCACCACGTCACGGGCGGCGTCGAACGCCCGGTCGGGGTTGGCGTCGGTGTGTATCGCGAGCGCGGCGTTCCCCCGCGTCTTGTGCGGCGCGGCGGGGTTCAGACGAACGAGGAGCACGCGCTCGACGGGGAACCCCGCGGATTCGAGGCGCTCCGCGACCTCGTGGGCGGCGTACGTCGTGCACATCCCGCGCTCCCGGGAGTCCGTGTCGTCCAAGCCGACGATTGTCACACGTTCCGTTCTCTCGCGGCGGATTAACAGCTTTCGGACGCTCTCCCGGCGGCACAACGCATAAATGCGCAGAACGGCTTATTTCAGGGTATGTCACGGTCGGCTCTCATCGAGAACGTTACCGCGATGCTCGCGGACGCCGGGTTTTCGGTGAGCGACCGCGCCACCATCCGACCGAAGAGCTTCGACATCGCCGCCCGTCGCGGCGAGGACGTCGTGCTCGTCAAGATACTCGCGAACATCGACGCGTTCGACGCACCCACCGGCGCGGAGATGCGGCGGCTCGGCCACTACCTGAACGCGACACCGCTCGTCATCGGCCTGCGCAGCCGCGACGAGGAACTCGAACACGGCGTGGTCTACTTCCGGCACGGCGTTCCCGCCATCAGCCCGGACACCGCGCTCGACTACTTCCTCGAGGGCGTCCCACCGCTCATCTACGCCGCACCCGGCGGTCTCTACGTGAACATCGACGGCGACGTGCTCGCCGACGAACGCGAAGAACAGGGGTTGAGTCTCGGCCAGCTCGCGCAGGAACTCGGCGTGTCCCGCCGAACCGTCTCGAAGTACGAGGACGGCATGAACGCAAGCATCGACGTGGCCGTCCAGCTCGAAGACCTGTTCGGGGACTCCCTCACCAGTCCCGTGAACGTGATGGACGGCGCAGAAGACGTTCGGGACGCCGAACCGACGCCCGAGGACCCCGAGGTCGACCCCGCCGACCAGCCCGTTCTCACCGTTCTCACCCGGGTCGGGTTCGACGTGCATCCGACGACGCGCGCGCCGTTCAAGGCCGTGAGCGAGGACGAACGCGAACCCAGCCTCCTCACTGGGAACTCCGACCTCACCGAGGCCGCCGTGAAGCGCGCGCGCATCATGGCGAGCGTCGGCCGCATCACACACACGCGCTCCGTCTACTTCGTCGATAAGTCCAAGCAGACGTCCATCGACGGCACCGCCATCATCGAACGCAGCGAGGTCGAGGACATGGACGACCCCGAGGAGTTCCGCGACCTCCTCAAGGACCGCGGCGAACCCAACGAAGCATAGCCCTCTCGTTCGCGCGGCTTACTGGCCGTACTGTTTCTCCAAGTACTCGACGATGTCGTCGCTTTCGGGCATTCCGTCGATTCCGTTGGCCTCGTCCACGAGGACGGGGACGCCGGTCTGGCCGCTGACTTCCTCGACTTCGGTGCGCTCCGAGTGCGCCGAGGGGACGTCGATCTGTTCGTAGTCCAAATCGAGTTCGGCGAGTGTGTCCTTGACTTTCGCGCAGTACGGGCAGCCGGGAAGGTTGTAGAGCACCAGTTCGCTCATATCGGGGAGAAGGGCGTGGAGGACTAAGAGCGGTGGGGTAGGGGCGTTACGCGACGGTGCTCTGGAGGATACCACTAGTACGGACGAAGAAGTAGACGACGAAGGCGGCGGCGAGCAGCCACTGGCCCAGGCTGACCTCGTCGTACTCGCCGACGGCGGTCTTGACGATGGGGAAGGAGACGATGCCGGCGGCGATGCCGTACGCGATAGAGTAGGTGAAGGGCATCACGAGGATGGTGAGGCCGGCGGGGATGGCGTACGTGAGGTCGTTCCAGTCGATGCCGGTGACGTTCCCGAGCATGATGACGCCGATGACGACGAGCGCGATGTGGCTCGCGTACTGGGGGATGACGGCGGCGAACGGCACGAACACGAGGCTGACGAGGAAGAGGATGGCGATGACGAGCGCGGTCATTCCAGTTCTCCCGCCTTCCTCGACCCCGGTGGCGGATTCGATGTAGGCGGTAACGGTGGACGTGCCGAGCATCCCACCGACAGTGGTTCCGACTGCGTCCGCCATGAGGGACTTGTTGGCGTCGGGGAGGTCGCCGTCCTCGTCGAGGAAGCCGCCTGCTTGGCCGACGCCGACGAGGGTGCCTGCGGTGTCGAAGAAGTCGACGAAGAAGAACGTGAAGACGATGAGCGCGAAGCTCAGGGCCTCGACGTTCTGGAAGCCCTCGATGAACGCGCCGGCGAGCGGCGTGATGTCGTACTGGGCTTCGGGAAGTTGGTTCCACTCGAAGCCGGAGGTGGTGACGAAGTCGGCGGCGAGGTTGCCGCCGCCGTAGCCGGCGAGGGTGAGGGCGACGCCGGCGACGGTGGTGCCGATGATGCCGAAGATGATGCTGCCGGTGACGCCGCGGGCGTAGAGCGCGAACGTGAAGAAGAGGCCGACGATGGCGAGGACGGCGACGGGGTTCTGCGCGAGGTTGCCGAGCGAGACGGCGGTCGCGGGGTCGGTGACGACGACGCCCATCGCCTGGAAGCCGATGAGCGCGAGGAACAGCCCGATACCGGTGCCGACGGCGAACTTCACGGGTTCGGGGAACAGCTGGATGACGTACTCGCGGGCGCCGATTGCGGTGAGGACGATGAAGAGCACGCCCTCGGTGACGACGGCGGCGAGCGCGGTCTGCCAGGGGACGCCGAGCGCGCCGACGACGGTGAACGCGAAGAAGGCGTTCAGGCCGAGGCCGGGCGCTAAGCCGAACGGTCGGTTCGCGTAGAACGCCATCACGAGTATCGCCGCGGCGGACGCGAGGATGGTGACGACGGCGAGCATCTGCACCGTCTCGGCGTACGTGTAGCCCTCGACGACGAACCCGCCGAACTCGTCGCCCTTCTTGGCGAGCGTGGCGGGGTTGACGACGATGATGTAGCTCATCGCGAGGAACGTGGTGATTCCGGCGATGGTCTCTGTCCTGAGGTCCGTGTCGTGTTCGTCGAACCCGAAGTAGTCGGCGAGGGTATCAGCGAGTCCCATGATGCACGTTCGGGGATACACGACAGACTTTACTTAAACGTTACCACACAGTTGTGCTAGACGTGCAATAACTGACTTCTACAGAACCGAAAACAGCACGTCCGTGCTTATTTCTCGAACTCGGTGAGGGTGCCGACCGGCGCGTCCGTGCGCTCGCGAGCGCGCTCGACGCCCTCGTCGCCGACCGCGATGAGCGTGAACACGCCCGCCACGTCCGCCTCCGCGGTCGCCGCGATGTCGAGGAGGAGTTCCTGCGTCTCGCCCGAGCGGATGAGGTCGTCCACGACCAGTACCGACTCGCCCGCGGAGAGCGCCGACGCCGGAAGGTAGTACGTGAGTTCGATGCCGGAGTCGAGTCGCTGGCGCGCCTCGATGAACTCGTCCACCGCCGTCTCCTTCGACTTCTTCGCGTACGCACACCGCGCGTCGAAGTAGGACGCGAGCGCCGCCGCGAGCGTGATGCCGTCCGTCGCCGCGGTCAGCACCACGTCCGGCTGGCCGAAGTCGTACGACTCCGCCGCGACGGGCGCGACGAGGTCGAGGAAGGACTGGTCGAACACGACGCCGGAGTTGTCCACGTAGCCCTCGTCGTCCACGGAGACGCGGGCTTCGAGTTCGTCGCGGAGCGTCTCCGTCCCGACGCCCTCGACGACATCGCGGGCGCGGTCCGCGCTCGGGAGGACGTGGCCGTTCACGTACCGGTTCAGGTCGCCCGCGGGGAGTCCCGTCTCCGCCGCGAGTTCGTCGTACGTGCGCGTCTCCTTGAGGGTTCGGAGAACCGATACCGCCTGCAACTGGAGGGTCGCCTTCTCGGCGCGATTCATACCCCTATTCACGATTCCACAAGTATGAATAACTCGGATTCGTTCAGCCGAAAAAGCCGCACGTCCGCGCGCTTATCGGTCCGCGTCCGCGAGCAGTTCCTCGGCCGTCAGCAGCGCTTCGAGTTCGAGGTCGTGTTCCGCGAGCAGGTCGTTCCCGCCCTCTTCACGGTCGACGACGACCAGCACGCGGTTCACTTCCGCACCCGCCTCGCGGAGAGCCTCGGCGGCGTCGAGCGCCGACTGGCCCGTCGTCGCGATGTCCTCCACGATCACGACTTCCTCGCCCTCGGAGAGCCGTCCCTCGATGCGGTTCCCGGTGCCGTACTCCTTCGCCTGCTTGCGCGCGATGACGTACGGGTTCCCGGTTTCGACGCTCGTCACCGCCGCGAGCGGCACGCCGCCGAGCGCGACGCCGCCGAGTTTCTCGTCGTCAACGAGGGCCGCGAACTCCTCCGCGATGAGGCGGAGACAGCCGGGGTCGGTCTCGAACAGGTACTTGTCCACGTAGTATTCGGAGGTGCCGCCGTGCGACAGTTCGAACTCCCCGAATTTCACGGAATCCGCGTCCCGCAGCGCGCGAATGAGGTCGTCGTTCGCCATTACCGAGAGAATCGGGAGGACGGGTGAAAAGCGGTTCGCGTTTGCACTACCAGGGTTCGTCCTTCAGTCCCAGCTGGTAGGCGATGCCGTTGGTGGCGAGGTGGAGGAGGGGTGTGAGGACGAGGATGGCGAGCAGGACGTCGAGCGTGAAGTTGTCGCCGAACCACGCCGGGTCGGCGACGGCGGTGAGGGCGAGGGCGACGACGACGAAGTCGAGTTGGTCGAGGAGCGGGAAGGACGCGCCGCGTTCGCGGCCCGTGCGGCGCTTCACGAACGACGCGAGGATGTCGCCGAGCATCGCGCCGGCGGGGAGCGCAATCATGGCTTCGAAGGGGAACCAGGGGACGGGAACGCCGAGCACGCTGGCCCCGGCGTGTTGGAGGACATCGAGGGCGGCGGCGACCGCGAACCCGGCGAGGATGCCGAAGACGGTGCCGCGCCAGGTCTTCCCGTCGCCGAGAATCCGGCGGCCGCCCCAAGTGCGGCCACCGTCGATGGGCGCGCCGCCGCCCGCGAGCACGGCTGCGTTGTTCGGGACGTACGCGGGCAGCATCACCCACATCGCGGTCACGACGGTCGCGTAGAGACTCACAGGGCCTCCTCGGCGCGCGCGAGCCATAAACGGTCGGGGTCGAGAGCAGGAAAGTTAAGCCACCCACCGGCAAATCTTGTGGTATGATTCCGCCCATCGCGAGCCGGTTCGTCGCGGGTGAGACGCCGGCGGAAGCCCTCGACCACGTCGCCGAGCTGAACGACGGCGGCGTGAAAGCCATCGTGAACCTCCTCGGCGAGCACTACCACGACCGCGCGCCCGCGGACGCCGACGCGGACGCCTACGTCGACCTCGTCGAGGACATCGCGCACAGCGACGTGGACGCCTGCATCAGCGTCAAACCCTCCCAGATAGGCCTGGGCGTCGACGACGCGGCGTTCGAGGAGAACATCGAACGCATCGCCGCGGCCGCCGCCGAACACGATGTCTTCTGCTGGATCGACATGGAGGACCACGAGACGACCGACGTGACGCTCGACGCCTACGAACGCCTCGCGACCGAGTACGGCGGCGGCGTCGGCGTCTGCGTGCAGGCGAACCTCAAACGCACGGAGGAGGACCTCGAACGCCTCGCGCCGCTCCCGGGGAAGGTCCGGCTCGTGAAGGGCGCGTACGACGAACCAGGCGAACTCGCGTACAAGAAGAAGGAGCGCGTGAACGAGGCCTACCGCGAGTACCTCGAATACATGTTCGAGCACTTCGACGGCGGTGTCGCGGTCGGCAGCCACGACCCCGCGATGATAGAGTACGCAATCGAACTGCACGACGAATATGGGACTGACTTCGAACTCCAGATGCTGATGGGCGTGCGGGAGGACGCCCAGTTCGACCTCGCGGAAGAGTACGAGACCTACCAGTACGTGCCGTACGGCTCGAAGTGGTTCTCCTACTTCTATCGGCGCGCGATGGAGCGCAAGGAGAACCTCCTGTTCGCCGTGCGCGCAGTCCTTGGACGGTAGGAGAAGGCTGATAGTCGCTCGCCGTATTGGTTCTGGCGATGGCAACGTGGAAACGGGACGCCGCGAGCGGCCTCATCGTACTAGTTCCCCTCCTCTTGACGCTGTTCGTGGTGTACTGGATTTACTCGCAGATAGCGAACTTCGGCCTGCTCGCCAGCATCGAGTCACCGCCGCTGCGCGTGGGCTTGGCCATCGTCGTGTTCGTCGGCCTCGTGTTCGCGGTCGGCTACCTGATGCGGACCGCGGTCGGGAGCGTCGCCGAGACCTACATCGACGACGCCATCAACCGCCTCCCCGGGCTGCGCGTCGTCTACAACGCCTCCAAGATGGGCGTCGAGACCGTGCTCGCGGGCGGGAGCGGGGAGTTCCAGAAACCCGTGAAGGTCGAGACGTGGGACGGCCTCCGCATGACCGCGTTCAAGACCGGGAAATCGACGGATGACGGCCGCGAAATCGTCTTCATCCCCACCAGCCCCAACATCACCACGGGGTTCGTCGTCGAAGCGGAACCCGACGAAATCCAGGAACTCGATGAATCCACGGAGGACGCCCTGACGCGCGTTCTGTCCGCCGGATTCGGCGAAGCGCACGACAGAGAAGTCGAAGAACTAGTCGACTAGACGTAGGTGAACCACTCGTCGTGGTCGTCGGTCTTCCGTTCGACGAGGTCGAAGAAGGCGGTCTGGAGTTCTTCGGTGACGGGGCCGCGAGAGCCGTTCCCGATTTCGACGTTGTCGACCTGACGGATGGGCGTGACCTCCGCCGCGCTCCCGGTGAAGAACAGTTCGTCGGCGGTGTTGAGTTCGCCGCGACTGATGGAGACGTTGTCGTGGACCTCGTAGCCGCGTTCTTCCGCGAGTTCGATGACGGTGTTCCGGGTGATGCCGTCGAGGATGGATTCGCTGAGCCCGGGCGTGAAAATCTCGCCGTCGCGAACCATGAAGATGTTCTCGCCGGGGCCTTCGGCGACGTTCCCTTCCTTGTTCAGGACGATGGCTTCCGCGTAGCCGTTCCGCCGCGCCTCCTCGCCGGCGAGCAGGCTGTTCACGTACAGGCCCGTGGTTTTGGCGTTCGTCGGGACCTGACTGGACGCGTGCTTGCGCCACGAGGACACCATCACCTCAATGCCGTTCTCGAGCGCGTCCTCGCCGAGGTACGCGCCCCACGGCCACGCCGCGAGCGCCACGTCCGTCGGGCAGTCCTTCGGGCTGACGCCGAGGGAATCGTAGCCGTAGTAGGCGAGTGGCCGGATGTACGCGGATTCGAGGTCGTTGCGGTCGAGGAGTTCAAGCGTCGCCTCGGTGAGTTCCTCGCGCGTGAAGTCGATCTCCATGTCGTAGGGCTTCGCGGACGCGAAAAAACGGTCGAGGTGTTCCTCCCAGCGGAAGATAGCCGTCCCCTCGTCGGTGTCGTAGGCTCGAACGCCCTCGAAGATGCCCGTGCCGTAGTGGAGGCCGTGCGTGAGCACGTGAATCTGGGCGTCGTCCCAGTCCACGAACTCGCCGTTCATCCAGATGGTGCCGGAGCCTTCCATCTCGTCGAAGCCAGCCATACGTGAGAAATCGAAAGCCCCCGTTATAGAGGTTGTCAGTTCGAAACCGGGAAGAATCGAACGCAAGACGCGGGAACGGTCGTCAGGCGAGTTCGTCGACGAGCGCGGCGCCCTCGACGAACACGAGGTCGTGGCGGTCAGCGTACGCACGGGCGTCCTCGACGGAGCGCGCGCCGCCGGTCTCGTCGTCCAGCATCTCGCAGACGACGGCGGCGGGTTCGCGGTTCGCGGCCGCGGCGAGCGCGACGCCGAGTTCGGTGTGGCCCTTGCGGTGGGCGAGCGACGGCGCGGCGCGGAGGACGTGCACGTGGCCGGGCGCGCGGAACTCCGCGGCGAAGTCGGTGTGGTCGGGGTCGGCGGCGGCGTGGCCGAGTTCGGTGATGGTGCGCGCGCGGTCGTCGTCCGTGATTCCCGTGTACGTGTCGCGGTGGTTGACGGACAGCGAGAACGACGACCGGGAGTCGTAGCCGAGGTCGCCGCCGTCCGCGGCGGGATGGTCGAGTTCCTCCACGAGGAAGGGGAGGTCGAAGGCGGCCGCGACCTCGTGGGAGAGCGCGACGCAGATGAGTCCGCCGGCGTCGGTCCGCATCCGCACCACGTCCGCCGGCGTGACGGAGCGCGCGGGGTAGACGAGGTCGACTTCGCCCTCGCGGTCCGCGAAGTCGTGGACGAGCACCGGGTTTCCGTCGCGGAACGCGTCGATGGCGGCGTCCACGGAGGTGTCGAGCGCGGGCATCACTCGTCCTCCACGTGCACGACCACGTCGTCGCCGTCGTCGAGGTCGAGTTCGTCCCGCAGGCGGTCGGGCGCGATGAGTTCGATTTGGTCCTCGTCGTGGTGGGTGCGGTCGGGGACGATGACGTGGACGGGTTCGTACGTGCCGGAGTCGGCTTCGAGCACGCCCGAGTAGCAGGTCGCGCTCCCGTAGGTGCGCTCCTCGTCCTCCCAGGAGTCGATGGGGATGCCGTCGAGGGACTCCATCGCGGCGCGCTCGCGCTGGCTCTGCGCGGATAGCGCGACGTTGAGCGTGCCGGGGAACGGCTCGTAGCCGAGTTTGTCCGCGAACTGGCGCTTGTAGCCGGGGAGGTTGATGTAGTGACGGCCCTCGCCCATGCCGCCGGTGACGGTGCCGGCGAGCGAGAGGTCGGTGGATTCCTCGAAGATGCGACGGTAGTCCTCGTATTCGCTTTCGAGGAGGCGTTCGCCGTCCTCGGTGACCTGGACCCACTGGCCGTCGCTGACGAGGTCGCGGTCGACGAGCCCGTCGTCGTCGAGGGACTGGAGGCGTCGGGACGCGGTCTGGCTGGAGGCGTCGAGCCGGTCCGCGAGGTTCGCGCAGGACACCTTCACCTCGCCGCGGCGCGCACCGTCGAGCGCGAGGAGTTTGAGGACGGCGAGCTCGTCGGAGCCAACCGCCGCCCGCGTGGTGTTCGACATGGAATCCACTAACCCACCACAGGCTATAATGGTTTTGGGATGCCTCTCAAATTTGCTACGGCCTACGTGGAGTGCTTGAGGGAGTCCACCCACGTGTCCTCCTCGCGCGCCAGCAGCGCCACCGACGACTGCTCCTGGTCCTTGAGCACCGAGTGCTCGGGCAGATGGGACTGCACCTCACGCGCGAAGTCGAGCACGTCCTCGTGGCGCGGCATCGCTGAGCGATCCAGCCGGCCGCGTGAGTGCCCGACGTGCATGTACGCCTTTAGCTCCACGAAGTCCGGGTCCGCGCGCTCGTAGAGACCCGCGTACCAGTCCGGGTTCGCCATGTTCTCGCCGTTCACGAGCGTCGTCCGCAGCGTCGTCCGACAGTCCTTCTCGTACAGGACGTCGAGCGTCTCGACCAGTTTCTCCCAGGCGTCCTCCTCCATCGCGCCGACCACGTCCTCGAAGGTCGCGCGCTCCGGCGCGTCCACCGAGACGTACAACTGGGTCGGGTCGCACTCCCGCAGCACGTCCGGGCGCGTGCCGTTCGACACGAGGAACGTCGTCAGGCCGCGGTCGTGGAACGCCTCCACGAGTTCGGGTAGATGGGGGTAGAGCGTGGGTTCGCCGTCGAGGCTGATGGCGACATGCTGTGGGTCCATCGCCTCCTCGAAGCGCTCCCGGGGGACTTCGTCGTTCCCGCCGAACCCGGAGAGGAGTTTCTTCTGCAGGCGAATGGACGCGTCCACGACTGCCTCGGGGTCGTCCCACTCCACGCCGTCGAGTTCGTACGTGTGGCCGGCGTGGTCGCGCCAGCAGAACACGCAGCGCTCGTTGCACCGGACGACGGGCGTCATCTGGATGCAGCGATGGGATCGAATCCCGTAGAACGCGTACTTGTAGCACGTCCCCTCGCCGCGCAGCGAGTTCGCCGTCCAGCCACAGGTCTGGGCGGCCGTGTGGTTCTCGCTGTGGTACTCCGGCGAGGACACCTGCTTCGGCCCGTCCGACTCGCTCATTACCGGGAGTCCACACGCTCCCGGGTCAAGTAGTCGTTGCTCCACACGCCGGAGTTTCGCGCCGCGAAACCGGGAGGAACGCTCTTCCGGGCCGGGCGCGTCGGGACGCGTATGGTCGAACTCGGACGCGAGAACGCGGTGATACTCGGCTGCGCCGCGGTCGCGCTCACCGGCTGGTACCTCGTCACGGAGTTCACGACTTCCGATGTCGGAGCGGCCGCCGTCCTGTTCGGCGTCGGCATCGTCCTCCCACTCCTCATCAACGGCTACCTCGACGACGAAGAAGAGTAGGCGAGCGCTTTAGGCAACTGCGTCCGTTTCCCTCGGTATGAGCGACCCGACCGTCGTCTCCCTTCTCCCCGCCACGACGGAGATACTGTACGCGCTCGACTGCGAGCCCGCAGCCGTCTCCCACGAGTGCGACTACCCGCCCGCGGCGACCGAGAAACCGGCGGCGAACCGCCTCCGCATCGACCCGGACGTGTCGAGCGAGGAGATAAACGACCAACTGGAGAGCGCGAGCGACGTGTACGAGATTCGGCGCGACGTGCTCGAAGACCTCGACCCCGACATCGTCGTGACGCAGGGCGTCTGCGACGTGTGCGCGGTGGACGAAGTCCTCGTGGAGGACGCCGTGCGCGACCTCGGACTGGACTGCGAGATAGTGACCACGGACCCGCACCGCCTCAACGACGTGTTCGGCGACATCGAGCGTATCGGCGCGGCCGTCGGTCGCGAGGACCGCGCCGCCGACCTCGTCGCGGACCTCCGCGAGCGCGTGCGAGCGGTTGAGGACCGCGTCCCGGACGGCGAGCGCCCGCGCACGCTCGTCTGTGACTGGATGAGCCCGCCGATGATAGCGGGGCACTGGGTGCCCGAACTCGTCGAGAAAGCGGGCGGCGAGTACGGCCTCACGGACGCCGGCGCGTACAGCGCGCCCGAGGACTGGGCGGACGTCGTCGCGTTCGACCCAGAGGTGTTCGTCGCCGCGCCCTGCGGGTTCGGGATGGCGCAGACGCTCGACAACCTCGACGAACTCCGCGACCGCGACGGCTGGCGCGACCTTGCGGCGGTCGAGTCGGGGCGCGTGTTCGCGGTGGACGGCCACCACTACGTCAATCGGCCGGGGCCGCGGCTGGTGGACACGCTCGAACTGCTCGCGTGGTGTCTCCACCCCGACGCGTTCGAGACGCCCCCGGAGTCGGACGCGCGCCGCGTCGCCCAACTGGTGGCGGAGCGGTCCGCGTAACTCACAACGCCTTTAGGCGGCGCCACCCCACGAATCCGTATGTTCCTGGCCTTTCGCGCGGAGGTCGAGGACGCCCTCCACGGGGCGCTCTCGGCGCTCGGCCTCCCGACCGACGACCTCGGTCTCGAAGAACCCCCCGAGGACGTGCCCGCCGTACTCGCATCGAGCGTCGCGTTCCGCCTCGCCAGCGAGGCGGGCGCCGCGCCCGCGAGCGTCGCCGCGGACATCGTCGACGAAGTAGACACGTCGGAGTACGACTATCTCGGCGACGCGACCTCGCAGGGGCCGTACGTGAACTTCGAGGTCACCCGGCAGTACGACGCGGACACGCTCGCCGCGACGCAGTCAGACGACTTCGGCCGCCTTCCGGACACAGGCGACAGCGTGGTCGTCGAGCACACGAGCGCGAACCCCACCGGCCCCGTGCACGTCGGGCGCGCCCGCAACCCCATCATCGGCGACGCGACCGCTCGCGTGCTCGACCACGCCGGCAACGACGTGACCCGCGAGTACTACGTGAACGACGCGGGCCGCCAGATGGCCGTGTTCACGTGGGCGTACGAGACGTTCGACGAGGACGACCTCCCCGAACCCGAGCGCGAGAAACCCGACTACGACCTCGTCCGGTACTACCGGAAGGGGAACGCGTTCCTCGACGACGGCGACCCCGAAGCCGTCGAGGCCGCGGAGGAGGAAATCGCGGACATCATCGAAGGGCTGGACGCGGGCGACGAGGAGACGTACGAGCGCGTGAGCGAAGTCGTGGACCAAGTGTTGGACGGGATGACGGACACGCTCAGCCGGCTTCCCGCGGAGTTCGACGAGTTCGTGAAGGAGACCCGGTTCCTCCAGAACGAGTCCACGCGCGAGGTTACGGAGCGCCTGAAGGAGTCGGAGTACGCGTACAAGGAGGAGGGCGCGTGGCAGCTCGACCTCGACGAGTGGGACATCGAGCAGTCGTTCGTCTTCCTGCGCTCGGACGGCACGACGCTCTACACGACCCGCGACCTGGCGCACCACGAGTGGAAGTTCAGTGAGTTCGACCGCGCCGTCACCGTGCTCGGCGAGGACCAGGAACTCCACGCGAACAAGCTCCGCGCCGCGCTCGACATCCTCGGGAACGACACCGACCAGCTCGAGGAACTGTTCTACGGCTGGGTGAACCTCCCGGGCGGCGAGTCGATGAGCACGCGCGCCGGGACGGGCGTCGACATGGACGACCTCTTCGACGAAGCCGTCTCCCGCGCCCGCGACGAGGTGGAAAAACGCCTCGACGACCGCATCCGCGAGGACGACCTCACCGAGGACGACATCGACCGCATCAGCCGCCAAGTCGGCATCGGCGCGGTGCGCTACGACATCGTCGCGAAACAGCCGCAGAAGGCGATCACGTTCGACTGGGACGACGCGCTCGACTTCGAGGGGCAGAGCGCGCCCTACGTCCAGTACGCTCACGCCCGTAGTTGCGGGATTCTCGATGGCGAGACCGTCCCCGACGACATCGACGCCAGCCACCTCACCGAGGACGCCGAAATCCGGCTTATTCGGTCGATCGCCCGCCTCCCCGTGGTCGTCGAACGCGCCGCCGACGAACTCGAACCCCACCAGGTCGCGACCTACGTCCGCAATCTCGCCGACGACTTCAACACGTTCTACCGCGAGTGCCCCGTCCTCGCCGACGACGTGGACGACGACGTTCGGGACGCCCGCCTCGCCGTCGTCAACGCCGCCCGCGAAGCCCTCGACACCGGCCTCGGACTGCTGGGTGTGGAAGCGCCGGAGTCGATGTAGGACGCGAAGCCGAGTGAAACGAGGTTTCGCGGAATTAGCGAACGGGGAGTAGGCGGACTCTGTGAGTCCGCCGAACGAGCGAACGCCGAGAGGCGTGAGCGAAGCGACCCGTGAGCAACAAAGCGGACACTCCGTGTCCGCTGAACGACCGAACGGCGAACGGAGTGAGGCGTGAGCAGAACGAACGGCAAGCGGGGCGTGCTGTGTTTTCGGGCGCTCAGCGGCCGCGCGCGGGCGTGCTGGGTGTCAAAGGTTACTTACCGTCTCACGGGCTAGTTTGGCATAATGAGTGAACAGCAGGAGGAGCAGTCCGAGGACCGGAAGAAGTACGAGTTCCGGAAGCTCATCGAGGAGCTGAAGGAGCACTCCGGTTCGGGGACGCAGCTCGTCACTATCTACATTCCGCCGGACCGCCAGATTTCGGACGTGGTGGCGCACGTCACGCAGGAGCATTCAGAGGCGTCGAACATCAAGTCGAAGCAGACGCGGACGAACGTCCAGGACGCCCTGACCTCCATCAAGGACCGCCTGCGGTACTACGATACGTTCCCGCCGGACAACGGGATGGTGTTGTTCTCGGGTGCGGTGGACTCGGGCGGCGGGCAGACGAAGATGGTGACGGAGGTCTTGGAGAACCCGCCGCAGCCGGTGGAGTCGTTCCGCTATCACTGCGACAGCGAGTTCCTGACGGAGCCGCTGGAGCACATGCTTGCGGACAAGGGCCTGTACGGCCTCATCGTGCTCGACCGACGGGAGGCGAACGTCGGGTGGCTGAAGGGTAAGCGCGTGGTGCCCGTGAAGTCCGCGAGTTCGCTCGTGCCGGGGAAGCAGCGGAAGGGGGGTCAGTCAGCGCAGCGGTTCGCGCGACTGCGCCTCGAGGCTATCGACAACTTCTATCAGGAGGTCGCGGGGATGGCGGACGACCTGTTCGTTCCGAAACGCCACGAACTCGACGGCATCCTCGTGGGTGGTCCGAGCCCGACGAAGGACGAGTTCCTCGACGGCGACTACCTCCACCACGAACTCCAGGACAAGGTGCTCGGGAAGTTCGACGTCTCGTACACCGACGAGTCCGGGCTGAGCGACCTCGTGGACGCTGGGTCCGAGGCGCTCTCCGAGGCGGAGTTGATGCAGGACAAGGACGACATGAGCGAGTTCTTCTCCGAGCTCCAGGGCGGCGGCCTCGCGACCTACGGGTTCGAGCCGACCCGCCAGAACCTCGTGATGGGGTCGGTGGACCGCCTCCTCCTCAGCGAGGACTTGCGGAAGGACGTGGTCGTCTACGAGTGCGAGAACGAGCACGAGGAGTACGAGGTCGTGGACCGCCGCGAGAAGACGCCGAGCCACGACTGCACCGACTGCGACGAGACGGTCGCAGCGGAGGACGGCGAGCGCGAGGACGTCATCGACTTCCTGATGGAGATCGCGGACCAGCGCGGGACGGACACGCACTTCATCAGCACGGACTTCGAGAAGGGCGAACAGCTTCTCACGGCGTTCGGCGGCATCGCGGGTCTTCTCCGGTACGACACCGGTATCTAAACCATCGCGTCCGAGTCGATGTCGGGGTGTTCTCTGACGTAGTCGACGAGCGTGTCGACGTAGCTCTCGAACGGCGGACAGCTCGCGTGTTCGAGGTCGCGGCGCGTGTTCGGGCAGACGTACGTCGTCGGATGCGTGAAGTAGTCCACGGACTCCGGGAGGATGCCGGTTTTGCGGCCGAGGCTCGTGCGCAGGAGGCGTTTCGTGAGGCCGCGCGTGCTCGGCACGGGCAGCGTCCGGGTGTCGGCGGCGTCCGCGAGCAGTCGCGTGAGCTCCGGAATCGTCGGCGGGTTCGGGTCGCACAACTGATACACCCGACCGGAAGACCGGTCGAGTCGGCTGAGTTCGTCGATGGCGTCCACGACGAAGTCGCGGGGGACGACGTTCAGTTCGGTGTCCATCGACCCTGGGAGGAACGGAACGGGCGCGAGGCCGGGACAGCGCAGGAGCCAGCGGAGGATGAAGTAGGGGCCGTCGTACTTCTGGGTCTCGCCAGTCGTCGAGTCGCCGACGGCGATGGCGGGCCGGTAGATGGTCGTCGGAATCTCGTCCATCCGGTCCTGCACGGCTTTCTCCGCGAGGAACTTCGTCTCCTCGTAGTGGTTGTTGAACGACTGCCCCACGTCGAGGTCGGTCTCGCGGAACACGCCGTCGTGGCGGCCGGAGACGTAGCACGTGCTCACGTACTGGAGGCGGCGGAGGTCCGCGCCCGCGGCGAAGTCGAGGACGCGCTCGGTGCCGTCGACGTTCACCGCCATCCCGGCCTCGCGGTCGACGGCGAGGTCGTAGACTGCGGCGAGATGGAACACCTCGTCCGCGTCCTCTTGGAGGGCGTCGTAGGTATCGGGGTCGAGGCCGAGGTGGGCCTGCGTGATGTCGCCCTCGTGGAGCGCGATGGTGTCGCGCCAGTCCTCGCCGGCGATGGCTTCGGCGCGCGCCTCCGCCTGGTCGCGGTACCGGGATTGAATCAGGCAGTCGATGCGGTCGGTTCGGTCGCGGAGGCGCTCTGCGAGCGCGGACCCGAGGAAGCCCGGGAAGCCCGTGAGGAAGACGCTCACGGCAACCACCTCGCGACCCGCTTCAGCGCACGCAAGCCGAGCGTGAGCCCGGACGCCCAGAGCGACTGCGGGAGCGGGCCGGGGTCGATGCGCGCGCCGCGCTGGGTGGCGACCGTCTGGGACTCCGTGTACTTCAGGAGGCCCTCGTCGCCGTGCCGTCGGCCGACGCCGGAGTCCTTCATCCCGCCCATCGGCGCGTCGATGGACGCCCACGCGGCCGCGTACCCCTCGTTCACGTTCACCGTCCCGCACTCGATGCGCTCCGCGACGCGCTCCCCGCGAGCGGTGTCACTCGTCCAGACGGACGCGTTCAATCCATAGGGAGAGTCGTTCGCGCGCTCGACTGCTTCCTCCACGGAGTCGACCTCGTAGAGCGCGACCACCGGCCCGAACGTCTCCTCCGAGGAGAGCGTCATCTCCGAGGACACGCCCTCCAGAATCGTCGGCTCGTGGAAGTACGGGCCGAGGTCCGGGCGGGTGCGGCCGCCGGCCAGCACGGTCGCGCCGCGCTCCACGGCGTCGTCGACGTGCGCGACCACCTTCTCCAGTTGCTGGTCGGACTGCAGACTCCCCATCTCGGGGCCGTACTCGAATCCCGCGCCGAGCGCGAGGTTCCGGGTTTCGCGGACGAACGCGTCCACGAAGTCGTCGTAGGCGTCGGTGTGGACGTAGAGGCGTTCCGTGGAGATGCAGAGCTGGCCGGCGTTCGCGAACGACGCGCGGACCGCACCCGCGGCCGCCTCGTCGGGGTCGGCGTCGTCCAGCACGAGCAGGGGGTTCTTCCCGCCGAGTTCGAGCGACACGTCCGTGAGGTGTTCGCCGGCGAGCGCGCCGACCTCGCGGCCGACGGCGGTCGAGCCCGTGAAGCCGACGTGGTCGACGCGCGAAATCAGGGGTTCACCGAGGTCCGCGCCGTCGCCGGAGACGACCTGCAGGAGGCCGGGCGGGAGGCCGGCGTCCTCGAGGAGGTCGCGCGCGAGCAACGCGGTGTGCGTCGTGGACTCGTCGGGCTTGAGGACGACGCCGTTCCCCGCGAGGAGCGCGGGGAGCGCGTCCGAGACCGCGAGCGTGAGCGGGTAGTTCCATGGCGAGATGAGGCCGACGACCCCGACGGGGTGGTGGTGGACGACCGCCTTTGTCAGCCCGGGGAACGCGCCGGTTCGGCGCTCCGACGCGAGAAGGTCGGTGTGGGTCGCGTAGTGTCGGGCCGTCGACGCCACGTCCAGCACTTCCTCGAACGCGTCCCGCCGCGTCTTCCCGGTTTCGAGCTGCATCAGGTCGAGCAGGTCGTCCTGCCGGTCGAGCACGAGGTCGTGGAACTCGGAGAGGACGGCGGCGCGCTCGTCAACGGGGCGCGCGGCCCACGCCGCGCCCGCCTCCCGCGCCTGCTCGACGGCCGCCGCCACGTCCGCCGCGGTGCACGCGGGGACGTCCGCGATTCGCTCGCCCGTGAACGGCGCTTCGACCGGGAACGTCGGCCGGTCGTTGACGCGCGTGAGTCCCTCGCGCAGCGCCGCCAGCCGGCTCGGGTTCGCCCAGACAGTATCCATGGCTGGGAGTCGTCGCGAACCGGAATAAGTGTCAGGGACGCGTTAGTCGTAGAGGAGCTGTTCGAGTTGGCGGCTCCGCCGCGACACGTCGAAGTACGGCTCGACGCCGTCCGTGCTCGCGAGTCGGTCGATGAGGAGGAGGACATCCACGCCCCGGCGCTCCGCTTCGCGTGCGAGCGCCGACACCTCGCTGCGGTAGAGCGCGAGCGAGTCAACGAGCGCGAACACGCACGCGACTATCGCGCCCGCCTCGCCGTCCGGGAACCCCGGAATCGACTCGGAGAACGCCGGATACTCCGCGGGCGGGCTATCGACGGGTTCGACCGCGAGACAGCGCGTGTAGAGCGCCGCGCCCGGCCGGTCGTCCGGCAGGTGCTCGCGCGCTACACTAGGCACTGGAAAGGATAGCTGGTCGCCGTCACAGAGAGAGCACGCCATACGTCGAGAAGACGGGGAACGGGGATGTAGGTGGCGACCGCGCGGCTACGTCTCGGCCTCGCGCGCCTGCTTCTCCTCCGCTTCCTTCTTGTTCTTCACCTTCTTCATCCGGAACGTCTCCTCGCGCTCCTGCTCCTCGAGTTTCTGCTCGATGTAATCCTGGTTCTCCCGGAGTTCGGGAAGGATGTTGAACTCGAGGGCGTTCACGCGGCGCTTCGTCTGCTCGATCTCTTCGAGCATCTTCTTCATCGCCGTCTCCACCTCGGCCGCGAGAATGATGGATTCGAGGAGTTCCTCGTAGGCGTCCGCGGCCTCGTCGATGCGCGCGGACGTCCCGATGACGCCGTACCCGCGCTCGTCGAGGTTCTTCTTCACCTTCGAGGACTCGATCTGGGGGACGACGACGCCCATGATGTTCTTCGACTCCACGCTGAGCTCCGGCTCCTCCTTCAAGGCGGCCGCAGCACCGCGGACGGCGACGTCGCCCTCCATCGCGCGCGCCATGTTGATTTTCTTCTGCGCGTCCTCGTAGTCGGCTTCGAGGTCGGAGCGCACGTCTTGGGCGGTGTCGAGGATGTCCATGAACTCCATGATGAGGCCGTCACGCTTCTGTTCGAGCGTGTCGTGCCCGCTCTCGGAGAACTCGATGCGCTCCTCGATCTCCATCAGGTTCTTGCGCGTGGGTTTGACGTCTCCTGCCATCGTTTTCAGTCGGCGCTAACCGGCGAGTCGTCGGACTCCTCCGAGTCCGTCTCGACCTCGACATCCTCGGTGTAGTACTGTTCGATGTGCTCCTCGTCGAGGCGGTTGAGTTCCTCCTTCGGGAGCATCGACAGCACGTCCCAGCCGATGCTGAGCGTTTGCTCGATGCTTCGGTCGGTGTCGAAGCCCTGGTCGACGAACTCGGACTCGAAGGCGTCCGCGAAGTCGAGGTACTTGTTGTCGCGCTCGCTGAGCGCTTCGCGACCGACGATGTTCACGAGGTCGCGGAGGTCCTTCCCCTCCGCGTACGCCGCGAACAACTGGTCCGCCACGTCGCCGTGGTCGCCGCGGGTGAGACCCTCGCCGATACCGTCGTCCATCAGCCGACTGAGGCTGGGGGAGACGTCCACGGGCGGCGTGACGCCCTGACTGTTCAGGTCGCGGTCCATCATAATCTGGCCTTCCGTGATGTACCCCGTGAGGTCGGGAATCGGGTGCGTCTCGTCGTCACCGGGCATCGTCAGGATGGGAAGCTGCGTGACTGTTCCCTCCCGGCCCTTGATGCGGCCCGCGCGCTCGTAGAGCTGCGCGAGGTCCGTGTACATGTATCCGGGGTAGCCACGGCGACCCGGCACTTCCTCGCGGGCCGCGCCGATTTCGCGCAGCGCCTCACAGTAGTTCGTCATGTCCGTGAGGATGACGAGGACGTGATAGTCCTTGTCGAACGCGAGGTACTCGGCGGTAGTGAGCGCGAGACGCGGCGTGATCGTCCGCTCCACGGCGGGGTCGTCGGCGAGGTTCGTGAAGACGACGGAGCGTTCGAGCGCGCCCGTGCGCTCGAAGTCGTCCATGAACTCGTTCGCCTCCTCCTTCGTGATACCCATCGCGCCGAACACGACCGCGAACTCCGTGTCGTCGTCCTCGTCGCCCTCCTCCGGCACTTCGGCCTGGCGCGCGATCTGGAGCGCGAGGTCGTTGTGCGGGAGGCCGGACGCGCTGAAGATCGGGAGTTTCTGGCCGCGCACGAGCGTGTTCATCCCGTCGATGGACGAGACGCCCGTCTGGATGAAGTCCTCGGGGTACTCGCGAGCGTGGGGATTGATTGCGGCGCCGATGATGTCGCGGCGCTCGTCGGGGACGATGTCGGGACCGCCGTCGATGGGGTTCCCGGAGCCGTCGAGCACGCGCCCGAGGAGGTCCTCGGTCACGGGCATCTTCATCGTCTCGCCGAGGAACCGCACCGAGGCGTCCTGACCGATACCTTCCGTGCCCTCGAACACCTGAATCGCGACGAGTCCGTCGCTGGATTCGAGGACCTGACCGCGCTTGATCTCCCCACTCGGGGTTTCGATCTCGACGATCTCGTCGTACCCGATCGGTTCGTCGGTCTCGACGTAGACCAGCGGGCCGCTGACTTCGGTGATGGTCTGGTACTCTTTCATTAGTACTTCTCCCGGAGCTGTTCGGTGAGCTGTTCTTTGATCTCCTCGACCTCTTCCTCGGCCTCGTCGTCCGGCGTCGTGCCGAGCCGGTTCAGCCGGGGCGCGGCGTCGACGTCCGTGATTTCCTCCACGGGGACGCCCGCTTCGAGCGCGCGGAACGCCTCCTCGCTGTAGTGGTGGATAGCGGTGAGGATGAGGTAGGTCTTCTCGGGCGGACAGTACGTGTCCACGTCGTGGAGCGCGTTCTGCTGGAGGAACGCCTCCCGGATGTAGCGCGCCACGTCGAGCGTGAGGCGCTGGTCGTCCGGGAGCGCGTCCTCGCCGACGAGCTGCACGATCTCCTGGAGGTCGGCTTCCTCGTCGAGGACGTCGACGGCCCACTGGCGCTCGTCCGGCCAGTCCTCGGCGACGTTCTCACGCCACCAGTCGTCGAGCTGGTCCTTGTAGAGCGAGTAGGACTCGTTCCAGTTGATCGACGGGAAGTGTCGGCGTTCCGCGAGGTCTGAGTCGAGCGCCCAGAACGTCTTCACGATACGGAGCGTGTTCTGGGTGACCGGCTCGGAGAAGTCGCCGCCCGGCGGGCTGACCGCGCCCACGACCGAGACGGAGCCCTCACTGCCGTTCAGGTTCTCGAACAGTCCCGCGCGCTCGTAGAACTGCGCGAGGCGGCTCGCGAGGTAGGCGGGATACCCCTCCTCGCCCGGCATCTCTTCGAGCCGGGAGCTGATTTCGCGCATCGCCTCCGCCCACCGGCTGGTGGAGTCGGCCATCAGCGCGACGTCGTACCCCATGTCGCGGTAGTGCTCCGCGATGGTGACGCCCGTGTAGATGCAGGATTCGCGCGCCGCGACCGGCATGTTCGAGGTGTTCGCGATGAGGCACGTGCGCGCCATCAGCGCGTTCCCCGACTTGGGGTCTTCGAGTTCGGGGAAGTCCTCGATGACTTCCGTCATCTCGTTCCCGCGCTCGCCGCACCCGATGTAGACGACGATGTCCGCGTCACTCCACTTCGCGAGTTGCTGCTGGGTGACGGTCTTCCCGGACCCGAACGGCCCCGGAATCGCGGCCGTCCCGCCCTTCGCGAGCGGGAACAGGCCGTCCTGGACACGCTGGCCCGTGACGAGCGGCGTCTTGGGCGTGTGCTTGTCCACGGTGGGTCGGGCCTCGCGGACCGGCCACTCCTGGTGCATCGTCACCGTCTCGCCCGAGTCGAGTTCGACCACGGGGTCCGTGACGGTGTACTCGCCCGCCTCCACGCTGGTGACCTCGCCACCCTCGTGACGGGGCGGAACGAGGACCTTGTGTTCGATGCTCTCGGTTTCGTCGACCGTGCCGACAACGTCGCCGGGTTCGACGACATCGCCCTCGGAGACGGTGGGAGTGAACTCCCACTCCTTCTCCAGGTCGATGCCGGGCGCGTCGACACCACGGTCGAGGAAGGCGCCCATCTCGTCTTCGAGGACGTCGAGCGGGCGCTGGACGCCGTCGTAGATGGAGTCCAACATACCCGGTCCGAGGTCCACGGTCAACGGGTCGCCCGTGTTCTCGACGGGTTCGCCGGGCGCGACCGCGGACGTCTCCTCGTAGACCTGGATGGTCGTCACGCCGCCTTCGATTTCGATGACCTCACCCATCAGCCCCTCTTCACCGACGTACACGACGTCGTTCATCTGGGCGTCGAGGTCCGTGGCAGTCACGACGGGACCGCTCACGCTCTCGATTTCGCCGGAATCAGTGATTGTTTCTGCCTGACTCATTCGTTCTCACCGTCTTCTTCCGCCATCAGGTCGATGCCGATGGCGCGCTTGATTTGTTCGCGGAGGCCGCTCCCACCCGCTTCGCCGCTACCGATAGTGACGACCGTCGGTTCGACGCTCGTCTCGACGTCTTGGCGGGTCTTCCGGGAGAGGTAGTCGAGGTCGTCCGCGTGCATCACGACGATACCGATCTCGTCGTTCGCGAGCACGGATTCGACGGCCTCGTCGAGCTCGTCGGATTTCTCGTCGTCGGGGACGTTCTCGAACGTCTGTACGCCGGCCAGTCGGAAACCCGTGGTGAATTCGGCGCTCCCGACGACGGCTATTTTCTGACTCATAGGATGACGAGTTCCTCCTCGATCTCTTCTTCCGTGAGACCGACCTCACGGCCGCGCGCGATGGCACGGACGTTGTCCACTTCGCGCTCCTTCGCCAGCACGTACCCGAGCACGGGACACACGGACAGCGGAAACACGTGCGAGAGGTGTTCCGAGTAGGAGAGAAGCGCGGCGTCGAGCGCGTGCTCGAACGCGATGAGGCTGCCCGCCTCGTCGAGTTCGTCCAGTTCGTCCGCGAGTTCGTTCCCGTAGTGGCTGTCGCGCAGCCGTGCGACGAGTTCGTCCCAGTTGTCCGCGAGCGCGTCGAGCTCAGTGGGTTCGAACAGTCGCCCGCCCTCGATGTAGTACTCGGCGGGGTCGAGGTCGGCGCCGCTTCGCGCGAGCCGAACCGCGTTCCGGACGTTCCGGAAGTCGATGTCGGCCTGCAGGAACTTCACGAACTCGCGGGTGCCCGCGGACGTACTCCGCACCTGCTTCAGGAGGCGGTCGTAGAACGCGAGGTCGACCGCGTTCTCCAGCGGGACGAGCGAGTTCGTCTCCTCGTACTCGCCGTACACGTCGTCGAGCGCCGGTCCGAACAGCGTGTCGGACAGCAAGTCGACGACCGTTCGGATTTCGTCCGCGTCGGCGAGCAGCGACAGCGTGTCGTCGTCGAGCTCGCCAGCGCGAATGAAGTCCTGTTCGATTTCCGCCGGCTCCGTGTCCGCGTACACGCCGCGGAGCGCCGTCTTGACGTTCCACGCGTCGAATTTCCGGAAGTAGCGGACGAGAAGGTCGCGGAGCGTTCCCTGCGACCACTGGAGCAGGTCGTCGAAGTGCTTCGCGAGGTTTCGGTTGAGCGCGTACTCGACGAGGTCGACGCCCGAGAACCGGGAGCCGAGCTCGTTCACTTCCGCCTCGTACTCGGACTCCTCGAGGAATCGAGCGATCTCGCTCGTTCCCATCCGCATCAGCGTCCGGTAGTCGTCCTCGTCGAAGAGGACGGCGCGCCGCGACTTCACGCGAGCGTTGACGTACGCGTAATTCGATGCGTCGCGGCTGATGACGTTCATTGTTCGTCGAAGAGCCGGTTACTGATCTGTTTGAGGTCGTCCTCCCAGACGTCGTCGAGCACCGAGTCGAACGTGTTCTTCACGCGCACTCGTGACGTCTCGCTCTCCACGATGACGCCGCCGAGGCAGTCGTATTCGCCGGCAATCGAGACGTTCGTGTAGTCGTCGAGGATGTCGGAGAGGAGCGTCTCGTCGCTCGGCGCGTAGTGAACGGCGAGCTGCGCGTCCTCGTCGAACGACTCGATCGCGTCGTTGAGCAGGGCCCGCGTGAGTTCCTCGCGGTCCTCACCGTCGAGGCTCGCGATGCGGTCCTCGACGTCCTCGCGGACGGATTCGAGGGCGTCGCGGCGCGCGCTCATTCGCTCGTGTTTCGCGTCGAGCTTCGCGCTGGAGACCGCCTGTTCGCGCTCGCGTTCGATTTCACGCTCGACCTCCGCCTCGGCCGCTTCGAGAATGTCGTCGGCCTCGGACTCGGCGGCCGACACGATGTCGTCGGCGCGGTCCTCGCCCTCTTGGCGGATTTCGTCGGCCCGTTCCCGGGCGTCCTCGCGGATCTCTTCGACTACCGTGTCCAGACTCATCTTAGATGATGAAGATGACGACGATCGCGAGGATGACGAGAGTCTCGGGGAGGACCGTGAACAGGATCGCGTTCCCGAAGAAGTCCTCGTCCTCGGCGAGAGCGCCGACGGCCGCGGCGCCGATTCCGCCTTCCGCGACACCAGCACCGAGCGCGGCGACACCGACGCCGAGCGCGGCGCCAGCGGTGGCGATGTTACCAGTGAGTTCAGCGGGGGCGAGAGCGGCGTTGTTCAGAATCGGTGCGAGAGCGTTGACGAACGCGATAACGAATTCAAACATGACTAATTAGTCTTGGGTCGTGTAGGATCGGTCGTAGCCGAACGGTTCGTATTTCGTCCCACCGCCTTCATAAAACTTCCCAAAGAACTCGACGTATTCCAGGCGAACGGCCTGTAGGCCGGCGCTCGTGACGCCGAGGGCAAGCACTAAGAGGTGGCCGAGGACGAAGATGAGGATGCCGCCGAGCACGGCCGTAATCGGGCCGTGCACGAGGCCGCCGAACATCAGTTCGGCCTCGGGGTGGTGTGTCTGTACGTAACTCCAGTCGTGTTCGAGCATGAAGTGGAACTCCCCGCTGTCCGGGTCGTTCGGGTGGGTCTCGTACGCGCCGAAGAAGAGGAGGTTGACGACGAACGCCATCCCCGCCTTCGCGAGCATCACGGCGGCGAGCCGCGTGTACGAGAGGACGTGCGTGAGCGAGTTCAGCGCGCCCTCGATACCGCCGACCGCGCCCTCGGCGTAGATGAGGAGCGCGTACCCGACGAGACCGATGACGAGCGCCGCCCAGCCGACCGTCGCGCTGAACCCGGTGAATCCGAGCGGCTGACCGGAGAGCGCGGTGAACAGGAGTTCGGGCTTCGCGCCGGAGAGCGCGTGGCTGAAGATCCACGTCCAGAGGCCGACCATCAGAATCGCCCACGACGCGCCCTCGGTGAGCGCGTCCCAGACGCCGTGGCGCATGCGCTTGTACGTGTCAATGCCGTACCCGAGCGTGAGGTGGCCGAGCGCCACGAGCACGGAGACGACGAGCCAGAGGCGCGCCCACTCCGCGTTCCCCGGCATCAGGCCCTTGTGGATCGGCGGGCTGCCGTTCCAGAGGTACTCGCTGATGAGGTGGAAGCCGAATATCTCGCCGTACAGGACCCCGAACACGATAGTCGCGAGTCCCGAGAGGACTGCGACGCCGCCGAGCGCGGCGAGCGC
>Ga0207813_100123_pt1 | contig 60269 bp, 61 predicted proteins | sample A23E3SouthBayCA_2_FD_187730 | JGI IMG/M metagenome (GOLD analysis project Ga0207813, IMG submission 187730) | Aerobic enrichment media microbial communities from Eden Landing Ponds, California, USA - A23 E3 (4) (SPAdes) | ecosystem: Environmental > Aquatic > Marine > Unclassified | place... | reverse complement strand
GGTCGAGGTGGGACGAGACGATGCGGTCGGTGTCGTCGGCGGTGACGCCGCCGTACCAGACGCCGTCGGGGTAGACGGCGACCATCGGGCCGTCGCCGCACTGGCCGAGACAGGAGGTGCGGGTGATCCGGGCGTCGCAGTCCTCGGCGTCACGGACCTCCTGTCGGAGCCGTTCGATGACCGCCGCCGACCCGCTCTCGGCACACGTCTGGTTGGTGCAGACCGCCACGTGCTTTTCGGGTGCGTCGTGGACGTGCGGGTCGTCGTCGACGTCCTCGCGGTCGGCGTGTTCCGCTTGGTGGACGAGCGAGCGAAGCATCGCCCGCGCGCCCCCTTGGTCTTCCTCGTAGCCCGAGAGTTCGACCTTGTACTTGCAGGTGTCACAGGACATCTCGACGCTGTCGGAGCGGGCCGCTCGCCAGCGGTCGGCGAGGACGTCGACCACGCGGTCGTCGACTCCGAGGGGGTCGCCCGCGCCCGCAGCGACGTACGGGTACTCGTCGTTGAAGGACTCGGCGGTATCGACGATGCGGCCCGTCAGCGTCCCGTCGCCGAGCATGTACGGGACGACCACCACCGCGTCCGGACGGCTCTTCGTGACGGTGTGGAGCGTCTCGTCGAGCAGCGGCGACGTCACGCCGATAAACGAGGCCTCGACACGGTGGAACTCGCGACCCTCGTAGAGGAGGCGCGCGAGTTTGTGGACGTCGGCGTTCGAATCCGGGTCGCTCGACCCTCGGGCGCAGACGACGACGGCCACGTCGTCCTCGGTCCGGTCGACCCCGAGGTCGGCTTCGACGGCGCGGACGCGGTCGTCCAGCAACTCCACGAGCGACGGGTGGACGCCCAAGTGTGAGCCGTAGTGGATCGTCAGGTCGTCGTGTTGGGCCCGCGCCGTCTGGACGGCCAGTGGCACGTCGTTTTTGACGTGGCTCGCGCCGAACAGCGACAGCGGCACGACGGTCAGGGTTCGACAGGCGGGCGCGAGCGTCTCGATAGCCTCTCCGATGGGTGGGTCCGCGAGTTCCAAGTAGGCCGCGTCGACCGGCAGGTCGAGTTCGTCTTCGAGGGCCGCCGCCAGCGTCCGCACCTGCTCGTTTGCCTTCTCGCGGCGGGAACCGTGGCCGACGAGGAGGATCGCGTCGTCGTCGAGCGGTTGCTCGTCGATCATCCCTCGGCCCGCTCTAGGCTCCGCAGCAGTTTCTGTCGACGCGTCGGCGCGAAGAGGTCAGTCGCCTCGCTCCCGTCGTACACCCACCGCCCGAACCGGTCTCCGGCCGCGTCGTCGACGCCGAACCAGTAGCCTCCGGAGGACGTCTCCGCGATGTCGTCGGTCGGAACGTCGACCGGGCAAGCGTCCAGACGCCCCTGAATCGTCTCCAGAAGCGCCCGGTCGTCGTGGACGAAGGAGATACCCACGGTGCCGGCCGAGGACTTGAAACAGACCGTCCCGCAACTCTCTAGGAGACCACGGAGGAGCTGTCGGTCGGCGTCGGCGAGGGCATCGAAGCGGTAGCCACCCCGGTTTCCGTCCGTCGGGAGGCCGAAGGCGGCGCTTCCCCGCGCGGCTACGTCGCCGGCGACGGTGACGTGGTACTCGTCCTCGGTTCGGGTGATCGACGTGTCGTGGGCGTACTCCCGTTCCGTCCGGTGGTGGTCGACGTCGCCACCGCCCGCGATAGCGACGAGGCGGTCGGCACAGCCCTCGTCCGGCGCTCGGACGGTGAGGTCGTCCGCTCGCACCTCGCCGTCGCCGGCGACGTGCCCCCAGAAGTAGGCCGTCTCCGGGTGGCACTCCAGCAGGGTCGACGGGCCGTCGGCGGTCATGGTTCCTCCCGGACGGTGATGGCGTCGGGTGGGCAGGCCCGTGCGGCTAGGTTCGCGTCCTCGGGGTCGCCGTCGACGGTGGCGATCACCCGCTCGTCCGACCGCTCGACGTCGATCACGCTCTCGGCCGTGGGGTCGACCGTCGCGAGGCCGGCCTCGTCCTCGACGAAGCGGTCGTCGCGGGCGAGACAGGCGAAGATGCCGTCGCAGGCCTCGCGGTCGATTTCGATGCGGAACATCTCAGTACTCGTACTTTCGCTCGTAGCCACGCGGCGTCACCATCCGGCCGTCCCAGACGTAGGTCTCGTCGTTGCCGACCAGTAGCGTCGTGGTCATGTCGACGAGATCCGACTCGCCGAGTTCGGGGAGGTCGCGCAGTTCCACGATTTCGGTCTCCTCGTCCTCGCGGCCCGCGGCGTGGACGATCCCGACCGGCGTCTCGGGGTCGCGGTGTTCGAGGAGGATCTCACAGCACTTCTGGTAGTTCTCGCGGCGCTTGCGGCTCCACGGGTTGTAGATCGCAATCGTGAACCCCTCCTTGGCGGCCGCGTGTAGCCGGGATTCGATGGTCGACATCGGCGTCAGGTGATCCGAGAGGCTGATGCTGACGGTATCGTTTACGAGTGGGGCACCCAAGCGGGCCGCACACGACTGGGCGGCCGGCACCCCGGGCACCACCTCGAAGTCGACGGCGCTGGCCGATCCACCCTTCGACTCCAGAATTTCGAGCGCGAGGCCACCGAGCGCGTAGACGTTCGGGTCGCCGCTTCCGATGATGGCGACGTCGTTGCCGGCGAGCGCCCGGTCGACCGCCTCCTCCGTGCGCGACACCTCGCCGCACATCGGCGTCGAGTAGATATCCTCGGCGCCCTCGACGACATCGTCCGGCAGGAGGTCGACGTACGTCGTGTAGCCGACGATATGCTCGACGCCCCGGAGCGCCTCGATGGCCCGAGCGGTCATGCCGCTCGGTTCGCCGGGACCGAGACCGACGGCGACGAGGCGGCCGGGGTCGGCATCGAAGTCGTCGGCCGTCGCCGCGACGTTCTCGTCGGTCGCGTCGGATTTCGACCCGGCGCACGTCGACCCCGACGTCTCGGTACTCGATCCGCCACACTTCGACTCCGAGGCGTCGGTCGATTCCGTGTCGGCCTCGGTCGTCGCGCCACACTTCGACTCCGAGGCGTCGGTCGACTCTGTGTCGGCCTTGGTCGTCGCGCCACACTTCGACTCCGAGGCGTCGGTCGACTCCGTGTCGGCCTCGGTCGTCGCGCCACACGTCGATCCGTCGTTCGCGTTGCTCTCACTCATGGTTAGAAGTCCTCGACGTCACGCCCGCCACGCGGGGTGACGAGATACGTTTCGAAGTCGTTGCTCCACGTGTCGGTCTCGTGGGTGCCGACGAGGATGGACGTCCCCATCCCGCCGACGTCCTCCTCGTGGGCAGTCGCGTCGCCGAGGGTCGTGACGGTGAACGCCTCGCCCTCGACGTTCCGCCCGGCGTCGCCGCGGCCGGCGTCGTTGAAGATGCCGACCGGCACGTCGTCGGCCCGTTCCTCGCGGAGGATGGTGATCGCCCGCTCGTAGTTCCGCCAGCAGTTGTAGAGGACGATCACGAAGTCGCTGATCGCGGCCGCCCGGAGTTTCTCCTCGATTTCGTCCCAGCCCCGCCACTTATCGGACAGCGAGACGGTACAGAAGTCATTCGAGAGAGGCGCACCCATCATGGCCGCGCCGCCGAGCGCCGCGGTGACGCCGGGAACGATTTCGATGGGCACGTCCGTGGCGTCGTCCGCGTCGGCCATCGTGAACACGAGGTCGGACTTGCCGTAGACGTTCGGGTCGCCACCCGAGACGTGGGCGACGTCTTCGCCCGCACGGACACGCTCGAATGCTTCGCGGGTGAGTTCGACCTGCTGACCCATCGACGAGCGGACGATCTCCGGATCCGTGTCGCGTTCCTCGCCCTCCGGCGGGAGCGTCCCGTCGTCCCGGAGGAACTCTTGGTAGAGATTCGAGGCGATGACACAGTCGGCGCCGGTGATGACCTCCCGGGCGCGCTGGGTCATGTGTCCGGGGAGTCCGGGCCCGATGCCGACGACGTAGAGCGTCCCGTGGCCGTCGGTCATCGACCCACCGCCACGGTGACCGCGTCGTCGTGTCGCCGCTTCTCGACGAGGAGTTCGTGCTCGCGGCCGGCCGCGATGGCGCTCGCCTCCGCGATGCCCGGCCAGCCGATCAGCTCCTTGGATTTCGAGGGCGTCGGCCCCTCGAAGGCCTCTAAGGTCTCCTTATCGAGGTATGCCACCCCGACGTCGAACTCCCGCGCGGCCTCGATCAGCCCGGGTTCGTCCTCCTTGCGAGTGGCCGTCGCGACGAACTCCACGTCGTCGGGTGTGAGGCCCGCCTCTTCGAGGGCCGCTCGCCAAGCCGCGAGGAACTGGTCGGCGTCGGCGCCGGAGACGCTCCCGGTTCCGAGGACGACGCCGTCGTCCGTGTTTCGCTTGAGGACGGTCACGTCGTCGCCGACGAGGACCGCCCGCGGCCCGTCGAGACGGGCGACCGGTCCCAAGTCGTCGTCGAGGACCGCGAGGTTCGTCGCCACCGTCGAGTCGCCGTTGACGACGTGCGTATCGAGCGCCTTCGCCCGGCTCTCGACGCCTTGCTTGCCCGCCGCCTCCGACGCCGTCGTCATCGCGGGCACGGCGCCGAGGCCCGCGAGGTCGCCCGCCACCTGATTCGCGCCGTGGTGGCCGCCGGTCAGCGGGATGGCCCACGTCAACTCCTCGTCGACGACGACCACCGCGGGGTCGTCCCACTTGTCGTCGAGGAGCGGCGCGGTCTTGCGCATGGCGATCCCACTCGCCATCAGGCCGACGAAACAGTCGTACTCGCCCCAGTGCTCCGCGAAGACGTCGCCGTGGTATTCGAGGACGTCGATGCGCTCGTACTCGTCAGCGAGGCCAGCCTCGATATCCGCGGCGGTGTCCAGTTTGCGCTCGAAGCCGATGATCGCGATCTCCTCGGCGACCTCCCCGTCGCTATCGGGGGCGCTACAGCCGTCGTCCGTCGTGTCGGTAGTGCTCTCAGTCATGGTTGGTATCGGTCGTGGTGTCGCTCTCGGGGTCGCTCCCCTCGTCCTCGCCCTCGCCGTTCGCCCAGTCGCCGTAGAGGTAGGACCGCTCGTACCCGGCGCCGGTGGCCGCCTCGCCGATGATCACCAGCGCCGAGGCGCGGTAGCCGGCCGCCTCGACCTGCTCCCCGATGGTGGCGATGGTGCCTCGGATCACGTCCTCGTCGGGCCAGGAGGCGTGATAGACGACCGCGACGGGCGTGTCGGGGTCGTGGCCGTCCGCCAGCAGGCGGTCCATCGTCTCGCTCACGGCGTGGGTCCCTAGGTAGATGCAGGTCGTCACGTCGCCGAAGCCGACGAAGTCGCTGATGTGGTCCTCCTCGGCCGAGAGGGTCTTGCCTTGGGGCCGGGTGAAGGCGACGTGGTTGGCGACCTCGTTGAGCGTCAACTGCGTGCCGAGGGTGGCGCTGGCGGCGAACGCCGACGTGACGCCTGGCACGAAGTAGGTCGGAACGCCCTCGCGTTCGAGGGCGTCCATCTGCTCTAAGGCGGCGCCGTAGACGGCGGGGTCGCCGCTGTGGAGGCGCGCGACCGTCCGCCCGGCCTCGTAGGCCTCGGTCATCAACGGCACCAGTTCTTCGAGGTCCTTGCCGACGCTGTTGACCTGCTCTGCGTCGGCGCAGTACGCCTCAAGCAGTTCGCTGTTGACCAGCGAGCCGGCGTGGACGACGAGGTCCGCGTCCTCGACGAGGCGCTTCCCGGTGACGGTGAGCAGTCCCGGATCGCCGGGACCCGCGCCGATGAAGGGAATCCCCTCTCGCAGGTCGCCGGCGGTGTGATCGCCGCTCACGCCGACCCCTCCCGCTCGCCGTCCTCGAACGCGGCGGTCGCTAGGTCACGCTCCAGTCCTCCCCGCTCGGCGTAGGCGAGCGTGTAGTAGTCGCGCTCGGCCACCTCGGTGGGGTCGCTCGTGACCGTCGTCTCCCCCTGTTCCATGAACAGGCGGCGGCCGTACCGGACGTCGTAGCCGGCGTCGACGAGTTGCTCGTGGGTGGTCACCGCGTCGGTCACCTTGAAGAGGATCATCCGGTCGGGGCCGGTCGGCGCCGCGCCGTCGGCCGCCTCTCGGAGCGAGAGGCCGGTACCGGCCTCGATTTCGACGCCCAGCGCCGTCGCGAACGCGGTGACGGCGCTCACGCCCGGGACCACCTCCACGCCCACGTCGGGGTGGAAGGCCGACAGCGTCCGCCGGAGGTGCCCGAACGTCGAGTAGACGTTCGGGTCGCCGAGGGTGACGAAGGCAACGTCGTCGTCGGCCGCCGTCTCCGCGACGGCGTCCGCGGCCGTCCGCCACGCCCGCCGGAGTTCCTCGGGGTCACGGGTCATCGGGAAGTCTAGGTCGCCGAGTTTCGACGCCGGGACGTACTCGCGGGCGACGGTCCGCGAGAGGCGGCCCGGCGAGTAGACCGTCGAGACGGAGTCGAGGACGCGCTTGCCGCGGACGGTGATCAGGTCGGCTTGGCCCGGGCCGAGGCCGACGCCGTAGACGGTCACGCGAGACCGCCCCCGTCGCGGCGTCCGACGACGACGTAGACGGGGTTGTCCGCCCGAAAGCTCGTCGCACCGGCGAGTTCGTAGCCGTTGTTCACTTGGATCTGAAGCACCTCCGAGAGGAGGTCACGGTCGCGGAAGGCGTCGACGGCACGGCCCGCCACCTCGACGCGGGAGACGTTCATCACCACCCGGTCGACGTCCGTCGCCACGGCGTGATCGAGGACGGCCTCGAAGTTCCGACTCCCACCCAAGAACATGGCGTCCGCGTCGTCGGGAAGGCCCGCCGGCGCCTCCGCCTCGCGAAGCGATACCTCGGCGTCGTACTCGTTTGCGGCGAGATTCTTCCGCGTCACCGCCAGTCGGTCGGGCTTGCGCTCGATTGCGGTCACCCGACCGGCACGGCGGGCCGCCTCCACCGTGACCGCGCCGGTACAGGAGCCAACGTCGACGAAGTGATCCGCGGGTTGTAGGTCCAACTTCCGGAGCGTTACCCCGCGGATCTCCGCTTTCGTCGGCCCGGCCTTCGCGTCGTGTGGAAGCGCTACCTGAGGCATCACCACCACCATTTCGCGCCCACATGAAAACAATTTTGCTTGTCCTATAAAAATCGAGCTTTCACTTCTGTCGGCGGGTCAGGCCGGTTCGAACTCGTCGAGGAAGGACGCGACGTCGTCACGGATCGACACCACGTCGCCGACGACGGTGGTCGCGGGGGGTGTGATCGTGGAGTCGTCCGCGTCGTCGACGATAGTGTCGAGGGTGCCTCGGACGACGCGCTGATCGTCCCACGCGGCCTTCTGGACGAGGGCGACGGGGACGTCGCCCTCGACGCCCTCCTCTCGAAGGGCGGAGACGTTGCGCTCCAACGTCCGGACGCCCATGAGGATGACGAGCGTCGATCCGTTTCGGATCTCGTCGGCGAGCGCCGACCAATCGAGCGTCGAGGCGCCCTTGTCGGGCGTCTCGTGGCCCGTGATGACCGTAAAGCGAGAGGCGACGTCGCGGTGGGTGAGAGGGATGCCGGCGAGTCCGGGGGCGGCGATCACGCTGGAGACGCCGGGGACGACCTCGAATCGGACGTCGTTGGCGGCGAGATACTGGGCCTCCTCGCCGCCGCGACCGAAGACGAACGGGTCGCCGCCTTTCAGACGAACGACGGCGTCGCCGGCGGCCGCGCGGTCGGCCAAGCGCTCGTTGATCTCCGCCTGTGGCGTCTTCCGGTCGGCGCGCTTGCCGACGTCGATCACCTCGACCGCGGCGGGAATGCGGTGGACCAGCGTATCCCGCGTGAGGGCGTCGTGAAACACCACGTCGGCGGTTGCGATCAGCCGCCACGCCCTGACCGTCAGCAGGTCCGGATCGCCCGGTCCCGCGCCGACCAGATACACCCGTCCGGCGGCCGCACGCGACCGCTCGGGCATCGCGTGGTCGGGCGACCGGCGGATCGCCTCGTCGTCGGTATCCCGGTGGCGCCCCGGCGGTCCGTTCCCCGTTCCCGATCCGCGAGCGGTGTCCTCTTCCATCGGTAGATAAGCGCTGATTGCAGTAACTTCAATCTACTTGTGTTTCTGCCGAGTGAGGCCGGTTTCCAAAGTTCGGTTTCGTTATCGCAAGCGGTATTGTTTTTGCGTGGGAGGTAATCGGCACCGACGGGAAGTGATCTCGACGTGCATATTATGGAAGGTTTTCTGCCACCGGTTTGGGCGGTCGTCTGGACAGTCCTCGCGGTTCCCTTCGTCGCGTACGGCGCGCGGCGGACGCTGTCGGCCGTCCGAACCGACGCCCGCACGAAGGCACTCGTCGCGGTGGCCGCGGCGTTTGTGTTCGTGCTCTCGGCGCTCAAACTCCCCTCGGTGGCGGGGAGTTCATCGCATCCGACCGGAACGGGGCTCATGGTCGTGCTCTTTGGCCCTGCGGTCACCGCCTTCGTCTCCGTCATCGTCCTCCTCTACCAAGCGGTCCTCCTCGCCCACGGCGGGTTGACGACCCTCGGCGCCAACGTCTTCTCGATGGGAATCGTCGGCCCGTTCGTCGGGTGGGTGGCGTATCGGGCCGTCCGGCCGCGGCTGTCGCTCGAACGCGCCACCTTCGTCGCCGCGGCGGTCACCGACTGGACGACGTATCTGGTCACCTCTGTCCAACTTGGGGTGGCCTTCCCTGCGGGAGGGGACCCGGCCGGCGTCCTCGCCGCGACGCTCGATTTCGCCGCGGTGTTCACCGTCACACAACTCCCCATCGGCGTCCTCGAAGGCCTCCTCGCGGCGGCGATGGTCGGGTATCTCTGCCGTCTCGACACCCTCGACGGGACCCGGCTGGGGGTGGCCTCGTGAGGCGGCACCTGTTGCTCGGCGTCACCGTCGCCCTCGTCGTCTTCCTCCTCGCGACGGCAGGGGGCAACCTAGCCGGCACCGACGGGCAGGCGGTCGCCGAGATCGAGGATCGGACACCGGCGTACGACCGCTGGGCAGCGCCCGTCTGGGCGCCGGCCCCTACGGGCGAGGCGCTCCTCTTCGCGCTTCAGGGGGGCGTCGGGGCGGTCCTCCTCGGACATTACCTCGACCGGTTGCGGACGGGTGACGGGGATGCACCGGACGCTTGAGGACGTCCAAGTGACTTCCACGCCCGTCGTCGAGGGCCCGCTGCGGGTGTATTTCGTCCTCGTCGCGCTCTTGCTCACCGCGACGACGGCGCGACCGGCCGTCTACGCCGTCGCCACCCTCGCGTTCGCCAGTCTGTCGATTCACGCCGCCGGGTGGTCGTACGTCACGCTGCTCCGGTACCCCGTCGCCTTCCTGCTCCCGAGCGTGGTAATCGTCGCTGTCGTCACTCCCGGAACGCCGGTCCTCACCCTCCCGGTCGTGACCATCACCGACCGCGGCCTCGCCGTCGCCGCGACGACTGGCTTTCGGGCGGTCGCATCGCTCTCCGTGCTGTCGTTCCTAGCGCTGACGACGACGGTCCCCGAACTGGTCGCCGCTCTCGACGACCTCCGACTCCCCTCTGAGGTGATCGAACTCCTGTTGCTCGTCTACCGCGGCATCCAAGTCCTCGTCGAGCGGTCGGCCCGCCTCCACACCGCTGCCCGCCTCCGCGGCGGGTTCGACTCCCGGCGCACCCTGTTTCGCACGACGAAACGCGTCGGTGCCTCGCTGCTGGTGGGGTCGATAGACCGAGCGGAGGCGTTCGAGCGCGCCATGGCGTCGCGCAACTACGCCGGCCGGATGCCCGTCCCCGAGTACGAGAACGGGGGGCACGCCGTCGTCGGTGTCGTGCTCGTCGCCTTGGTCGCCGCGAGGTGGGTCGTGTGATCGAGACCGTCGACCTCCACTTCGGCTACGGCGACCGCTCCGTTCTCCGCGGGGTGGCGTTCACCGCCCCGACGGCGGCGGTGACGGTGCTTCTCGGGCGCAACGGCGCCGGCAAGTCGAGTCTGCTCAAGCAGTTCAACGGCCTGCTGGAACCCGACCGAGGACACGTCGTCGTCGGCGGCGAGCGTGTCGCGTACGACACCGAGGCGCTTCGCGCCCTCCGCCGTCGAGTCGGGTTCGTCTTCCAGCGCCCCGACGACCAACTCGTCGCCCCGACGGTCGGCGAGGACGTCGCGTTCGGCCCGGCCAACCGCGACGGCGGCGGGGACACGTCAGCCCGCGTCGCACGGGCGCTCTCCCGCGTCGGCCTCGACGGCTACGAGGACCGACTCTGTAGCCGGTTGAGCAACGGCGAGCGAAAGCGGGTCGCCCTCGCGGGCGTGTTGGCGATGGACCCCGACTACGTCGTCCTCGACGAACCGACCGCGGGGCTGGACGGCGAAGGCACGCGCGCCCTCGTCGACCTGATCCGTGGCCTGACCGCGGAGGGAATTACGTTCGTGATCGCCACCCACTATCCGGGCTTCGCCGCCGCCGTCGGCGACCGCTTCAGGGTGCTCGACGCGGGGCGAGTCGCGTATCGCGGCCGGTCACTCGACGGCGCCGACGCCGAGCGCTTCGGCCTGCGACAGTTCGGCAACGTGGGGTGAGCGGCGAGCCCCGAAAACAGCATAAGTAACCACCCGAATCCACGCTACTGGGAATTGGCTCGGTTATTTAACCCTCCAAAGTTACACGTCTCGATGAGAGGCGACCGGTGTCGGCGGGCCCCGAGTTGGATGACTGCCAGCGACATGCCATGCCGATCAGGAACTCTGTCCCGCCCACGAAAGCGTCGTCGTCGCCTCTCGGTCACTCACTGATCGTTTCTCGTCCCGTACCTACGGGTCACGCCATCGAAAGTGCATTTACGAGGTGGGCGTCTACACACGGGACATGACCGACGAATCCACGGCGTCCGCTTGGTTTCGGGACGTGACCCCTAGCGACGCCGACGCGGCCCGCGACGCCATCGACGACGGCGGGGCGGCGGACCCGGCAGACTGGCCCGCCCGCGCCGTCGCGTCCGGCTTCGCGGCCGACGAAGCGGCGTATTACGACCGGTTACACGAGGCCACGGTGACCGCGACCCGGGCGGCGGTCAGGGAGCGCGAACGGGCCGACGACCAGCAGTTGATCCACTGCATCCGAGCCATGGACGACGCCGAGCGGACGGCCAACGAACTCGCGGAGCGGGTCGCCGAGTGGGCAGGCGCACTGTTCGACGACGCCGACACGGGCGTCGCCGGCGCGCGGTCGGTGGCCGAACGTGACGCCGAGACGGCGGCGGAGCGCCGGGCCGTCTCGCTCGCCGAGCGAGTGGTCGACATGGCCGACGAGGCCGACGACCTGCGCGCGTATATCGAGCGAGCGGCGCCGGCGGTGACGCCAAATCTGTGTCGGATGGCCGGGCCGGTGCTCGCGGCGCGGCTGATCGCCCTCGCCGGCGGCCTCGATACCCTCGCGAAGAAGCCTTCGGGGACGGTACAGGTACTCGGCGCCGAGGACGCGCTGTTCGCTCACCTCTCGGGGCGGGCGCCGTCGCCGAAACACGGCGTCATCTACACCCACGACTACGTCCGGAACACCCGCCCCGCGGACCGCGGGTCGGCCGCTAGGGCGCTCGCCGGCAAACTCACCATCGCGGCACGGATCGACCACTACGCCGGTGACCTCCGGCCGTCGCTCCACGAGGAACTCGACGATCGAATCGCCACTATCCGCGCGAGGGCCGACCAATGACTCTCCCCGAGGGGGTCTCGCGACGCCGCGTCGACGACCGAGAACGACTCGCTACCCGCGGGGAGCCGGTGTACGGCGAACCGACGGACGGGCCGTGGCGCCTGTGGGACGCCGGGCGGTCGAAGCTCGGTGCGATGCTGGAACTCGGCCTCGATACCGGCCTCACGGGGGGAGAGGGTGTCCTCTATCTCGGCGCCGCGAGCGGGACGACGGTCAGCCACGTCGCCGACTTCGCGGGGCCGACCTACGCCGTCGAGTTCGCACCCCGTCCGGCCCGTGACTTGGTCGATGTCGCGGCGTCCCGCCCCAACCTGTTTCCCCTCCTGAAGGACGCGCGCCGTCCCGAGACGTACGCCCACGTCGTCGAATCGGATCTCGACGTGTTGATACAGGACGTAGCGACCCGCGGCCAAGCCCGCGTTGCGGCCCGTAACCGGCGATTTCTCGCCTCCGACGGTCGCCTCCTCGCAGCCATCAAGGCCAGAAGCGAAGACGTGACCCGTGAACCCACGGCCGTCTTCGAGGACGTCCTCGCGACCCTGCGCGACCGTTACGAGATACTGGCGACGGCGCGACTCGACCGCTACCACGACGATCACCTCGCCGTCGTCGCGCGTCCGCTGGCGGAGTGAGGGCCGACGCCTAGTATCAGCCGGTGATACAACCCGGAAAACTTCTTGGTGTGAGCGCCCCGAGGCTCGCCTATGGCGTTCACCGACGACCTGCAACCGACGGCGACAACCCTGTGGGACGAGATCGTGGCCCATCCGATGGTCGCCCGACTGGGCGACGGCACCCTCGACGTGGAGCCGTTCGAGTACTGGGTGCGACAGGACTACGTCTATCTGATCGACTACGCCCGCGTGTTCGCCCACGGCGCCGCAAGCGCGCCGTCGCTCGAACAGATGGGTACCTTCGCGGAACTCCTCTACGAGACCATCGACACCGAGATGGACCTCCACCGCGCGTACGCCGCGGAGTTCGGGATCAGCGAGGCCGAACTGGAGGCGACCGACCCCTCGCCGACGACCCGTGCCTACACCGACTTCCTCGTGCGGACGGCCGCCACGGGCACCTTCGGCGAACTGGTCGCCGCGCTACTCCCCTGCATGTGGGGGTTCAACGAGACGGCGCGCCGACTCGAAGCCGACGGCGTGCCGGACGACGAGCGGTACGCGGAGTGGATTCAGACCTACGCCGGCGAGGAGTTCTCGGAGCTGACCGCGTGGTGTAAGGAGTTGATGGACGAGGTGGCGGCGGAGGCTTCCGCGGCGACACGCGAGCGGTACCGCGACCGCTTTGTCACCTCGGCGCGCTACGAGTATCGGTTCTGGGACGCCGCGTGGCGCGGGGAGACGTGGACGGTCGACCCGGCGTAACCGACGACGGCCGCTCGACCGGATCCAGCGAGCGTCGACCACCGGAGTCGACACCGGGACGACCGGCCATCCGAACGCTAGCGATCACGGCCACACCGGCGGAGTCGGACGACGAGACCCCATCGAGCGGTGCCGAGCGGCGGTGATGCACACGTCCGCGAGGTTGAACCGTCCGGAGCCACTACGTTACGCACCGTGCCTATGGCACGGTGCCGTCGGGAGCCTCCCCCCGCTCCCGACAGTCGCGGCAGGTCACGCCGGCGTCGCCTCTTCGATCAGGTCGGCGACGTACTGATTCTCCCACTCGCGGCGCGCTTCGAGCTCCCGGCGTCCGCGACGCGTCAGCGTGTAGTAGTTGGTGCGGCGGTCCCGCTGACCCTTGTCGATGAGTCCCTTCTCGACGAGGGTGTCGAGATTCGGATACAGGCGGCCGTGGTGGATCTCGCTCTCGTAGTAATGCTCGAGTTCTTCCTTGATCGCGAGTCCGTGTGGTTCGTCCAAGCCGGCGATCACGTACAGGAGATCTCGCTGGAAACCGGTCAAGTCGTGCATCGTCGTCCATCGTTTATATCTCGATACTTATACGTCTTCCGTGAGAGGACACGATGCGTCCGGATTCGCGCCAATAGCCGTCAGAATCGCCCATCGAACCGATTCACCGGTACTCGCCCGGCGTCCGGACCGACCGGATCGGCGACAGAATCCGGCGACATCACCGCCCGTTGATACTGGGATCGGGTCGTCTCGGCGGCACCCGAGGGCGTCGTACGACGACCGACTGTAGTTCGCAGTCCGGCGAGCGGAATCGGGGAGCAGCGCCCGGAAACGTCTCGGGACGATTACAGTAGGTCGGGACGGCCGGGGGCGTGTTCGGTCGGCGTCCACGACTTATTTAATCGGCGGCCTCAAACGACGCGTCGATGGATCTCGGCTCGCGGGACGCCTTCGAGCGGATGGGTACGCTCGGCATCGAAGAGGAGTTCTACATCGTCGACGAAGCGGGGCGACCGACCGCCGGAATCGACGATCTGATCTACGGGAGCGACCCTCCCGAACCCCTCGTCGACCGCCTCGATCACGAACTGTTTCAGTTCACCATCGAGACCCAGACCCCGCTGATCGAGCGCCCGGGCGACGCGGCCGACGCGCTGTCGACGGTTCGGGAGGCGCTAGTCGACCACGCCGCCGCCCACGGCTACCGGATCGCGGCCGCCGGCCTCCACCCGACGGCGAAGTGGCGTGAACTCGATCACGCCACCAAAGAGCGGTACCGCGCCCAACTCGACCGCATCCAGTACCCTCAGCATCGCAACACCACCGCGGGACTCCACGTCCACGTCGGCGTCGACGACGCGGACAAGGCGACGTGGATCGCCAACCGCCTCCGGTGGTATCTACCGCCGATCCTCGCGCTTTCGGCGAACTCTCCCTTCTGGAACGGCTTCGATACCGGCCTCGCTTCGGCCCGCGCGAAGATATTCGAGAATCTCCCGAACACCGGCATTCCGACGGCCTTCGAGGACTTCGAGGCCTACCGGCGGTTCGAGCGACGGATGGTCGAGACCGGGTCGATCAACGACCGGGGCGAGCTCTGGTACGACGTGCGTCCGCACACGGGCCACGGCACCGTCGAGGTACGGACCCCGGACGCTCAGGCCGACCCCGACCGCGTCCTCGCCATCGCCGAGTACGTCCACGCACTGGTCCTCGACTTAGCCGACCGGTACGACGACGGAGAGACAGGCCCCTCACTCCGCCGCGAGTTCCTCGACGAGAACAAGTGGCGTGCCATGCGCTACGGCCACGACGCCGCCTTCGTCGAGCGGTCGGGCGAGGACACCGTGTCGCTCGACACCCTCGTCGACCGGGAGTGTGATCGCCTCGGCGTCGACGGCCTCCGCGACCTACTCGATGCGCCGAGCGGCGCGGCCACCCAGCGCCGTCTGCGCCGCGAGGCGGGCGTCGCGGCGCTTCGCGAGTCGCTACTGCTCGACTGAGCGCAGCAAGCTTTTTACTGTCGGGTTCTGACCTTCGGACGAGAACATATGTCTGAAGAGAACGGCTCCGAACGGCTCGACGTGGACGAAGAGGCGACCGTGGACGACGTATCACCCCGCGAGCGCCTAGAGGCCGAGGCGGACCGAGCGGTCACGGAGTTCGACGAGGGCGTCGTCGACCTGTTGGCGTGGATCCTCGACACGGAGACGCGCGCACGGATCTACGTCTACCTCAGACAGCATCCCGGATCGACGAGCGACGAAGTCGCCGAGGGGACCGGACTGTATCCGAGTACGGTCCGAGAGGCCTTGGCCCAACTCCACGAGGAAGGAACCGTCGAGCGCCGCAAACGCGAGAGCGCGGGCGCCGGCAACAACCCCTACGAGTACGAGGCCATCGCGCCGAGCACACTCGTCCACGACGCCGTCGGCCAAGTCCAAGAGCAGTTGAACGCCGTGTTCAACCTAGAGCGACGGTCGGAAGAGCGGGCGGAAGCCGGTGAGGCAGACCCCGTCCGGATCACCGTCGAGGACGCCGACGAGTAAGCCGTCGAGAGAACGGAGCGAGAGCAGGCGGACTCCGCGAGTCGACCCGTTTAAGTCTCGCCGATTCGTGTGCCCGGATATGCAGGTCGCGCTTGGCGGGACGTTCGACCCGGTGCACGACGGACACCGAGCCCTGTTCGACCGGGCGTTCGAACTCGGCGACGTCACCGTCGGGCTCACGAGCGACGACCTCGCCGCCGAGACGCGGAAGGTGCCCCGGCGCGTACGCCCCTTCGAGGAACGACGGGCGGACATCGACGCCGAACTCGACCCCCTCGCCGCGACGTACGACCGCTCCTATCGTATCCGACGGCTCGACGAACCCACCGGCATCGCCACCGAACTGGGCTTCGACGCCATCGTCGTCTCGCCGGAGACCCGCGACGGCGCCGAGCGTATCAACGAGATTCGGACGGACCGCGGACTCGCTCCCCTCCGGATCGAGATGGTCGATCACGTCCCCGCCGAGGACGGCGAGCGTATCTCCTCGACGCGGATCGTCCGCGGCGAGATCGACTGCCACGGCAACCTCACGCCCGAACGCACCCCCGAGACGGACTGATACGAAGTATTGTAAGGATTTACCAGTAGTTCGCCGAGATGGTCCGGCGAACTACTGGGAATGGCTTATCATAAACCGTACGACGCCTCACCACTCCGGCGGACGGAATCCCGAGTCTGACAACAGTTCCTTCCACCGTCCTTGGACGCTCAGTCGCGTCACGTCCATCGCCGCCGCGACCGCTCCTTGGGATCGTTCCTCGCCGGCGATCAAGGCGCCAGCGTAGAGACTGGCGGCCGCGACGGCCGGTTTCGAGCGGTCCTCGTCGGGGACGTGCGAGAGGAAGAGATCCACCGCGTTGGACCGCGCCTCGGAATCGAGGTCGAGCCCGTCCGCCGCCCGCGTCAGCCGGGCTACCCACTCCTCGTTGTCGACACGGTCCCGTGCCCGATACATGATTCACCCTTCGTCGCCGGGGCATTTAAGTTTCCGAACGAGACGACAGCTACTTACGCCGCTCGGCGGCAAGTCAGTGATGCGCGCGGGTAGCCAAGCTAGGAAAAGGCGCAGCGCTTAGGACGCTGTCCCGTAGGGGTCCGCCGGTTCAAATCCGGTCCCGCGCACTGAGCGACGGAGCAGGACGATTGGGGGAACGAGACCGATGTGACTCCTCGCCGAGCGGTGCGGGATTTCGCCCGGTTCGAATCCAGTCCTATACAGACACGAGACAACCGTAGCCGAGAGCAGAATTCGACGGAGCGTGACGACGGCTTCGGCCAGCGGTACTGGCACGTGGATTCACGTACGGAGTAGAGCTCAATCCCGACGGCTAGGTACGAAGCGATCGAAATCGTCGGGGACGCGGTCGGCGGCGACTGGCCCGACGCCTCTACGCCACGAACTCGACGCCGGTGATCTCGAAGCGGGCGCCGCCTGCCGCACTCTCGGTGATCGAGACGTCCCAGCCGTGGGCCTCGGCGACGCCTTCGACGATGCTGAGGCCGAAGCCGGTGCCGTCCGCGGCGGTCGAGTAGCCGGCCTCGAAGACGTTCTCACGCTCGGCGTCGGGGATGCCGGGGCCGTCGTCGGCGACGTAGAATCCCCGGTCGTCGTCGAGTGTCCCGACGGTGACCGTCACGTTCGCGCCCCTGTCGGGGCCGACGGCGTGGCCGGCGTCTTGGGAGGTGTCCGATCCCTCGCTGTCGTCGGACTGTGTCCGACTGTCTGTGGAGCCATGCTCCGCGCTGCCGTCGGACTGTGTCCGACTGCCCGTGGAAGCGTGCTCGACACTATTCCGGATCAGATTCTCCAGCAGTTGTCGGAGTCGGCTCTGGTCGGCCTTGATCGTCCGGTCGGTGGCGACGACGAGTTCGGCCGCGCCCGTCTCGACGGTGGCCCAACACGTCTCGACGAGCGTGTCGAGAGCGACCGGTTCCACGTCGTCGATACCCGTTCCGCTCCGGGCGAGCGTGAGCAGGTCGTCGATCAGCGTCTCCATGCGCTCGTGGGCCCGGATCACCGCATCGAGGTTGTCACGGCCTGCCTCGCAGGCCTCTTGGGCCAGTTTCGCCTGTCCTTGGGCGACGTTGAGCGGGGTACGGAGGTCGTGTGAGACGATGCTCGTGAACTCGTCGAGTCGTTCTTTCTCGCGTTCCAGCTCCCGTCGCTCGCTGACGTCGATGTAGAAGGTGAGCGTGCCAGTGGTCTCGCCGTCCCGTCGAGGGACCGACCGGAGGAGCGTCTCGACGACGTCGCCGTCGGCGGTGCGGAGCTTTCGGTCGGTGCGGACGAGTTCGCCCGCGGTTGCGAGTTCGTCGCCGTCATCCTCGTGGATGCGACGGCGCGAGTCGGCGGTGTAGAACGACCCGAGTTCGCGGCCGATGACGTCCGCCCGGTCGTAGCCGACCGTCTCGGCGAACAGCCGATTGCAGTCCTCGACGATCAGTGCGTCGTCCTCCGCACGGGTGACGACCGCCATGACCGGCGCCTCCTCGAAGAGGCGGCGATACTGTGCCCGGAGTCGGCTCGTCGTCGTCTCCAGTTCCGCGGTCCGGCGTCTGAGTTCGCCCTCTCGCTCGCGTCGCTCGGTGACGTCCATCATGACGCCGATGACGGCCTCAACCTCGCCGTCGGCCGTGGTCACGGGGGCGGCGTTGACCGAGAGCCACCGGCGTTCGCCGTTCGGACGGTCGATCCCCAGTTCGTGATTCATGACCGGCTCGCCGGTTTCGAAGACGCGCCTGACGGGGTGTTTCGACCGAGGCACAGGGTCGCCGTTCTCGTCGACGACACTCCAAGCCGTGTCGTCGTAGGTGCGGTCGGTGATGGTCGTCCGCGAGAGCCCGAGGATCGCCTCGGCGCGTTCGTTCGCCCGGCGGATCGATCCGTCGGGGTCGACGATTGCGATCCCGACGGGGCTGGTCTCGAACAGTCGTCGGATCTTCTCGCGCTCGGCGCGGAGCGTCGCCTCCCGCTCCTTGCGCTCGGTGATGTCGGTGATGAACCCCTCCAAGATGGCCGGCTCGCCGTCGGCGTCGAAGACGGCCCGGCCGCGTTCCCAGAGCCACTTGATCGTACCGTCCGCGGTGTGGATGCGGTAGGTGACTTCGAAGGAGTCGCCGTCTTCGAGGGCGTCTTGGACGGCTTCCCAAGATTTCTCCCGGTCCGCGGGGTGAAGGACGTCTTCCTCCCAGTTCACGGCGTCGGACGCCAGTTCGTCGGCAGTGTAGCCCGTGAGCGCCTCGACTTCCCCACGGAGGTCCTCCATCGGCCATCCCGGTTCGTTCCGACAGCGATACGTCATGCCCGGGAGGTTGCTGATCAGCGTCTCCAGACGCCGGACGTACTCCTTTCGTTCGGTCACGTTCCGCACGACCACCATGCCCTCCGTCGAGTCGAGGTGGTCGACGGGGACGATGTGGACCCGGTACCACTCACCCCCGAAGAGCTGCTCGAACACCCGTTCCTCGCCGTCGAGGGCCGCACGGTAGTGCGAGTCTTGGGCGTCGCCAACGTCGGTGCCGAAGACGTCCGCGACGGTTCGGCCGATGAACGACCCGGGGTCCAACCCGATGGTGTCGAGTTCGGCCCCGCCGGCGAGAACGAACTCGCGGTTCTCGTCGAAGAGGAAGACAGCACCGTCGGGGAACTCTTCGACGAGTGTGCGGTACCGACGGCGGCTCTCGCGGAGCGTCCGTTCGCGTTCGATCCGGGAGAGAGCCTCCTCGGTGTTGGCAGCGAGCGTTCGCGCGAGCGTAACATCGGACTCGTCGAAGGCACCGGCCTCGGTCGCGGCGGCGTACATCACGCCATGATCGCCCAGCGGCAGGATGATCTCGGCGCCGAAGGCCGTCTCGGGGTTGTATCGGCCGGGTTCGTCGCTGACGTCCTCGAATACGCGGACCTCGCCGGTCCGAAACGCCTCCCACGAGAGGCTCTCGCCGGGTTCGTAGGTCGGCGGCTCGCCGATCAACTCGATGGCTTCGTCGGTGACCGCGGCGGGAACGAGCGCATCCGCGGCCTCGTCGTAGAGGTAGACACTGTTTATCTGCAGGTCGAGGACGTCCCGAGCCGTCTCGACCGCTCGCTCGGCGACCGCTTGGCGCGTGTCCGCGGCCATCAACTCGCGGGTCGCCTCGTGGAGCGCCTCGATCCGTCGCCGGCGCTCCCGGCGCTCGGTGACGTCCTGAAACTGCGAGAAGACGGCGACCACCGCACCCTCGGCGTCGGTGATGACTCGGTTGTGCCACTCACAGACGATATGTTCGCCGTCCTTGCGGACGTTTTCGTCGATGCTGTGGTAGCCGCCATCGGTGTTCGCCAGCGCGGCCGTGACCGCCTCGACGCTGTCGTGGCTGTCGTCGGCGACGATAGTCTCCCACGTCTCCCCGCGGAGTTCCGCCTCGGTGTAGCCGAGAATATCCTCGGCAGCGTCGTTGAGCCGAACGATCTCGAAGTCGCTGTTGTACTCCAGAACGCCCAGCGGCGACTGCTCGATGAACAGGGAGAATCGTTCTTGGCTGGCTTCGAGTTCTCGCTGGGAGCGATACTGTTCGACCGCGTTCGCGATGCGGTTCGCGAGGACGGTGTACTGACCGGTGCCGCCCCCTTTCTGGAGGTAGTCGGTGACTCCGGCAGAGATCGCTTGGCTCGCAATCTCCTCGCTCCCCTTGCCGGTAAAGAGGATGAACGGCAGATCCGGATACTCCGCACGGACGGCGTCGAGAAACTCCAAGCCGTTTCGCTTCGGCATGTCGTAGTCGCTGACGATACAGTCCACGTCCATCGTCCCGAGCAGTTCTAGTCCCTCGCTCGCGCCAACGGCCGTCTCGACGTCGAACCGGTCGTCCTCGCGTTCGAGGAAGGTCGCGGCCATGTCGGCGAACGCGGGATCGTCGTCGACGTGCAGGACGGTGATTCGGTCCGTGCTCGGGGTCATCGTGGGTGACTAACTCTCGTTACATCGGGTGAGGTATAAGTATGTGGACGGGGAGACGGTTAGGCGTCCGGGATCGCACCCTCCTCGCGCAGCCGCGTCAGTGCGGCGTCGTCGTAGCCAAGTTCTTGGAGGATGGCCTCGGTGTCCTCGCCGAGAAGCGGCGGCGCACCGTCGAAGCCGGCGTCGGCGTGCTCGTAGTTGAGCGGGTGTTCGATCACGGGCACCGTCCCGAGTGCGGGGTGGTCGATCTCCCGGATCACGTCGCGGGCTTCCGTCTGTTCGTTGTCGAGGGCGGCCGGCACGTCGTACACCGGGCCGACGGGGAGCCCGCGTTCGTCGGCCAGCAGATCGACCCACTCCTCGGTCGGCCGCTCGCGGAACACCGCCGCCAGTTCCGTCTCGAGTTCGTCCATGTTGGCGACACGGTCGGGGTTGCTGGCGAAGCGGTCGTCCTCGGCGAGGTCCGGGCGGTCGATAGCCGCACAGAGCTCTTCCCAGAGCTTCTGGTTGCCACAGCCGACGTTGAGGTAGCCGTCGGCGGTGGGAAGCGCCTGATAGGGGGCGAGAACCGGGTCTTTCGTCCCCATGCGCTCCGGTTGCTCGCCGACGAACGCCTTGCCGGCCTGTTTGGTGAGCCACGGGAGCGCGGCGTCGTGCATCCCGATTTCGATCCTGTCGCCCTCGCCCGTGAGTTCCCGCCGGAACAACGAGCCGACGATGCCGAACGCCGCCCACATGCCCGTGATGAGGTCGGTCTGGGGGAGGCCGACCTTCACGGGGTCGCCGTCCTCCGGCCCCGTGACGCTCATGATGCCGCTCGTCCCCTGCACGAGGAGGTCGTAGCCCGGGCGACTGCTCCACGGCCCCGTCTCGCCGAACGCGGAGATCGAACAGTACACGATATCCTCGTTCACCTCGCGAAGGTCGTCGTAGCCGACGTCGAGGCGCTCGGCGGTCCCCGGTCGGAAGTTCTCGACGACCACGTCGGCCTCCGCGACGAGGTCGTACAACGCTTCGAGCCCCGACTCGGTCTTGAGGTTGAACTCGACGCTCAGCTTGTCGTAGTTGATCGTCCAGAAGTAGGGCGACTCACCGTTGTCGTCGGCGGTGCGCCCCGGACCGTCGTACTCCGCGTTCGGCTCGACGAAGGGCGGGCCGGAGTGGCGGTTGTCGTCGCCGACTTCGGGTCGTTCGACCTTGATCACCTCGGCGCCCTGATTGGCCAGCATCAGCGTCGCGAACCCGCCCGTGACGAACGTGGTGAGGTCCACGACGGTGATGCCGTCGAGGATACGATCTGTGTCCGCATCGTCGGTGGCTGTCATACACGCAACTGCGAGCGACCCGACTAAAATCCTTCCGAGGCCGTCCGGGATGCGGTCACACCGCGTCGTCGAGAAACCGGTCGCGTACGTCGTCGTCCGGCACCATGCACTGCTCCCGGCGGCCGAACCAGTCGTACCGGTTGGCGGCCACGACGTCGTAACAGGCGTCTCGGAGTCGTCGCGGGAGGAGGCGGGCGACCCGGAGGAGACGATAGGGCCACCCGAGCAGTTCCGCGACGCGGAGGACGGCGGCCGACTTCGTGTAGGCGCGGTCCCCCTCGACGAGCACCACCGTATCGGGGTCGCCGGGTAGACCCGCTCGCGACAGCAACGTCTGGCCCGCCGTGGACTGGATGGGAGCATAACGGATGCGGCCCGCTGGGTCGAGCGGGACGAGCAACTGGACGACCCCGTTACAGAGGTTACAGACGCCGTCGAACAGGAGGACCGGGTCGTCGCTCATCGGTCCCAAGACTTACTCCGCGAGGCGGTCACGTCGAGGCCAGGACTGTAGTAGCGGATCGGCGCCGTGTCGGGCTGCTGGAAGCCGTTGGCCGCGAACAGCGTGTTCTGCCGTACGTCGACGGTGGCGGGGTACAGCGTCCAAGGTTCGTGATCGATGTCGGCGTAGCGAAGCGAGCCGTCCGGCGCCTCCGTGTAGAAGCGGTAACGCTCGACGAGAAAGCGCGCGAGGGGGTCTTCGCCCGCCTCGAAGGCCGCGCCGGTGGGGCGGTAGGTCGCCGCGTACGCCGCGGGGCGGGCGCCGGGGTGGCGTCGTCGGCTGGTGAACCGGACGCCACCGTCCGCGCCCGTCAGCGAGATGCGCGCGTAGTAGTACGGGAGGTGTTGGGTGAGACGAGCACCGAGAACGCCGAGGAGTCCTTCGGCGTCGAGGCTGAAGAAGTAGACGCCCGGTTCGCCGTCACAGGTGACGTACGTCCGCAGGTTGAGTTCCGGGAGCGGCAGGCCAAGCGACGCGGGGAGTCCCCGAGGCCGGACCGCAACGTTCGTGAACGGAATCACCGAGAGCCACGCCCGGCCGTCGTGTTCGTCGACGGTCAGCGCGTCCGGGAGGTGTGGGTCGACGACGGCGGGGTCGACCGGCCAGTTCTCGAACAGCAGGTGTCGCCACCCCATCTCCAGTGGGACCATACCGGAACGTGGGGCGCCGACACCAAAACGTCGCCGTCCGGGCGCCGAAAATCGGCGGCCGCCGGTCACTGAAAGAGGGCGACCACCGCGACGAGCACCGCGCCGACGACGACGCCCGCACCGAGCAGTACCAGCGGGCTGTCGACGGCGTTCGCGACGGCCGCGGCGACGCCGACGGCGACCAAGCCGAGAAGCAAGACCGGAAGCGTCCGCCGGCCGGGGAGTGCCCCGGCGAGCCGCTGGCTCAGCGGGGTTCGGTCGGTGTCCTCCTCGTTCGCGGGGCTAGAGAGCGTCTCGTCGACGTCGACCGGCCCGCTGTCGTCGTCGGGTTCGACCGTCACCTCGACGGTCTGGGTCTCCGCGCCGTACCCGGTGGCGATTTCGAGGGTCCCCGTGACCGGTTCGTCCACGTCGCTCACGCCGACGGGGACCGACCGGGTGGTCTCACGCTCGACGAAGAGGTTGCCGTCGGCGTCGATGCGGACGACCGGCGACAGGGCGTCGTCGGCGCGGACGTGGACGTGAACAGCTTCACCGTGGTTGCGGAGTTCGACCGAGAACGGCTCCCCGGTCGCGAACTCAGCGGGTGCTTCGACATCGTGAAGCTGCCCACGGTTCAACTCGACGAGCAACACCGGAGTCACAGTCGAGGGTCACACCCGGGGACGAAAAAGCTTCAGGCCGTTCGGCGGCGTCGTGAGGTGATCGCGTACGGCGACCCGGCCCGCCCGTGTCGGGGCCGCCCGCGACCGCCTACTCGTCGTCTTTGATCTCCGACAACTGGTCGACGAGGTCGTCGGTCGAGGCGTCCGTCTCGAAGGTGACCTCACCCTCGTGGTCGCTCTCGTGGACGGACACGCCCTCGGACTCGTCGTCGGCGTCGATCTCCTGGTTCTGCTGTTCGGACTCGTCGTAGCTCCCAAAACCCATACCCGGGAGTGAGCGCGACGGGGGTTAAAGTGACTCGGTTCCCGGCACGGTGCCGTCCGGCGGCGTACTGCCACAAAAATAGTTATGGATCTGGGCGGTGACGTTCGGGTCGTCATGCAGAAGCCGCTCCTAGTGACCGACTTCCTCGACAGAGCCCGGGAGTACTACGGCGACAGCGAGGCGGTCGTGGCGACGACGGGCGACCGATATACGTACGACGAACTCGGCGAGCGGGCGGATCGGTTCTCGGCCGCACTCCAAGCGCGGGGCATCGAGAAAGGCGACCGAGTGGCGGTGCTCGACCCGAACACGCATTACCACCTCGAAGCCGCCTACGGCATCATGCAACTCGGGGCGATCCACACCCCGCTCAACTACCGGCTCACCGCCGACGACTTCGAGTACATCCTCGCGGACGCGGGGGTCGACGCCGTCTACGCCGACCACGAGTACGCAGCGGCGGTCGAGGCGGTCCGGGACGATGTCCCGACCGAGACGTTCGTCACGAACGATCCGGCGGCCGTCAACGGGGATTGGGAGGGGTTCGACGCGCTGATCGACGGGGCGGGGACCGACTACGACCGCCCGGAGATGAGCGAGGACGAGGTCATCACGATCAACTACACCTCGGGGACCACGGGCGACCCCAAGGGCGTGATGCGCAGCCACCGGTGTGAGACGCTCCACGCCTACCTCGTGACGATCCACCAACACATCGCGGACGACGACGTCTACCTCTGGACGCTCCCGATGTTCCACGTCAACGGCTGGGGGCACATCTTCGCCGTCACGGGCATGGGCGCGACACACGTCTGCACCCGCGGGGTCGACGCCGAGTGGGTCCTCGAGACGGTCGTCGCCGAGGACGTCTCCTATCTCTGTGGCGCACCGGCGGTGCTGAACCTGCTGATCGACCACTATCGCGAGCACGACGTCCCCACGAGCGGCGCGAACGACGTCCGGATCGCTACCGCGGGGTCGGCGCCGCCGGAGGCCACCATCCGCACCGTCGAAGACGAGTTCGGCTGGTATCTCACCCACGTCTACGGCGCCACCGAGACGGGGCCGCTGGTCACCACCTCCGACGCCCGCCGCCGTTTCGACGACGACGACGCCGACCGCTTCGCGGTCAAGAAACGCCAAGGTCTGGGCTTTCTCGGCACCGAGGTCCGCGTCGTCGACGAGGACGGCGAGGACGTCCCCCGAGACGACGAGACCATCGGCGAGGTGGTCGTCCGCGGCAATCAGGTGATGGAAGGGTACTGGGAGCAACCCGAGGCCACCGAGGCGGCCTTCTCCGAGCGCGCGGAAGGCTACTACCACATGGGCGACTTGGCGACGGTCGACGAGAACGGCATGATCGCTGTTCAGGACCGCAAGAAGGACATCATCGTCACCGGCGGGGAGAACGTCTCCAGTATCGAACTGGAGGACACGTTGTTCGAGCATCCGGCGGTGTCGAGCGTCGCTGTCGTCCCCGCGCCGAGCGACCGGTGGGGCGAGGAGCCAAAGGCCTTCGTCGTTCCGGAGAGCGGCGACCCCGACGCGCCGGAGGTCACCGCCGAGGAACTGATCGAGTTTACCCGCGAGCGCCTCGCGGGGTTCAAGTCCCTCAAACGCGTCGAGTTCGTCGACACGCTCCCGACGACGGCGACGGGGAAAGTCCAGAAGTACGAACTCCGCGCCCAAGAGTGGGAGGACGAAGAGCGGATGATCGGCGAGGGGTGAATCACTCCTCGTCGAGGACCCGCGACGTCTCGGCGTACAGGTCGGCCTTCTCGACGTACCGGTCGGCGGCGTCCTGCCACGAGGAGTCCGGCACCTCCTTGACGACTTCGGCGGGCGTCCCGGCGACCAGCGTCTCGGGGGGAACCTCCGTCCCCTCGGTGACGACGCTCCCGGCGGCGACGATAGCGCCCGCGCCGACCGTGGCGTCGTCGAGGACGACCGCCCCCATCCCGACCAGCGCCCGCTCCGAGACGGTCGCGGCGTGGACGATTGCGGTGTGGCCGACGGTGGCGTAGGGGCCGACGACCGCGTCCTCGTGGCAGACGGCGTTGTCTTGGACGTTCGCCCCCTCGCGAATCCGGATCGGTTGGTCGCCGCGGAGCGTCGCGTTTGGCCAGACCGAGGCGTCGCGCTCGACGGTCACGTCGCCAACGACGACCGCCGCGTCGTCGACGTAGGCGTCCTCGTGGACCGTCGGTTCGACGCCGTCGACCGCTCTGAGTACCATGCGTGTGCGTGCGTCGGGCCTGAATAAAGAGTCACGGGTCGCGACCGAACCCCCTTTCGCCCTCGCCCGCGAAGCGTCGGCATGAGCGACGACATCGCGGTCGTATGGGGGGACGGCGAGGCTAAGACGCCACTGAGCGCGTTCGACGCCGCCTTGGCCGACGCCGGCATCCACAACTACAACCTCGTCACCTACTCCTCGGTCGTCCCGCCCGAGCGGTCGGTCACGAAGGTGGGAGAGGTCGAGGCGCCGTACGAGGTCGGCACGCCGGTCGGGGTGGTCCGGGCAGAGCGGGAGTCCACGCGGCCGAACGAGACGGTCGCCGCCGGCCTCGGGTGGATTCGCGCCCAAGAGGGCGGGGTCCTGATGGAGAGCGACGCAGGGTCGGCGGCGGCGGTGCGGGCAGACCTCCGGGCGAAACTCGAAGACGCCCGACGGCTCCGCGACTGGGACTGGACGGGCGACCCGGAACTGGCGGTCCACGAACACACCGTCGACCGAACCGGCGCGGTTGTCGTCGCGGCCGTCTACGGCCCGCTCGTGGCGGCGAGAGAGGCCACCGACGGTAGACGGCGCCGACGGGACGGCCGACGAGGGACCGAGCCCCCGTTGGATCGCGGGCGGTGATCGGCGAACGCCCACACGCGTCGCCGCGAACGCCGAGTATACCCGTCCGAGTCACAAACCCCGAGCCGAGATGCCTTCCGAGATGGACGCCTACGTGATCGAGGAGTTCGGCGACCCGGACGTGTTCGAGCAGACGACGGCCGCGGTGCCCGATCCCGGCCCCGACGAGATTCGCGTCGAGGTCGTCGCCTCCAGCGTCAACCCGGTCGATTACAAGGTACGACAGGGGTACATTCCCGAGTTCGCCCCCGACTTCCCAGCGACGCTTCACTGCGACGCGGCCGGCGTCGTCGACGCGGTCGGCGAGAACGTCGAGGCGTTCGAGGCGGGCGACGAGGTGTACGGCATGCCCGGCGGCGTGGGTCGACAGGGCGCACTCGCCGACTACGTCGTCGGCCACGCGGGGACGTTCGCACACGCCCCCGAGTCGATTCCGCTGGCGGAGAGCGCCGCGCTCCCGGTGATCGCCCTGACGGCGTGGGAGATGCTCGCCGACAAGACGGCCGTCGACGTCGACGACGACGTGCTGGTCTACGGCGCGACGGGTGGCGTCGGTCACGTCGGCGTCCAACTGGCCGACTGGTTCGGGGCGACCGTCACTGCCACGGCGTCGAGCGAGGACAAACGCGCCCTCGCGACGGAGCTTGGAGCCGACGCCACGGTCGATTACACCGAAACCGACGTCGCGACGTACGTCGGCGAGTACACCGACGGCGCCGGCTTCGACGTCGTCTTCGATCCGGTCGGCGACGACCACCTCAACACGGCGTTCGAGGCGGTACGCCCCTACGGAAGCGTCGTGACGACCGAATCGAGCGAGGCAGAGGGTGTCGACCTCTCGCCCATGCACGCCACCTCGCTGGAACTCGGGGTCGTGCTCGTCATCTACCCGGTCCTAGCCGGACGGGGGCAAGCGCGGATCGGCGACGAACTCGAGACGATTGCGACCCTCGTCGACAAGGACGTCCTCGCCCCACACGTCGACGACCGGTATTCGTTCGCGGACGTCGCGGACGCCCATCGCCGCGCCGAAGGCGGCGACTTCGTCGGCAAACTTCTGCTCGTCAACGAGTGAGCGCGTGACCGATCCCTGCTCTCGCCGCCGCGTCCTCCTCGACGCCACTCGTGAACTCGGTCGTCACGTTGTCGTTGCCGGCGACGGTTAGGGGTTCGCCGATTTCGTCCGAGGGGTGTCCGACGGCGAATCTCGCGTCGCCGCGACCGACGAGTCGAGGCAACAAGAGAGTGAGACGCGCTCGTTCCATACGCCACTATAGTACCACGACTGTGTCGACAATTTGCACAGGGCGTCCCGACCGACGGTGGCGCCCACGTCCCCCGCCGGACCCTACTACTTTGTACGGCGAACGCGATACTCTGGCACCAACGTGTCGACGGCGACGACACGCGGAGGATGATTTTCGATGACAGCCACTGATCGTGCCGAAGGCGCCTTGCTCGGGCTCGCGTGTGGCGACGCGCTCGGTCGTCCGGTCGAGTTCCGATCACCACGGCGTATCGAACGGGAGTACGGACGGCTCGACGAGATGGTAGGCGACGGGGCCCATCGCAAACCGCCGGGAACCATCACGGACGACACCGAACTGGCGCTCCGGATCGCCCGCAGTCTCGTCGAGCGCGGAACGTTCGACGGCGCCGATATCGCGGAGCGGTTCGTCGAGTGGTACCGGAGTGACCCGTTCGACATCGGCGGGCTCACTGCCGACGCACTCCGACTCATCGACCGCGGACACGCGTGGGACGACGTCGGACAGACCTGCTGGGAGGCGAGACCGGAGGGACAGAACGCGGGCAACGGAAGCGTCATGCGATGTGGGCCACACGCGCTCGCGTTCGACGACGACACATCCGCGCTCGTGACCGCGAGTGCGGCTTCCTCTCGGATCACCCACGCCGACCCGCGGTGCACGTACGGCTGTGCCGTGCTGAACCTCACTATCGCGAACTGTCTGCACGAGCGCGAACGACCGCTCGCGGCCGCACTGGAGACCGTTCGTGTGGACGCTCCCGACGAACTCGTCGACGCGCTCGAACCGATCGTTGCGGGGAAGGAGCCCGAGCCGCTCTCGAACAGCGGCTACGTCGTCCACACCCTCCAGACGGCGCTTTACGAGGCACTCACAGCCGAGGAGGCCGGTGAAGCGATCATCGGCGCCGTCAATCGGGGTGGTGACGCCGACACGCTCGGTGCCGTCGCCGGGGCCGTCGTCGGCGCCCGATTCGGCGCGTCGGCACTCCCGTCCGCGTGGCTCGATGCGGTCGACGAGGCCGACGTGCTTCGTGACCTCGCCTGCGACCTGTTCGAGGGAGCATACACGCCAGTGTCGCCCTGAACGGCGCTCTGGAGCGGTTGTACCGGTACGCGGTCACCGCTCAATCAGACGCTGTTCTGGACGGCATCCATCTTGCACTGGACGCAGAGATCGTCGAAGATACAGCCGACGTTATCGTAGGGACAGACGTGATCTTCGGTTTCGACCGAGAGGCGACGTTTCTGCTGTCGCCATTCGACCTCCCACGCGTCGATAGACATCTCGGTAGAGGTGAATACGATCTCGCCGTCGCGGTCTTCGATTTTGGCGACCGTTCCCGGCGTGAGTTCCGCTTTCACGACCGCGATGGCTTCCTCGTAGGACTGACAGTCGCGCCGCTCTCGGTCCGTGTCGAGCAGGACGACCGTGATCGCACGGTCAGTCGTCTCGGTCGGGTCGTGGCTCGATGTCACCACGTGCAGTCGGGGGTCGGAGAAGGATAAGTTCACTCCACGCAGGAACACCGATCGACGGGAAGAGATACGTCGGGCGTCGCACGACGCAGACGACGGCACAGATAGCTATGACAGAGGAGTGCGTAGCTCGTGCACGATGTACAAGTTCGCCCCAGCGGCCGAGGACGAGCGGATCGTCTTCGGCGCCTGTCGTCCGAACCACCCGCGACGAGCGCCACCCGACAGTTCGGTCGACGACTGGGTTCGGAGTATGCTGGACCGAGACGTCGAACGCGTCTGCTGTCTGCTCGACGAGCCACAACTGAGCGAGTACGACGGCCTCCTTGACACCTACGTGACGGGCTTTGGCGTGGATCGTGTGGCTCACGCACCGATCGGGGATTTCGGCGTCGTCGATCGACGGACACTCCACGAGACGATTCTGCCGTTTCTCGGCGCGGCGACGGCCGCCTCGGAGCGAGTCGTCGTTCACTGTTCGGCGGGCTCGGGACGAACGGGACACGTGCTGGCGCTCTGGCTCGCGCACGGCCGAGGCTGTAGTGTCGAGGATGCCGTCGCGGAAGTGCGCCGAATGGGGCGCCGACCGCTCGAGGCCGCGAGTCGGGCTGACTTGCGCGCGTTGCTGTAGCGGACTGTCGTCTCAGACACGGGAACTTCTCTCGACGGTGAAACTCGGCACCTCGCCAACGACGCTCACGAGGGAATCGGTCGGTGCGATTAGGTAGCTTGGACTACTACCCGCCGCTATGGACGATCACACCCGAGACGACACTGTGGGTCCCCCAATCTCGGGGAGCCCCACCGGATGGGACGCCAGCCGGGGGCTGTCCAACGGGTGGGAACACGGCACGCTCCGTCGCGCCGTGGTTCACGGTGTGCGCCTCTACAATGCCGGTGCCTTCCACGAGGCGCACGACTGTTTCGAATCGGAGTGGTACAACTACGGGAGCGGGTCGACCGAGAGCGCCTTCCTCCACGGGATGGTACAGGTCGCTGCGGGCGCGTACAAACACTTCGACTTCGAGAACGACGACGGCATGCGTTCGCTGTTCGAGACGGCGCTCCAGTATCTCCACGGGGTGCCCGAAGACTACTACGGCGTCAGCGTCGACGAGGTTCGCACGACACTACAGGCTGCCCTCGACGATCCGACGACACTCGATGGCTGGCACATCGAGCTCGATGGCGACCGTCCCGTCGCGATGGATCACGACCGTGAGTACGCCGAACAGCTGGAGTAACCGTTCGGATTCGTTGGGACGTCCGAGAGCAATCTCGAAGCGGTCGTGCGATTCGTGGAACACGTCGGCGGTGTCGCGGCGGACGTCGTTACTCACAGGTGTGTTCGTCCATCCTGACCCCAGCCGGTCCACCGGCCGACGGTGGGCCCGAGCGGACGGAAACGCACTTCAACGCCGGGAACTTGGGACGCACAATGAGGATTCGAGAGTTCGGCGACGACCCCCAAGTGGCGGTCGTCGCGGCGGTCCACGGCGACGAACCCTGCGGCCCCCGTGCAGTCGACGAACTGCTCTCCGACCCGCCGGCGTTCCGGCGGCCGGTGAAGTTCGTCGTCGCCAACGAGCGTGCCTTGGACCGCGACGTGCGGTATCTGGACGACGACCTCAACCGGGCGTTCCCCGGCGACACGAACGCGCAGAGCCACGAGCGGCGACTGGCTCCCCGACTGCTGGCCGAGTTGGAGGGCTGTACGACGCTCGCGCTCCACTCCACGCAGTCGTACGGCGATCCCTTCGCCCTAGTCGACGCCATCGGTCCGGAGACGGCGGCGCTGTGTTCCCGGCTCCCCGTCGACGCGGTCGTCGAAACGGCCGCGTACGCCGGCGGTCGGCTGATCGACTACCCCGGCATCGTCGAGGTGGAGTGTGGTCTCCAGTGGTCCGAGACCGCTGCGACGAACGCCCGGCGGCTGATCGAAGCCTTCCTCACGGCGACGGACGTTCTGCCGGGGGAGACGGAAGCCGCGGCGCCCGATCCCGACGTACCGATCTTCCGTCTCACCGGGCAGGTGCCGAAGGCGCCGGCCGACGAACACGAGGTGTTCGTCGAGAACTTCGAGCGTGTCTCCGCTGGCGTGCCGTTCGCGGCGGCCGACGGAGACGACCGAGTGGCTGAGGAACCCTTCTACCCCATTCTGATGTCGGCCGAGGGGTACGAAGACGTGTTCGGATACGCGGGCGAGCGGGTTGGCCGTCTCGCCGACGTCGAGGACCCGGCGGACGGTCACTCCTCGCGCGAGACGAGTTCGACCAGCGTGAGGTCACGGTCCAGCATACAGTAGTCGTGTGGCGGGTCGCCGACGACCTCGTCGATACGGTATTCGACGCCGAGTTCGGCGCCGTCGGGAACACAGTAGGTGTGACTCGGACAGTCGGTGTACGGACACGACCCCGCCAGCTCAGTCTTGCTGCCGGCGTACGCACTCTTCGAGGGCACGTTGGCGGGGATGGGCGCCGGTTCGACCTCGACGGCACGGACGCCGCCGTCGTGGACGGCACAGTCGAGTGTCTGTGCGTTCTCGCGAACGCCCGTGATCCGATAGCGGGTGCCCGGAGAGAGGTCGAGACATTGGCCGCGGTACGGACAGCCCTCGCAGGCGCTCGACTCGCCGCGGAAGACGAACTCGCGTCCGACCTCCGCGAGGCGCGTTCCGATGAGCGTGACCTCTGACATGTACGGAGGTTCACGGCCCTGTCGGTTAAGCCTCGCGACCGAGTAGTTTGTCGAGACGCTCGAAGTACGCCTCGCGGGGCACTTGGTAGGCGCCGCGGTAGTCGACCTCGCCGGCGACGAAGGCACGGGCAAACTCGACCGCCGTCGCGGCGGCCTCGGCCCGGTCGTCGGCGGACTCGACCCGCGCCTCGACCTCGGGTTCGAGATACAGCGTGACGGTCCAGCCGTCGCTGTTCCCACGCCTGCCACCGGGTCGACGCCGGGGCGACCCCGGCGAGAGGTAGATCGTCGGAAGGCAGGGCGCGGGGAAGGCGTCGGTGTCGAACACGTCGGGGCGGTACGCTAGGATCGCCCGCCCCTCGGCCTCCTCGTGCCAGACCGTCCAGCCGTCGGGGAGCGAGTCGAAGGTCACGTCTCCCCGTTCGTCCCGACGACCCTATAGTTCGCGGTCGGCGGCGACACGGAGCGCGGGCTATCGCAGTCGACCCCGTGGAACCGTTGTTCAGTTACTCACAACTCCGGACGCGGGTGAAGACGTCGGGTAGCTACCCGTGCGGGTATCGAAGCGGTGGCATGGCATATCTACGAGCGGTCTTGGACGTCGGCACGGCGGCACAGACTCTACCCTTGCAGATCGGTGGCTCCCTCGTCGAACTCGCGATTCTCTTTTTGCTACTCGCGCTCGTCGCGGGGGTACTCGGCGCACGGGGCGTCGCCGGACTCAGTATGAACATCGCGAAGTGGCTCGTCGTCATCTTCGTTGTCCTCGCCGTTGTCTCGTTCGTGTTGTAGTGTGGTCGTCGACCCGCTTCGGGGAGTTCGAGCGACTGGATTCGGCGTCCGGCGGGAGACAGGTGATGCTTTCAAAATAGGTAGCTCTGTTGAAACCCTCAGCAAATGACACGCCTGGCGTGCGAGATACAGAGACGTGGCTTCTCGGAATATCAATAGCAATATCTCGTCCAAAACGGATATACACGGCTCGAACCACGCTTCTCCTGAGAGTTGAATTTCGACACTGACGATACTGTCGATCAGACATCACTTGTCCGCCTAGTTCGAGAGCGGACGAATCTGATCGACGTTGCGCTGTTGCTCTCTCTTCCAACCATACTGGTGTTCATTCATTTGTTACCAGTAGGGCTGCGCGAATCGCTCGTATTTGATTACACTGAGCCCACCCTACTCACCGCCTTCACGTCTGCGTTCGTCCATCTTGACGAGATTCACCTTCTCGTCAATCTTGGAGTATACGCGCTTATCGTTCCAGTGCTGTTCGTCCTCAGCATCGTCAACCGAAACCGCCGCCGGTTCTATACAGCCTTCGTGACCTTTCTGTTCGTGTTTCCGTTCGTACTCTCGTATCTGAATCTCGCTATCTTCCGCCCGTCGGTATCGTTCGGCTTCTCGGGAGTGGCGATGGCGTTCGCCGGCTACCTGCCGTCCGCACTGGCCGACTATCTCGACGATCTGTTCAATGTCGGGCCAGCAAACCAGATCGCACCGATGGTCTTCCTGCTCAGTCTCATCGGTATTACAGTACTGAGCGTTCAGTCGGCACCGACCATCGGCCGATTGGTCATAGTCAGCACCATCGTCTCGGTTCTCGTAACAGTCCTGTCCGTACTGCTGTACGCGCTGGCGGTGCACAATCAGAAAAGCCAACTCCAGTCAAAGCTCCGAACCGTACTTCGAACACCTGGCCATCTCGAACTGATCATGATCGCCATCGTGTTGATCTTCGCTATCCAGTTCGTGGCGTTTCCCCCAGATCCGTCACGTGGAGACGGCGTGTTGAACCTCTACGTTCACTTCCTCGGATACTCGCTTGGATTTCTCGCGGTCTTCACGGCCGTTGAAACCGCCGAGCGACTCGGATGGACCGAGACAGTGTTGTGAGGGCGGCTCCGCTACGTTGAGCGTACATAATAGGATGTATAAATCAGGATAGTGGCCGGTTACAGCCGATCTCGTCGTCGCAAGATTGCCACAGCGGCAATGATCCCACCCAGAAGGACGAGCACGATAACGAGTATCCGTGCGCTGAATCCTCCGGGCTCGGCAGCAGTCGACGTTGGCTGCGGTGACTCGACCGCTTCTGGTGGTTCCGGCGTCTGTGTCTCGGCCGCTGGCGTCGGCTCTGGTGTTCCGTCAGCCGTCACTTGTGCGGGCGTCGACGTGGGAGTCGTCACCTGTGACGGTGACCGCTCGACGACGGCAAACAGCGAGAACGAATCGATAGGTGCGGTCAACGTGACCGTTCCGCCACTCGCATCCTGCACGGTCGTCTCCTGTATCGACCACCCACCAGCAGTCCGGTGAACGATAACCGCGTTCTCCGGATTCTCCAGTTGTTCGGTGGGCACCTCCATTTCCACGGTCGCCGAGGCTTGATCCGAAGCCAAGGAACTTGGCGAGATATCGACGACTGTCACGAGGTCGATCTCCGACGCGCTGTCGAGACCAGTCGCGTCTCCGGCGATGCGCTCGGTGATCGTCTCGACAGTCGAGTCGGACAGGCCATCGAACTCGGAGACCGTCACCGATCCCAGCGTGTCCTCGTCGAAGGTGACGCGGCTGACCGTCTCGGTCTCGTCGAATTCGGTGGTCTGCTCGCCGATATTGGCTTCTTCGACGACCGCGGGGTCGACATCGATGAGCGGGAAGTCGTCAGTAGCTGCACCGCCGCCACCGCCTCCACCGCCGCCTCCGCCACCAGCGTCGCCATCAGCACCGTCGTCTCCATCACCGGTGGCCGCGACGGAAATCGTCACCGTTTGATTCGTCGTCTGTCCCGCTTCGTCGGCGACACGGACTTCGACCGTCCGATTCTCGCCCGGTTCCAGTCCGGTGAGTTCGTAGCTCGCACTGCTCGCGTTGATCTGTGCCGATCCGGTCACATCAGTTCCGTCTTCGAGAACCGTCACGGACTCCGGATCGACGCCCGAGACCGTGTCGGCGTACCCGAAGGCGAGCATTGCGTTGTCGACGCTCGCGTTGAGATTGGTATCGGTCGTCTCCAGCGTCACCGTGGGTGCGGCGTTGTCGACGAGGACGCCGCGAGTGGTGACGTTTCTGACGCCGCTCTCGCTGGTGGCGACGACACCGAGCGTGTACACGCCGTCGTTGACGGAGTCGCCGCCGACGGTCGTATCCCACGAGACCGTCTGCTCGCTTTCGAAGGCGCCGGAGACGTCCTCCTCGAAGACGATGCCAGTGCCGTTGGAGATCACGACTCTCGCGTCGTCAGGGTCGGGATGGCTCGCCGCGACCGAGACGGTGAGAGGCTCATCTTCAGTCGCCAGTTGCGCCGCGTCGACGGTCAGGTTGGGGGCCATCAGCGGCGTCTCGGACGGCGTCGCATCGGTGGTCACCTCCGTCTGCCGGGCTGCCCGCGACGCGGACTCGATGTACGACTGGTCTCCCGTGAGCGCGTAGTCGATGACCGCGTCGCGGAAGGACGCCGTCCCGGGTTCCAGCCCCGCGTTGAGCGCCGCGTCGATGGCCTCCTGCCGGTCGTCGTCGGGTAGGTCGTCGACGGTGACTCGCTCGGACGGGTAGTCGGCGTCGTAGAACGCCGCTGCGCTCTCGCCGTCGTCGTAATCGAACAGCGATTTCTCGGCGGTGACGCGGTAGTCATCGCGGTACTGCCCGTACAGCGCCTCGAAGGACGGTGAGGTCGACAGCGCCGTTCCGTCCGCAAGTGCGATGTCATTCGACGCGTTGCCGTCGGGGCTCCCGAGCAGGCCCCGCATCGAATCGACGGCCGTCCGGTTCGGCTTGGCGATTACGTCGAGGCGGTTGTCGACGACCGTCACTTCAAGGCGAGAGTCGCCGTCGTCGACCTCGTCGTCCGCACCGGGGTAGACGACGACGTAGCGGTCTGTGGTTCGGAAAATTTCGCCGTCCGCGACGGTCAGCGACTCGCCCGTTCCGAGTGACTGGGCGGTACCGTCGACCGTGAGCGTTTGCTGGTCGCGGGCGTCGATGGTGATGCTGGTGCCGTTGATCTCCGTGGCGACCGCCGAGATGACGCTCACGTCGCGGCTTGCGACGGGGCGGAGGCGGGCCTGGACGTGCGGACTGCCGTCGCTGTCGTTCGTGAGGACGAACTCGCCGGCGGCCTGGAAGTCGTAGGCGACGCCGTCGTAGGTGGTGAGGTGGGGGTCGCCGGTTGCGGAGGCGGATTCGCCGCCAGCAGGTGGGGTTGGCGTATTAGATCCGGGATTCGGATTACTTTCGGGGATTTGCGCATACCCATGATCAATCATTTGACCAATATCTCCATATTTCTTTTCTGATATCCGAACTGATGTAGAGGAGAAGAAATCAAACGGCCTAGATAAAGAGGTAGACATGACTGATACAACATTTGGCAGACCACCCGAATTTGTAGTCCAGACTGGTCCACCGCTAGTCCCCGCAAGACCTTGAGGCCTATCGTCTATAACAATCGGTTCAGTAAGGCCTTGTGTAGACACTTTGTGACATTTATTCGCGCTTCCTTCTTGACAGCTAATAGTTCCCAGTCCGGACATTCTCAGGTCAATCTGGCTGCCATCCTGTGGAACAAAGTCCACTTCGCTTCGTGGATATCCGGTCAAGTGTAAGTCAGTAGTATAAACGGAGCTGCTTGCATCATGCTGTTCATAACCGAATGTGCCGGCCTCTGACTCCCGCCCCTCCTCTATTGTCAGCACTGCAATATCGTAAGATTGCGATACCGGTTCAGAAGCATTATATTTTTTATACACTTGGATATTTTCCACATAAACTACACCAACAGTACGAGTCGGTGAGCTATCACCATCGTATCCAGGGCTGAAGGGGAGGCTATCAAGATCTGATATGAATTCTCCCGTAGATGTGTTGAAAACACAATGCGCCGCTGTTAATATATGTCTATCCTCTATGATTGTGGCGGTACAATCTCCTGAAAGTGAACCAACGGCTGTCCAAGGGTATTCATCGTTGGGCATATCATCACGTGTATCACTCGGTAGACCCGGCTCAGTGTAACTGGACAACGATGTTCCAGAGGGCAGAGATGGCGATGCAGATGGATGCGTAGTCGAACTTAATGTGGTAGTCGTATTATTAAATGATTTAGATGTGACATTATAACTGATAATATTGTGTTCCACTTCGAATCTCTTAATCCATCCGCTGTAGTCCGTTACCGTCCAGTCGTCATCAACGTACACTTCTGTAAGGATCTGTACCTGCTTCGTTCCGTTCGTTGACGGATCGAACTCGTAATCATAGTCCCTGCTCTCTCCTGAGGCAATCTGTGTTCCCCCTCCACCGCGGATTACTGTTTGCTCGGCAGTATCATCGTCGTTCGTATCTATCTTAATTCGCACACGCACCGGTCGCTCGCTGCCGTCGTTCCGAATATCCGGGCTAATCGTGATTGGCATACCACCATAATACCTACCTCCGAAATCATCGCCAATCCCTATTTGAATTGACTCAGTCCTATCACCCGATAGTTCGAGATCGGTCAGACGCGGTGCCAACCGCTGAACGGTCGTACTCGTCCCATCAGTCTCAACAGTCACAGATCCACTGCCCCAGAAGGCACCACTAGGACCGTACAGTTCGGCGGTGTACTCGCCGGCAACGAGTGTCGGCCATGAAACTACACCACTAGCATCGGTTCGCTGACTGTCGAGGGTGTTGTAGTTGTCATTGTAGAGAATTATTTCGGCGTTAGGTACCGTCTCACCGTCGGCATTCGTTGCCGTAACGGTCAGCCGGTTCGTCCCGTTCAGTTCGGGTGGTTGCTCCGGCGGCTCCGGATTGATCGTTTCCTCAACGTCGTCACTCCCCCCCTGCTGGGCCGACGAGAAGTAGCTATCATCGCCCGTCAGGACGTAATCGACGATTGCATTCCGGTACGCTACCGTCCCTGGTTCGAGGCCTGCCTCCGCAGCCAGCGCCTCAGCCTCGCTTCGCGTTTCGGGATCGAGGTCGTCGATGGTGACGACGTTCTGGGGGACCAGCGGGTCGTAGTACGTCCCCGGCCCATTGCCGTCCTCATAGGTGAACAGCGTCGTGTCGCTGGAGACGCGCCAGTCGTCACGGTACGGTCCATACAGCACGTCGGCACTCGGCGATTGTGAGAGCGCAGTCCCATTCGAGAATGCAACGTCATTGGAACTGTTGTCGTCGATACTCCCGAGCAGTCCAGTCGCGCTCCGGGAGCGATCAGGATCTACGAAGACCTTGATGTCCAGTCGGTTGCTGAAGAGATCAACTGTGAGTCGTTCGTCGCTCGGATCGGCCTGGTCATCGGCACCGGGGTAGACGACCGTGTAGGTGTCACCACTTCGTTTGAGACTACCGTTCCCAACGGCAACCGTCCCGGATGCATCGATTTCGGTCGGGGTGCCGTTGATCCGGACGGGCGTCGATGCCGTTGCATCAATCATGACCGTCTGACCGTCGAGGGTCGTCGCCACGGCGGTGTTGATCGTAACTGAGTTGCTTCCAGTGACTGGTTCTTGTCGCGCCTGGATTTCGAGCGATCCTTCGGGTTCCCGAACGAGGACGTACTCGCCAGCGGCCATGAAGTCGTAGGCTACATCGTCGAACGTCACGAGGTGCGGATCGCCAGTGGAGACGCCCGTTGCGAACTCCTTGCCGACGACCTCCAGCGGTCGGTCGCTACTCGCGTTGCCGACTCGAATGGTGTAGGTGTACGTCCCGGTCTGGAGCGACGGATCGGCGACGAAGCCGACGGTCGAACTGTTGCCGGCGGGCAGCGTCACGCTTCGTGACGCAACGTCTTCGAGTGTTCCATCACCGTCGGAATCGACGCGAAGCACGACGGATTCGTTCGTCGTATTCGAACCAAGGTTGGCAACTGTCGCCGAGACGGAGAACTCTTCACCGACGCCGATCGTGCTGGGCCCGCGAACGCTTTGAATCGCCAGTTGGTTGGATGGTTCATCCGGACTATCGAAGTCACCAGAGCCACGGAGTAGCGTTAGATTTCCGCGTTCGTCAGGCCCATACAGGGCAGTTTCGTTCCCACCCAAGCCGCTGTACCCGCTGTCGACATTGATCGAGGTTTCAAGTGTTCCATCTGTACGGAATCTATGCAGGGCTTGCGTATCGGGCGTCCCGAGCCAGAGAGAGTTGTTGGAGTACGCGAGTGCCCGCGGTGCTGTCGTTCCAGTAGGGCGATAAACACCGAATTGGCTGACTTGTTGTCCTGTTGGTGTGAATTCGACGATTCTATTGGAGGTAATATCAGCCGCCCAGAGTGAGCCGTCGCCGTACGCTAATGCAGGTACATCGTAGGCTGTGTTAATCTGTGAGCGGACGGCTCCAGTGGTAGGATTCAGCTCAACGATCAGTCCATCGTACGTGGAGCCACTCCCGTCAGCAAACCAAAGTGAGCCGTCTCCATACGCCAATGCAGCCTGTTCACCGCTCGGCGCATCGAAGCTATTGACCGCTGTGCCCGTAGCAAGATCGATTTTGCGGATCGTTCCGCCGGTATTCGCGTAGGCGTACCCCTCGTGAATCGCTAATCCATCTTGGACGCTGAAATTGCGTGGGAGCGTGGGAGACGAATCTGGCTCATCTTGCGCTGGTGGGGAATCCTCATCCAAGGGAAGCAATGTTAGAGTGGGGTATTCATTCGGGACTGTTTGCCACGTCGTCTGAAAATCGAAGTTCCCGTCGCCAGACGCCCCCATATTTGTCTCGGCACTTGCACCCTGAAAATCAGTCAAGTTGTACTCACTCGGGACGTTATTCGAGGCAGTTGTGACACCGGGATTGTCTGCGTTGGCGACTGCTCCGGTAGCAGTGTCGATACTGGACGTGTCTATCCAATACGATGCCTCAATATTACTTTGATCAGCCACACCAGCCAATCCACCTACGTTTGCATTTCCGGATACTGTCGCCGTGGCGTACGCGCTCGTCACGGTGAGACGTTCTCCGTATCCAATGAGCCCACCAACGTTTGAGCCGCCGACGACATCGCCCGTCGCATACGCGCTCGTCACGTTGAGACGCTCTCCAGATCCGACGAGCCCACCAACATCCGAGTCACCGACGACATCGCCTGTCGCGTACACATTCCTCATCGTGGTCCCGCTGTCATTCCCGACAAGGCCCCCTGCAGCACCATTAGCGGTAATGTCTCCTGTGGCGAATGAATTTTTCACTGTGATCCCGGAGTTTCGTCCAATAAGCCCACCTGCAGTATCATTCGCAGTAATGTCTCCTGTTGCAGATGCATTCCTCACTGTGATCCCGGAGTTTCGTCCAATGAGCCCACCTGCAGTACCATTCGCAGTAATGTCTCCTGCTGCAGATACGTTCCTCACAGTCCTAGCCCCGTTGTCGCCGATTAGGCCGCCTGCGGCGATGGAGTCATCTGCTGACTCGGGATCAGTCGTGATTTCGACAGTTGTAGATACATTTCGTACCTCACTGGCCACGGTGGAACCTATCAATCCGCCCACCACAACAGAACCAGAGCCTGATCCGGTCGCGGTCACGTCACCGGTTACGGATACATTTGTTATTGTTCCAAAAATATGCGCTCCAGCGACTCCGGCCACTTGATTTGATCCTGTTATATTAACATCCGTAAGGTGGACATTTTGAACGGCCCCATCCGACACCGCAATCAGTCCAACGGCGGACTCCGACGGACGGTTAATTACTAGTCCATCAATCGTGTGGCCATTACCATCAAGCGTGCCGCTGAAGACAACTGACCTGTCATTAGGCTGGATATCCCCAATCGGATCGAATCCTTTCCCATTGTTCCACGTCTGCGTCGCACTAGCATCAATATCGGAACCAAGTACGTAATGTGCACCAAGATCATCTTCTATAGCCTGCAGTCCCGACACATTCGTGATGATGTATGGATCCGAAGGAGTGCCTGCTCCCGACAGTTCTGATGGACTTACGTCCACCTGACTTACTGTTGATGTTTGCGTCGAGGTAAGCGACGGCGTCGAAGTCGGTGTCGTATTGCCGGCCTGCGCGATGGCGGGGCCAGAAACACCAACTGAAAGAACGGAGAGGACGATCGTACCGCACAGTACTACAGCTTGGATTTTTTTCGCCGAAGGAACACCCCGCTGACCCATGATAATGTCATCTCATTAACAGCGCAACTTTAATTGCTGGGTCGTTTAATCCCGTAATCGGTGGTTAATAACGCTCAAGCAGCGTTAGACCGAGGTAACCGCGGTCACGGTGGATACAGCGCGGTTAATTTACATAGGTAGAACTCAATGTTTTCCGGAGTATCACTCATCGAAATTCCGATAAACAGGCACAGAAACTCCACTATCAAATTTGTGTTTGCATACTCTTATTTCTGAAACTAAGCAGCTTGACACAGCCCAGATACTCTTTCCATAGGTCATCCCCTCCCAACCGGAGGTAGGTATCCATCGTTTCACTCGTAGCATTGTCTGAATATTCTGAAGGACGTACTTTTTCATCCCCTAAGTCGAAATGAGTGGCCAACTCCTGCCTATCAAGATTAGTTAACAACTCTATGTATTACCGCACGAACGCGACAAACTTCTTCTCGGTCACCTCGATCCACGTCTCGACGCGATCATCCTGACCAGTAACCAGATTCAGCAACCGGAGGACCGGGTACCAGAGCCGCAGATTCCACTCCAAGAGCGGACGGTGCACTCAAACATCCCCGATCACCTCCGCTCGCCACTCGTCGAGATCACTCTTCGTCAGCGTCCACCCGTCTGGGAGGGCCGCCACAACCTCCCTGTTGAACTGCTGGTGATACTCGGTAGCGAACTCGTCGTCGTAGGCGTGGGCCAAAGTGACGACCGCCGGTTGCGCTGGATCTGAACCCCCGTATCCAACTCGAAGCCCGAGGGACTTGCCGAGGGCAGGTCGGACCGACGATCTAACGGATCGCCGTCGACGGTGACCGTCACTTCCTCACCAACGGGGGCCGTCGGATCTCGGTGCCCGTGGTAGACGTGGAGATCGACCGCGATTGAGGGGCGGTCATGGGTGTCTTCCTTGGTTGAGCCTCAGGGTTACGGCTCACCGAAATGTAGACGTACCATTCGGTCGGGGTTTGTCTCGCTCACATACCCGATTCAGGAACCCTCTCTACAGGTATTATCTATAATCAAGGGTGTGTCGCCCGGAACACTAACGTCCGGCCTCATCCCTGGCGGCGTGCCGTGTCGGCCGGCTAACCCTCGTGCCGGGCGGTCGCGGGGTTGGATCGGCTGTGCGACGGACAGCCCGTGTTACGTGCCCGGGTTCGCCGCGCGGTCATCGCGCCCTAATGGGCGTGCTCGGGCGGGGACTGAAGGCACGCACCCGACCAGAGGAGACCCAGCGGCTAACCTCTTGTGACACGCCGTCAGTAGACGTAGTCGGTCGCGGGGATGTTGACGTAGCCGCCCGACCGGAGGCGTCGCTTCCGCCACCGGTAGCCCACGAGCAGTTTGATCGCGTTCCACCCGGCGGCGAACGTCCGGTCGAACAGCTGATAGCCGTCCTCTGAGGCGAGCATCCGGCTGGCGGTGCGGAAGATGCGGTCCCAGTCGCTCGGGCTGTAGTCCGTGACCATGTCGGCCATCGTCACGTTCCGCAGGATCTCGTTCTCGATGGCGTCCTTCCAAGCGTCGTTGTACCGCGAGAGGTCGCCGGAGCCGGCCAACTCGCCCGCTATCGCGCCGGTGCGGACGGCGACGTGATCGCCACCCTCGTGGAACGCGGAGGTGGTGCCCATCGCGCCGCCGGCGACGGCGATGCCCGCCTCAACCGGGGAGTCGACGGGCCGGGTCGAGGAGATGGGGTAGGTTTCGGTGCCGCTGGACTTGCCCCGGTCCTCGACCAGCGGGAAATCCTCTGGAACGTCGTATTCGTCGCCGTACTCGTATTCGAGGAGGCGCCGGAGATACTCGCCGCCGCCGGGCACCGTCTCGTCGTCCGGCCGGAGCAAGGCGTACGAGTCGGGATCGGTCACGTCGTCCAAGTCGAGACCGATGGGCATCGTGAGTCCGATGCGGGCGACGTCGTCGTCGTTGGGGAAGATCCACGGGTAGGCGGTGTGGCCGGGGATATAGCCCCACCAGAACGTGATGGCACCCCGAAGGTCCTCGGCGACGGCCGGGGGGAGACGTCGGTGTTCCTGATACGCGATGTGGTTGGCCGTGGTCGTCCCGAGACGGTCGGTCACCGGGTAGGGCAGATAGCGGTCCAGTACGCGGTTGGTGACGGTGCGCTGGGGGCCGTCGGCGAGGATGACGTAGTCGGCGGCCACCGCGTCGCCGTCGGCCAGCCTGATGGTGTGTCTCGGCGACTCGTCGAGGGTCGTCTCCACGTCGCGGACGGAGACACCCACGCGGTAGTCGGCGCCCGCGGACTCGGCGCGCTCTCGGAGCCAGTCGTCGAAGCGGGCGCGGTGGAAGGTGTAGCCGAAGGCATCGTACGACGAGTCGATTCCCGTGCTGTGCAGGACACAGGACTCCGTCGGCCCCACGAACGCCGCGCGGTCGAGTTGCGACAGCAGGACGTCGTCGGGAAACTCGTCGGGATGGATGCCCATGATGTCGACCCAGTAATCGAGGATCCCGGCGGCGTCCGTCGAGTCCGGCCCGAGTCCGGGCCGGTCGTCGCGGGGGACGCCCTTCTCGAAGACGCGCGCGGACGCGCCGGCCTCGGCTGCCGCGTGCGCCGCCGCCGATCCGGCTGGCCCGCCGCCGACGACGGCTACGTCGACGTATTCCATACCCACCCTCCGGCGGGCGACTGTATTAAACGCCCGGAACGCGACGGTCGGTCCGTCCCCCGAGGGTCTATAACCGAGGCGCGAGCAACGCCGCCCATGACCGATCCGGACGTCGTCGTCCTGCGGCAGAAGGTCCACGGCATGGCACCCGAATCCTACGGCGAGAGACTCCGCGAGCGCCTCCCCGATCACGAGATCGCCGTCGCCACCACGCCTACCGAGGAGCGCGACCTACTCGCCCGAGCGCGGGTGGCGACCGGCATCGACTTCGACCCCGCGTGGCTGGAGGACGCTCCGAACCTCGAACTCTTTGCCTGTACCTGGGCCGGCACCGGCCACCTCGACGTGGAGGCGCTGATCGACGCCGGTGTCGCCGTCACCAACGCGGCGGGCGTCCACGGTCCCAACATCTCGGAGTACGTGGTCGGATCGCTGATCGCCCACGAACGCCAGTTCCGCCTCGCCCGGGAACGACAGGAGCGCGCCCACTGGGAGGCCTATCCCGTCCGCGAACTCCAGGGGAGCACGGCCGCCGTCGTCGGCCTCGGGGCCATCGGCTCCGCGCTCGTCGACCGACTCCATCCCTTCGGCGTCGAGACTATCGGGGTCCGCTACACGCCCGAAAAGGGCGGCCCGACCGACGAGGTGGTCGGCTTCGACCGAACTCACGAGGCCCTCGCCCGAGCGGACTACGTGATCCTCGCCTGCCCCCTTACCGACACCACGCGGGGGCTGATCGACGCCGACGCCCTAGCCTCGATGCGCGCGGACGCACTCCTCGTCAACGTCGCGCGCGGCCCCGTCGTCGACACCGACGCTCTAGTGACGGTACTGCGGAACGAGGACATCCGCGGGGCGACACTGGACGTGACCGACCCCGAACCTCTGCCCGCGGACCACCCGCTATGGTCGTTCGACAACGTACGGATCACGCCACACAACGCCGGCAACACGCCGAAATACTACGACCGCCTCGCCGACATCCTCGCCGAAAACTTGCGCCGGATGGAACAGACGGGGGCGGTCGAGGGACTGGAAAATCAGGTGGCCTGATCCCGGCCAAGGGCGGCGTCAGCGCTCCGGCGGTGCGATCTCGTTACGGAGCGTGCCGACGCCCTCGTAGGTGATCTCGACGCTGTCACCGGGGTCGACGGTGCCCGGATTGGCCGGGCTGCCGAAGGCGATCACGTCGCCCGGGCGGAGGGTAAACCGCTCGGAGAGGAAGGCGACGATATCGTAGGGATCGAACAGCATGAGTTCCGTGTTCGCCTCCTGTCGGCGCTCGCCGCTCACGTCGGTGTGCATGTCGATCCCGTGCGGATCGAGGTCGGTCTCGATCCACGGGCCCAGCGGCCCGGAGGCGTCGAAGGCCTTCCGCGCGGTGCGACCCGGCTGATCGAGCGCGTCGAGGTCGTTCATGATCGTATAACCCTGCACCACCTCGGGAACCTCCTCGGGGTCGAGACGGTGACACCGCTTGCCGATGACGGCCGCGAGTTCGCCGGCGTAGGTCACCTCCTCGGAGAACGTCGGGTAGGGGACCGGCTGGTCGTGGGCGACGACCGAGGCCGGCGGCTTGATGAAGAACGCCGGCTGGTCGGGCACGTCGTACTCCATCTGGTCGAGCGTCTCGGCGAAGTTCCGCCCGACACAGTAGAGTGCCGAGGGATCACACGGCGGGGCCAAGTGGCCGTCGTCGCCGACGACGAACTCCCCGGCGTCGGTCGTGACGACACCGTCTCGGTACTCGCCCTCGTGGATTGCGCCGTCGACCGCGATGCGCGCGCGTTTCATACGCTCTCGTCCCGGCCGACCGACAAACCGCTTGTGGAACGCCACCGCGGGCGGCACCGGTCGGGCCGAAAGCGTTTACTATGTGAATCGGTAACGACTGACGTACCCCTACCCGCGGCCCTCGATCCGCGTCAGTTTTTACCCGCCGGCCGAAACCGGAGGATAATGGACTCCGAACTGCGCGACCGCGTCGAACGAGCGGCGCGGACGCACGCACTCCTCAACGCGGTGAAATACGAGAGCGACGCGGACGTGGGCGCGGTCATGGGCCCGCTGATGGGCGAGAACCCCGAATTTCGCGAGCACGCCGACGAAATCCCCGGTGTCATCGGCGGGGTCGTGAGCGAGGTGAACGGACTCTCGGACGCGGAGCGACGCGACGAACTCGCGACGCTGGCTCCCGAGAAACTGGCCGAGCTAGAGAGCGAGGACGAGGGCGAAGAGCATCCGCTCCCGGATCTGTCGAACGTCGAGGACGGCGTGGTGATGCGCGCCGCGCCGAACCCGAACGGCCCGTGGCACCTCGGGCACGCCCGGATGCCCGCCGTCATCGGGACGTACAAGGAACGCTACGACGGCCGGTTCATCTGCCGGTTCGACGACACCGACCCCGAGACGAAGCGCCCGGACCTAGAGGCCTACGACGCCATCCTCGATGCCATCGACTATCTCGGCTTCGAACCCGATACGGTGCTCCGTGCGAGCGACCGTCTGGAGACCTACTACGACCACGCCCGAGAGCTGATCGACCGCGGCGGGGCCTACACCTGCTCCTGTCCGGGAGCCGAGTTCTCCGAGTTGAAGAACGCGGGCGAGGCCTGTCCCCACCGCGACAAAGACCCCGAGCAGACCCGCGAGGAGTTCGAAGCGATGGTCGACGGCGAGTACTCCGCGGGCGAGATGACCCTACGGGTCCGCACCGATATCACCCACAAGAACCCGGCGCTCAGAGACTGGGTCGCCTTCCGGATGATCGACCGGCCGCACCCCCGCGAGGCGGCCAGCGACTACCGCTGCTGGCCCATGCTCGATTTCCAGTCCGGCGTTGACGACCACCTCACGGGCGTCACCCACATCATCCGCGGCATCGACCTGCAAGACTCAGCGAAGCGCCAGCGGTTCGTCTACGACTACTTCGACTGGGAGTATCCCGACGTCGTCCACTGGGGGCACGTCCAAGTCGACGAGTACGACGTGAGTCTCTCGACGTCGACGATCAAGGAACTGATCGACGAGGGGAAACTGGACGGCTGGGACGACCCGCGCGCGCCGACGCTCGCCAGCCTGCGGCGTCGGGGGATCCGCGGCCAAGCCATCGTCGACGCGATGATCGAACTCGGCACCTCGACGAGCAACGTCGAACTGTCGATGAGCGCGGTGTACGCGAACAACCGCGACCTGATCGACGACGGCGCTGATCGCCACTTCTTCGTCCGCGACGGCGTCGAGATGGCCGTCGACGGCGGGCCGGACGCGGGCCACCCGCCCGTCCACCCCGAACACGAGGAGCGCGGCCGCCGCGACGTCCCCGTCCCCGGAGCGGTCCTAGTCGAGTCGGCCGACGTTCCCCCGGCTGGCGAGCGAGTCTGGCTCAAGGGCTTCGGCTGTGTCCGCCACGTCGACGATGGCTTCACGTACGTCGGCGACGACATCGCCGCCGTCCGCGAGGAGGACGTACCGGTGATCCACTGGGCGCCCGCCGAGGGCGGCGTCCCCCTCCGACTGCGGACGACCGACGGCGACGTGACGGGTGTCGCGGAACCCGCCCTCGCCGACGCCGCGGTCGACGACGTAGTGCAGTTCGAACGCGTCGGCTTCGCCCGGATCGACGCCCTCGACGACGAGGCGGTGGCGTACTTCGCCCACGAGTAGGCGCTAGACCACCGACGACGAACGAGGCACCCGGGACCGCCGTAGTCCCTACCCGAAATCGTCGCCGAAATCCGACGCCCGGAGTTCGCCGGCAACGCGGGTTTCGAAGCGGCGCTCCACGCGCTCCCACGACGGCGACGCCCGGCCAGCGGCGTACTGCAACACGCCGACCGGAAAGCGATGGGGTTCGTAGTCGACGGCGATTCCGGCCGCGTAGTCTCCCGGCACCGACCGCTCGACGACCGCGTAGTTGCCCCGTTCCTCGGTCGCGCGAGCGACCGCCGTCAGGTCGACGTCGTCGAGGTAGCCGACGAGCGGATCGGCCGTCATCGACGCCACGAGCGACGCGACGGTGTCGGCGTCGGCGACGCTCGTGACGATCCAGAAGCGCTCCCCGACCGCGGCCGCGTAGCCGCCGTGGGTGAGGTAGGCCTCGGGGCGTTCGGTGTTGGATTCGGTCCAGCCGTCGGCCCGCATCCCCGCGACGGCTGTCTCGGCGTCGTAGTCGCCCCGGCCGAGGGTCACGTTCGGCAGCGTCGCCGGCTGAACGTGGACGAGTTCAAACGCGTCGGCGTCGGTGTGCGCCGGCGGCCCCGAGCCGAGCCACCCCTGTCGGAGTCGCTGTCGAACCGTGTCGTCGTCCACGTCGGCGAGGAGAGGTGCCGCGTCGAGATATCGCGCCCAGACGGTGGCCCGGTCGGGGGTTTCGGGGTGGGTCGGCGTCCACGCCAACAGCGCCTCGAATCCGAGGGATTCGTCCGCCGGCAGGCGCGGTGTCGGCGTCGGCGTCGACGTGGCCGTCGGCGTCCCGGTGGTGGTCGGGGTTTCCGTCACCGGGTCGTCGTCGCCGTCGGCAGAACAGCCCGCGAGCGCGAACGCGCCGGCGACGCCCGCCGTCCGGATGAGTCGTCGTCGAGAGACGCGTGGCATACCACGCCCTCGGCCCGGCGGCTCTTATACCTGCCCCGCCCGGAGCCGGCCGTTTCGGGACGTTTATCCGCCCGTCCGACGCCCCTTCGAACATGAAGGCGACCGCCACGGCCCACCCCATCCAAGGGCTCGTGAAGTATCACGGGATGCGCGACCCCGAACTCAGACTCCCGTATCACGACAGCATTAGCGTCTGTACGGCGCCCAGCCGAACCACCACCACCGTCGAGTTCGGCGCGACCGACGAGGACGTCTACGTCGTCGACGGCGACCCCGTCGAGGGGCGAGGCGCCGAGCGGATCGACGCCGTCGTCGACCACGTTCGCGAGCGTGCGGGGGTCGACGCACCCGTCCGCCTCGAGAGCGAAAACTCCTTCCAGTCGAACGTCGGCTTCGGCTCTTCCTCTTCGGGCTTTGCCGCGGCCGCGATGGCGCTCGCCGAGGCGGCCGGTTTGGAGCTCTCTCGTCCCGAAATCTCGACGATTGCCCGTCGTGGCTCCTCGTCGGCCGCCCGCGCCGTCACCGGCGCCTTCTCGCACCTCCGGACGGGGCTGAACGACGCCGACTGTCGCTCCGAGCGGATCGAGACGGACCTCGAAGAGGAGTTGCGGATCGTCGCCGCACTCGTCCCCTCCTACAAGGAGACCGAACAGGCCCACGAGGAGGCCGCCGACAGCCACATGTTCCAAGCGCGGATGGCCCACATTCACGGACAGATCGCCGAGATGCGCGACGCGCTCAGTGACGGGCAGTTCGACCGGACGTTCGAACTCGCGGAACACGACTCCCTGTCGCTGGCGGCGACGACGATGACTGGCCCCGCGGGGTGGGTGTACTGGCAACCCCGAACCATCGCGGTGTTCAACACGGTTCGGGCGCTCCGCGACGAGGGCGTCCCCGTCTACTTCTCGACGGACACGGGCGCGAGCGTCTACGTCAACACCACCGCCGACCACGTCGACCGCGTGGTCTCGGCGGTGGCCGACTGCGGCGTCGAGACCGAGGTGTGGGAGGTCGGCGGTCCCGCGCAGATCCGCCCCGAGTCCGACGCCCTGTTCTAACCCTCGACCCACTCGCGTCGGTGGTCGTACGCGTGGTCCACGTCGCCGCGGAGCCACAGAATCGCACTCGACTGGTTAGGCCTCGGCTCGCCGGGGTGACTCGGGTCGCGCGAACGGTAGTTCAACTCCACCTCCGCGCCGTCGGGGTACTCCCGAGCCACGTTGATAGTGTGGTACGCTCGGTCGAACCGGCCGGCAGTGGGGGTGACCCGGTCGAACCCTTCGGGGACGGCCTCGACGGTGAGCGCCCGCCCCTCGTCGGCGGCGGCCCGAATCCCGTCGAGGAGCGTGCTAAAGTCGGCGACTGCGTCGGTCGGCCCGGCGATGGGGAGGCCGCTCCGCTCCGCGAACTCGTGGGCGGCGGCGAGGCCCCGTGGACGCAACGCCGTCCCGTCGAGCAGTCCCGCCTCGCGGGCCTCCCGGAGCGCCTGCGTCCCTCCCGATAGCTGTGCGTCTAGGACGTGCCGCAGTTCGGTACGGTCGTGAATCGAGTGTGCCGTCCAGCAGACGAACCCTTCGACGCCCATTCGTGGGTGGGTTGTGGCGCTCGCACTTATATGGGTCGGCCGAACTGATCCGGACCCCGCCGCCCCCGGGCGACCCTTCTTTGCCGTGTGGAGCCAACGGGACGGTATGCGCGTCGTCGTCCTCGGTGCCGGTTACGCCGGCCTGACACTCGCCCGTCGCCTCGAATCCCGACTCCCCGAGTCGGTCGAGCTCGTCGTCGTCGACGAGTCCGACACCCACCTCGTCCAGCACGAACTCCACCGGGTCGTCCGCCAGCCGTCGGTGGCCGACGCCATCACCGTGCCGCTCGAAGACACCCTCTCGCGGGCGACGGTTCGGCCCGCCCGCGTCGAGGGAATCGACCGCGAGGCCCGCCGCGTCCACCTAGACGACGGCCATCTCGACTACGACTACGCGGCAGTCTGTCTCGGCGCCGAGACGGCCTTCTACGACATCCAAGGCGTCCACGAACACGGGATTCCGCTGAAGCGGCTCTCCCACGCCCGCCGCCTCCGCGAGGACTTCCTCGACACCTGCGCGACCGGGGGTCGGGCGGTCGTCGGCGGCGCCGGCCTCTCTGGGGTGCAGGTAGCGGGCGAACTCGCGGCGTTAGCCGAGGAACGCGACGCCGCCGTCGAGGTGACACTCCTCGAACGGCTAGATTCGGTGGCGCCGGCGTTCCCCGCGGCGTTCCAGTCGGCCGTCCGGGACGCCCTCGTCGACGCGGGCGTCACCGTCGAGACCGGCGCCCAAGTGACCGGGGCGAGCGCCGACGCGGTCGAGGTCGACGGCCGGACCGTCCCCTACGACACGTTCGTCTGGACCGGCGGCATCTGTGGTCCGGCGGCGCTAGACGGTGATCGACCCGTCGTGCGCGGTGATCTCCGACTCGACGCCCACACCTTCGCCGTCGGCGACGCGGCGAAGGTCGTCGACGCCGACGGCGAGGCCGTCCCCGCGAGCGCCGCGGCCGCGATCCGCGAGGCGGGAACGGTCGCCACCAACATCGATCGTCTCGTCCGGGCCGCACACGAGGAGCGCGACCCCCGAGACGCCGGCTTCGATCCCCGACTGGAGCCGTTCCGGTTCGACGCCCCTGGCTGGATCGCCTCCGTCGGCGACGACGCCGTCGCCACGGTCGGCCCGAAGGTGTTCCGGGGGGCCGCCGCACGGGCGATGAAAGCCACCGTCGGCGCCGGTCACCTCTCCTCGGTCGGGGCAGTCACCCGGGCCGTCGAGTTGGCACGCGAGGAACTGAGCTAATCCGCCGCCGCGACGAGGTCCCGGACCCGGTCGGGGTCGACCGGGGCGGTCGTCTCGCCGTCGCGTTTCAGCGCCGTCCCGACGATCACCCCGTCGGCCACGCCGAGGAGGTCGCCGACCGTTGCCGGGGTGACGCCGCTACCGACGTACAGCGGAACGTCGTGAGCAAGACACCGCGCCGCGACCGCTTCGAGGCGGGCGTGGTCGACGCCTTCGCCCGTCCGGGGACCGCTGGCGATCACGCCGTCCGCACGCCCCCGTTCGACCAAGTCGTCGACGTCGTCGCCCGTCGTGTCGCGGTCGCCGGCCGTCGCGTCGCCCAAGGGTGTCGAGTGTTTCACCGCCGTGTCTGCGAGGATCGACACGTCAGCGTCGAGACGGTCGCGTAGCCGAAGAGTCTCGTGAGCCCGGCCCTCGATGACACCTTGGTCGGCGACGCGCGCGCCAGTGTGGACGTTGACGCGGACGAAGTCGGCGCCGGCGGCGGCCGCGACCGACAGCGCCGCGGTCGCGTCGTTGCGGAGGACGTTCACCCCGACCGGTCGGTCGACCGTCCGGGTGACGAGCCGCGTCAGATCGGTCATCGACGCGACGACGTGTCGAGGGACGGCCTCGGGGTAAAACGGAGCGTCGCCGAAGTTCTCGACGAGGAGGGCGTCGACGCCGCCCGCGTCGAGCGCCCGCGCGTCGGCACGCACACGGTCACGAATCGCCGCGCGGTCCCCGTCGAAGCCGGGCGACCCCGGGAGGGGTGGCAGGTGGACCATGCCGACGATGCGTGGGAGATCGGTCATCACGAACCCGTGCGTGCTCGGAGGGGAAAACACTCCGCCCCGACCCCACGACAGGGGGGTTTAATTATCGCCGTCCCGGACTAGCGATAGACCGCGAGAATGACCACGAGCGAGGGGGGAACGGTGCTCATCGTCGACGACGACAGAGACGTCGTTCGCACGTACCGCCGGTATCTAGAGACGTCGTACGATGTCCGTGAGGCGTACGACGGCGAGAGTGCGCTAGCGCAACTCGACGAGTCGGTGGACGTGGTGTTGCTCGACCGCCGGATGCCCGGCGTCTCCGGCGGGGAGGTGCTCGACCGCATCCGGGACCGCGACTTGGGGGTGCGGGTGGCGATGGTGACCGCCGTCGACCCCGACTTCGACATCCTCGGGATGGGATTCGACGACTACATCACCAAGCCGACGAGTCACGACGAACTCAGGGCAACCATCGACGACCTGCTCTCCCTGAGCCAACACGCCGAGGACGTCCGGGAGTATCACTCGCTGCTCGCGAAGCGTGCGGCGCTGCGCGATGGGAAATCGGCACACGAACTCGACCGAAACGAGGCCTTCGCCGACTTAGAGGCGCGGATCGAGTCGCTGCGGAGTACGCTTGAAGCCGAGGCGGCGGACTACACCGACGACGCGCGGTTCGTCGCCACGCTCCGGGCCATCGACGACTCGGGCGAGGGGGCCGCCGATGGCTGAGGGCGACGCCCGGTCCGAATACCCGCTGGGTGACGCCCTGCCGATCGACGTCGGCGCGTTCGATCCCGGCATGAACCTGCTCGTCTCCGGCCCCGCGATGTCGGGCAAGCGCCAAGTGGTGTTCGACCTCCTCGCGCCTGCGGCATCGACCGACCCGATCGTCGTGATGACGACCGACGATCCGGCGCCGCGCATCCACACGGAGTTCGAGGACCGGCAGAGCTGCGTCACTCCCGAGACGTTCCGCATCGTCGACGCCTCCGGCGCCCCCGGCGACGACGACCCTACCGTCCACCGGGTGAACTCGCCCGCCGACCTCACCGGGATGGGCGTCGCGTTCACGGAGGCTGTCGAGGGGGTCGGGTCTCCCCCTCGGCTCCGTCTGGGCTTTGTCTCCATCTCGACGCTCCTCCAGTACGTCGACGCCGAACGAGCCTTCTCGTTCCTGCACGTGCTCTCCCGACGGACGAGCGCCGCCGGCTACCTCGGCGTTTACAGCCTCGATCCCACGACCCACGAGGATCGCTTCGTCAACGTCGTCACCTCCATCTTCGACGCCGTGATCGAACTCCGCGAGGAAGATGGGAGCCGCGAGGTCCGCGTCCGTGGCCTGTCCGGTATGGCTCCCGAGTGGACCGCGTTCCCTTACTGATCGTCGCGCTCGGAGGCAGTGTCGGGGTCGATGTCGTACACCTCGCGAGCCCGCGTCGCGGACACCTTCCCCAGACGCAGGTCGCGAGCCACGGCGTCCGGGTCGCGGTCCGCCGGGTCGCCGTAGCCGCCGCCGCCCGGCGTCCGGAGACACACCACGTCGCCGGCGTCGAGGTCGTGAGTCGACTTGGCCGGGATAGCGACGGACTCGCCGTCCCGGTGGAGTCGGTCCGCGCCGGCGTCGCCCGCGTCGCCGCCAGCGATCCCGTAGGGTCGGTGCTGTCGCCGGTCGGCGAGGAGGCTGAACGCCACGCCGTCGGTGAGCACTTCGATATCGCGCCGGAGGCCGAGGCCACCGCGGAACTCGCCGCCGCCCCCCGAGTCCGGGCGGTAGGCGTAGCGGCGCACCCGGAGCGGGTAGACGGTCTCTAGCACCTCCGCCGGCGTGTTGAGCGTGTTGCTCATGTGGGCGTGGACGCCGTCCATGCCGTCGGCGCCGGCCCGACCGCCGTAGCCGCCGCCGACCGTCTCGTAGAACGCGAAGGGTTCGCCCGTTCGGTCGGTGCCGCCGAAGGTGACGCTGTTCATCGTCCCTTGGGCGGCGGCGACGGAGCGCTCCGGCGCCTCGCTCCCGAACGCCCCGAGGAGGGCGTCGGTCACCCGCTGTGAGACTTCGAGATTTCCGCCGACGACGGCCGCGGGCGGCGTCGCGTTGACGACCGTCCCCTCGGGGGCACGGATCTCGACCGGTCGATACGTCCCCGCGTTCGGCGGCACGTCGGGGTCGGTGACACAGCGCACCGCGTAGTACGTCGCCGACGCCGTCACCGCGAGGGGGGCGTTGATCGCGCCCGCGACTTGGTCGCTCGTCCCCGCGAAGTCGACGACGAGTTCGTCGCCGTCGACGGTCACCGAGACGGCGATCCGGAGATCCGTGTGTCCCTGCCCGTCGTCGTCGAGGTAATCCTCGAATGCGACGGTGCCGTCCGGAAGCGCGTCGATCTCCGCGCGCATCCGGCGTTCGGCGTAGGCCTTGATCTCCGCCGTCGCCGCACGGAACGTATCGAGGCCGTGGCGCTCGGTCACCTCGCGGACCCGTTCGACGGCCGTCCGGTTGGCCGCCCGCTGGGCGCGGAAGTCGCCCCGTCGCTCGTCGGGCGTCCGCACGTTCGTCAGGAGGAGGTCGAAGACGTCCGCGACGGGGTCGCCGCCGTCGTAGAGTTTCACGGGCGGGACGCGGAGACCTTCTTGATAGATCTCCGTCGAATCGGCGGCGACGCTGCCGGCCTGTCCCCCGCCCACGTCGGCGTGGTGAGCGCGGTTGGCCGCGACGGCGACCAGTTCGTCGTCGACGAAGATGGGTGTCACGAGCGTCATATCCGGCAGGTGGGCGCCGCCGTGGAAGGGGTCGTTCAGGAGAACGGCGTCGCCGTCCTGCAGTTCGTCTGGCGGGAACGCCTCGATGGCGGCCGCCACCGAGTACGGCATCGCGCCGAGGTGAACCGGGATATTCTCCGCTTGGCTGATCATCTCGGCGACACCGTCGGTCAGATCGAACAGCGCACACGAGCAGTCGCGCCGATCCTTGATGTTCGGCGAGTAACTCGTCCGGACGAGCGTCGCGTTCATCTCCTCGGCGACGGCGACACAGGCGTTACGGAGAACCTCCAAGGTCACCGGATCGACCGCCTCGCTCATGGCTCGATCACCACGTTCCCCAAGTCGTCGACGCTCGCCGCCGCCCCCGGCGGAACGACGACGGTGCTTTCGGTTCCCTCGATCACTGCCGGGCCGTCGAGTGTGGCATCCGGTCCGAGTGCTGCACGGTCGAAGACCGGCGTCTCGTGGGTCGCACCGTCGAAGGAGGCGGTCCGGGTCGCCCGCGGGGCGGGCGTGCCCGTCGCCTCGTCGGCCATCGAGAGCGCGGGCGGATCGACGACGCCCCGCGAGCGAAGGCGCAGGGTGACGAGTTCGACCGGTTCGTCGGGGGAGGCGTGGCCGTATCGGCGCTCGTGGCGCTCGTGGAAGCGATTCTCGACGGTCTCGAGTGCCGCGTCGTCCAGCGGACCATCCGGGAGCGGGACCCGCAGGTCGAAGGACTGGCCGCGGTATCGCAGGTTGACGGCGCGTTCGAACCGCCGGCGTTCCGGGGGGTAGCCCTCGTCGGCGAGGCGGTCCCGGCGCTCGTCCGCGAGCGCCTCGAAACGCTCGGTGAGTGCCGTGGGGTCGACCGCGTCCCACGGTCGGACCGCCGAGACGCCGTCCTCGTAGACCACGTCGCTGATGAGGAGGCCGAGCGCGGAGAGGACGCCGGCCGAGCGGGGGACGACGACTTGGGGCACGTCGAGTTCCGCGGCGAGTTCCGCGGCGTGGAGCGGCCCGGCGCCACCGTAGGCGACGAGGGAGAAATCGCGGGGGTCGTGGCCGCGCTCGACGGAGACGACGCGCAGCGCCCGTTCCATGTTCGCGTTGGCGACGTCGAGGATTCCCTGTGCCGCCGCGTCGACACTCAGATCGAGGGGGTCTGCGATCCGCTCCCGGACCGCCTCGCGGACGGTCGCCTCGTCGGCGCTCTCCGCGAAGAAGGCGCCGGGGTCGATCCGGCCGAGTAGGAGGTGCGCGTCGGTGACAGTCGGTTCGGTCCCGCCGCGGCCATAACAGATCGGGCCGGGGTCGGCGCCGGCCGACCGGGGACCGACGCGCAGGCTTCCTCCCTCGTCGACCCACGCGACCGAGCCACCGCCCGCGCCGATGGTGTGCACGTCGACCATCGGGACGTTGACCGGATACTCGCCGACCGATCCCTCCGTCGAGACGACGGGGTCGCCGTCCCGGACTAGCGACACGTCACACGAGGTGCCGCCCATGTCCATCGTGAGGACGTCGTCGAACCCGGCGGCACCCGCGACGTGGGCGGCGCCGCGGACACCCGCGGCCGGCCCGGAGAGAAGCGTGTTCACCGGGCGCTCCCGCGCCGCGGCCGCCGAGGCAACCCCGCCGTTTGACTGCATCACCTGCATCGCCGCGGGAACGCCGGCCGAGGCGATACCCTCCTCCAAGCGCCCCAGATATCGGTTCATCACCGGCTTGAGCGCGGCGTTGATCGTCGTCGCCAGCGTGCGCTCGTACTCTCGGATCTCGGGCAATACGTCACTCGACAGCGACAGTTCGGCGTCGACGCCCGCCTCGCGGAGGAGTGCCGCCATCCGCCGCTCGTGGACGTCGTCCTCGAAGGCAAAGAGGAACGCGACGGCGACGCTCTCGACGTCGGCGTCGGCGACGGCACGGGCTACCTCGCGGGCGGCGTCCTCGTCGAGGGGTTCGACGACCTCGCCCCGGTGATCGAGGCGTTCGGGCACCTCGAAGCGCCGGTCTCTGTCGACGACCGGTGACGGCTTCTCGGCGCGCAGATCGTAGAGGTCGGGGCGGGTCTGTCGACCGATCTCGACTGCGTCGCGGAACCCTGCGGTCGTCACGAGCGCCGTCTCGGCCCACTCGCGTTCGAGGAGGGCGTTCGTGGCGACGGTCGTTCCGTGGGCAAAGAACTCGACCGCGGCCGGGTCGAGATCGGCCGCCTCGCCCGCGGCATCGACTCCGTCGAGAACGCCCCGATCCGGGGCGTCGGGCGTCGACGGGACCTTCAACGTCGCGAGTCCGTCGGCGTCGGCGACGACCACGTCGGTGAAGGTGCCGCCGACGTCGACCCCGACACGTGTGTCGGTTTCCATACCGGGGGCAGGGAAGGATGGCTGATAAACCTCCGGCCGGATCCCGACCTGTTCCGGAGGGCAGGGGCGGCAAATTGAAACGCCGGGAGCCGCAAGAGGAGATATGAGCACGACAACGAGTCGGCTGGAGGATCTGGGCTCGGAACTGGGCGACGCCATCGCGGACTCACCCGCCTACGAGCGCTTCGCGGAGGCGAAAGCCGCCGTCGAAGACGACCCGGACGCTCAGGAACGGATCGCCGAGGTCGAACGCCTCCGCGACGAGTTCGTCACGGCCCGCGAGGCCGGCGAGGCGAGCCAAGAACACGTCGCGAAACTCCAGCAGGCACAGAACGACCTCCACTCGCTGCCGGTAATGGAGGAGTACCTGAACGCCCAAGAGGCGCTTCAGAGCCAACTCGAAGCGGTCAACCGCGCAATCTCAGAGCCGCTCGCCGTCGACTTCGGCGGCGAGGCCGGCGGCTGCTGTCACGACTGAGACAGGGTATTCTGAGCCGTTACCGGTGGGTCGCCGCGATGACCCGGCGAACCATCAGAAACAGGAACCGTAGTCCGTCCGGCGCCGTCGAGACGGCCGCACGACCCGTGTGCAGCCCGACGTTCAAACCCGGTGGCGCGCCCACCCCCCGCCATGCTCGCCATCGCCGGAGGCAAGGGCGGAGTGGGAAAGACGACGACGGCGCTCGGCTTGGCCGCGGCGCTCGATCCGCCGGTCGTCGCGGCCGACGCCGACCCCGATATGCCGAACCTGCACGCGCTCGCCGGCGTCGACCGCGAACCGACGCTCGCGGCTGTCGACGACCGTGGCGTGGGAGGCGTCGTACGGATGGGATCCGACGAGCCGGGGGTTGGCGTCCTCCCCGCGCCCCACGTCGGCGACGCCGGCGCCGACCCGGACGCGCTCGCCCGGGCGCTCGACAGGGTGGCCGCGGCCGACCGGCCGGCGCTCGTGGACTGCCCCGGCGGCGCCGGCCCGGACGCCGCCGCCCCGCTCCGGGCCGCGGACGCGACGCTCCTCGTCACGACGCTCTGTGCGCCAGCGCTCCGGGATGCCGTCAAGACAGCCGCGATGGCCCGGACCCTCGACGCCCCGGTGTGTGGGGTCGTGTTGACTCGCACGCGCTCGGCCCCCGACGCGGTGACCGACCTCCTCGACTGTCCGGTGGCCGCGTCGGTGCCACCGGCCGACCCGCCGATCCTCGACGACGAGCGGGTACGGCACGCCTACCGACGCCTCGCGACGAATTTGGGAGAAGACCTATTAGCGTCCCAAGCGTAGTATCGAACGATGGCCAAGCGTCTGCCGACGGGAATTTCCGTCCTCGACAGACAGCTCGACGGGGGGATTCCGCCGGGGAGTATCCTCCTGCTGAGCGCCGATCCGGCCAGCCAGTCTGAGTCGCTACTGTACGAGATTGCGGCCGCGCGGGGGACGCTGTACGTGACGACGATCCGTTCGGAACAGGCGGTGCGTGACGCCATCGAGCGCTACCGCGGCGGCGTCGACCGCCTGTCGGTCCGCGACGCTGGCGACTACCCACCCATCGACAACGCGACCCGCCTCGTGAAGGACCTCCCCGAGAGTGCCAACCTCCTCATCGACGTCGTCGATCCCTTAGAGGACGCCGAGCCGACCCGGTATCGGCGCTTTCTCAACGAACTCCAGACCCACATGGTCAACACGGGGTCGATTGCGGTGTTACACGCCATGCACGGCGACGACACGCCCAACCGGTCGCTCACGGAACATATGGCGGACGTGGTGTTCGACCTCCGGACGGACACCAGCGGCTCACAGATCGTCAACCGACTCGCCGTCCCCAAGTTCCGCGGCGGGAGCGCCTTAGAGGAGACGATCAAGCTGAAACTCACCGACGGCGTCACTATCGACACCAGCCGCGACATCGCCTGAGTGGCCACCGACGACCGGCGACCCGTCGGTGACACCCGGATCGGCTCGAAGAACGGAGAAGCGCGTTACTCTTCGAGGTCGACGTCGTCTTCGAGTTCTTCGACGATTTCGTCGGCGTCGACGTCGACATCTTCGAGGGCTTCCTCGACGTCAGCGCCGCCGGCGCCGCCCATACCGCCCATCATGCCGCCCATACCGCCCATCATGCCGCCGGAGCCGTCGATGGTCTCCTGAACGATGACGCGGTCTAGGTCGAGACGGTCCATGATCTGCTGGGCGATCTGCTGTTTCTGGAAGAGCCACTGCTGGTTCATCGTCATCGTCGGCGTGGCTTCGACGTACAGCGTCTCTTTCTCGGCAGTCTGGGTCTCGGTCTCGTACTCGGGATCCTCGTCGTCGTCGCTCTCGACTTCGACTTGGACCTCCTCTTCGACCTCGTCGGTCTCGATCCAGACCTCGGGCGCTTGATCGAGGTACATGCCGAGCAGGCCTTGGGCCTGTTCCGCGGGGTCGTCGACGACGTCGAGGACCTCGTACTCGTATTCGAGGTCCTCGCCGGCGAGCGGGTGGTTGAAGTCGACACGGGCACGCCCGCCGATGATCGTCTCGACGTGGCCCTGTTCTCCGTCGACGGTAACGTGAGCGCCGGGGTAGCGGTCGTCCTCGTCGATCTTGTCGGCGCTGACGGTCCGCACGTCGTCGGGGTCGAACTCGCCGAAGGCCTCGACGGCGTCGACCGCGACGGTGCTCTCGTCGCCGACGCCACTGCCGATCAGGTCGTCGTCGACGGCCTGGAAGACGTGTCCCGCGCCGATGACGACGGTTCGGGGCTCGAACTCGTGGCCCTCCTCGTCGATGCCGGCCTCCTCGGCCACCTCCTGACTGGTCGTGTCGACGACTTGGTCGTCGTCCGTGGTTCGGATGGTGTAGTCGAGACGGACGAAGTCACCGTCCTGCAGGCCGGACGCCGCCTCGGTCTCGGACTCAGTTGCAGTCTCCGCGTCGGGGTCATCGGCCGTGTCGGCGTCTACCGGCTCGTCGGCCGATTCGGCCTGTTCGTCACTCATACCACCCACAACTCCCGTGCGACCCTTAAGAATCACGTTTCCCGTCCGACG